>Ga0187892_10008569_pt1 | contig 13936 bp, 13 predicted proteins | sample MA1701073metaG_FD_139345 | JGI IMG/M metagenome (GOLD analysis project Ga0187892, IMG submission 139345) | Bio-ooze microbial communities from a basaltic lava cave in the Kipuka Kanohina Cave System on the Island of Hawaii, USA - MA170107-3 metaG ...
GCCAGCTTCCTGACGCCCACGCTCACCACGCGCGAGAACCTGCTGCTCGCGGCGAAGCTCCACGGCCTCGCCGCGCCGGCGGAGCGCGTGGCGCGGGCGCTCGCGGACGGAGAGCTCGAGGCCGTGGCCGAGCGCCGCGCGGGCGCCCTCTCGCGCGGCCTCGCGCAGCGCGCCGCGATCGCACGCGCGCTGCTCCACGACCCGCCGCTCGTGCTCCTCGACGAGCCCTGGACCGGCCTCGACGCGCGCGCCGCCGCGCGGCTCTCCACGCGCCTCGCGGCCGAGCGGCGCGGGGGACGCGCGCTGGTCGTCGTCACCCACGACCTCGGCCGCGTGATCGGGCTGGCGGAGCGCGCGCTGCTCCTCGTCCGCGGCCGCGCCGCGTGGCTCGACGCCGGCGCGCTCCGCGACGAGCCGACCCTCGCGGCGCGCAGCGCGGAGGCGCTGGCGCGCCTGGAGGGCGCCGCGTGAGCGCGCTCTGGGCGGTGCTCTGGAAGGACCTCGTGTCGGAGTGGCGCAGCCGCGACCGCCTCGTCGCGATGGGCGTGTTCGCGCTGCTGGTGGTGATCGTGCTGTACCTGGCCGCGCCGCCCGGCGCCGGGGCCGAGTCGCGCGCCCACGTCCCCGGCCTGCTCTGGGTGGCGTACCTGTTCGCGGGCGTGCTGGGCCTCAACCGCGCCTTCGCCACCGAGCTCGAGAACGAGGCGCTCTCGCTGCTCGCGCTCGCGCCGGTGGATCGCGGCTTCCTGTTCCTCGGCAAGGCGCTCGCGAGCTTCCTGCTGCTCCTCGTGGTGCAGGCCGCCAGCGCCCTCGCCTTCGCGCTCGCCTTCGACCTCGACCTCTGGCCCGTGGCCGGCCGCCTCGCGGGCGTCGCCGCGCTCGGAGCGGCGGGTCTCTGCACGATCGGCACGCTGTTCTCCGCAATCGCGGTGCGCACCCAGTACCGCGAGGTGATGCTGCCCCTGCTGCTGCTGCCGCTGCTCGTGCCGGTGCTGCTGGGCGCGGTGCGCGCCACGAACTCCCTCTTGCTCGAGGGCACGCTGCCCTGGCCCGCGCTACAGCTGCTGCTCGTCACGGACGGGGTGTTCGCGATCGTGAGCTTCCTGACCTTCGAGGTCGTGCTGGACGAGTGAGGAGATGAGCCGGAACACCACCCTTCGGCGCGCGAGCGCCGCCATCCTCGCAGCCTGCGCGCTGCTCTGGGCCTGGCTCGTCGTGCGCGCGCCGATCGACGCGATGCAGGGGCCGATCCAGAAGATCCTCTACGTGCACGTGCCGTGCGTGGTCGGCGCGTACCTCGGCTTCGCGCTCACCGCGGTCGCGAGCTTCGCCTACCTGTGGTGGAGGCGGGAGAGCGCCGACCGCTTCGCCGCCGCCTCCGCCGAGGTGGGCGTGTTCTTCTGCACGCTGGTGCTGCTCACCGGGCCGATCTGGGCGAAGGGCACCTGGGGCCGCTGGTGGACGTGGGACCTCCGGCTCACGCTCACGCTGCTCCTCTACCTGGTCTACGTCTCGTACCTGCTGCTGCGCTCCTTCACGGAGGGCAGCGAGCGCGCCGCGCGCTTCGCGGCCGTCTACGCCATCGCCGGCCTCGCGGTGATCCCCCTCAACTACTTCGCGATCGACCTCGCCGGCGGGCGCACGGTCCACCCCGAGAACCTCGGACGCGGCAGCCTGGGCGCCGGCATGGGCGCGCCCTTCGCGGTCGGAATGCTGACTGCAGTCGCGGCCTTCGCTCATCTCCTCGTGAGAAGACTCGAAGTCGGCGTGCTGCGCGGAGAGCTCGACCGCCTGGACGCCGAAGCGGCGCGGAGCGAGTCGTGAGCTACGTGATCGCGAGCTACGCGCTGGCGGTCGGCGGCGCGCTCGCCTACGCGGCGTGGCTCGCGCGGCTCACGAGGCGGCTCGGACGCGAGGTCGAGGCTCGCGCGCGGACAAATCGCGGTTGACAGCCTCGGGACCCACGGAGTATAAGCTCAGGTGCTCGTAACCCGTGGCGCTGACAGGGTTTTCCGGTTGCGCTCGCACCCCCTTCCCCTCCTCGCAACGCGAGCCTCGAGCGAGGGGTGAATGGGTTTGCGGGATTTCCGGCGCAGCGTCGCGGTGGAGCGAGCGCGCTTCCGAGAAAGGGTCATCCACTTCCCTTCGCGACGTCCGTGACGGCGGAGTGAAGCGGCAGGAGGGAAGCAAGGCTCGCACGCAACACGTCGAAAACACGCCGCGGTGCTCCCCCCATCGCCGCATGGCACGGGGCTTGCCAATGAAATCCTCCGTCGGGCCCAGGACCGGTACGGAGCACGCGGATCCCCCCCACGAGGGCCCGGAGGACGATCGTCACGATGGCAAGCATGAAGCGCGGCGTCGGCTACTGCGAGAACACCGACTGTGAGGACTACGCGAAGGGCGTGTTCCTCCTGAATCACGGTGACACGTTCTACTGCCCCCGCTGCCGTCAGCTCGGCAAGGTGGAGAAGGAACGCGGCTTCTACACGGGCAACTCGGACATCTTCAAAGAGGTCCGCGTCGAGTACAACTTCGATCCGATCAACGGCGTCTACCGCGAGATCGCGATCGTGCGCGACGAGAGCCTGTGGGGACGGAACAACGTCTACACGCTCCAGTCGCCGCTGATCAAGACCGAGAAGCGTGCGCTGAAGGTGGCCGAGGCGATCCTCGCGAACCTGAACCGCTACCGCGGGTTGCTCAACGGCGACGAGATTCCGCGCACCACCGAGATCATCCTGTCCTTCGACGAGCCCTACGAAGAGTTCAAGCGCAAGGTCGAGCAGCTCGGCCGCGAGCTCGAGCAGAGCGGACTCCGCGAGACCCGCGCGTCCTAGCCCCGCCGTTCGCAGTCCCACCGCCCTCCCGGAGCTGGCGTTCCTGGGAGGGCGGTCGTCTTTCCGGGCCCCACCCGCCGAGGCGCCCGCAAGCGGAGGGGAGACACGACGCCCCGGCCGCGGCGTCCCGAGGCGTCCACGCCGCCCGCATCCGGCGTCGTCGTCCCTCATCGCCAGTCGCGGCGTCCGAAGCCCTTGGGTGAGCGGGGTCACGCGGCACCCGGGCAGGCGCGCCGAACCCCCTTCCGGGAGGGGAAGGTCACGGCGCTCGTGTCCGTACGACGAAGACGCGTGCCGGCGCCCGCGACGCTGCCGGGCCCGGAGGCGCTCGGCCGCGACCCGGGCTGGTGGCGCACCACGCCCGGCGTCCTGCGCGAGGTGGCGAAGAGCGACGCGCCCGCCACCAGCGCGGGGCGCTACCGCACGCGCCGGCTCGGCCGCGAGCGCGTGCTCGTGTGCCTCGAGGCGCCCACGGTGCAGGTGCGCATCGAGCCGGGCGTGTGTGCGAGCGCGGTCGCGGCGCGGAGCGCCCCGCCCGGCACGATCTACCTGGACGGCGCGGCGCAGGGCGAGCCCTTCGTGGACGCCGAGCGGGACGTCTACAACCTCGACCACCACGAGGGCTGCGTGCGCGCCTTCACGCTCGCGACGTGCGAGCAGGCGATCGTGCTGCTGCGGCGCGGCCTCGACCTGCGCCGGCGCGACTTCCGCGTCCATGCGAACGGCGTGGATCTCGACACCGTGCTCGCGATCTGGGTGCTGCTGAACCACCTGCGTCTCGCGGCGCCGGACTCGCCCGTGCGGGCGCGCATCCTGCCGCTGCTGCGCCTCGAGGGGAACATCGACGCGCTCGGCTTCGGCTGCGAGGAGCTGTGCGCGCTGCCGCCGGAGCTGCTGGCCGAGACGCGCCGCGCGCTCGACGGGCTGCAGGCGCGCGAGCAAGCCGCCAAGGCGGGCGGCTTCGGCCGCGATCCGCTCGCCTTCGTGGCCGCGCAGCTCCGCGCGATCGACCGCATCGCCTACGCCGGCGAGGAGATCGAGACGCCGCTCGAGATCGAGGAGCTCGCGCGCGCGGAGCTCGCGGGGCTCGGCGTCGCCGTGGTGTGCCGGGCCGAGGGCGGGGTCTACGAGGTCGAGCGCGAGCTGCGGCGCCTCCACGGCGACCGCCTCGCGCTGGTGGTGCTGCAGAAGGACGCGGCGACCTACAGCCTGCGCGCTGCGAGCCCCGCCGCCGCCGCGCGGCTCGAGCGCATCTACGCCTGGCTGAACCACGCAGACCCGGGCTCGGACGGCGGCCGCACGGAGAACCGCTGGGGCGGCGCGGGCGAGATCGGCGGCTCACCGCGGCGGAGCGGCAGCCGGCTCGCCGCCGCCGAGGTCGCCGCGGCCTGCCGCGACGCGTGCGCGCCGTGGACGCTCGCCGCCCGCGCGCGCCGCGTGCTCGGCGTGGCCGCGGCCTCGCTCGCCCTGCTCGCGCTCGGCGCAGCGGGCGCCGTGTGGTCCGCTCTCGCCGCGGAGGGCGCGTTCGCCCTGTTCGTGTGCGCAGGCCTCGCCTGCCTCGCCGGCGGACGCCGCGCGGCGGGCTGGTACGGGCTGCGCCGGCCGCGCGGCCTCGCGGCCTGGGGGTGGCTCCCGATCGCGCTCCTCGCGGCGGCGGCCGGCGGCGTGTGGCTGCCCGTGGCGCCCGCCCTCCCGCTCGAGCCCGCGAGCGCAGGCGCGCTCGGCGCACTCCTCGCGGGCGTCGCCGGCCTCGAGCTGACGCTGCGCGGTCTCGCCCCCGCCCGCCTGCTGCGCGCCTTCCACGGGCGCGCGCGCGCCGTGGCCGTGCTGCTCCCGGCCGCGCTCCAGGCGGCGGCGCTCGCCGTGCTGCCGTCCGCCGCGCCGGCCCCCGCCGGACTCGGGGTGGGCTGCGCCGCGGCCTTCGTCTTCGGCCTCGCGGCCGGCTGCGCGCGCCTGCGCGCCGAGAGCGTCTTGCCGCCGATCGTCTTCGCGGCCCTCGGCGTCGCGGCTCGCCTGCTCGCCTAGATCCCCCACGTCACGAGGGCGCCCACCGCGAGCAGCGCGCCCGTGATCGGCAGCATCACCGTGCGCAGCGCCGGCGCGCCCAGGAAGACCGCCATGCCGCCCTTCACGAGCGTGTTGGTGAGCACCGCGATCAGGATCGTCCGGGCCGCCGCCTCCTGGCTCGTGGGATCGTTCTGGGCGAGCTGCGCCATCGAGAGCGCGATCGCATCCACGTCGGTGAGGCCGGCGAGCGCGCCGGCGAGGTAGAGCCCGGCGTCGCCCAGGTAGACCTGCGCGGCCTTCGCGACGAAGGTCACCACGCCGAACAGCAGGCCGAAGCGGATCGCCTCGCCGAGCTCGAAGGGGTTCGCGCCCGTCGCAACGCTGGCGCGCTCCGCCGAGCGGAGCCGGCGCCGGAGCACGAGCACGATGGCGAGCGAGAGCGCGCCGAGCGCGCCCAGCCCGAGCCCGAGGTCGCGTGCGAGCGCCGGCGCGATCACCGCTACCAGCACGCCGACGCGGACGAACATCACGGTCCAGGCGAGCAGGATGCCGAGGGCGAGCGCCGGCGCCTGCCCGGGCTGCGCGCGGCTCCGCTGCGCGAAGCCCAGCGAGACGGCGGTGCTGGAGACGAGGCCGCCGAGCAAGCCGGTGAGGCCGATGCCGTGCTCCGTCCCGACCCCCTTCACGAGCAGGTAGCTCGCGAAGTTCAGCCCCGAGATCAGCACCACCATCCACCAGATCTTGTACGGATTGATCACGTCGAGCGGCGCCGGGCCGTAGTTCTGGTCGGGCACCAGCGGCAGGATGATCACGGTGACGATGGCGAACTTGAGCGTGGCCTCGACGTCGGCGCTCTCGATGCGGCTCGCGACGCCGTGCAGCCACTGCTTGAGGGCGAGGATGCCGCCGCTCGCGACCGCGAGCCCCGCCGCGAGCGTGACGCTGCCGGACACGCACAGGAAGCCCAGCAGGAACGCGAGCAGCGCCGACACCTCCGTGGTGATGCCGATGTCGCCCTGCCGCCCCGTGAGCACGGCCGAGACCACGACCAGCGCCGCCACCGCCAGGAAGAGCGCGAGCCCGAGCTGCGGGCGGGCGAGCGCGACGTCCACGTAGGCCGCCATCGCGCCCGCGAGCGAGATCAAGCCGAAGGTGCGCACGCCGGCGAAGCCGCTCTCGGGCTTGTGGGTGCGCTCGCGCTCGAGGCCGATCAGTACGCCGAGGCCGAGCGCCGCCGCGAAGCGGAGCGCCAGCACCAGCGGGTCGCCCGGCTCCACCGCGCCCTCAGCCGCGCCCGAGCTCGCGCCGCGCCGCGGCCAGCGCGCGTCGTTGCTCGGGGGTCACCTTGGGATAGTGGAGATCGAGGCCGGCGAGCGCGTCCACGATCGCCGCCGCCACCACGAGCCGCGTGAACCACTTGTGGTCCGCCGGCACCACGTACCACGGGGCCTCGTCGCTCGCGGTGGCGCGGATCGTGTCTTCGTACGCGCGCTGATACTCCTTCCAGTGCCGGCGCTCGGCCACGTCGCTGGCGGAGAACTTCCAGTTCTTCTCGGGCTCGTCGAGTCGCGACAGGAAGCGCCGCTTCTGCTCGCCCTTCGAGACGTGCAGGAAGAACTTCCGGATCACCGTGCCGTTCCGCGCCAGATAGCGCTCGAAGTTCCGGATGTCCTCGTAGCGCTCGTCCCAGACGCGCTTCGTGACGAGCTCGGGGGGAATCTTCTGCCGCCCGAGGATCTCCGGGTGCACGCGCGCGACGAGCACCTCCTCGTAGTACGAGCGGTTGAAGATCCCGATGCGCCCGCGCTCGGGCAGATTGCGCAGGCAGCGCCACAGGTAGTCGTGGTCGAGATCTTCTGGCGAGGGCGCCTTGAACGAGTAGACCTGCACGCCCTGCGGGTTCACGCCCGACATCACGTGCTTGATCGTGCCGTCCTTGCCCGCCGCATCCATCGCCTGGAAGATCAGCAGCAGCGACCAGCGATCCTGCGCGTAGAGCATGTCCTGGAACTGGGCGAGCTGCGCGACGCCCTCCTGCAAGGCCTCGCGCGCCGCGGCGACGTCCGCCGACTCGAGCTGGGCGGTGTCGGCGGGGTCGACGTCGCGCAGGCGGAAGCCCTTCCCCTTCGTCACCCGATACGGCCGCGAGAACTGCCGGGCGCGTCTCACGAGCTTCTTCATGGGCGGGCAGCTCCTTCGCTAGCGTCGCGGCCGAGGATGCTCCAGATGACCCGCGCCGCAATGGTGATCGGAGTGGGCGCAGACGCCGGCCTCGGCGCGGCGCTCGCGCGTCGCATCGCCCGCGAGGGGCTCCACGTGTTCGTGGCCGCGCGCAACGCCGAGCGCGTCGAAGCGCTGGCGGGTGCGCTGCGCGCCGGCGGCGCTGCCGCGACCGCGGTGGCGATGGATACCACGCAGCCCGACGGCGTCGCGCGCCTGTTCGACGCCGTGGCGGCGGTCGCGGAAGGCCCCGAGCTGGTGGTCTACAACGCGGGCAACGCCTACACGAGCGCGCTGCTCGACACCACCGACGCGGCGTTCGAGACGGTGTGGCGACTCGCTTGCTTCGGGGGCTTCCTGGTCGGCCGTGAGGCGGCGCGCCGCATGCTGCCCCGCGGCAGCGGCACGATCCTGTTCACCGGCGCGACCGCCTCGCTGCGCGCGCGCCCCCCGTTCCTCGCCTTCGCGTCGGCGAAGGCCGCGCTGCGCGCGGTGGCGCACGGCATGGCGCGCGAGCTCGGGCCCAAGGGCCTGCACGTCGCGCACGTGGTGATCGATGGCGCGATCGACGGCGATCAGCTCAACCGCCGCATCCCGCAGCTCAAGGAGCGGCTCGGGCCGGACGGCATGCTCGCGCCCGACGCGATCGCCGAGGCGTACTGGCAGCTCCACGTGCAGGCGCGCAGCGCCTGGACGCTGGAGCTCGACCTGCGGCCGTACAAGGAGCAGTTCTAGCCATCGCCGCGCCAGCGCGTCGCCAGGTCGATGCGCAGGCCGGAGGCGATCGCGGCGAGCCCGAGGCGCTCCTCGCGTTCGACCGGGAGCGCGGCCGGGCGGAGCGCGTCGAGCAGCGGGCCGCGGAACCAGGGGAACAGTGTGTCGGGCAGCGCGCCCTCGCGGAACCAGGCGACCGCAGGCGTGTCCTCGCTCGGACGGAGCGTGCCGGAGCGAAGCCGGCAGCGATAGACGCGGGCGCAGTGCGCGGCGAAGCCGCGCCGCCGATACGTCCCCACCAGCTCGACGGGCTCGACCGTGAGGCCGGTCTCCTCGCGGATCTCGCGCACGAGGGCGCTGCGCTCGTCCTCGCCCGGCCGCGCGCGCCCGCCGGGCAGCTCCCAGCCCCGCAGCTCGCGGCGCAAGGCGAGCAGCACGCCGGCCTCGCCCTGCACGACGCCCTGCACGAGCAGCCGCCCGTCGCTCGGGCGGCGCCTCGCGCCCCAGCCCGCGATGCCGGCCCAGTCGAGCGGCGCCCGCAGCAGGAGCTCGGCGCGACTCATCTGAAACGCGCCGCTAGCCAACGATCTTCGCGAGCGGGTACTCGACGATGCCTCGCGCGCCGCGCTCGACCAGCGTCGGCAGCAGCTCCCGCACGACCGTCTCCGCAACCACGGTGTTCACCGCGATCCACTGGTCGTCGGCGAGCGCCGAGATGGTCGGCGTGCCGAGCGCGGGCAGGACCTCGAGCACCCGCGGCAGCGCGCGCTTCGGGACGTTCATCATCAGGCCGACGCGCCCCGCGGCGGTGATCGCGCCGTTCAGCATCAGCAGCATGCGCTCGAACTTGCGCCGCTTCCACGGATCGGCCGCGGCGTCCTTGTTGGCGATGAAGCGCGGCGTGCTCTCGAGCACGGTGTCGATCACGCGGAGCTGGTTGGCACGGATGGAGGAGCCCGTCTCGGAGACGTCCACGATCGCGTCGGCGAGGATCGGCGGCTTCACCTCGGTGGCCCCGTAGGAGAACTCGACCTCCGCGCGGACCCCGTGCTTGCGCAGATACGCCCGGGTGATGCTCACCACCTCGGTGGCGATGCGCTTGCCGCGGAGGTCCTTCACGCTGTGGAAGGACGAGCCTTCCTTCACGGCGAGCAGCCAGCGCACGGTGCGGTAGTTCTGCCAGGGCGCGGCGAGGTCGGCGAGCTCCCGCACCTTCGCCTTGCTCTCCCGCACCCAATCGATGCCAGTGATGCCGGCGTCGAGCACGCCCTGCTCGACGTAGCGCGCCATCTCCTGCGCGCGGATCAGGATGCACTCGATCTCGGGGTCGTCGATCTCGGGGTAGTAGGAGCGCTCCGGGAAGCGCAGGTTGTACCCCGCGAGCTCGAACAGCTTCGCGGTGGTCGCCTGGAGGCTCCCCTTCGGCAGCCCGAGACGGAGCCGCCGGCGCCTGCTCTTGCGGGCGCTCACTTCCCGTAGACCTGCTTCGGGTCGAAGACCTGCTCGCCGTCGTGTTTCCAGCCCGCGCCGTCACTGACGCGGAAGAAGCAGCTGCGCTGGCCCGTGTGGCAGGCCGCGCGGCCGCGCTGCTCGACCTTGATCAGCACCGCGTCGCCGTCGCAGTCGACGCGCAGCTCCTTCACGATCTGCACGTTCCCGCTCGACTCGCCCTTGTGCCAGAGCTCGTTGCGCGAGGTGCTCCAGTAGACCACCTGCCCGAGCTCGAGCGTCTTCCTGAACGACGCCTCGTTCATGTACGCCACCATCAGGATCTCGCCGGTCTCGTGATCCTGTGCGATGGCGGTGACGAGGCCGCCGCGCTTGGCGAAGTCCGGCGGGTTCTCGCAGATCATGGGCGGGCGAGGCTACCGGGCGAGCAGAGCCCCTGCCAGCCGCTCGCGCAGCGCCGGAAGCTCGTCGAAGGCCGGCCCGCGGCCCCAGGCGGGCTCGCGCGCGTCTCGTGCGGACTGCGCCAGCACGCCGCGCAGCGCGAGCAGCTCGAGCGCGTTCTTGAACGTGACGCGGTTCCAGCCCTCGGTGCGCGCCACCTCGCCCACCCGGTGCAGCCGCCGGAACTGCGCCTCCGTCTCCTTCTCGAGCGTGCGCTCCGGCACCGGCTCTTCGAGCGCGAGCAGCGCCGAGAACACGCCGTAGTAGGCCTCGAGCAGGCTGCGCGTCTGCTCCGCCAGGAAGCCGAGGTAGGCGCGGCCCTTCTCGGTGGCGCGCAGCCGATCGTCGCTGCGCTCGAGCGCGCCGAGCCGCTCGAAGTGGTCCAGGAAGGCGTCCACCTGCGCGGCGTGCACGATCGCGCGCGGCGCGAAGAACTCGCGGTAGAAGAGGTCGAGCCAGAAGTCGAGGTCGCGCCGCAGCTCGGCCGAGCTGGAGCCGCGCAGCAGCAGACGCGCCATCAGGCTCGGCGCGACGAGGAAGTGGAACAGCACGTTGCGGTAGACGTCGAGCGCGCGGGCGTCCTTCTCCTCGTAGTAGACGATCTCGCCGCGCGGGTCGTTCTCGGCGTGCAGCAGGCCGAGGCGCAGCAGGAAATCGATCGAGTCCCGGTACGCGGGCGCGTCCGCCGCGAGCGCCGGCGTGAGTCGCACGTCCTGCAGCTTCAGCAGATCCACGAGCTGGTTCATGCGCTCGGCCAGCTCCGCCCGGAACAGGCCGGGGCGCGCCTCGGCGAGCACCACGCACGCCGCGACGGAGGTGGCGTTCGCGACCATCGCGAGGTTGATGCGTTCCACGATGTCGTTGCCGAGCGCCTCGGTGAAGGCGCGGCGCTCGGCCAGCTTCTGAGCGTCGTCCTCGCCCTGGAACAGCTGGCGATGGTGCTCGAGCGCGCGTCCGAGGGAGATCGGCTCGCCGAAGTTCACGAACACGCTGCCGAAGCGGCGCGAGAGCACCTTTCGCGCGCGCATCAGGCCGAGCACGCTCTCGTCCTGCTTCGCGCCGCCGCGGAGCTCGTCCACCATCGCGCCCTCCTCGACCAGGCGCTCGTAGGTGATGCCCACGGGCACGAAGAGCAGGTCGCGGCGCCCGCTGTCGATGAAGCCTTCGATGTTCCACGCCAGCATGCCCATGCGGGGCGCCATGGTCTTGCCGGTGCGCGAACGGGCGCCCTCGATGAAGAACTCCTGCGTGAAGCCCTCGCGCACGAGGTAGCCGACGTAGCCGCGGAACACGGCGCGGTAGAGCTCGTCGTCGAAGGACTTGCGCAGGAAGAAGGCGCCGGCGCGGCGGAACACGAAGCCGAACGGACCGAACGCCATGTTCTCGCGCGCCGCGATGTGGGGCGGCATCAGGTGGTTCTGGTAGAAGAGCCACGACAGCAGCACGAAGTCGAAGTAGGAGCGGTGGCTCGGCACGAGCACGACCGGCTGCCGTTTCGCCCATTCGGCGACCTTGTCGAGGCCGCGGGCCTCGATGCGGTGGAACAGCCGGCGGATCACCGCGGAGGCCACGAGGGCGAGCACGGCGAGGAAGCTCGAGTTCATGTTCGCCGCGATCTCGCGGAAGATCTTCTCGACCTGGGCGCGCGCCGCCTCGGGTGTGACGCCGGCCTCGATGTGGCGCGCGATCGCGACCTCGACGCGCGGATCGCGCAGCACCGCCTCCTGCACGCGGTGCCTCGGGCGCAGCACCGGCCCCTGCACGGCGCGCTCCTCGCGGTGCAGGAAGAGGAGGATGGCGCGGCGCAGCTTGCGCGCCGCCGTCTCGTCGTCCTGGCCGCGCCGCTTGTCGAGGAAGGTGGCGAGGTCCATCGGCTCGCCCACCTTGATCGAGAGCTCGCGGTAGGCGATCAGGAAGGAGCCGACCTTCGCGAAGTCGCTGGGTCGCGTCGGGCCGCCGTACGAGAGGTTCAGGAAGCGCGCCTGGCCGCGCGGGCCCTTGCGCCAGAACAACGCCAGCGGAACCAGCGCCACCGCGCGCCCTTCGGCGCGCGACGCGCGCACCACCTCCGTCAGCAGCTCGAGCTCGCGGCGCCCCTCCTCGACGGCCGCCTCGCGCCCCCGCAGCACGTCGCGCAGCCGCGCGGTGCGCAGGAACAGGAACATCGACTGCCCCGCGCAGACGACCTCGCCCGCCTTCGCGACGGCGCGCTGGCGGTCCGCCTCGCGGCGCGCGGAGCCGAGCAGCCGCCGGCGCCGCAGCCAGTTCCCGAAGCCGCGGAGCAGCGGCGCGTAGTAGTAGAAGGAGAGGCCGTTCGCGAACGCCGACAGCCGGAGCCCCTCGCGCACGAACAGCGTGTTGAACAAGAAGTAGTCGAGCCGGCTCGCGTAGCGCATCACGTAGACCACGGAGCCGCGCTCCTCGAGTGCGCGCAGGCGGCCCACGGCGGCGTCGTCGAGATCGAAGTAGGGGAAGAAGCGCCGCGCGAACCAGCGGAAGAAGACGTTGAAGCGCGGGACCATCGCCGACGTCGCGTCGGCGATGGCGGGGTCGGGCAGGCGCGCCGCCGGGCCCCCGGCGGCCACAGGCTTCCGGGCTTCCACCATCGCTTCTCCGTTTAGCACGGATCTACGCGGAACGGTGAGCGAACTCCAAAGCCGGCCGCACTCGCAAAAAACGCGCACCGGCCACGCCGCAAGGGCTGCTGGAAGCCCCGGCGAAGCCGCGCCACTACGCCAGCCCGCGCAGCGAGCCGCAGGCGAGCGAAGAACGAGAACGACCGGCCACGCCGCAAGGGCTGCTGGGACGGCCGGCGAAGAGAACCCGTTTCGTCAGCCCGCGCAGCGAGCCGCAGGCGAGCGAAGCTAAGGCAGAACGATCTCGCTCATCCGCGCGGCGATCTCCTCCGCCGTCCAGAGCCCGCCCTCGTCCGTCTTCGTCACGCCCTTCGCCGTCACCATGCGCATCTCGGCGATGCGGCCGCCGCCCACGAAGAAGGTGGTGCCGGTCTGGTCCTTCGCGAGCTCGCTCGCGAGATAGACGACGAGCGGCGACACCAGGGCCGGATCGAGCTTCTCCTTCATCTCGCCCATCCCGGCGAGGTCCTCGGTCAGCCGCGTGAGCGCGACGGGCGCGAGGATGTAGACGCGGATCCCCGCCTTCTGTCCTTCGAACGCGAGGCAGCGCGAGAAGCCCCAGATGCCGGCCTTCGCCGCGCCGTAGTTCGTCTGCCCGAAGTTGCCGTTCAGGCCCGAGGTGGACGAGGTGTTGATGATCACCCCGCCCTGCCCGCGGTCGCGCATGTGGTTGTAGGCCGGACGCGTCACGCAGTACGTGCCCTTGAGATGCACGTCGACGACCGGGTCCCAGAGATCCTCGGTCAGCTTCGCGAGCGTCTTGTCGCGCAGGATGCCCGCGTTGTTCACGCAGATGTCGAGCTTGCCGAACGCCTCGACGGCGGCCTGCACCATCCGCTCGCCACCGGTGACGCTGGCGACGCTGTCGTAGTTCGCGACGGCCTGTCCGCCGAGCGCCTTGATCTCGTCCACGACCTTGTCGGCCATGCTGTGGGCGCCGCCGCCGCTGCCGTCGCGCGCGCCGCCGAGGTCGTTCACGACGACTTTCGCGCCCTCCTTCGCCAGCGCGAGCGCGTGACAGCGACCGAGACCGCCGCCGGCGCCCGTGACGAGCGCGACCTTGCCGGTGAGCAGTGCCATGGGAAACCTCCTCGCAGGGGAAAGAAAGCCGGCAGCCTAGCGCGCGGCGAGCCGCAGGCGCACAGCTCACCAAGCCACGCCGCAAGGGCTGCTGGCGCGAGCCGCGAGGCCACCCCCCACTTCGTCAGCCCGCGCAGCGAGGCGAAGCCGAGCGAAGAGAGAGAGGGAACGCCACGCAGCAAGGGCTGCTGGAAGCCCCGGCGAAGTCGCCCACTTCGCCCAGCCCGCGCAGCGAGCCGCAGGCGAGCGAAGAGAAAGAGAGGGAACGCCACGCAGCAAGGGCTGCTGGAAGCCCCGGCGAAGTCGCCCACTTCGCCCAGCCCGCGCAGCGAGCCGTAGGCGAGCGAAGAGAAAGAGAGGGAACGCCACGCCGCAAGGGCTGCTGGAAGCCCCGGCGAACTCGAGCCGCTTCGCCAGCCCGTGCAGCGAGCCGCAGGCGAGCGAAGAGAGAGAGCCGCAAGGGCTGCTGGAAGCCCCGGCGAAGCCGACCCACTTCGCCCAGCCCGCGCAGCGAGCCGCAGGCGAGCGAAGAGAGAGAGCCGCAAGGGC
>Ga0187892_10008570_pt1 | contig 13936 bp, 15 predicted proteins | sample MA1701073metaG_FD_139345 | JGI IMG/M metagenome (GOLD analysis project Ga0187892, IMG submission 139345) | Bio-ooze microbial communities from a basaltic lava cave in the Kipuka Kanohina Cave System on the Island of Hawaii, USA - MA170107-3 metaG ...
GCCTTCGACGAGCGATTCGCGCTCGATTGACCGGCCGCCCCTGCCGGGGCTTGGTGTGCTGCACTTGACTCTAACCCACGGCTTCCGCCGTGGGCTAGCCACGATCGCCGCTACCGCGGCTTGTTTTCGGTAACCACGCGCGCGGCTTGTTTTCGGTGACCACGCGCGGGGCTTGTTTTCGGTGACCACGCGGCCCAACGTCGTCGCACGGGGCTTGGTGTGGGATTGACGCTCTAACCCACGGCTTCCGCCGTGGGCTAGCCACGATCGCCGCTACCGCGGCTTGTTTTCGGTGACCACGCGGCCCAACGTCGTCGCACGGGGCTTGGTGTGGGATTGACGCTCTAACCCACGGCTTGCGCCGTGGGCTAGCCACGATCGCCGCTACCGCGGCTTGTTTTCGGTGACCACGCGCGCGGCTTGCTTTCGGTGACCACGCGCGCGGCTTGTTTTCGGTGACAACGCGGCCCAACCTCGTCGCACGGGGCTTGGTGTGCTGCACTTGACTCTTACCCACGGCTTCCGCCGTGGGCTAACTAACGATGGCTTGGCTGACCCGCGATGACCAGGGCATTGGAAGACGCGATCACGACCTCACTTGGCGCCGAAGCAATAGAGGACGCCGTCTTGGGTGCCGATGACCAGGCGGCCTTCGGCGATGGCGGGGGAGGCGGTGATGGGCGAACCGGCGTCGAACTGCCAGCGAACTTCGCCGGTTACTACTTCGAAGGCGTACAGCTTGCCATCGGAGGCGCCGACAAACGCGCGTCCGCCGGACAGCACGGCGGATGAGTCGATGCGGCCCTTGGCCGTGAAACTCCAGAGCACCCGGCCCGTTTCGGCGTCCAAGGCGCGGAAGCGTTTGTCCCGGCCGCCAATCAGTACGGCTTTCTCGGCGATGGCTGCCGAGGCCATGAAGGGAAACTGCCGGTCGGGGTCTTCAAAGGTCCAGAGCGTTCGGCCATCGGTCCAGTCGATGCAGCGGACCTGGTTTCCATAGGTGCCCACGAAGGCGCGCGGGCCGCGGGCGGCGGCGGCTGAGCCGGATACGGAGCCCAGCGGCACGCGGCGGGTTTCGGTTCCATCGGCCAAGCGGAGCACGTGCAGGAATTCGTCGCAGCCGGCCACCAGAACATGCCCGGCTATAACGCTGGCCGTTCCGTGGACGCGTCCTTCGGTGGCGACCTTCCAATGGAGTTTGCCGTCCTTAGGGTCGAGGCAATAGACGCGGCCGTCGTAGGAGCCGACGACAACCCTGCCTTCGTGCGGCGTGGGCGAGGCGATGATCTCGCCCTCGGTTTTGAGGGTCCAGAGCGGGGCACCCGTTGCGGCGTCCAGGGCGTGCAGAATCCCATCGCCGTCGCCAAAGAACACGCGGCGTTCAACCACGGCCGGCGAGGAACGAATGGGGGCTTTGGCCTCGAACTTCCATTCCACGGTTCCGCGGCTGAGACTCAGGCAGTAGACGTAGTTGTCGTCGCAGCCGACGTAGACACGGTCTTCGACGACGGCGGCGGTAGACTCGAAAGGCTCCGTGGTCTCGAATCTCCAGAGCACCGCCAGTTTGTCCGGCAGCGACGCGCCGGTGACGCCGGTCAGTTGGGCGTCGCTGCGGAACATGGGCCAGGCAGAATCGGGTTTTGGCGGTGTTTGGGCGAATAACGGTACGAAGGCACAAAGGCACGGAAGGCAAGGGACGAAGAAGAAGGCACGAAGGCACGAAGGGACGAAGGCACGAAAGGAAGGGACGAAGGGACGAAGGGACGAAGAGACGAAGAAAGTCATGTGGGTTTGAAACGCAGGACCAGGGCCGCACCGCCGGCGGCCAAGGCCATGCCGACGTAGAACCATGCTGAGGGAGCCTTGGCCGGTTTGTTCCAGACCATGGAGACTACGGTATTGACGATCGGGGCTCCCGCGAAGACGAGTGGGGCCACGTAGATGGGCTTTCCCCCGGTTTTCAGGGCAAAAACGACTCCAAGCGCCCCAAGAGCGCCCAGGACGCCGGCGAGCGTCGAGATGGCCGCCCCGCCGCCGGTGAATTGTAGCGGCTCGGGCCGCCATTGGTAGAGATAGGCCAGGACGACGACGCCGATCAGAAAATAGGCCAGCCCCACGAACAGAAACGCGCGGAGGGCAGTGTTCCTACCTCCAAGGGCCTCCTGACCGTGGTGAATCGTGGGGACATAGGCCCCCCAGCAGACAACGGTGCAGAGCACGAACAGCCACCAAGTTTTCATGTCCAGTCAGCCTCCCAAGAATTCAGAAACGAAGGTGATCGCGGCTTTCCCCTGCTTATTCGACTTCGTTAGCCCCGCTCCGAACGAGCGGTGCCAGTTTCTCTCGGATGAAACCCGGGATCGGCGTGGATGCAAAAACTCCGCCGGCCATCGTGGAACAGGCGGCCGTAATACGCCCCGCGGCGAGGCGTTGCCCGTCCCTGCGAAACTCAACGGCGAAGGTCACGGAACGACTGCCCACGCGCACGACAGTCAGGAAAAGCTCCAGCTCGTCCTCAAAATAGGCCGGAGCGAAATACTCGCAGCTCGTGGCTACTCTCGGCCAGCTTAGTTGCTGGTTCTTATAGACGGTCAGCACGTCCAACCCCAATGAACGCCAAAAGGCGTGCTCAGTCTCTTCCATGAGGCGGTAGTAGTTGGCGAAGTGCATGACGGCGGCGGCGTCGGTCTCCGCGAATTGCACGCGGCGGGTCATACGGAATGCTCCAGACATCATTGCCCCCTCGCTTGCGCACGTATTTGTGCGCCATGGCGGCCGAAGAACTTCGCGATGGTCCGGGCCGACGGGGGGGACGTTGTCAGCGACACCAACACCAGCGCCGCCGTTCCCACGGCGATGATGACCGCCACGGGCATCATCCCCCAGACCAGGAAGTGTTCGTCGCCCCCGTAATCGGAGGCCCGAAACAACCATCCCCACGCCAGCGCCGTAGCCAAAATGGACGCGTAGGCTCCGGCCTTGGTCATTCGCGGCCAGTAGAGGGCGCCGATGACCAATGGGGCTAGGCTGGCATACCCGGCGAAACACCAGACGCCCAGCTCGAACACGCCGCGCGGACGAGCCAGTGCAAGCAGATACGAAGCAACCACTACCCCCACGACAAAAACGCGGCCGAGCAGAACGAGTTGCCGATCCGAAAAGCGTCTCTGGCCGTAGTGATGGGCTACAATGTCGTTGGTAAACATCGAGCCAAGACAAAGGAACTGGGCGTCGAGCGAATTGGTTGCCAGAATGCCGGCGGCGGTCAGGCCGCCTAGAATCGGGCCGGTCAAGTCTTTGACCAGCTTGGCCAGGACGGCATTGGTATTGGTAAAGGTCGGCGGAATCACCGGATTGCCATCCAAAACGGCCGAAGTCGCCCACACGCCGAGGATCACGCAGGGAAGCCAGATCACCAGGATGCAAACGGGGTGCATAATGACGGAAAGCCGGAACGATTTGGCCGACTTGGCGGTCAGATAGTATTGGAATAAGTGCGGGAACATGGCCACGCTGAAGGGGATGAAGGCGTAGGTCAGGAACTGGAGTTTGCCGATGCCGGGTGGTTTTACGTCGCGGGGCTTGTCGCCCTGGCGGCCGCCCTGCTCCCATTCGGTGAGTTTCTTTTCGTAGGCCGCGACTCTCGCCTGAAGGCGAGGCTCGTCCTTGGGGTCAAACTCGCGCTTGAGCATGGTGGGGTAGCGTTCCGCGACCATTTTCGTGGCGCTGGCCGGGCCGCCAAGCCGATTTGCGATCACGATCAGGGCCACGACGCCGACAGTCATGAAGAGCGCGTTCTGAAAGGCATTGACCCACAACGTACTGCGTACTCCGCCGACGAATACGTATAGGAGCACGACGGCGCAGACGATACCCATGCCCAGCCACGGCGGGACGGCACCATTCGAAGCGGCAAAGGCTTTGGGGAATGCCCCCGTCGTGGCACCGCTCATGGCGTTGCCCAGGCCGATGATGCCGACGAGCAGGTAGGGGATCATCATTCCCACGAGCACGGGAAAGAGCACCAGCCCGATGCGCTTCGATTCCAGGCGGTCGCGGAAAAACTGAATCTGGGTCATGTACCCGTAGCGTTTGCCGAAGGACCAGAGTTTCACGCCGATCAGGAAGAAGACCAGGGAGTGAATGATGCCCGACCAGGAAGCCATCATCCCGTAGACGCCGATGCCCGACTCGAACGATTCGCCGGAGCTGCCCACCATAGCAAACGCGGTCATGGTCGTGCCGAAAAGCGACATCAAGAGCATGAACCCGCCGACGCCGCGCGAGGCCAGGAAGTAATCGACGGCCGTGCCGCGAAACACACGGTTGCTGGCGATCCCCAGGAGAATCAGCACCGCCAGATACCCGATGATGATCCAGAAGGCGGTCATGGGCGATTATGGATTGCGGATTTTTTCCCGTCGCAGATTGCGGATTGTGGATTGTCCCTTTGTCCCTTCTCCCATCATAGCTCCTGGTGTTTGCTCATGGATTCGTCGGCCCATTCGTGTTCAGCTACGTCGAGCTCACGGGGCCAACAGTACTTCACTGCCAACGCCCAGACAATAGCAGCCAAGACCGACAAGAGAGCGTGATAGGCCAGGCCGACGGGAAGGAAACTGAAGACCAAAGGCTCGATGTCGTTCCACCACCAAAAATCCTGGTGAGCGACGATCAGTAGAATGACAAGGGCGACGACGACCTTTCTCATTCGGACGCGACCCTCGCGTTGGCGGATTCAACGGCGATGGCGTCGGGCAGCGCCGTCCAGTTTTTCATGACGTCGAAGAGCTTAGCCACTTCGCCATTGAACACGTCGCCGATGAGGATGCGGGTCAGATGATCGTGGTACTCGGGATGCGCCCGCGTAAAGGCGGCGAAGCTGAAGTTCTTGTCGTAGAAGGCGTAGACGAGCTGGCGGATCATCTGCACTCCGTGGACGAACCGCGGGCCGAACGCTCCCAACCGTGCAGCGGAACAATCGCCGGCTTCCAGCGCATCGTGGATGGCATCGGCCGCCCATTCGCCGCTTTTGAGGGCGAGCATCACCCCCGATGAATAGATCGGGTCGAGGAAGCAGAAGGCATCGCCGACCATGACCCAGCCCTCGCCGGCCAGTTGCCGGGAACGATAGGAAAAGTCACTGGTCACATAGGCTCCACTGACCCGCGTCGCGTTTGTTAGGCGCCCAGCCATGGCCGGGCAATCGGCGATCTCTTCTTCGAGCGTCGCCAAGGGGTTGTCGCCGCGGCCCGTGCAAAGGTACGAGGGGGGGCCGACGACGCCGATGCTGGTGATCTCGTCGGGCAGGGGAATGAACCAGAACCATCCGTTGCGGTTGAGGGTGTGGATGATGATGGTCGCACCCGCGTTGCGGCCTTTGTCGCGTTGGGCGTTCTCGAAATAGGCGTAAACAGCGGCGTTCTTTAGTTGGGCGTCGCCGTATCGCAGCCCGAGTTGCTTCGAGAGCAGCCCGCAGATTCCCGTGGCGTCGACCACGACATTGGCATGAACGTCCGTCGTCTGGGTCGCATGGCCGCGCTTGGCGTGACCATGTTCGACTTCGCCGTTGTCCGGTATGCCCGCGGCCGCCGATGGCGGGCCTTGGCATGGCCCCCGGTTCATTGCTGTCCGGATGCCGATGGCGCGGCCGTCCTCGAAGAGCACCTCTTTGACCCGCACGCCTTCGTGCACTTCGGCCCCCTGCTCGCGGGTGTTGTCCAGCATCATGCGGTCGAATTCGTCACGGCGGACCTGCCAGGTGATCGACCACTCGTTGGGATCGCGGTCCCAAAAGTAAAACGGCTGCGATTCCTGCCCTGCGGCCGATACGAACTGAACGCTTTCCTTCAAGGGAAACGCCGTTTTTCTGAGCTTCTCCAACATGCCCAAGCGCTGGAAGGTCCAGTACGTTTCCGGCATCAGCGATTCGCCGATGTGGTGCCTCGGGAAACGATGCTGCTCGAAGAGCGCCACGCGATGCCCGTACTGGGCCAGCAGGGTCGCAACGGTTGAGCCCGCCGGTCCGCCACCGATGACGATGCAATCATAGGATTCCTGGCCGCTCATCGGGTCACCCATCGGTAAGGTTGCCACCTACTACTTCCAACAGCTCGACGGCGGGCAGGCCGTTGCAATGGATCACGGCAACCCGGCCATACGCCTCCGGCCGCTGGAGGTAGCATAGCACCGGATTGGGCTTCTGGAAATGCAGGAACCACCTCGGCTCCACGCGACGTAGCACGTGGTGCCGGATGAGCACGTCACCCAGAGGCGTCTTCCGCTCCAGGATTTCAGCCCGTACCGGTTCCGGGATGAACTGGAGATCGAGGCGGACAATGCCGAACTCCACCACACGATCCGATCCTTGCAGCGTCAAGAGAATCATCCGTCGATACTCGCTGTCCTTCCGCCGCTCCTGCAGGACTCGCAATTCGACCGGCCGGCCATAGGAGGTCTGAAGCGTCGTGGTCATGTGGTCTTCGTGGACCAATAGCGTGTCAAAAGGCGGAGGAACACCGTCCCGCTCGACGAGCTTAGCGCCGGCCGCCATGGCCTTTGAGTCCAGGAACTCTCCGGCCAGCGATGCAAGAGCTCGCAGGGCATTGGCCGTATAGCTTGGGACGGAAACGGTCATGTGTAGCGCACGTTTTGGAATTGTGGTTCGAAGAACCGGGGCAGCAGGGCATCTACGCGCAGCAAGCCGATTCGAGTTAGCTCGATGCGGTCCCTGTCGAGTCGGAGGAAACCTTGATCGGCCAAACCGCGGAGCGGCTCGGCGAATAGCTCGAGGATCTCCGCGCCGAATTTCGAGCGGAAATAGGCCGCGTCGAGCCGGCCCAGCTTGAGTTGCAGGATCAACTCGCGGATGAGCCGCTGAGGCTCGGTCATGGCCAGCGCTCGGGCGGTCGGGAGTTCGCCTCGGTCAAGTAATCGTTCGACGTAATCTTCCCAGCGATCCGCGTTTTGGAAATGCACGCCGCCGAAGTGCGAGAACGAGGCCACGCCCGTGCCGATCAGATCGGCCCCGTGCCAGAGCGAATCGCGGTATACGAACCGGCTTTTCGCCGATGGCTTCACGACGGTGTAGGCGCTGGATACAACGTAGCCGGCTTCCTCGAAGCGGCGGAAGGCGTAATCCGTCCAGGCCCGCTTGGTTGCCCATGAGGCCACGGGCGCGGGAGCGCCGGATTCCAAGGCCGTCCGGGCCAGCAATGTGTTGTGTGGCACCTCCATTTGGTAGATGGTGACGCTGTCGGCGTTGAGGGCCAGCGTTTTCTCGACGGCCTCCTGCCACTTGGCGTCGGTGTCGCCGACCATACCGGCGATCAGATCGAGGTTGATCTGGTCGAAGCCCACTTCGCGTGCCCAGTCGTAGGCGCGAAAAATCTCCGGCGATTTGTGCGCCCGGCCGTTGGTTTCGAGGATTTCGTCGTCGAGATGTTCGATGCCCAGGCTCAGCCGCGTCGTGCCGATGGCCTTGATGGTCTCGAGTTTGCTTTTGCGGAGCGTGCCCGGTTCGCACTCGAAGGTGACCTCGCGGGCTTTGTCCCATCGCCAGTAGCGGGCGATGCCGTCAATCAGGCGGTTCAGTTGCTCGCTGCTCAGGTAGGATGGGGTCCCCCCACCGAAATAGACGAACTCAAAATCCCGTCCGGCCAGCCCGGGGCGTTGAGCGTATAGACCAACCTCGCCCGTAAGGGCGTCGAGGTAGACGTCCACGTCGCGTGCGTTTTTGTCGGTGTAAACACGAAAATAGCAGAACTTGCACCGCGTGCGGCAAAACGGAATGTGCAAATACAACCCCATAGGGGCCGTCGCACAGGTGCTTCTGGTCGGCGAATTCAGTGCCTCCAAAGCCACGGAAACGTATTCTGGGCGCCAGGCCGAAAACGGCGGATAGTTGGCCACGAAGTAGCTGCCGATCTCCGTTTCCGCGGGTTGGTGGATGGTCTCTAACTCGATCACATCTACCAGTATAAGGGATCAAAACGTGAAATTCGCTTGTCAAAATATGTCAGGGAGGGCGCGACGCTACGGCTTCTTTGGCGGACCGACGTGCTCCTTAAGCCAATCTTCGACTTCCTTGGGTTTGAAGCCGGACGGCCCGACCTTGCCGGCGTAGGCAATCTTGGCGTCGGTGCCGATGATGAATAACCGCTCCGGCCAAGCGGCATAGGCCTCGTCGGCCTTGTTGTCTTCGGTATCAATCACGCACGGTATGGACAGATTGAGTTTGCTGCAGCACTTGGTTGCCACGGCCTTCCGTTCGTCAAAGGTCTTTGGCTGCCTGACGATGACGTCGTCCTTCTTGTTTTCCGGGATCTGCGAGCCGTCGTCGGGATGGGCTTCTTGGATGTAGACGAACAGGAAAGCAACCCGGTTCCGATAGTTCTGGTACAGTCGTTCCAAGGCGCCAGCCTGGCGCCGAAAGGGCGGTCACGTATAGCTGCCGAGGATCAAGACTAGCGGCCGGTCCTTATGAAACTCGGAGCGCTGGATCGTGCTCTTCCCATCGAGGGTTCTGAGTGTGAAGTCCGGCGCTAGTTCCCCGACGGCGGGCGCGCGGCGAGCACGTAGCGCTTGGGCATTCTGCCGATCGTGTGGCTTCTGGTCGGGCCTTTGCTCCGGCGGGCCCCCGAAAAAAGACGCAAGCACAAGTGTGATGACGGCCATGGTCGTTTTTCCCTATCTCTCAAGTTCGTCGCCCGCCGCGAATGCGGTCGATTCTCCCATCAGAACCCAGTTATCCTATCGGATTCGGGGCGGGCCGGCGAGTTTTCCTTTTTTCCGAACCATTCGGCCAGGCCGTTGGCGAGGATGATGAGGGCCGCGCCGGCGAGGGCCGTGGAGGTGATGCCCCGGTCGGCCACGCGCCAAGCGTACACAGTCGCAAAGATCGGCTCGGTGAGATAGATCAACGCCGCTCGGGTAGGCGACGTGCGCGGCTGGAAAGTGAACATGATTCCGAAGCAAATAACCGTCGCCAGAATCACTGTCAGGCCCAGCAACTTCAGGAATTCGACGGAGTACATCGCCTTGCAAGTCAACGATGGATTCAGAAGATGGGCACCGCCGGGCAACATCAAGCCAAAAACCGTGAAAACCGCGCACGCGGTTACGAATTGGCCCAGGGCGAATTGCCAGGGGGACTCGCGTTTTCCGACGGAATCGACCACAAGAATGTGGACGCTGAACACGACCGCGCACAACAGTCCAAGCATCGCGCCTCGGTCAAAGCGTCCTTCCTCGCGGTACAGTGTCATGAAGGCGACACCGATCGCCGCACAAGCCACGCAAGCCCAGAGTTTTGCACTGACCCGATGCTTGAGTACGCTGGAAGCCATCAACGGCGTAAACAACACGACGAGACTGGTCAGAAAGGCGCTGAGCGACTCGCTGGTTTTGGCCAGTCCATAGTGTTGAAGCAACATCCCCGAGGCCAATAGCATCCCGCCTAAGGTGCTGCCTCGAACCGTTGCCGCCGTCCACCCTCGCAACGAGCGCGGAAACAGTAGTGCCCAGATCAAGGCGGCCGACAGAAAACGCACCGCCAGAAAGGCCGCCGGACCGAGGGACTCTGCACGGCTGTCTTGGCTTGCGGAGACCAGGCGCTGCCCGAGGAGGGCTTGGGCCTCCTTGCTCCAATTGAACGACATGCCCCAGAGCACACAGGCGAGCAGCAATAGCAGCACCGCCTGTCGCTCGCGATGTCGGTGTACGGAGGGGGATCCGACGTTTTGTTCTGGCGCAGTGAACTCGCTGCTGTCGGAGAATTCCATCGAAGTACCTTCGGCACGCGGCCGGCGTTGTGCCCTATGAATCAAACCAGTGCTGCTACCAGGCCGACGGGTGGCGAAGTCCAACTCTGAAGGGAGCGGTCGTTGGTAAGGAGAGTGCTGCATCCGGCGGTGGACGCAGTGGCAATGTGAATGGCAGCTGGGAGTTTTAGCGCATTCGTGGCCCGAATCTCGGCCGCCGCAACAAGAATGGTCCGGCTCACCGGAACAACACGCGGCGCGCTGCTAGGTTTCAAGAACCGCAAGTAGGCCTCCTCGAGGTCTTTATTTGCCTGCTGTTTCGGCTTCGCCAACCCTTCAGCGAGGGGCAGTTCGCTGGTGACCCCAACGATTGCCGCCTCATCCATCGCTTGCAATAGTCTTTTGATTGGCTCCGCGTAACTTGGAAACCCTCCAACAGCATACACGACGACGTTGGCATCGAGGTAGACGCATGGTCCGAGGAGTTCATTTAAGGATTCCACGCGTCGCGCTCTCGACGTAGAAAACCATCGGCTTCTTGCGGCGATGCGAACCCACCTCGACCGGAGCCGAACAGCGATGCGTACGACTGGTCAGGAGCCGGGTCGCCGACCAAAATGATGACTTCGGCTTGTTGGCCCTCAGGCAATTCCGTGGACGTTATTTCCACCCGCCCGCCTCGCTGAATCGTTACAGTCTGTTTGATGGCTCTGTTCATGCGATTGCTCCGCCGAGGAACGTATTATTAATAACCTAATTGGCTGAGTTTTTCAAGCTCCCGCTTGCCGGCAGGTGCGCGTTGAAAGGACGACATGACCGTTTTTCGGCTATCAATACGCGAGGCGATACATGGTTAGAAAATCCTCAGCTCCAACGTGGCGGGGGTTGAAAGCGGCGGTCCACTCCTGAGCGGCGAGCGTGGCCAATTCGGGCAGTGACGACTCAGCGATGCCGTAGTCCCCCAGTCCGCGGGGCAGCCGGGCCGCATCCAGGAAGCGCTCCAGCAGGCGGGCCAGTGGTTCGGCATCGGGCATCAAGTCGGCGTATGGGTTGTCATCGCGACTGTTGAAGCGAACGACGTGAGAAAGCATTAACCCTACGGCAGCGCCGTGGGGAATCCCATGACGCGCCGTAAGCGGGTTGGCACAGGCATGAGCCGCACCAAGCATGGATTGCTCGATAGCCGCCCCGGCCAAATGGGCCCCGAGCAGCATTCGCCAGCGAGCCTCGTCATCGTGAGGATCATGCAGAACGGTCTCAAAGGCCGTAGGTGGGGTAGATGGAGGTCCTCCGGTCATCAGATTCCACGCAGCAAAGGAAAGCCGGCGAGAGAAGGGTTTGCGGGCGTTGGTCGCCGCCGTTTCCACGGCGTGGGCAACGGCGTCGATGCCCGCGGTGGCAGTCACACGAGGGGGAGCCGTTACGGTCAGGTCAGGATCGAGAATGGCCACCCGAGGGCGAAGGCCACCTTCCCGCGGCGGCCTACGGTCGCCACAGGCCATCTTGCGGCGCGTGGCCGCATCGGAAATCAAAGCGAACGATTGGGCTTCGCTGCCGGTCCCGGCAGTAGTGGGAACGGCGATCATGGGCAGAAGAGGTTTGGTGGCCTTGTCGATTCCCCAGTAGTCGGCGATTTGGCCGCCGTTGGAATAGAGGAGGTTAATGCCCTTGGCGCAATCCATGGCGCTTCCGCCGCCCAAAGCGACGATAAAATCAATGCCGTGCATCCGAGCGACTTCGAGGCCGGCGGCGGCATGATCGGTGGTTGGGTTCTCGGCCACACCGTCGAAAACGAAAGCATCGACGCCGGCCCGGTTTAGCGAGGGCAAGGCCCGATCGACGTATCCGGCCGCTGTGATGCCGGGGTCGGTAACGAGCAAGACTTGCCGGGCACCCTCGGCCTTCGCTTCGTTCCCTAGCTCGTCGAGCGTGCCGGCACCGAATCGCAGTCGCGTGGGGAGCCCAGCCAGGAGCGCCGATGCCGCCGTCAACTCCGTATCGGTCATCGGGGCACTGGAGGCGGATCGTCGTCTTCGGCCGTGCCACTAAAAAGCGTATTGGTCGGGGCTTCTTCGACGGCCTCGGTATCCGCGTATTTTCCGTCGGTCAACGTGCGATAGCCCAGGGCTTTGATGCTCAAGGCGTCGCCGTGACCGTCGCAGAACACGGCGTTGACTTTGCCGCGGTGGCGAGGGTCCACCGCCGTTCGGGGGCTGCCGGCATCGCCGCTACCGCGATCGGAAGTTTCGGTCAGGCGCGGCGGGTCAAGCGACCATGCATGGTTGCCCAGCTCCCCATAGCCGGTGCCGTTGTTGTTGTAGGGTTTGCGTTCCAGGGCGGCGAAGCCCGCGGCCGTTCCCATGGAATCGGCACCCAAGACGGTCGAGGCGAAGCTGCGAATCCGCGAGCGATTCACGGGAAAATTGTGGTAGCGGCCGTTGGTCCGGCGCGCATTGCCTAGAAACTGATAGTTGTACCCCCAGGCGTGGTTGCGTTCGTCCATCCAGTCATCGGCTTCGGGGCATTGATAGGCGCGGCCGTCGTAATCCTGACGATCATCGCTCGTGCTCGGGCGGTCAAAAGCAAAAAGCCCCACAAAGCGGCCCACGGTGGCGATCCAGCGTGGCCGGTACTTACGGCCATTGCCCACTTGGTACCAGTTGGCCGGGTTACTGGTGCCGCCCGGTGCCTTGGGGTAGACGCCGGGAACCGACGTGTCACGGTATTCGTCGGCGTACGCGTGCCAGCCGTGGGCAAGCTGGCGCAGATTGGATATGCAGACCACGGTTTTGGATTGCTGGCGAGCAGCCGACAACGATGGGATCAGGATCGAGATCAAAAGGGTGATGATCGCGACCACCACGAGCAACTCAATGAGATTGAAAGCCCTGCGGCACACAAGCATTCTACACCTCCCGTGCGATCCCTTTTTCGGTCGCGCGAAGCAACGTACTACGCTGGTTCGATGGATGCAAGCTTAGATCACGCGGCCGGCTCGATCTGGAAGGCTCGTTGGCGGTAAAGATGTTCGAACAGATTCCCCTCGTGGGGCTGGTCCCAACTGAGCTGCCACGTGGGGATCGCGCCGATGTTCAACCGGTCCACGTTGGCCGAGGACATCAGCGCTTGGATGAAGGATCGGTCCTGCGTAATTGCACTGACGACCAGCGTCGATCCGATGGCCGCGGGCATTTCCCTCGTCGGACATTCGACCACAGCGGCATAGGGGAATAAGAACTCTCGATTGGCCAGGGGGTGCTCATGGCTCTGGCACGAGATGATCGTGGGCAATAGGTACGCACACCGCCCGGTTTTCACGAGTCGCGGGGAACCACGGTGTTCCTGAGTGAGGTCCGCCGCTCCCGGCTCGCGTAGACCGTGGTCGATGAGCTTGGAGATTCCCTCCGCCGCGGCGGGATTGGCAAAGGCGGCCACCGTGGCGCGTGCGTCATTCGCGGGCAATGCCTGGACTTTCGCCAATCGCTCGGCGAGCGCCCGGGCAATGGCCCGGCCGTGCCGCGGCGTCCAGATGCCCGAAGCATTGATACAGGAGCGGCCCGCGTTAGCGGCAATGGATGACTCCATGACATCCAAAAACCTCTCCCAATCGTCGGCGGTATCATCACCCAATAGGACTTTCGAGTATCCCGGCCCGTGAATCTGCACGCGGGTGTCGCTCCGCCACGGCTGTGTCGTCGACGTGTCACCAAAGAGCATCGAGCGGCCGACGCCCCGCAGCAGTTCCGCGGCTCCGGTGTGGTCCGTGGGGTAGAAGCCGAAGGCGTCGCGGGGCAGACCGGCGGCGATCAACGCTTGCACCACGCGATGCGGCGTCCAGGGTTCCTCCCGGCCGGGCTTGAGCACAACGGGAGCCTTCAACGCGATCGCGGGAATCCAAAGGGAATGCACGCCCGGCGAATTGCTCGGCAAAACCGCCCCGAAGATGCGTCCCACACGAAAATAACTCAGCACCGCGCCATGGTGCGAGCCGTAACCCCGATCCAGAATGGAAAGATCGAAGCCGCGGGTCAGCCCACGGACCACGGTTTCCAATTCGGAAAGAACCTTGTGAATCTTTTGAGCGTTGGTGCGGCAGTACGTCACCGGCATACCCGTGGTGGCGGAAAGTTGGCGAACATAATCCTCGAAGGTTTGCACGCCGTCGCCCAAGGGCA
>Ga0187892_10008572_pt1 | contig 13933 bp, 14 predicted proteins | sample MA1701073metaG_FD_139345 | JGI IMG/M metagenome (GOLD analysis project Ga0187892, IMG submission 139345) | Bio-ooze microbial communities from a basaltic lava cave in the Kipuka Kanohina Cave System on the Island of Hawaii, USA - MA170107-3 metaG ...
CACGGGCACCGGCGGGCTCGTCTTCGCCCTCTCCCGTCACGCCGACTGCGTGTACGAGTGCACCGCTCCCCTCGTCCCCGACCAGGCCATCGGCGAGACCTGGTGCTGGGACCAGCGCGGCGACAGCGGCGTCGTCCCCGCCGGCACCTACGTGCTGCGGATCGTGTGGAACGGGGCCGAGGGTCGGGCCACGGTCCAGACGACGGCCACGGCTCCCACGAGCACCACGACGACCTTGCCCCAGCCCAGCTTCCTCGGCCCCTGCTGACGCCTGAACTACCGTCGGCGGCGGGTTTTCCACAAAGAGCGGCGATTCCGGTATCCTGGTCAGGCGAGAGACCGGACAGACCGGCTCGCGGCCCACCTTCGTTCATCCCGTTCGTTCGCGGAGTTCGCCGAGGCAGGCCACCGCTGAACACGAGGATCTTGACGTTCATGGGCCCATTCGAAGCGCTCGGGGTCGCCCCGTCGCTGGTCGCCGTCCTCAGCGAAGAGGGTATCGACACACCATTTCCCATCCAGGCATTGACCGTGCCCGACGCCCTGGCCGGCCGCGACGTCTGCGGCCAGGCCCGCACCGGCTCGGGCAAGACGCTGGCCTTCTCCCTCCCGCTGGTGCAGCGGCTCCCGGCCCGCCCCACCCACGCCCCCCGCGGCCTGGTCCTGGTTCCGACCCGGGAGCTGGCCCTCCAGGTCACCAAGGTGCTCCGCCCGCTGGCCAAGGCCGCCCGACTCCGGGTGGCGGCCATCTACGGCGGGGTGTCGATGGAGCCCCAGAAGCAGGCGGCCCGCAAGGGCCTCGACATCGTGGTCGCCACCCCCGGCCGGCTGATCGACCTGGTCGACAACGGCTGGATCCAGCTCCATGACGTCGAGCTGGCCGTCATCGACGAGGCCGACCGCATGGCCGACATGGGCTTCCTGCCCCAGGTCGACCACCTCCTGCGCACGTTCGCAGGCGGGGCCAGCGTCGATGGGCAACGGCCCCAGGTCCTGCTCTTCTCGGCCACCCTCGACGGCCAGGTCGGCAGCCTGGTGCGCCGGTACCTCAAAGACCCCGTCCGCCACGAGGTCGCCATCCAGGCGGCCGAGACCCACGAGATGACCCACCGGTTCCTGGCCGTCCACCACATGGACCGGGTGCTGGTGGCGGCGGCCATCGCCCGGTCGACCTACCGCACGCTGGTCTTCGTCCGCACCAAGCGGGGCGCCGACCGGCTGGCTCACCAGCTCCAGCGGGAGAACGTCCCGACGGCCGCCATCCACGGCGACCTCCGCCAGTCGGCCCGGGAGCGGGCCCTCAAGGACTTCGCCACCGGCAAGCTCCAGGTCCTGGTGGCGACAGACGTGGCGGCGCGCGGCATCCACGTCGACGACATCGACATCGTCATCCACTTCGACCCCCCTGAAGACCACAAGGCCTACGTCCACCGGTCGGGCCGCACGGCCCGGGCGGGAAGAGGCGGCGTCGTCGCGACGTTTGTCCTGTGGAACCAGGTGATCGAGGTCGAGCGTTTGAAGCGACAGCTTCGGATCCCCGACCCGGTGGTCGAAGTGTTCTCCAACGACCCCCGGCTGGCCGACCTCGCCCGTCTGGCGCCAGCCGTCCAGACCGCTTCCTGAGGAGCAGACAGATGGCCAAGAGTCGAGCCACCTTCGGCAAACTCCAGCGTGAACGCGACAAGAAAGCAAAGGCGGCGGCCAAGCGCGAGCGTCGCATCACCCGTCCCGACGAGGAGGCGGAGGGCGACGCCGCCGCGGAGCAGGCCGCGCCCCCTCGCGAGTACGACGAGGGCCGCCTCCTCGACGCCCTCGCCGCCCTGCACGAGTCCTACGAGGCGGGCACGGTGAGCACCGACGAGTTCGAGACCCGCCGCGAGGAGCTGACGAGCCGCCTCCGGGTCGACTGATCGGCGCCGCTGCCCGGAGGGGCAACCCGCTGCCCCACGGGGATCTGACCCTGCCTCAACGCCTGTCCGGTTGCCGCTGACACGACGGCGGCCAACCTGCTTGGGTGATCAACGACCGGTGGGCGCCACCGGGTTCGAGGGGGTCATGCAGCCGCAGGGGCAGGACGTGCGCGTCTGGGTCGACGACGAGCATCCCATCTTCCGCCGCGGGCTCGTCTCCTGCCTGGCGGTCGAAGGCTTCACCATCGCCGGGGAAAGCGTCTCGCTGCGCCCCATGCCCGACCTGGCCGACATCGACGTGCTGCTGTTCCAGGCCGAGCGGGCGGCGCTGGCCCGGGTGCTCACCTTGCACGAGACCCGATCGGCGTGGATGGTCGCACTGGTGGCGTCGGCGGACGAGCCCCTGGCCTTCGAGCTCATCGAGCGGGGCATGGCCGCCGTGCTCCTGCGCAACGAAGTCGGCCCCCAGGCGCTGGTGGCCGCCATCCGATCGGTGGTCAACGGGAACAGCGCCCTGCCCGCCGAACTCGTCCCCCGCCTGCTCGACAAGGCGGCCCGCACCGGGTCGGGCGGTCCCCACCCGTTGACCAGCCGGGAACTGGCCGTCCTTCGGTCCCTCTCCGAGGGCGACGACACCGAGGAGATCGCCGAGGCGCTGGGCTACTCGGTGCGGACGGTGAAGAACATCGTCCACGACCTGCTCATGAAGACGAACTGCCGGAACCGGGCCCACGCCGTCGCCCTGGCCACGCGCCAGGGCCTGATCTGAGCCGGCCCACGGCAGGTTCGCGACGCCGTGCTCCACCTCCTCGACGACAGCCTCGATGCCTTCCTCCGGGCCGTCGGGCGGCTTCCCGCGACCGACGTGGACGTGTCGTTCGACCCCCCCGACAGCGACTGGGCGGCGGGCCTGATCCGCCCCACCGTCAACCTCTACCTGTGGCGGCTGCGCCGCTCGGTGGCGGAGGCGGGTGCGGGCACCGAGGTGGTGCAGACCGAGAAGGGACTGGCCCGGCGCGGCCCCCGGCCCCGGGTGCAACTCGGCTACCTGGTCACGGCGTGGGCCACCGACGCCCGCAACGCCCACCAACTCCTCGGGCGGGTGCTGACTGCCTTCTTGACCACCAACGAGCTGCCCGCCGAGTACCTCCAGGGCACGCTGGCGGCGGTACGGCCCCTCCCCACCCTCACCCTGAGCAAGGAGGACGACGACCCGCCTTCGGAGTTCTGGCAGGCCCTCGGCGGCCGTTTCCAGCCGGGGGTGGAGCTGGCTGTGACCGCCACCGTCGACCCCGACCAGCTGGTCGCAGCGGCGCCCCCGCCCAGCGTCGTCGAGATCGGGGTGGTCGACCGCCACGTGCCCGGCCGCAGGGACCAGCGCCGGCGCGTGGCCGGCACGGTCGCCGACCCCAGCCTGGCCGGCGCCCGGGTGCGGACCCGCCGCGGCTCGGTGCCGGTCGACGAGCGGGGCCGGTTCCTCGTGCCCGCCGAGCCCGGCGACGAGGTGGTGGTGGACGTCAATCCTCCCCGGCGCGCCGTCGTCCCTCCTACCGGCGGCGTGAGCCCGACGTAGATGGCCGACGGCAAGGCCCGACGGCGGCATGGCCGCCCGCGGGCGGCGTAGCCCCGGTGCCGGGCGGGGTCGCAACGACGGGGGGCAAGGGAACGGTGGCCAGGCCGGCGATGGCGGCGGGCTAGGCGCGCAACGGTGCGCCTTGCCGCGTCCCCGACCGAGCTGAACGTCGCCATCGGCGACCCGATCGTCCTCCAGCTCGAGGTCTACAACTCCCGGACCGTCATCGACGGCTTCCGCGCCTCGCTGATCGGCGTGGGCGACGTGGCGTTCACGTCCGACCCCTACGAGCTGTCGCTGTTCCCCGAGACGGGCGGCGTGATGGTGCTGACGTTCACCCTGCCCGCCGGCTTCCCGGCCGGGCGGAGGGTGATCGCCGTGAAGGTCGCCTCGGTGACCGACCGGCGCGAGTCGGCCGTCGAGGAGATCACCATCGACGTGGCGCCGCTCAACGTCGCCACCCTGGTCGTCGAACCGGTGATGGTGACGGCGGCCAAGCGGGCCGACTTCGTCGTCACCCTGGAGAACCGGGGCAACGTCCCGCTGGAGTCGGCCATCGGCGCCACCGACGCCACCGCCAAGCTCCGGTTCGCCATCGCCCCGCCCACGCTGGTCGTGGGACCGGGCCAGTCGGCGGTGGCCCGCGTGGCGGCGACGGGGCGCCGGCCGTGGTTCGGCTCACCCGAGCCCCGCCCGATCACGTTCACGGCCGAGGCCGCCCCCGAGCCGCTTAGCACCGCAGCCACGCTCCTCCACAAGCCGATCATCCCCAGGGGCGTCCTGACCCTGCTCACGATCCTGGCCGCCATCGCCCTCTGGGGCCTGGTGCTGCTGGTCGGCGTCAACCAGATCGTCGACAAGGTGACCGAGGAGGAGGCGGCCATGTCGGGCCCCGTCCCCGGCAACCAGTTGGGCTCGGTCGCGGGCAAGGTCACGGCCAAGCCCGACGCCAACGGCACGACGGTCAGCCTCATCGCCGTGCCCAGCGCGACGGGCGGCGCCAACGGCGCGGTGGCCGCCGCCGCGCCCGCTGCGATCCCCGCACCCGTCGTCACGCCGGCCACCGGCGAGTACAGGATCGAGAACGTCGCCGCGCCTGCGACTTACCAGATCGTCTTCGCCAAGCAGGGGTTCGGCACCCAGTCCAAGCTTCTCGAGCTGAAGCTGGGGGAGGCGTTGAGCGGCATCGACGTGACCCTCACCGCCGGCAGAGGTGCGATCACGGGCACGGTGGCGGACGGCAACGGCCCCCTCGGCGGTGTGTCGGTCAACGCCACCAACGGCACCGACATGGTATCCACCGTCTCCGCCTCGAGCGGCCCCGTGGGCAGCTACGCCCTCGAGTCGCTCCCCCCCGGCACGTGGGTCGTCACTTACGAGAAGGCCGACTTCGGGTCACAGACCAACGTCATCGACGTGGCTCCCGGCCAGCGGGTCACGGCCCCGCCCCTCGCGCTCACAAGGGGCCGGGGCTCGATCTCGGGGACGGTGTTCGGCCAGGGCGGCCAGCCCGTGCCCGGCGTGCTCGTCTCGGTGACGGCCGGCACCGGGGCGGTGCCGCCCATCGTCGTGCCCGGCACGTCCACGTCGGTGCCGCCCGCCACCACGACCACGACGGGGCCACCGGCCGCCGTGCTGGCCTCGACCCAGAGCCTGGCCGACGGGCCGGTCGGGTTCTTCTCCCTGTCCGGCCTGCCCACGCCGGGCACGTTCACGGTCACGTTCCAGAAGCCGGGCTTCCTGCCCACGACGGCGACGGTCGCCCTGGCCGACAACGGGAACGAGTCGGGCCTGAGCCCGATCCTGCGCCCGGTGACGGGGTCGGTCTCGGGCGTGGTGCGGGAGGACATCCGCCGCCTGCCGCCGTGCGGGCCGGCCGAGTGCCTGCTCGGGGGCGTGGCCGTGCGGGTCATCGACCGCAACGGCCAGGAGGTGCGGAACACGACGACGGCCAACGCCCCGGCCGACGTCCTGGGCCGCTATGAGGTGGCCGGCCTGCCGGCGGGGACGTACACGATCACGTTCACCAGGGCGGGCTACGCGTCCCAGACGTTCAACCTCACGCTGGCCGACAACCAGCAGAATCCCCTGGACGTGCTGCTGAGGGGCGAGCCCGTCGCCCTCGCCGGCAAGGCCACGGGCTGCGCCAAGGTGGCCCTGGTGCTGCGGGACAACACCAACCTCGACCCGCCCATCCTGTTCCCGGTGCGTCCCGACGGCACCTACCGGATCCCCCGGGTTGACACCCCGGCCCAGCTCCGCATCCTGTTCGCCGACGGGTTCGACCGGGTGCTCGACCAGGCCGACGTCGACCTCGAGCCGGGCCAGCCGATCACCGACCTCAACGGCACCTGCCCGGCCCCCACCACGACGACCCTCGTTCCCCGGGCCGGGTGCGTGCCCCTGGTCGGCACCCTCTTCGTCTGCCCGCCATAAGAGGGTGCGCCGATACGGCCGCTACGGGGCCATCACCGTGACCTGGCCGGGGAAGGTGATCGAGATCACGCCCCCGTAGGCGCACAGGCACTTCGAGGTGTTGGTCAGCGCCGGCTTGCCGCCGACCAGCACGGTGGGGGAGCCCGGCACCCACGGCGCGGGGATCACGGGCGTGCACGGCATGGGCGTGAGCACGCCCAAGGCGGCCGCCGTGGCCGTCGCCACGGCCGGGTTGAGCAGGCTGCGGCACAGGCCGAACGGAAGGATGTTCAGGAACGGGACGTTGTCCATGACCGTGGCCGCCGCCATCGGCCCGGCCGTGCAGCGGGCAGCGGGAAGCACGTTCAGGATGCCCGGCGTCAAGCCCATCGTGCACTGGGTGACCGCCGTGGCCGTGACGACCTGAGCCATCGGGTGCCCGAACCTACCCGGCCCGCAGGTCGGCGAACTCGCGTACCGCCCGCTCCATCGACGACGGCTCCACCGCCACGTCGCCCGTGAACGGCAGGTCGAGGGAGAGGATCAGGAACAGGGTGATGCCGATCGTGGCGGCGATGGCGGCCACCATGGCCATGTGGGCGCGGGGGCTCGGCAGCCCGAAGAAGTACGTGAACATGGTGGTGATCAGGCCCCCGAACAGCAGGACGAACCACAGGGTCCCGGGCAGCTGGGTCTCGGCCGCGAACAGGCGGCTGCGGCGGGAGTCCTCCAGGTCGTCGAGCCGGGCTGCGTACTGGCCCAGGAAGGCCGACTCCCGGTCGTTGGCGGGGTCGATCGACGCCACCTCGCGTACGAAGGCGAGCATCGCGGCGTCGGTCTCCTTCGCCTCCCGGGCGGGTGTCGACATGGCCTCCCACTCGTGGTCGACGACGCTGCGGGCGTAGGCCTCGATCTCGTTTCGCAGGTCGGCGGTGTGGGCCGGGAAGAACAGGGCGTCGCGGTACATCGACAGGACCAGCACCGCCTCCTGGTCGGCCAGCGCCGACGCGTCCTCGAACTTCTGCCAGGCGATGGCCACCACGAAGGCGAGCAGGACGCCGTACAGCCCGCCCACGATGGCGATGAGCACACCCGCGACCTCGTTCTGGCTCGCCAGTGTCGTGGCCGGCACCCGGCGGCGGACCACCAGCAACCCGGCCACGCCCGTGCCCGCGGTGAACGCCACGCACATCGAGCCCAGGAGGACGGCGGGGATGTTGTTGAGAAGGAACTGCTCCACATGCCGCCGCCGTCACGTGTTGGCGGCGAGCATGACGATCGAGGCGATCGCCACCGCCGCCAGTAGGAGGAACAGGAGGGCAACGACGATCCAGCCCCGCCACCAGGGCCTCGGCTCAGCACGGGGCGGGGCCGGGGCCGGGGTCGGGGCCGGCCGCGGGGGCGGCGGGGAGTACGGCGGCGCCTCCACCGCCGGCTCGGCGATGACGGGCGTCACCGGGGGCGGCGACGGGTGCAGCTCGGCGCCGCACCGCTGGCAGTAGGTGTTGGTCGGCTTGTTCAGCTCCTGGCACGCCGGGCACGTCTCGGTGGCGACCAACTGGCGGCCGCTGGTGCCCGGGCGCCGGCGAACAGCCAGGGCCAGCGAGCCCTCGTCGTCGTGCCGACCGCCGCCGCCCGCCCAGAACAGGGGAAAGTCGCAGGACGGGCAGAACTCTTCCGACGACCGGCTCATGGCCGGGAGGTCGACGACCGCCCCGCAGCCCGGGCAGGCGATCCGCGGCACTACCGTTCCCCGGCCGGGGCTTTGGGCCACACCTGGCGGCCGCCGATCCGTAGTTCGAACGTGACCTCGGCGGGCAGTTCCCGCCGCAGGAGCGTGAGGATGTGCTCCTCGGTTGTCCAGCCCACGTCGGTGATCATGACCCGCACGTGGCGCGGCTGCACGGCGGGCGCCTCGAACTGCCGGTAGACGGCGCCGCTGTCGATGACCGCCACGTCCTCACCGGTCGCGACCCGGAGCATGCCCTCGACCCCCTCCTTGGTGCCCCGCCACCACAGGAGGCGGCCAACCTGCTGGACCCACCCCCGCTGGCGGTCGATGGGCGAAGAGGGGTCGATGTCGTCGATGTCGAGCCAGCCGCCCAGCCACCGCACCATGCGGTCGGGGGCCACAGCCACGTCGACCACGTTCTCCAGGCCGCTGATCTGCATCTCGACGGTGTTGGCCAGGGCGTCGAAGATGGCCAGGAACCCGCGGATCTCACCGTCGCCGTCCAGCCGCCACAGGAACGGGTCCTCGGCCAGGCAGGCGGGGAGATGGTCGGCGAACCGGACGTTCACTGCACGACCACCCGATGGTTGAACGACAGGAACAGGCAGTCGTTCGACAGGCGGACGACCTCCTTGCCCTTGCCGGCACGCGTCCGCTCCCGGAGGTCGGCCTCGAACAGGAGGACCTCCTCGACCCGGTCCACGCCTTCCACGGCGTCGAGGAACTCGTAGATGGGGGCGGACGAGGCGTCCTCCTCGAACTCCCAGCCGGTGCCCCGGAAGCCGCCCACCAAGGGGTTGAAGTAGCGGTAGAGGGCGTCGAAGGCCCGCTGGCGGACAAGATCGACGGGCCGGCCGGGCATGGCCTTGAGCCGGGCGGCGACGGTGATGCCCTGGTAGTAGGGCGTGCCGATCTCGACCGACGTGCCGAGGGTGCGGCGGCGGTCGAGGTGGCGCGAGATGGTCTCGACGAGCTCGTCGGGCAAGGCGAAGTCGTCGAGCTCCTGATCGGCCGGAGGCCGGGGGCAGTGAGGCACGATGAGCACCCGCACCGGCGCGCCCGGCTCGGAGGCGGGCAGGCAACGGGTGCGGGCCACCTCCTGGTCGGCCTCAAGGGCCAGCCGCTCGTAGTCGGCGGCGGTGACCGCCCGCTGGCCGGTGCGGATCGAGGCCGGGGCCCGGAGCTTGGCGTTCTCGACGGTTTCGGCGTCGACGCCCCGGGTTGCGGCCCGGAGGTTCTCGACCCGGTCGATGTAGGGGATGGTCGTGCGCAGGGTCGTGAGCGTGCCCGCGCCCACGTTGCCGGACGACCCGCCGCCGAACGGGTAGCCGGTCACCGAGATGTCCGCCCCCTTGGGCGGGATGGCGCCGTGCTGGCGGACCTTGCCGTTCGGGTAGCGGATCGAGGGGCCGAAGCGGATCTCGCCGTCGGTGGCGTCCCAGACCACGTGGCGGTCGTCGGGGCCGGACCCCGAGAAGTCCTCCACCTCCTGCCACTCGTCGCGCTCGCCGTGGCTGGCGACGACCACGGTGTCGCCCGGGCGGCGGGGCAGCACGGGCTGGTTGCGGAGCTTGAACCGCTGGGCCGCCATCCCGTCGCTCACGCCCAGCACCTCGGCGGTCGCCGGCTCGCCGTGGTGGGCCAGGGCCGAGCCGCCCAGGGTGGTGACCTCGACCGAGCGCACCACGGGTGTCTCCCGGTACTCGGGCTCGTCGGGCTCGGGCTCGTCGAGGCGGCCCCGCACCCAGTAGGCGCGCTGGTCGCCGAGGGTCAGGGGCGCGTGGCGGGCTGGCAGCAGGAGCACGATCTCGCCGTCGCGGTTGAGCCCGCCGGTGTTGTCGCTGTGGAGCCGGCACGGCGCCCAGCTCTCGCCCGTCCACGCCTCCCAGTCGAGAGGCGGCTTCTTGGGGTCGACGCCGAGGCCCTCCACCGACGCCGCCACGCGAAGGCGTAGGACGTTGCCGGCCAGGGCGTTCTGGAACCCCAGGTAGAAGGCGTCGCCCGGCCGCAGGGGCACCGACGTGAACACGGGCACGCCCTCTCGGCCGAACTGCAGGTCGTCCCATGCGTTGTAGAAGTTGCCGGCGCCGGTGCCGGTGAGGAAGGCGGTGAACCGGGGCTCGACGATCTCGAGGTCGTCGTCGGTCATGAACACGACGGGGTTGCCGTTGCGGCCCGGCGGCGTCGCCACCTGGGTGCCGGCGGGCACGACCACGGTCTGGCCGGCCTGGCCCGACAGCCAGAACGTGAGGTCGGTGGACGCCGGGCTGGGCGGGAACAGCTCGATGCCGACCAGGTCGAGGAACTTGGCGTACAGCCGGTCGGGCACCTGGTTGAGCCGGTAGAGGGTCATCTCGGTCATCCAGGCGAACAGCTCGACCAGGGCGATCCCGGGGTCGGACAGGTTGTGGTTGGTCCACTCGGGGCAGTACGTCGGGATGAGGCGCTTGGCCTCGTCGACGATGTCCTGGAACCGGCGGTCGTCGAGGTCGGGAGACGGCAGGCCCATCGGTCAGGGACCCTCCTCGGGGATGACGTAGAAGGGGTAGACGAGGTTCCGCCGGTCGTTGGTGGCCCGGACGCGGAAGTCGACCTCGATGAGCACCAGGGCGGCGTCGTTCTGGTGGGGAGAGGCCAGCACCGTCTCGACCTCGATGCGGGGCTCCCACTGGCCGAGGGCCTGGCGCACCGACTCCGCCATGAGGCCGAGCGTGTTCTCGTTGACGGGGTCGAAGAGCAGTTCCCAGATGGCGCAGCCGAACTCGGGACGCATCACCCGTTCGCCCCGGGCCGTGGAGAGCACGACGGTCATGGCCCGCTCGATCGCCTCGGGACCGGAGATGAGGGCGATGGCTCCCGTGTGGTCGACCGCCATGGGAAAGGCGATGGTGCGCCCGACGAAGTCGCTGTCGACCGCCATCACGCCCTCAATTGAGCTTCACGATCCCGCCCTTGACCGCAGCCAGGGCGCCGCCTTCGACGTTGACGGTCGCCGACCCCTTGACAGTCGTGGTCGCACCCTCGACATTGGTGGCGGCCCTCCCCTTGGCCGTCAGCTGGGTGCCCTCGATGCTGACCGCGTTCTTGGCCTTCATGGTGATGTTCAGGGCATCGATGGTGAGGTCCTGGGTGGCCTTGATGGTGATGCCCTGCTGGGACTCGATGGTGATGGGCGTGGGGCTGGTCAGCGTCACCTTGTCCCCACCCATGCGCAGGACGGTCTTGCCGTCGGCCAGGGTGATCGAGACGAACGACAGCGCCGGCGAGACGTTGTCGTTGAGCGCGATGGTGTGGCCGGTGCGGCTGCGCCAGGTCCGGACCTCGACGCCCCGGGCGTCGGTCTCCTGGCCTCCCTTGTGCGGCTTCTTCTTCTTGCTCCACAGCCCGCCGAGGACGATCGGCCTCCGGAGGTCGCCGTGCTCGAAGGCGACCAGGACCTCGTCGTTGATTTCGTAGAGGACGGAGAACCCCCGCTCGGGGCCGGCGCCGATGGCCGCCACCCGGGCCCACCAGCTCTCCTCCCTGTCGCTGAACGTCGGGAACTTGACCTTGATGCGGCCCAGGCCCTCGGGGTCCTTGTTGTTGGTGACGATCCCGATGACGACGCCCCGTTCGCCCCACGGCGCGGCGCCCGCCGGGTTGCCCGCCACCGACGAGCGGCCCAGCAGGTCGACGAGGGTGTCGGGTGACTTGCCGCCCGACACGAACCTGGTCAGGTAGCGGCGGTCGAGGCCGATGATGTGCTCGACGGAGGTGAGCAGGTACTTGCCCGACAGCTTGGTGCCGACGCCCTTGATGTCCACCTCGGTGCCGGCCTGGATGAGGGGATTGCCGATGGCCTCGCCACGCGCCGACAGGTACTCACCGGTGGCCCACCCTGCCAGCGACTGGGCGAGGGCGTCCGCCTCGGAGGCGTTCCAGACGCCGATCACGTTGGTGCCGCGGAGGGTGTTGGTGCTGTAGATCTTGGCGCCTTTCACGGCGTCGGTGGCCAGCGTGGCCGTGGTGCCGAGGTCGACGCCCGGGCCGCCGGTCATCGAAGCCTGGCCGACGATGGCCTTCTGGGTGTCGGCGTCCCAGGCCCGCACGACCACCTCGTTCCCGGCCTCGGTGCACGAGGCCCGCACCTTGAACCGGATCAGGTCATCCCCGAACGTGAGCTGGGGCCCGGGCTTCAACTTCGCCTTCTTCTTGAAGTACAGCGTCTGGTCGTTGACCCACCAGTCGAAGCCGATGGCCCGGGCCCGTGTCGAGATGAAGGCGTAGGCGGTGTCGGCCTGCATGAGGTACTCGTGCCTCACCGACGACGAGTCGACATCGGCCCTGAGCCCGTGCTCCTGGGCGATCTGCTGCACGACTTGGGAGTCGGACATCTTGAGGTACGTCCGCTGCATGGGACCGCGGGCCAGGCGGTGGGCACGGTTGAGGCCGGAGACGACCAGCTCGTGGCGCCCGCTTCCGCCCTGCTCGACCCCGATGGCCGTCACCTCGGCCTTGGTGACGGTGACGGGAGCGGCCTGGTCGCGGATGGCGATGTCCACGGGGTCGCCGATCTTGAACAGGGCGGCGTCGAGCAGTTCGAAGTTCGGGTCGCGGAAGCGCAGGGTGAACGAGTCGGGCACGTGCACCGACTGCTCGACCCTGACGTCGGTGAGGTCGTCGTAGCGCTGCGTCGGCAGCTCGGTTCCCTTCACCTTGATGACGGCGGCGGCGACCCGGATGCTCTCAGGCACCGTCCGCTCCCAGCCGCTTGGGGATGACGAGCATGGTGCCGGGCTCGATGGCGCGCGGGTCGACGACGCCGTTGGCCTGGGCGATCAGCCGCCAGTCGGTGGAGTCGCCGTAGTAGCGGGCGGCCAGCCGGTCGAGGCTGTCGCCGAGTTGGAACTGGTGGAGCCGGTGCGGCTGGGGCGTGCCCGACGTGGGGTTCTGCGGGCCCCACTTGGCGTCCTCCTCGTACTGCTTGAGGGCGATGGAGGCCTTGGCGCGGAGGGGCGTGCCGCCCGAGGAGAAGTAGGTGAACGTGAGGTCGAGGTTCTCGATCACCGCCTTGAACGAGTGCAGGTCGCCCCAGTGGAACTTCACCCACGGCGGGCGCCCGCGGTTGCGGGTCGTGTCGTGGCCGGGCAGGTCGGGGTCGACCTTCATGGCGTCGAGCAGCTTGCCGGTGTGGGCGGTCACGGCCTGGCCGGTCCCGGTGGTGTCGAACACGAGGTTGAGGGACATGGTTCCTGCCGCGCCGCCGGTGAAGAACAGGTCGGGGGCGCTGCGGCCCGGCACCTGGTCGGCCTCCCACTGGTTCGACTTGGACATGGAGAACTCGGCCGGGTTGAACAGGCAGTTGATCGTCTTGCCGCCCTCGACCTCGAGGTAGGCCTTCTGGTTCGGGGCCATCAGAAGTACCCCGCGAACCGGCCGCCGCGCCGCTCGAGCTCGATCAGGACCCGTTCCTCCAACTGCTCCAGCAACTCGTCGATGCGGTCGGCGAGGGCGGTCGACGTTTCCGGCCTGGCCTGGTTGGGGGTGTTCGTGGAATGGGGCGCCGAGCCGTTGGACCAGGCGGCGGTCGAGGCGGCGGTCGAGGACAAGGTGGGGTCCGTGGAGGTCGTAGCCCGGCGTACCGTGGGCTCGACCGATCGCTGGAGGGCGGGCTGCGTGCCGGCGGTGGCCGTGGCGACGGCGGCCGCCCCGGTGGCGGTGGGCGGCTTCGGGGCCGGCGCCTCCGCCGCCGGGCTGCGGGCGACGAGCGGCGCCCCGACCGGCAAGGTCGCCGCCGGCCGGCTTGGGGGCTGGTATCGAAGCCCTCGCTTCGCGGCCGACCGACCGGTTGCCAGCTCGGCCGTACTCCGAAGGTGCTGGTGAGAGGCAGGTCGGGCGCCTCGGCGCTCAGCGCCGAACGCGAAAGACACCAGCCTCCTTGGGCGTCGGGCGGGTGCGCTGGAGCGGGACGGGCCGCCGCCGGCGACGCCTGCCGCGGCGGCTGACGAGGCGCTCCGGTGGACGATGCCGGCCGTCGCCGTGCTGAGGCCGATCGTCGTTGGGGGATGCAATGCTGCGCGCCGGGCGACGCGACCGAATCGAGCAGCTTTTGCGAATAGGGCGCCTTGATGCCGAGCGTCCGCACGTCGGCGGAGTTGATGCACACGGCCTCGAGAGCGCGCTCGTCGCCCGACTTCATCGCCTCGAACGCCTCGCGAGCCGCTTCGTGCGGCGAGAGGACTTTCCACTCGTCGATGCGGCCGTCTTCGTTCTTGTCGAGCCCCCACCGCGACCCGCCGGTGTTCAGCCAGCGCGACGTATCCA
>Ga0187892_10008575_pt1 | contig 13928 bp, 17 predicted proteins | sample MA1701073metaG_FD_139345 | JGI IMG/M metagenome (GOLD analysis project Ga0187892, IMG submission 139345) | Bio-ooze microbial communities from a basaltic lava cave in the Kipuka Kanohina Cave System on the Island of Hawaii, USA - MA170107-3 metaG ...
GCGCGCCCCGAACCAAGTGCTCGCTCCGTGCTCGTGTTTTGCGCCTCGCACCTGGCTGCCGCCGTGGTATCCGCGGTTGTTTCGTACCCCTCCGCGATGGTCGTTCGCGGTAGCGGTCAGACAACCGTGCCAACGACAAGGGCCAGGTCAAACGAGTCGACCTGGGCTCCGTCGGGACCGGAGGAAACTCCGATCGCATTGGGGGCCTGAAGCTACCCCGGAGGTAGCCGACGGTGCGAAGGCTCCTCCGGTCCTGGCGCTTCGTGCAGCTCGCCGAGGACAATCGAGAGGAGGAACCATGTCTCCTGTCGGAAGCCGCGTCCCTCTCGGGACCACCGCCCGCACCGGGGAGAAGTGCCCGGAGAGCGGGATCTGGGAGGTGGTCGGCACGCCGTCGACCACCGCACCCATCGCCAAGGGCAATACCATGCCGCCCTACAACGGCAAGGCCGTTACCTGGCGGCTCAAGCAGTACGCCTGAGGCGTGCTCGACACGGATGTCGCCCGGTGGCTAGGCCCGGGTCAAGTCACCGGGTGCATCGTTCCCCAATGTCAAGCCGCCTCAATCGTCGAGCTCTTCGGAGAGTTCAAGACCTTCCTCGACGACGGGTGGGAGCGGAACATCTTCGGGCGGCCATACCTGGAGCCCATGCTTGGCGATGAAGCCGAGTGGGATCTTCGGGTTGTTCAGGTGTACCGGGGCACCGCCGTCTTCTCGCAGGGCTTCCTGAATGTCGAGCCGAGCCTCCCAGGCGGTGAAGTACCGCTCGAGAAGGTCCGGCGTGATCTCGTAGATCGCCTCCGGGTGCGCCTGCTCGAACACAGCCACGATCCAGAGGTAGGTATCGCGGTAGCGGACAAGATTGGCCTTGGTCAGGGTGTGCTCGGTGGTGACCGACAGCGTGGCCTTTCGCCGCCCGGACGAGGCCACCTTGGCGACGGTCTTGATCTCGTACCGACGACCTTCGGCATCCTCCGCGTCGTCGCCAACCCGATCGAGCTTCCGGAGGCTGAACAGCCGAAGCAGGATCAGCTCCTTGTAGCCGCCGTCGTCGAACACGTTGTGTATGTGGTGGTGGCTGGCCTCTGCCTGCAGCTCGAGCCCGAGTTCGATGACGTGACGGATGTCGCCGGTCGGGACCAGTCTCGGTGTCCCTTTGGAGGACATCTCAGTCTGCCTCGAACAGCGTGGACGGCGGAACATCGAGCGCGTCGGCCAGTGCGCGGACATTGTCGAGGCCGACGTTGCGCTGGCCCCGCTCCAGGCTGGAGATATAGGTACGATGAAGCCCGGAACGCTCGGCGAGACCCTCCTGCGAGAGGCCCCGGGCTTGGCGCAATTCGCGCACTCGGCGTCCGAACGCCCTTCGTCCGTCATCCGCGTCGTGCCGCCCCGGCCCCGGCATGATAGGGCTGAAGGCTACGAACGCCGTAGACTATGAGGCTACAGACGATGAGTAACATCCCGGAGGTGCTTCCCGAGGAACTGGTCGTCGGCCGCGGCGACCCTGTCTACATGGCGCATGGCTACCTGACGAAGGTGCCCGTACCGGCGATTCTGCCGTTCATCACGGCCTTCACCCGACCAGGTGACGTGGTTCTCGACCCCTTTGCCGGTTCCGGCATGACCGGCGTAGCCGCGGCAGCGCTGGGCAGGCGGGCACGGCTTTCGGACATCAGCGTGCTCGGCCGACACATCGGCAGCAACTACGTCAACCTCGTCGATGCCGACCAACTGCGAAAGCACGCCAATGAAGTGGTCGGATCGGTGCTGGATCGGCTCGGCGACATCTATGCGGTCCCATGCTCCCGCTGCCAGCGCGGCGCCCAACTGTCCAAGACGGTGTGGAGCATCGTCGTGGAGTGCGGAGCCTGTCGAGCGCAGGTCAACTACTTCCGTTCGTTGGGACTGGCCAACTGGCACAAGCCCTCCATGACGTGTCCGTCATGCCTGGCTGGCATCAGTGCGCGCCAGCCGCGCCGAGGCGAGGAACCAGTGCTGGAGTACGTGAGCTGCGCCTGCCAGCCATCACAACATGAGCAGCCACCATCGGCGCAGCCACTCGTCGCCATCGATCAGTTGCCCTACCCCAGGGTGGAGATCGAGGCCGATCGGCAGATGTACAAGGCCTCGGCACTCGGGAAGAGCGGCAACACCACCGTCGCCAGCTTCTACTCGACTCGAAATCTGGCCGTGCTGACGGCGCTACGTGGCGAGATCGAGGCGATCGAGGACCAGGCGCTTCGATCCAAGTTGCTGTTCATCTTTACTTCGTGCCTGACCAGGGCGTCGAAACGGTACCAATGGTCGCGGCAGCGGCCGCTCAATGCCGCCAATGCCAATTACTACATCGCGCCAGTGTTCTACGAGTGGAACGTCATCGACTTGTTCCTCCGGAAGGTTGAGGCGGCTATCCGGTCGGACGACTGGATCCGCCAGCAGCTTGGTCGAGGGACCCTCTTCGACAGAGAACTGGACGTGACCTACGAAGTAGGGAGCGCCGACAGGCTGGCCCAGGCCGACGCCAGCATCGACTACGTCTTCACCGATCCGCCTTTTGGTTCGAACCTGTTCTATGCCGACATGGCGCTCTTTCAGGAGGCCTGGCTCGGAGGGTTCACGGACGTGGCCCAAGAGGCCGTCATCGACCGGGGAACCCGCAAGGCCCGCACGGCCAGTAGGTACGAGGAGCTCTTGACCAATGCTCTCCGTGAGTGTCGGCGTGTGCTCAAACGCGAGGGTCACATCAGCATGGTGTTCGGCAACTCGTCCGGGGCCGTCTGGGCACTCGTCCAGCGGGCTGTGGCCACCGCTGGGCTTGCGATCGAGCCGGACCGCCTAGTCATCCTCAATAAGGGACAGCGATCGGTCAAGGGGCTGGCTTCGGGCTTCGAGCATGTGGCGACGCTCGACCTGATCATCACCATGCATCCCCGGGACAACGTGCCGCCAGGGTTCACACCCGTCAAGCCCAGCGATCTGATCGCCGTTGCCACGGGGCTTGCCGAACGTGTGCCCTGCGCCACGCCCAGCCACCTGTACCTCGAATTGCTGCGGCACGGGATCCGGAGTCATTGGGACCTCTCCCAACTTGACCTCAGACTCGTGACGACCGCACTTCGCGCGCAGAGCTGGGACATCGATGAACGGTCGGGTCGGCTGCAGCGGACCCTCACCCCATCCAGCCCCTGACCAGTCCCAACAACCACAACATCAGAGCGCTGACGACGATCAGGGTAAGGCGTTGAGCACCGGCAGGCTGCCGGCCTCGACCAGCGAGGCGGCGATGCCGACCACCGCCAGCATGGAGGCGAAGTTTGGCCCGGAGGCCTTGCGTACGTTGGTTTTGGCCAATCCCGCCCGGAATCCCGTGACCACGGCGCCCGAGCAGCATGGCGAACACCGTGCCCAGCTCGATCAGGACGGCCAGCGGCTCGACCACAACGACCTCCTCCGCTGCGGGCAGGCTGGGCCGGCGACCTTCAACAACTGACCTTGAGTGTGATCTCCACCCGCCGGTTCTTGGCCTTGTTCTCGGGCGTGTCGTTCGTCGTAACCGGCCTGGCCTCGCCCCAGCCCGTCACGTTGATGACGCTGCTCGGGACGTTGTGGCTCTCGAACCAGGCCCGGACGGCCTCCGCCCGCCGACCGAGGTCGTGGTTGTAGGCCTCCGTGCCGTCGGTATCGGGGTGGCCCTCGACGTTGAGCGAGGCTGACGGGTGGCGCGTGGCTGCGGCCAGCACGACCGAGAGCGACTGGGAAGCGGCGTCCGACAAGGTGCTCGAGTCGGTGTCGGACAGCACGTCGCCCGCCAACACGAAGCGAACACCGAGGACAACCTCGTGCGCCCGACGACGAAGCTGGCAGCGACGGGTTCACGATGATCGACAAGGGTCGGTGAGGCCGGCGTCATGGGGGACGTCGCCCGCACCTTGTTGTTCGACTGGATGCAGCCGGTCGTGATGACGACCAACGCCAGCACGGCGACGAGCAACCCCCGGACAGGCCTCGGGGGTCGGGTCGTGCGAATGGCGAACGCCCTCATGGCCGTACCTCCCGACCTGGGTGAGTACGTCGGCCCCCTCCGGTGGACGATCAGGGCCTGCCCAGCCGAGACCCAGCGCCTGGTAGGCGGCGCGGGCCATCACCCACTCCACATCCGCCGGCGCCTTGAGCGTGGTGATGGCGGTGACGGGCCCGACGGGCACGTCCTGCCACTTCGAGGGCAGGCGCTCGCCGAGCACGACCACGTGGACCGACCCAACCGGTAATCGGGCAGTGGCTGCCCGCAGCTCCTCAGCCGACTCGCCGCTCTCGCCGTCCGTGAACAGCAGGACGATGACCTCCTCGCCGGCACCCTGGCGGCCAACCAGGTCCGCTGCGCAATCGATGGCAGGGACGACGCTGGTACCGCCACCGGCGACGGCACGCAGCGAGCCACGAACGGCGGCTCGACCGACGCGGGTGGCGATCGACGTCAGCGGCAACCACGGCGTGGGCTGGTCGCTGAAGTGGACGACCGCAACCTCGTCCGGGAGGGGTTCGCCAGCGAGACCGTCGGCGAGCAGGTTGACGACCCGCCGGGCGGCCCCGTAGCGCGGCCCCGTAGCGCCAGCCGTTCGGGTCGGTGCCCGCGGTGCTGCCGGAATCGTCGATCACCAGCCCGATCCTGGCGAGAGTGCTGCCTCGTCGGCCGATCGGAGCCGGCACAGTGGGTCGGTCAAGGTCCGGGACGGCCTCCTCCTTGCGCGACCGCCACTTCGAGAACCAGCCCAGGCGCACCCACGCCTTGAGGCCCTCGGGGCGGCCCAGGGACGGGCCGAACAGGCTGGCGGGCCGACCCAGCCCGACGGAAGTGGGTCGTCGCCTCACGACCCACTCCGGTTGTTGCCGTTAGCCGAGTACTCGGGCAGGTCCTTGATCGACCAGTCTGACCGAGGCCACGCGCGCGAGGTCAACCGGAGAAGATCTCCCACCTCGTCTCCGCGCTCAGGACGCGGGGCCCACGGCGCGAGGTGTTGCTGCTGTCGGTCAACTCGGACTCCCTTCAAGGAAGCCGAGGAGCGTCGCAGGCTTGGGTCATTTCGCGGTGGACCCTCCGCGTCGAAGTCAGACGCAAACCACTTCCGGTCGCTCCCGTCGGTTGTGTGCGGTGGGTTCGAACCTGGACTATTTGGCGGAGGGAGTGGGATTCGAACCCACGGTGGGCAGGACCCACAACGGTTTTCGAGACCGTCCGATTCGGCCGCTCTCGCATCCCTCCGAACCGGAACGAGTCTATTGGCCCCGACGGGCAGCGAAGAAGGATGCCAGCAGAGCGGCGGACTCGTCGGCCCGCACCCCGCCGGTGACCCGGACCTCGTGGTTCAGGCGGGGGTCGGCGCAGAGGTTGTACAGCGACCCGCAGGCGCCTGCCTTGGGGTCATAGGCCCCGAACACGAGCCGGCCGAGGCGGGCCGCCACCAAGGCGCCCGCGCACATCGGGCACGGCTCGAGCGTCACGACCAGGGTCACCTCGCCCAGCCGCCAGCCCCCGACTCCCTCCGCCGCATCCCGCAGGGCGAGGAGCTCGGCGTGGGCGGTGGGGTCGGCGGCTCGCTCCCGCTCGTTGTGGCGGCGGGCCACGACCGCCCCGTCCACCAGGGCCACCGCCCCCACGGGGACGTCGCCGTGGCCGGGTGCGGCAGCCGCCTCCTCGAGGGCCAGCCCCATGGCGGTCTCGTCGTCCACGAGCGCGGACGCTACGCCGGGCTTGCCCGGCGCTGGCGGAGGGAGTGGGATTTGAACCCACGAGGGGTTGCCCCCTACACGCTCTCCAGGCGTGCCGGTTCGGCCGCTCCCGCATCCCTCCCGGAGATCCCCAGGCTATCCTGACGGCGACGGTCGTCCGCCGCTCCGTGTAGCGGCCGGGTCCTGCGCAACGGGCTCCCGTGAACCGAGTCAGGGCCGGAAGGCAGCAGCTCTCAGCGGACCGGTCCGTGTGCCGCAGTCCAGCCTGGCCGCTGCACCGAGCGGCGGCCGCCCGCCCGGGCTCCGGAGTCGCAGCGCCCCGGTAGCCTCCCCTCCGATGGCCTACCAGTCGCTCTACCGGCGCTACCGGCCCCAGCGGTTCGCCGAGGTCAAGGGCCAGGAGCACGTCACCCGCACCCTGCTCAACGCGGTGCGGGAGGGCCGGGTATCGCACGCCTACCTGTTCAGCGGGCCCCGGGGGACGGGCAAGACGTCCACCGCCCGCATCCTGGCCAAGGCCCTCAACTGCCCCAACGTGGCCGACGGTGAGCCGTGCGGGGTGTGCGAGTCGTGCGTGGCGATCACCGAGGGCCGTTCCCTCGACGTGGTGGAGATGGACGCCGCCTCCAACCGCGGGATCGACGCCATGCGTGACCTCATCGGCCGGGTGTCGCTGGCCACCCCGGGGCGGTGGAAGGTCTACATCGTCGACGAGGTCCACATGCTGACCACCGAGGCGGCCAACGCCCTGCTCAAGACCCTCGAGAGCCCGCCGCCCCACGTGGTGTTCGTCCTGGCCACCACCGAACCCCAGAAGGTGCTGCCGACGGTCCAGAGCCGCACCCAGCCCTTCGAGTTCCGGTTGTTGGCGGCCCGGGTCCTCGTCGACCACCTCCGATGGGTCGCGGGCGACGCCGGCCTGGAGGTGGCGCCCGAGGCGATCGAGCTGGTGGCCCGGCGGGGGTCGGGCTCGGCCCGCGACGCGCTGTCCGCCCTCGACCAGGTCGCCGCCGCCGGCGGGATCGAGCACGAGGGCCCGGGGGCGGACGATCTGGTCGAAGCCCTGTGCGAGCGGGACGTGGCCGCCGCCCTGGTCACCGTGGCCGAGCGGTGCGGGGCGGGACACGATCCGCGCCATCTCACCCGCGAGCTGCTGGAGCAGCTGCGGGCCGCGTTCCTGGCCACCGTCGACCGCAACCTGGTCGGCCTGCCCGACGACGACCTCGATCGCGTCGAGGGCCAGGGGCGCCGGCTCGGCCGTCCCGCCGCGGTGCGGGCCATGGAGGCGCTGGGCCAGGCCCTGGTCGACATGCGCGAGGCGCCCGACCCCAGGGTCCTGCTGGAGGTCGCCCTCGTACGTCTCTGCCGGCCCGAGCTGGACACCACGCCCGAGGCCCTGGTCGAACGGATCGAGCGGCTGGAGCGGGCGCTGAGCGGCAACCACCGACCCACTCCCGCCACTCCCGCCGCCCCCGCCCCTGCCGCCGCCCCCGCCGCCGCGGCCCGAAAGGCCCTGGGCGCCGTCCGTACTGCCCGGCCCGCACCGCCACCGCCAGCAGCACCGCCACCGCCGCCTTCCCCGGCGCCGCCGGCGGCAGTGGCCACGCCCGCGCCACCGCCACTGCCACCGCCCGGCGCCGCAGCCACCGGCGACCGGCCCTTCCCGACCCGCGAGGAGTTGACCCTGGCGTGGGGCGACACGGTGATCAGCCAGCTCTCGCAGCGAGCGCGAGCGCGGTTCCGGGCCGGGCGGTTCGCGGGCGTGGAGGGGGAGACGGCCGTGTTCGCCCTGCCCGACCAGTTCCACCGCGACCGCTGCCAGGAGGTCGTAGCCGACGTGGAGCACGCCCTCTCCGCCCACTTCGGGCGGCGGGTCCGGTTGCGGCTGGCGGTCGACGACGGCGCCGCCCAGCAGCAGCCGCCCGGCGGCGATGCCCCGGCGCCCGAACCGCCTCCCGAGGAGGAGCCAGTGGCCTGGGACGAGCTCACGGACGCACCACCGGGAGCAGTAGCCTCGCCCCTCGAGCACGTCCTCCAGGTCTTCGAGGGCGCCGAGGTCGTGGAGGAAGCCGATGGCCGCTAGCGGACAGGGTGGGACACCCGACCTGGGTGCGCTGCTCAAGCAGGCGCAGGCCATGCAGGAGCAGTTCATGCAGGCCCGGGCCACCGCCGCCGGCGCCGAGGTCGAGGGCCAGGCAGGCGGGGGCGTGGTCAGGGTGCGGGCAACGGGGAGCATGGAGTTCCTGGGCGTCACCATCGACCCGTCGGTCGTCGACCCCGACGACGTTCCCATGCTGGAGGATCTCGTCCTTGCCGCCGTGCGCGACACCGTCGCCCGCGCCACCAAGCTGTCCGAGCTGGCCATGGGCAGCGTCGACCTGGGCCCGCTGGGCGGCGGCCCGCTGGGCTGACCGGCCTCCGGTCGCTGCGCCAAGCTGCGTGTACGCCGGCCCCGTCCAGACGCTCATCGACGAGCTGGGCCGCCTGCCCGGCGTCGGCCCCAAGTCGGCCCAGCGCATCGCCTTCCACCTGCTGAAGGTCCCCCGTGAGGACGCCGAGCGGCTGGCCCGCGCCATCAGCGAGGCCAAGCAGCGGGTTGGCTTCTGCCGGCGCTGCTTCAACGTGGCTGAGGGCGAGGAGTGCTCGATCTGCCTCGACGACCGGCGCGACCCCTCGGTGGTCTGCGTGGTTGAGGAGCCACGCGACGTCGTGGCGGTGGAGAAGACCCAGGAGTTCCGGGGCCGCTACCACGTGCTGCTGGGCGCCATTAGCCCCATCGAGGGCATCGGCCCGGAGCAGCTCAAGGTCAAGGAGCTGCTGGTCCGGCTGGAGCCGGAGGGCGTTCAGGAGGTGATCCTCTGCACCAACCCGACCATCGAAGGGGAGGCGACCGCCATGTACCTGGCCCGGCTGCTCAAGCCCGTGGGGGTGCGGGCCACCCGCATCGCCAGTGGCCTCCCTGTCGGGGGGGACCTTGAGTACGCTGACGAACTGACTCTCGGTCGGGCGCTCGAGGGCCGGCGGGAGCTCGAAGGCTGACGCGCACGAGAGGAGCGGGCATGAAGCCGAGCAGGCGTGTCGCAGGTGCCATGTTGGCGGTCGGCATGGCGGCGATGGTGGTGATCATCCCCCTGGCCAACGTGGCGGCCGTGGCCCAGGTCACCGACAAGGCCCATTGGGGGGTCAGCCCGTACTACCCGCAGTGCCTGGAGGGCCCCTGCCGCGTCGTGATCGTGGCCGACAAGACGGGCGACGCCCAGTTCTCCCCCCAGATCCAGCGCTGGGTGGCGTGGATGAACTTCGTGCGCACCAACTACAACCTCAACATGCCCGCCTTCGGGTACGTCCAGCTCGACGACCCGACCTGCGCAGTGGCCGACGGGGTCATCTCCGTGTGCCGCGACAGCCAGATCCTGGCCGAGGACTGCCCGGGCGAACCGGTACCCATCCGCTGCAACCAGTTCAACCTCAACCTGTCGACGCGACACTTCGGCTACATGCGCACCGTGTTCTCCGAGCAGGACCTGGAGAACCCCGACGCGTGGACGGTGGTGTGCGGCGGCCTCGGCCGATCGATCGGGATGGCGCCGTCCGACCAGGCCGACTCCTGCCTCCAGCCGAGCATCACCATCGGCACGGGCCAGGAAAAGTACTACGCCATCTCCGACTGGCTGGGCGTGTTCGCCACCTACGACCACCCCGCCGGGGAGTGACGGCCCCACCCTGGGGTAGCCTTCGGTCGTCGCTTCCCCCTGGAGTTCCTTTGAGCTCAGGGAGGAAGCCGTGCGGCCACGCTGCACTTCTCACGGACCCGGAGGGCCGGAGCCGGTCGTCGCCGGGCCATCCCACGCCGCGGCCATCGTCCGGGCCACTTCCCCACCGGCCCAGGGCCCGGCCCTCGTCGCCCTGCTGTGCGATCGATCCCACCAGCTGCTGCTGGCCCTGGCCGTCGACGGTGCGCTGCCGGCGGCCATGCCCCAGGTCGTCGACTTCGTGCTGAGCGTCGCCCAACCGGCAGGCGTGAAGGGCATCGTCCTGGCCGCGGTGCGGGAGCGGCTGGGCGGCTACCTGCCGCGTCGCGACACCGAGGGGCTGAGGGGGCTCGCCGGGCGGTGCTCGGCAGGCGGGGTCGACCTGCTCGACGTGCTGCTGGTCGGGCCACGCGGCTGGCGGTCGGTCTACGACCTTGCCGGCGGGCCCGGGGAGGAAGACACTCGCTCTTCGTGAGCGCCCTGTTCACCCGGATCGACCATGTGGCGGTGGCGGTGCACGACCTCGACGCGGCCGTGGAGTGGTACCGCACCACGTTCGGAGCCGAGCCTGTGCATCGCGAGCGGGTGGCGCACGACGGGGTGGAGGAGGTGCTGATCCGGTTGGGCGAGTCCTACCTCCAGCTGCTCACCCCCACTCGACCCGACTCACCTGTGGCTCGGTTCCTCGATCGGCGGGGCGAGGGCCTCCACCACGTCGCCTACCGGGTCGACGACTGCGCCGCCGCCTTGGCATCGGCGGTGGCGGCCGGGGCCAGGCCCGTCGACCGGGTGCCCAGACCCGGCGGCCGGGGCACCACGGTGGCCTTCCTGCACCCGGCCGGGGCCTTCGGCACCCTCATCGAGCTCGTCCAAGAAGGGTGACGTTCTGGCGCGGCACCCCGGCGGGCAGAGGTCGCGCCATCGTCTTCGGGGGCGTGCCCGCCTACCCTGCTGCGGGATGAAGGTGCACCTTCTCGACGGCACCTACGAGCTTTTCCGCCACCACTACGGCGTACCCGCCGCCCAGCGGGACGAGAGCGACGTTGCCGCCACTCGAGGCGTCCTCTTCAGCGTGCTTTCCCTGCTGGAGGAGGGGGCGACCCACGTGGGGGTGGCCACCGACCACGTCATCGAGTCGTTCCGCAACGACATGTGGGCCGGTTACAAGTCGAGCGCGGGCATGCCCGAAGTGCTGCTCGACCAGTTCGGGCTGGTTGAGGAGGCCCTGGCGGCCATGGGTGTGGTGGTGTGGCCCATGGTCGAGCTGGAGGCGGACGACGCCCTGGCTGCCGCCGCCCGTACGGCCAAGGCCGATCCTCGGGTTGAACAGGTGGTGGTGATGACGCCCGACAAGGATCTGGCCCAGTGCGTGGAGGGCACCCGGGTGGTGCAGGTCGATCGCCGCCAGGCCATCACCACCGACGAGGCCGGCGTGCGGGCCAAGTACGGCGTGGACCCGGAGTCGATCCCCGACTGGCTGGGGCTGGTGGGCGACTCGGCCGACGGCTACCCCGGCCTGGCGGGCTGGGGCAAGGTGGCGGCCGGCGCCGTGCTGGCCCGCTACAAGCATCTGGAGGACATCCCCGAGTTCGGCTTCCGGTGGGACGTGGCGGTCCGTGGCCGGGACCGGCTGGCCTCGACCCTGGTCGACCAGCGCGAGGAGGCCTTCCTGTTCCGGGACCTGGCCACTCTGCGGGCCGACGCCCCCGTGCTGGACGACGTCGACCGCCTGCGCTGGACCGGCCCCACCGACGCCCTGGACGCCATGGCCACCGACATCCGCGCCCGGCGCTTGGTGGAGCGGGTGGCGGCGGCCGCCGGGGCCCGCGCCCCGTAGTCTGGCACCTTGGACCGCCTCGACGACCTGCGTCGCCGCAAGGAGGAGGCTTTCCACGCAGGCTCGGCGTCGGCCGTGGAACGCCAGCACTCCCGGGGCAAGATGACGGCCCGGGAGCGGGTCGAGTACCTCCTCGACCCGGACAGCTTCGTCGAGTTCGACCTGCTGGCCCGCCACCGGGCCGAGGGCGTGGGCCTCGACAGCCGCCCTTACACAGACGGGGTGATCACCGGGCAGGGCACCGTCGGCGGCCGCCAGGTCTTCCTCTTCTCCCAGGACTTCACCGTCTTCGGTGGTTCCCTGGGCGAGGTCTTCGCCGAGAAGGTCCAGAAGGTCATGGACATGGCGGTGCGGGTCGGGGCGCCCTTCATCGGCCTCAACGACGGGGCCGGGGCCCGCATCCAGGAGGGTGTGGTGTCCCTGGTGGGTTACGGCGGGATCTTCTTCCGCAACGCCGCCGCCTCGGGCGTCATCCCCCAGATCAGCGCGGTGATGGGCCCGTGCGCGGGCGGAGCGGTCTACAGCCCGGCCATGACCGACCTGGTCTTCATGGTGGAGGACACCTCATACATGTTCATCACCGGGCCTGACGTGGTCCGCACCGTCACCGGGGAGGAGGTCACGCTCCAGGAGCTGGGCGGCGCCACCACCCACGCCCGGCGCTCGGGCGTGGCCCACTTCGTGGCCGCCGACGACCGGGCGTGCCTCGACGAGGTCAAGGCCGTGCTGTCCTTCTTCCCGTCCAACAGCGGCGAGGAGCCCCCGTGGGCGCAGCCCGGTGACGATCCGGCCCGCACCACCCCCGAGCTGGGCGACCTGGTGCCGACCAACAGCAACCATCCCTATGACATGGCCGAGGTGGTGCGCACCGTCGTCGACGCCGGGGAGCTGGTGGAGTACGCGCCCGAGTGGGCTCGGAACCTCGTCTGCGGGTTCGCCCGCCTCGACGGCCATCCCGTCGGCATCGTCGCCAACCAGCCGCGGGTGCTGGCCGGCGTGCTCGACATCGACTCGTCGGAGAAGGGCGCCCGGTTCGTGCGCACGTGCGACGCCTTCAACATCCCGCTGGTCACGTTCGTGGACGTGCCCGGTTTCCTGCCCGGCACCGACCAGGAGTACGGCGGGATCATCCGCCACGGGGCCAAGCTGCTGTACGCCTTCTGCGAGGCCACCGTTCCCCGGATCCAGGTCGTCACCCGCAAGGCCTACGGGGGTGCCTACGTGGTGATGAACTCGAAGTCGATCGGTGCCGACCTGGCTTTCGCCTGGCCCACGGCCGAGCTGGCGGTGATGGGCCCCCACGGCGCGGTGGAGATCCTCTACCGGCGCGAGATCGAGCAGTCGGACGACCAGGAGGCCCGGCGGGCGGAGCTGGTCAAGAAGTACACCGAGCAGTATGCCAACCCCTACGTGGCCGCCGAGCGGGGGTACGTCGACGACGTCATCGAGCCGGCCGACACCCGGCCGCTGCTGATCAAGGGGCTTGCCATGCTGCGGAGCAAGCGCGAGGCCCAGCCCCGCCGGAAGCATGGCAATGTCCCCCTCTAGAAGGCTGGTGTCTTTCGCGTTCGGCGCTACGCGCCGAGGCGGCCGACCTGCCTCTGACCAGCACCTTCGCGCCGAGAGCTGGCCGCCAGCAGGGCGGTCGACCGCCGAAAGAGGGCTTAGACACCAGCCTCCTAGTTCCGCCGTCGAGGTCGTGGGCGGGGGGACGGCCACGCCCGAGCAGATCGCGGCGCTGACCGTGGCCCTCCAGGTCGTGTTCGCCGAGGACGTCCCCGCCGTTGCCGGGCGCAGCCCGTGGCGGTGGCCGGAGGACGCCTCCGCCGACTGGCGGCGGCGGGGCCTGGCGCCCCATCCTTGCCGGCCATGAGCGGGTGGCTGGCCCTGGTGGGCGGGGCGGAATGGCGCGACGGGTGCACGTTCGACCGCGCCCTTCTCGAGGCCAGTGGCAACGCCGAGGTGCTCATCCTGCCCACGGCGGCGGCCTACGAGCATCCGGAGCGAGCCGTCGACTGGGCGGTGGACTACTTCGGGAAGCTGGGAGCCAAGGCCCGGGGCCTCATGGTCCTCAACCGGCGCGACGCCGAGGACGAGGCCAACTGCGCAGCCGTCCGGGAGGCCCGCTTCGTGTACCTGGCCGGCGGGTCGCCCATGCACCTGCGCTCCGTGCTCAAGGATTCGAAGCTGTGGCACGCCCTGGTGTCGGCGTGGAACGAGGGCATGGTGCTGGCAGGCTCGTCGGCGGGGGCGATGGTGCTGTGCGACCCCATGGTCGACCCCCGGGGGGGAGCCTTCACGCTCGGTCTCGCCCTCGTGGCCCAGGTGGCGGTCATCCCCCACCACGACAAGTGGTCGCCAGAGAAGGCCCGCCGCACCATCAAGCTGGCCCCGGGCGGACTCCCCATTGTGGCCATCGACGAGCAGACGGCCCTGCTGCGCAGTCCCGAGGGCACATGGTCGGTGGAAGGCGACGGCCAGGTCATCGTCTTCTGCGACGGCCATGAAGCCGGCCTCGACGTCCTCCCTTGAGGGGTCAGTCCCCGGATTCGGTGATCGTCACCGACTCGATGACGACCCGTTCCTTGGGAGTACCTGCTCCCGGCGA
>Ga0187892_10008577_pt1 | contig 13927 bp, 6 predicted proteins | sample MA1701073metaG_FD_139345 | JGI IMG/M metagenome (GOLD analysis project Ga0187892, IMG submission 139345) | Bio-ooze microbial communities from a basaltic lava cave in the Kipuka Kanohina Cave System on the Island of Hawaii, USA - MA170107-3 metaG ...
CTACCGGCGGACGTTCCGCTTCACGAACGCCACGATCGCCGCGGCGGCCTCGTTCCCCTCTTTCTCGAAATCGGTCCCCGCCGCGACGTGCCCCTTTCCGCGCTGGAGGAGATATTCGACCGTTGTTCCGCCGGCGCGCAGCGCGTCCCGGAATCGCTCCGCCTGCGCGCGTAGATTCCCCATGTCGAACTCCCCGACGGTGAGGAAGAAGGGGGGATGCTTCCCCTTCGCAAACGCGGCGGGGGAGGCGTCGCGCCGCGCCTCGGGATCGGTCCCGAACGCGAAGCGCGGGCCGCCGCGCTCGATCTCGAAGATGCCGCTGACGGGGATCACGCCGCGGATCTGAGACGTCGAGGCGCCGACTCCCTCGAGGAACCGGTCGTTGACGCCGAGCAACGCGGCGAGGTGGCCGCCGGCGGAGTGCCCCATGAGGAAGAGGTTCTCCGGATCGCCGCCGTATTCGGCGACGTGTGCGCGCAGCCAGGCGAACGCCCGCGCCGCGTCCCGCGCGTGCTCGGGGTGGCGCACCGCGGGAGAGAGCCGGTAGTTCGCCATCGCGACCCCGATGCCGGCCTCGACGAAGGGGCGGGCGACGTTCGCCATCGAGGAGCCGTACCACTCCTTCGCCCCCATGGTCCAGGCGCCTCCGTGGAGGAAGAGGATCACGGGGAAATCCTTCCCCTCGGCGGGGAGATGCAGGTCGAGGCGGTGGCGGTCCTCGTCGAAGTCGGCGCCCTCGTGGTAGGCGAGATTGCGGATCACGCGCGGCGCGCCGCGAGCCGGGGGCTCGGCGTCCGCCGCCGGCTCTTCCTCGGCGGCCGGAGGAACCGTCCCGGCCCGCCGCGACCAGAACCCCGCCGAGGGGTCGAGCGGCGGGGGCTCGTCGAGGATGTCGATCGGGACGACGGGCTCGCCGTCGCTCCATCGGCCCATCTCGAGCTTGGGCCGGGAGATCGCCGCCTCGAGACTCTTCCCGGAGAACGCCGCCTCGAGCACGAGGTCGAGCACGCGCCAGGTCGCGAGGTGATCGAGCGCGTCGACGCCGGGGGGGCGGCGCCGCACCCGCCGCGGCGACGCGTAGCCGGCCTCCGGCGCGAGGGGGAAGTAGTGGTCGGCGAGGAGCGGAGGATCGCCGCGGCGATCGGATCGGACGACGGTGAAGTCGCGGTTCGCGAGGGGGACCTGCGAAATGCCGTTCCAGATCTCGATCGCCCCCTCGTTCCCCGCCTCGACGTCCTCCACGCCGACGAGGAGCAGGACGAGCGTCTCCGGCGGAATCTTCCCGAGATCCGACGTCGGGATGCGCCCTCCGCCCGTTCCGGGCTCGACGGGCATCGCCGCGCGCACGCGCGGGAGCTTCTCGGCGGCCGCGACGGCGGCGAGGTTCGCCGCGAGGTGGCCGCCCGCGGAGTGCCCCACGGCGGCGACCTTCTCGAGATCGGGCTTCGTCGCCTTCGACCCGAGGAGGCGCAGCGCGTCTCGGATCGCGGCGATCGTGTTCGGCAGGAAGTCCCCGGGGGGCGTGAGCAGGCTCGCCTGGTACCGCGGATAGACGACGAGGTTTCCGCGGCGGACGAGGTGGTCGATCCAGACGCGGTACGGGGCGGGGTCCATCCCTCCCCAGCCGTGGAGGAAGACGACCACCGGGGCCGTCTCGGGCGCCGGCTCCGCGGGGGCGAAGATCCAGAAGGACTCTCCCCCCTCGCCGTGCCCGGAGGCCTCGACGCGCGCGTGGGCGTAGGTTCGCCCCCCCGGTCCCGATTCGGGCTGGGGAGGAGGCGAGGGGCGGGCGGCCGCCTGGAGGACGACGAGGAGGAGGGCGAGGTTCATGAGGTTCGCGGCGGGCGGAAGGAGAGGAACCGCCGGCGCGGCCCTTTGTACCGGGTGGCGCGCGGAGCGTCCTCCCCGACACAATCTCCCCCCCTCGCAGCCACGGACGCGCCATGGTCCTCCCCCTCCTCGTCCTTCTCGCCGCGCACGATCCCCTCGACCTCGACTCGATCCTCGACTGGGACGGAGCTTTCGATCCGATCCGCGCGGAGGCAGGGCCCGTGCCCGCGCAGGACGAGGCGGGCAAGGGATCGGGAGGCTATCGGTTCCTCCAGCGGTTCGCGCAGGACGCCGCGGTCGTCGATCTCGTGTGGCTCGAGGCGCGCCTGCGCGGCCAGTCCTTCCGCTCCGAGGTGCCGGACACGGACGTCTACCTCCTCGAGCCGGTCTTCGCGGTCGGGCTCGGGGGCACCCTCGAGGGAGGGTTGATCCTGCGGCTCCTCGACGTCGAGTCCGATTTCGATCCGTTCGACGACGAGTCGGGCCTCGGGGACACCGACGTCTGGGCGAAGATCCGGATCCTGCGCGATCCGCTCCCCCTCGACTTCTCTGTCGGCGCGCTCCTCAAGCTCCCGACGGGGGACGACGACGACGGGCTCGGGACGGGGAACGCGGACCTCGAGCTCTTCGCGGCGGTGCGCAAGGCCCTCGGCCCGATCGAGGTCTCCGCGAACGCGGGGGTCCGATTCAACGGCGATCTCGAGCTCCCTGGCCCCGATCTCGACGGCGAGACGTCCGTGCTCCTCGGGCTCGGCGCGGCCATCTGGGTGAACGACCAGTGGGCGCTCGCCGCGGAGATGACCCTCGAGTCGGAGCGCTTCGACGGCGCGGAGGAGGACGTGCGGATCACGCCGCAGACGGAGTTCCGCCTGACCGACTTCGCTCGGATCCGGCTCGGCGTCGGGTTCGGTCTCGACGACGCCTCCCCGGACATCGAGGGGATCGCGAGCCTGGCCGTCGTGTTCTGAGTTCCGACCATCCAGGCCGGGTATGGATGGAAAGTTGGAAGGTTAGAATGTGACCGCGGTCCCCGCCGTCATCGAGATGCCCGGGATGTTCGGCGCGCCCGCGTCGAGGATGAGGGCCTGGACGTAGGCGGAGGCGCCGAGGAGGGCGGGGGCGACGGGGAGCGGCAGCGGCAGCGAGGCGACGCCGGCGGCGTTCGCGGAGAGGACGAAGATGGCGTCGGCGCTCGTCAGGAACTCGCAGCCGGGGAGGCCGAGCCCGCCGAGCGGGATCGGGAGAGGGATCCCCGTCAGGAAGGTGGTGTTCGACGAGCCGACGAAGAGCGTCGTCGGGGCGAAGGCGGGGAGGGTCTGGACGGAGAGCGCGAAGGAGGCGTTGCCGAGGTAGGGGAGCCCGCCCGGCACGGCGAGCGTGGGCACGCCGAACGAGCCCGGGCATCCGTTTCCGAACGGCGCGGGGGCGTGCGCCAAGAGGAACGCACCCGTGAGCAGCGACTGGGAGGCGCCCTTCGTGACGGCGACGTTCACGAACCCCGAGGCGGAGACGGGCGCCGTCGTCCCGCGCAGGATCGTCTCCCCGGCGAACGTGATCCCCGCAAGGGGAGCGCCGCCGACCGTCGCGGTCGTGTTCGCCAGCGCGGAGAAGCCGACGCCGGTGATCGTGACGGAGGTTCCTCCCGTCGGTGGCCCGACGTTCGGGGTCACGCCGAAGGCCTGGACGGCATTGCCCGGATCCGTGTCGAGGGAGAGGGCGAGGTTCGGATCGTTCGCCAGCGGCACGACGGGAAGGGGGAGGGGCACCCCGTCCGCGTAGAGGGCCACGGCTCCGACCGCGCTCCCGACGAAGCTCATGCGCCCCTCCGTGTCGACGGAGAGGGGGCCTCCGGGCCCGCTCGTGAAGGTGGTGAGCGTCGAGCCGTCCGCGCCGAGGATCACGACTTGCGTGCCGGCCGCGGAGGTCCCCGCGACGACGGTGACGCCCCCGTCCGTGTCGAGGACGAGCGGCCGCGTCGGATCGTTCGCGACGGATCCCGTCGCGAGCAGCGCGCCCGTGACTCCGGAGAAGAGGACGAACCCGCCGTTCGAGCCTCCGACGGCGACGATCTCGGCGTCCGTGTCGACCGTCAGGGGGACGCCTGGCGCGTTCGTCGCCGTGGCGAGGGACGGAGGCGTCACGGCGTTCGCGCCGTGGAGGAGGAGCACGCCCGCGGGCGCGCCCGACGCGTCGGCCCGCACCGCGACGGTCACCGCCGCGTCCGTGTCGATCGCCGGCGTTCCCGCCCCCGGGAGCACGAGGTCCGCGACGGTCGAGCCGTCGGGCGCGATCACGCGCACGTCTCCCTGCGGCGTCGCGAGCACGCTCCATCCGTCGTCCGTGTCGCCAGGGAGCGGGCCCGCGAGGGGCGCGTTCGGGAGCGTCCCCGCCGCGATCGGTTGCCCCTGCGGGTCGAAGAGGACGTACACCCCCGAGTCGCCGGTCAGCAGCGTGAAACCGTCGTCCGTGTCCGCGACGGGAACGAAGACGGAGTTCGGCACGACGGCGGTCTGTACGACGGTTCCCGTCGTGTCGTAGAGGAGGAAGTCGCCGCGCCCGCCGAGGACGACGACCCAGCGGTCGTCCGTGTCGACGACGAGCGGGAAGGACGCGGGGTTCGGAACGCCGGAGGAGATCGGGGCCGGCGTGAGGCCGCGGATCGTGAACGCGCCCAGGCTCGAGCCGTAGACGGTGACCGCGTCCTCCGTGTCGACGGATAGGGGGAGGAGTCCCGTCGCGGGAATCGTCGGAGACGCGATCACCGTCCCGGCGACGTAGAGGCGCACGTCGCCGCGGATCCCCGCCACGACGGTGCGGTTCACGTCCGTGGCGACGGAGAGGGGCCGGGCCGGGGGAGAGGCGATCGTCGTCGGAGGGACGAGGGTCTGGGCCGGCTGGAGGCGGTGGAGGAGGAAATTCCCGGCCGGTCCCCCCGCGGCGACGCGGCCGCCGGCCAGGTCGATCGAGCCCGAGATCAGGCCTCCCCCCGGGAGCGTGGGGGGAAAGGCGACGATGGAACCCGTGGAGACGTTCCACGCCGCGACGGGCCCCGTCGTGAGGAGGGCGCAGGCGAACGTTCCGTCCGTCGCGACGGCGGGGCGGGCGTTCGGGTCGTTCGGGAGCGTCGCGAAGAAGGTCTGGGCGCCGGTCGCGTCGAACGCGCGGATCTCCCCCGCGGTCGACCCGACGAGGAGGAAGCCCGCCGTCGCGTCGATCGCGAGGGGGACGAGGGGATTGTTCGAGAGGAGCGGCGGGGACCCGAGCGTGTTCCCCGTCGAGTGCTGGTAGAAGCGCAGCTCGCCGTTCGACCCGCCGATGGCGGAGATCGCCGAGGCGCCGCTCGTCATCGTCGCGACGGCGAGGGGCACCGTCGCGGAGTTCGAGACGGGAAGGCCGGGCGGGGCGATGAGCGCGAGCCCGTTCACGAGGCGCACGACGCCCGCGGGCGTGCCGATCGCGCCGAACCCGGCGGCGGCGGAGACGGAGAGAGCGACGGTGTTCGAGGGCGGGACGGGGACGAATCCCTGGGTGAGCGTCGTACCCGCGGGCCCGAAGATCCGATACTCGCCCGTCGTCGAGGCGACGAGCGCGTTCGTCCCCACGGCGAGCGCGAGGGGCGCGCTCGGATCGTTCGAGAGGGGCATCGGGTTCGAGAGGACGGTCCCCGCGGCGTCGAGGAAGACGAGGCTCCCCGTGGAGCTCCCGATCCCGACGAGCGACCCGTCCGTGTCGACGGTGAGGCCGACGGAGGGGACGGAGGGGATCATTCCCATCGCCCGGAGCTGGCCTGCGGGGCCGTAGAGCACGTACGCGCCTCCCGATGCGCCCGCCACCGTGATGCCGCCGCGCGTGACGACGGGAAGGGGGAGGGACGGGTCGTGGCCCGCGAGCGTCGTGGAGAGGAGCGACTGGCCCGAGGAGTTCCAGAGCTGCAGCTCTCCGGTCGAGGCGGAGGCGGCGACGAGGGTTCCGTCCGCGGAGACGCTCACGCGGATCGTGGGATCGTTCGGGACGTTTCCGGCGGCGAAGAGGTTCCCGGTCGGGCCGAGGAGGAGGAAGTCCCCGGAGGAGCCGCCCGCGACGGAGGTGTTGCTCGACTGCGCGCGGAGGTTCGCGCCGAGGAGGGCGAGGGCGGCGAGGACGATCTTCAGGGGGACGCGCATGGACGCTCCGATACGAGAATAGCACGCACCGTGCCGGCGGTTTCGCCGCTCGGGGGCGGGCCGCTCTCGCTATCCTCTCCACCGGCTTGTCGGCCGCGCTCCGCACCCTCGCGGGACTCCTCCTCGGCTTCCTCCTCGGGCTCGCCGGCGGCCCCGGTGGCGTGAAGATCGCGGCGTGGATCGCGCGGGAAGTCCTCGACCCCGTCGGCCGGGCCTTCCTCTCCCTCCTCGAGATGGGGATCCTCCCGCTCGTCGCCGCGGCGGTCGTCCTCGCCGTCGTGCGCCTCGGCGACTTCGCCCGCGCAGGAAGGCTCGGCCTCTCGACGATCCTCTTCTTCGTCCCGACCCTGCTCCTCGCCGCCGCGATCGGCGTCGGGGTCGCCACCCTCCTCCTGCCGGTCCAGGCGATGTCGCCGGAGGACGTCGCGGCGCTCCGCAGCGCCGCCCCGACCGAGGTCGGGCAGGGCGCTCCTCCGTCCCTCGTTGAGTTCCTCGTCGACTCCGTCCCTCGAAACCCCCTCGCCGCCGCGGCGCGCGGCGCGCTGCTCCCGGTCGTCGTCTTCTGCGCCTTCCTGGGGGTGGGGCTCCTGCGCATGGAGGAGTCGCGGCGAGCGCCGCTCGTCGTCCTCTTCGAGGCGGTCGAGGCGGCGATGGGGAAGGTCCTCGGCTGGGTGCTCGCCCTCGCCCCGCTCGGCGTCTTCGCGCTCACGGCCTCCGCCGTCGTCGAGGTCGGGGGAGACTTCCTCGCGAAGCTCCTCTGGTTCGTCGTCGTCGTCGTGGCCGGGCTCGCGGTCCTCCTCGTTGCCGTCCTCTTCCCTGCGGCGAGGTTTCTCGGGGGCGTGCCGCCCCTCGCCCTCGAGAGGGCCGCGCTTCCCGCCCAGGCGATCGCCCTCGCGACGACCTCCTCCGTCGCGAGCCTCCCCGCGCTCCTCGACTCCGCCATCGAGAGGCTCGGCGTCCCGCGCTCGACGGCGAGCCTCGTCCTCCCTCTCGGCGTCTCGATCTTCCGGCCGGGGAGCGCCGTCTTCATGGTCGTCGCGGCCCTCTTCGCCGCGCGGCTCTACGGGGTCGACGTGCCCGTCGGGACGCTCCTCGCCGCGATTCCCGTCGCCGCGTTCGCCTCCTTCAGCGTCCCGAGCGTTCCCTTCGGGTCCTTCGTCGCGATGGCCCCCGTCTTCACGGCGGTCGGCGCCCCGATCGAGGCCTTCGGCTTTCTCCTCGCCGTCGATCGGGTGCCCGACATGCTCCGGACGGCGACGAACGTCACCGGCACCCTGGTGGGGTCTGGCTCCGTTTCGCGCTCGGGCGAAACGGTGCCTGACCCCCTCGAGAGAACGGGGTCAGGCTCCTTTTCCGCCGAGCCGGAAAAGGAGCCAGACCCCGGTGCCTGACCCCCCTCTTCTCCGCCGCCGGATCGGGCTGTTTGCCGCCGCGACGATCTTCGTCGGGTCCATCGTCGGATCGGGGATCTTCCGCACGCCGAGCTCCGTCGCGGGCCTCCTCCCCTCGGGATCCCTCCAGCTCCTCGCGTGGGCGATCGCGGGGGTCCTCACTCTCTGCGGCGCCCTCACGATGGTGGAGCTCGCCGTCGCCTACCCGCGCGCGGGAGGGATGTACGCCTTCCTGCGCGAGCTCTTCGGGCCCGCCGTCGGGTTCGTCTACGGGTGGACGCACTTCGTCGTCTTCAAGCCGACCTCGATGGCGGCGATCGCGATCGCCTTCGGCGAGTACGCGGGTCGCGCACTGGACCTCGAGGCGGGCTCGTGGAAGGCGCTCTCCTACGGCGCCGTCGCGGCCGTGACCGCCGTCAACGTCGTCGGCGTGCGGGCGGGGACGGGGGTGCAGAACGTCTTCACCGTCGCCAAGGTGGCGGGGATCGCGCTGCTCGTGATGTGCGCCTTCGTCCTCCCCGTCGTCGGGCAGGACGCCGCGCCCGAGGCGCCGCCGGAGCCGTCTCCCGTCGCGGCGCTCGGGATCACGACCTTCGCGCTCGCCGTGCTCCGCGTCTTCTGGGCCTACGACGGGTGGACGGACGCGGCCTCGGTCTGCGGGGAGATCTCCGAGCCCCAGCGCACGATCCCGCGCGCCTTCCTCGGAGGCGCGGTCGTCATCGTCGTGCTCTATCTCGTCACGAACGCGGCCTACCTCGCCGTCCTCACGCCGGCGGAGATGGCCGCGCACCCCGCCGTCGCCGCGGAGGCGGCGCGGCGCGTGATCGGGCCCGCCGGCGAGATCGCCGTGGTCGTCCTCGTCGCCGTCTCGACCTTCGGCGCGCTGAACGGCTCCACCCTCACCGGGGCGCGCGTCACCCTCGCCATGGCCGCGGACGGGATGCTCTGGAAGGGAGTCTCGCGCGTGAGCGCGCGGACGGGCGCGCCCGTTCCCGCGCTCCTCCTCCAGGGCGCGGTCGCGTTCGTCTGGCTGACGGCCGGGGGATTCGACGAGACGTCGGAGTGGGCGGTCTCGACGATGTGGACGCTCTACGGGCTCGGGATCGCCGGCGTCTTCGTGCTCCGCTCGCGGATCCGCCGCGGCCTCGCGCCCGCTCCCTCCTATCGGACCCCGGGATTCCCCGTCGTTCCGCTCGTGTTCACTCTCGTCACGGGAGGAGTCGTCGCCGCGAGCCTCGCCCAGACGGGATTGGCCGGCGCGGCCGGGCTTCTCGTCGCGGCGGCGGGGATCCCGGTCTACGTGGTGTGGAGGAGGATCCGCCTCCGCCGGGGATTGGGATAGAGTCGACGTGCGTGTCGCGCCTCGGGGTCTCCCTCGCGCTCTCTCTCGCGGCCTCGGCCTGCTCGTTGGGCCCGGAGCCGGGCGGGGAGGAGGCGCCGCGAACGGCATGGGACGTCCGCGGGGATCCGCAGTGGATCTGGGCCGACGTACGCGTCGAGGACGGGCAGCGCGCGTGGTTCCGGCGCTCCTTCGATCTCGCCGGGACGCCGTGGCGCGCGGGGGTCTGGGCGAGCGCCGACAATCATTTCGAGGCCTGGCTCAACGGCGAGCGGGTCGCGGCGGGAGACGAGTGGACGCGTCCCGTCCGCGCCGACGTCTCGAGGGCGATCCGAACCGGCCGCAACGATCTCGCCGTTCTCGCGCGGAACGACGGGGGCCCCGCCGCGCTCGCCTTCGTCCTCGAAGCCGACCTCGACGGCGGGGAGACGTTCCGGCTGGCGACGGGCGGGGATTGGCGCGCGACCGCGAGGGAGCCGGGGTCGGATTGGGTTCGCGGGGATCCGGACTGGGATCTCGCGCGGAGCTTCGGAGCCCTCGACACGGCGCCGTGGGGGCCGATCGCCCTCACGGTGGACCGGGGCGGGGAGGCGCCGCCGGCCTCCGCGATCGAGGTGCCGCCCGGCTTCCGCGTCGAGCGGCTCCACTCCGTCGCGCCCGACTCGCAGGGGTCCTGGATCTCGCTCGCCGTCGACCCGAGAGGAAGGCTCTACGCGAGCGATCAGTACGGCGGCCTCTTCCGGATCGACCCTCCGCCGATCGGCTCGGATCGCGAGGCGCGCGTCGAGGCGCTCGACGTCCGGCTCGGGGAGGCGCACGGGCTGCTCTGGGCCTTCGACGCGCTCTACGCGGTGGTGAGCGGCGCGGGCCGCCACCGCAGCGGCCTCTACCGCGCGCGGGACACGGACGGCGACGATCGGCTCGACGAGGTCTCGCTCCTCGAGCCCTTCGAGGGATCGGGAGAGCATGGGCCCCACGCCGTCCTCCTCCATCCGGACGGCCGCTCCCTCGTGGTCGTCGCGGGAAACCACTGCCTCCCTCCCGCCTCGATCGAGCGGTTCCGACTGCCGCCGCGGTGGGGCGAGGACGTCCTCCTCCCTCCCCTTCCGGATCCGAACGGCCACGCCGTCGGGATCCGCGCGCCGGGAGGCTGGATCGCGCGGACGGATCCCGACGGGGAGCGCTGGGAGCTGATCGCGGGCGGGCTGCGCAACCCCTACGACGCGGCGTTCTCGCGCGAAGGGGAGCTCTTCACCTACGAGGCGGACATGGAGTGGGACGTCGGCCTCCCGTGGTACCGGCCGACGCGCATCCTCCACGTGACGAGCGGCGCCGAGTTCGGTTGGAGGTCGGGGTCGGCGAAGTGGCCCGCGGACTCCTTCGACTCGCTCCCCGCCGTCCTCGATCTCGACCTCGGCTCCCCGACCGGAGTCGTCTTCGGCGACGCCGCCCGGTTCGCTGCGCCCTGGAACCGCGCGCTGTTCGCCGCCGACTGGGCCTACGGGAGGATCTTCGCCGTCATCCTCGATCCCGACGGAGCGTCGTTCGGCGGGAGGAGCGAGGTCTTCGCGGCGGGACGCCCGTTCCCGGTGACGGACCTCGTCGTGGGTGCGGACGGGGCGCTCTACGTCACGACGGGGGGTCGTCGAGCGCAGTCCGGCCTCTATCGCATCTCCGGGGAGGGCCCTTCGCCGATCCCCGCGCTGGAGCCGGTTCTCGATCCCGCGGCCGAGGCGGCGCGCGCGCGGCGGCGCGCGATGGAGGAGTTCCACGGCGTCCGCTCGCGCGAAATCGCGCCGTTCCTCCTCGCGGGCCTCGGAGATCCCGATCGGTTCGTTCGCTATGCGGCGCGGATCGCGCTCGAGCATCAGGATCCCGATCTCTGGGTCGAGCCGGCGATTGCGGAGCGCGATCCGCGGGCCGCGCTCGAGGGCCTCCTCGCGGCGATTCGCGCGGGCGCGGCGGCGGACGCCGGAGCGGTGATGCGGCGAGCCGTCGCGATCTTCGAGGAGTCCGGGGAGGAGGATCTGCGGCGGGATGCGCTGCGCGTCGTCGAACTGGCGATGATCCGTCTCGCGCCGTCGCCGGCGAGCCGCGATCGACTGCGCGAGCGGCTCGGGCCCTCGTATCCGAGCGGGAGCGAGAGGCTCGATCGCGCGCTGCTGCCGATCCTCGTCGATCTCGAAGCGCCTCGGATCGCGGAGAGGGCCCTCGATCGACTCGAGACGGCCGAGTCGCAGGAGGAGCGGGTCGCGGTCGCCTATGCGCTGCGCGCGCTCCGGTCGACGTGGACGGAGGAGACGTCTCGGCGGTTCCTTGGTCTCCTCGATCGCGAGTTGGGGAGAGTGCGAGGCGGAGAGAGCGCGGCCGGCTACCTCGAGAAGATCCGCGAGGAGGCGTGTCTCGCGATGGGCGTCGAGCCGACGCGCCGCCCGGAGGCGATCGCCGCCGAGGTCGCGTCGGGCCCGCTCGGAGAGGGGGAGCGCGCGTACCGCCGCGCCGGATGCAACGAGTGCCACCGGTTCGAGGGGAAGGGGGAGGATCGCGGTCCCGACCTCACCGGCGTCGTCTCGCGGTTCACTCGCCGCGACCTCCTCGTCGCCATCGAGGACCCGTCCCGGGAGGTCCCCGACGTCTGGCGCGACACGGAGTTCTGGGGTGGGAACGACGACCTCCTCGCCGTCGGCCGCCTCGAGGAGGAGCGGCTCGACTCCCTCGTGGTGCGGACCCTCGCCGACGAGCGCCGCATCCTCCCCCTCGATCGGGTCGTCGAGCGCCGCCCGCATCCGCTCTCGCGGATGCCCGACGGCCTCCTCGACGCGCTCTCCGCGAAGGAGATCGACGACCTCCTCGCCTTCCTCCTGGAAAAAAGGGGTCAGGCTACTTTTTCGGAAAAGTAGCCTGACCCCTTTTCTCTCCGGTACCATCCGCGGCCCGTCCGACGACCGAGATGACCCGGAGGAGATCCGTGGACGAACGGCGCGCCTCGATCCTCTCGACGAGCGTTCTCTCCTGGTTCGCGTGCGCCTCGAGCGGCCCCGCATGGCGGGTGGAGCCTCCGGCGCCGGCCTTCCAAGTCGATACGGGGGACACGAGGCTCCTCGAGCAGCCGGCCGTCAGCGCGCAGCACGTCGCGTTCGTCTACGCCGGCGATCTCTGGGTCGCGGATCTCGACGGAGGCGGCGTGCGTCGGCTGACCACGCACCCCGGGGAAGAGGCGCGCCCGCGCTTCTCCCCGGACGGCCGATCGATCGCCTTCACGGGCCAGTACGACGGCAACACGGACGTCTACCTCGTCCCCGTCGCGGGCGGCGAGCCGCGGCGCCTGACCTGGCATCCCGGCCCGGACGTCGTCCAGGACTTCACGCCCGACGGGGGGGAGGTGCTGTTCACGTCTCCGCGCGACGTCTACACCCGGCGATTCCTCCACCTCTTCCGCGTGCCCGTCGAGGGGGGCTTCCCGAGCGCGATCCCGCTGCCGGCGTGCACGAAGGCCTCGATGTCCCCCGACGGGAAGAAGATCGCCTACGTCCCGCTCCGCGAGGCGTTCCTCCAGTGGAAGAACTACCGCGGGGGGACGGCGGCGCGAATCTGGATCTACGACGTCACGGACCAGTCCGTCGTCCAGATCCAGCAGCCCGAGGGTCGGTGCAACGACACGGACCCGATGTGGTTCGGGGGGAAGGTCGTCTTCCGTTCCGACCGCGCCGGGGAGTTCAACCTCTTCTCGTACGACCCGGCGACGCAGCAGATCGCCCAGGTCACGCTGCACCGGGACTTCCCGATCCAGAACGCCTCCGCCGGAGGCGGGAGGATCGTCTACGAGCAGGCGGGCGGGCTGTTCCTCTTCGATCCCACCACCGCGGAGAGTCGCCGTCTCCCGATCGGGGTGCCGGCCGACCTCGTCGAGACGCGCCCGCGATACGTGAAGGGGGAGCGGTACGTCCGCGCCGCCGACGTCTCTCCCTCGGGATCGCGCGCCGTCTTCGGCTTCCGCGGCGAGATCGTCACCGTCCCCGCGGAGAAGGGGGACCCGCGGAACCTGACGAGCACCCCGGGCGCGAACGAGAGGGACCCCGCCTGGTCGCCGGACGGGAAGTCGATCGCCTGGTTCTCCGACGAGAGCGGCGAGAATCGGCTCGTCGTCGCGGCGCAGGACGGCCGCGGCGAGCCCAAGACCTACGCGCTGGGTGGGGCGGGCTTCTACCGGAGCCCGAAGTGGGCCCCCGACGGGAAGAAGATCTCGTTCCTCGACAACGCGCGCACGCTCTCCTGGATCGACCTCGAGAGCGGTGCCGTCACCGCGATCGACCGGGAGCCGATCTACGGGGTCTTCGACAGCCTCCACCACGCATGGTCGGGGGACTCGCGCTGGATCGCCTACACGCGGATCGAGCGCTCGAACTTCCGCCGCGTCCATCTCTACGACGTTTCGGCGAAGACGACCCATCCGATCACGGACGGCCTCAGCGACGCGGCGGAGCCGGTGTTCGACGCGGGCGGGAAATACCTGTGGCTCGCGGCCTCGACGGACGCCGGGCCGTTCAACACCTGGTTCGCCCAGTCGAGCGCCGACATCGAGCAGACGAACTCCCTCTACCTGATCGTGCTGGGCAAGGACTTGCCCTCGCCCTTCGCGAAGGAGAGCGACGAGGAGGGGGAGGAGAAGAAGAAGTCCGGCGAGGACGAGAAGAAGGAGGAGAAGGAGGAAGGGGGAGCGAAGAAGGACGAGGAGAAGGAGCCGGCCGAGGTGAAGATCGATCTCGAGGGGCTCGGCCAGCGGATCGTCGCCGTGCCGCTCCCGAGCGCCTACTACTCGAATCTGCTCGCCGGCGAGGAGGGAAAGCTCTTCTATCTCAAGGCGGAGCGCGGGCCCTTCTCGGGGGATCCGCCGGAGTCGAGCCTATGCCGATTCGATCTCGAGGAGCGCGAGGAGAAGGTCCTCCTCGAGGGGGTCCTCGGCTTCGCGCTCTCGGGGAAGCGCGAGAAGGCGTTGATCCGCACGAAGGACGGCTGGTGGATCTCGGCCGTGAAAGGGGAGAAGGTCGACACGGGCGAGGGGAAGCTCGCGGTCGGCTCGATCGAGGTGAAGATCGATCCCCGCGTCGAGTGGGCGCAGATCTTCGACGAGGTCTGGCGGATCAACCGGGACTACTTCTACGACCCCGGGATGCACGGGGCCGACTGGCCGGCGATGAAGGAGA
>Ga0187892_10008578_pt1 | contig 13925 bp, 7 predicted proteins | sample MA1701073metaG_FD_139345 | JGI IMG/M metagenome (GOLD analysis project Ga0187892, IMG submission 139345) | Bio-ooze microbial communities from a basaltic lava cave in the Kipuka Kanohina Cave System on the Island of Hawaii, USA - MA170107-3 metaG ...
CCACCGAGAAGCGCCGCTCCTCGCCGCCGGCCAGCCGCACCACCACCGCCCGCCCGCCCGCCAGCTTGTGGCGGATCTGGCGGGACTCGCCCGCGGCCACCAGCCGGCCCGCCTCCATGATGGCGACGTGGCTGCACATCTCCTCCAGCTCGGCCAGGATGTGCGAGCTGACCACGATGGTCTTGCCCATCGATTGCAGCTCGGTGAGCAGCACCCGCAGCTCCACCCGGGCCCGCGGGTCCAGCCCGCTGGCGGGCTCGTCGAGGACGAGGACCTCGGGGTCGTGCACCAGGGCGCGCGCCAGGGCCAGCCGCTGCTTCATGCCCCGGGACAGCGAGTCGACCATGGCGCGCCGCTTGACCTCCAGCCCGACCAGCTCGAGGAGCCCGTCGAGCAGCCCCGGCCAGCTCGCCCGCGGGACGCGGTACGACGCGGCAAAGAACTCCAGGTACTCGTCGACCCGCAGGTTGTCGTACACGCCCAGCACGTCGGGCATGTAGCCCAGATGGCGGCGGACCCCGGCGGGGTCCCGCGAGGGGTCGCAGCCGGCCACCTCGACCCAGCCGGCGGTGGGGGCCTGGATCGTGGCCAGTATGGCCATGGTGGTGCTCTTGCCCGCCCCGTTGGGCCCGATCAGCCCGAACACGCTGCCGGTGGGCACCTCGAGGTCGAGGTCGTGCACGGCCAGGAGGTTGCCGAACCGCTTGACCAGGCCGGACGTGCGCACGGCCACGCCCGCCGGCGCGGTCACGGCCACGTCCGCCGCCGCGCTCACGCCGTCTCCCGGATGGTCGGGGACGAGTCGCCGGAGGACGCGACGCCGCTGGGGTAGCGGAGGTAGATCACGCCGTCCTGCACCGCCTCGGGGGGGATGCTGACCTCGCCGCCCGGCCCGATGCCGAAACCGCCCGGTCCGACGCCGAACCCGGGCGGGGCCGGGACGGCGATCGACGTGCAGGGGCCGCCGCCCGGCGGGCACCGGGTGACCGTCTGGGTCTGCGACACCGGGCAGCCGGCGCAGGTCAGGGAGGTCCACGCCGAACCCGTCCACACGTCGACGGGAAACAGCGATGAACGCAGCGACAGCTTCCCCGTGTCGACGGTGCGACCCTGGGCCAGGTCGCCAGCGGGCACGGTGAAGCGGTAGACCGAGGTGCGGACGCTGCGCACCACGTCCCGCACGAACGACAGGTCGGCGGCCCGGGCCCCGCTGGCCGTGGTGGCGGACGTGCCCACGACCAGCGTCTTGCCCTCCGGGTGGACGACGCTGCCGCTCAGCCGCACCGCCGGCCGGTAGCCGGCGGTCCACGCCAGGGCGACGGCGTGGCCCGGATCGCGGCTCGCCCAGCCGGCGCGCTGGGCCACCTCCCAGAGCGAGAAGTGGGTGAACGACGCCTGGTCGGGGTTGCGGCCCATGATGAGCAGCTCGGGCGGCGGGCCGCCGCGCCCGAACTGGTCGTTGACGGCCAGGCTCCACTCCCGCTCCTCTCCCGGTTCGAGGGGGCCCAGCTCGGCCCCGGAGAAGCCCATGAAGACGGCGGTGCGGTCCATGCGCAGCTCGGTGGCGTTGCGCACCCGGCCCTTGGCCTGGCCGTCGGCCACCGCCTCGGACGTGATCTCCAACGCCCCGCCCACCGACGGGACCGGGCCGCGCCCGGCGACGAGGCCGAACTGGTTGGCGTCGAGGGGCAGCCTGCCTTCGGGGCCGGCGGCGGTGAGCCGGACGCCGCTGAGGTCGAGGGCCTGGGTGTCGCCGCCGACCGGCGCCCCGGCCAGCCACCCCGCGGGCCAGCCGATCCGCAGCGTGCCGCCGGCGCGCGACGAGACCCCGAGGTAGGTGATCGCGCTGGCGCCGCTGACCCCGGTGTGCAGCACCGTGCCGTGGACGGTCTGGGTGCTGTCGCGCAGGCCCCGGCCCCCCGCCCAACTCGCCCCGGTGAAGAGGACGGCCACGAGGGGGATGACCACCCAGGCCAGCTCGGGGGTGCGCCGCCGGCGCAGGACGACGAACAGCGCCGGCCCGACGACGACCACGTAGAGCGTGAGGAACCCCACCAGCCAGGACATGGCCGGCAGGCGGAAGCCGGCGTCGCGGGCCAGGCTGTCGCCGAGAGGCGGGCCGCCCACGATCCCCCTTTCGTTCGCAGAAGCGCCGCGCGTGGTGGGCTCGATCAGCCCGTTCCAGCGCCCGGCGCCCATGGCCCCCGAGGTGAACCGGATCTCGCCTGCCCCGGCGCGGGCGCGGGGTCGCTCGCCCGGCTGCCAGGCGTCGGGCAGCCCGTTGACGGCGGTCCCCGGCTCGGCGTCGACCAGCAGCCGGCCGCCCGCCTCGACCCACTGGAGGATCCCGTCCCGGGCGGCGGGGGCGAGGCGGCCCAGCTCGTCGGCGCCGATCCCGACCGCGGCCAAGGCCCGGATGCTGTCGGGGGCGCGGTCCAGCTCGGCCTGGGAGAGGGCGACGAAGCGGGCGGTGCCGATGTCGACCGCGAGGGGGGCGGGGCCGGGGACGGGCCGGCCGGCGAGGGCGCCGGGCAGCAGGCCGACGATCTCCTGGTCGTCCGCCGCAGTCGCCGACTGGGACGCCGACGGCGGCGAACTGGTCCCGTCGGGCAGCCGGGCGACCACGTTGACCCGGTTGGAGCGCCCGGCGGGCGTCCCCAGCACGAGAAGGAACTGCTTCTCCGACCCGCCCGGCACCTCCACCGGCGCCAGGGTGGCCACACCGTCGACCAGCACCTCCAGCTCGCCGGCGATCAACCGGTCGGCCGCGACCCGCACCCGCACCGGCACGGGCTGGCCGGGGACGTACGTGCCGGCATAGCCGACCTCGACCGCCAGGGTGGTGGCCGCGGCCGCCGGGGAGGCGGGCAGGTAGGCGAGGGCGCAAGCGCCCACCAGCGCAGCCACCAGCGCCCTCAAGGGCTTCGTCCAGGAGCCGCCGATGGCCACGTCAGTCAGTATCGCAGAGTGGCGGGCCAGGTTCTCCTGGAGGCGGCGCGCGCGACGTCGTTCGATGACGTTGTAGACGACGGCGCCGCCGGGTTCGTTCCCGGTTTCCTCGCGCCGCCCCGCCCTCACGCGAAGCTGGTCTGCTCCCGCTGGGTGGCGGTGGTCGAGGGACCGGTGGCGCCGGTGGGGCCGGAGCTGCCCGACGTGGTGGCGGGGGCGGCGCCGGCCGAGGAATCGGCGCCGCCGGTGTCGCCCCGGTTGGTGGAGGAGGACTGGGCCTGGCCCGCGCCCGAGTCGCCGGTGGTGGCCGACGGCGCGGCGGCGACGCTGGCCGCCCCGCCCGCGCCGCCGCCCGCCGAGGAGACGGCCGCCGCCGCGCCCCCGGCCCCGCCGTCGATCCCAGCGCCGCCTACTCCGCCCACCGCCGCGCCCGAACCGCCGTCGCCGCCCGCGCCGGCGACGGCCAGCAGGTCGGACCGGTTGGCGGCGTCGCCCGCGTCGCCCGACTCGCCCACCGCGAGGGCGTCGGCGCCGCTGTTGGCCATGGAGTCGGCCACACCCCCGGCGGCGGCGGCCCCCGTCGCGCCGCTGGCGCCGGACGGACCCGATGCGGCGACGCCGCCGGTGACCGTGGCCGCGCCGAGGATCGACGTGTTGGTGGCGGTTGCAGTCGACCGGGCTGCGCCGGTGGCCCCGGTGGCCCCGGTGGCGCCCGAGGTGGCCGACGGCCGGGACTCGGCCGTGGAGCGGGCGTCGCCGGTGGCGCCGGTGTTGGTCGCCGACGCCTGCCCGGCGGCGGCGCCGGTCGAGCCGGTGGTGGCGGTCGGGGTGACGCCCACTGTGGAAGCGCCCCCCCGACCGCCCGTGGCGTGAGCGGTGGCCACGCTCGCACCGCCCACGCCAGACCCGATGGCCGCCCCGCCCGTGCCCGCGGTGGCCAGTGTTCCCTGGCCGCCGGCGCCGCCGTCCCCGGCCAGGGACGTCACGCCTGTCTCGTTCTCGGCCACGCCGCTGGCGCCGCTGCGGGCCCGGCCCAGGGCGCCGGCGCCCGAGTTGCCGATGGACAGGGCGTCGGCGCGGGACTCGGCGTCGCCGCTGTCGCCCGAGTCTCCCGAGGCGCCGGAGCGGGCCGTCCCGCCGCCGCCGCCGCCGCCGCCGCCGCCGCCGCCGACCGAGCCGCCGACCGAGGCGGCGCCGAGCGGGGCGGAGTTGGTGGCGGCGGCGTTGGTGGTGGCCGCGCCGGTGGCGCCGGTGGCGCCGGTGGCCCCGGTGGCGGCCGAGCCGTCGGCGACCGCGCCCGAGGAGGCCGAGCCGGTGTCGCCCGAGTTGGTGGCCGACGCCTGGGCGGCGGCCGCCCCCGAACTCCCGGTGGTGGCGGTGGGCGTCACGGTGACCGTCGACGGCGCCCCGGCGCCGCCGCTCGTGTCGGCGCTGGCGATCGAGGCGCCACCGGTGGTGGCCGTGGTCAGGGCCGCGGTGGCCCCCGCGACGGCTGCGACCGCGCCCCCGGCGCCGGAGGTGGCCGCGCCCGAGCCGCCCGCGCCGCCCGCGCCGGCGACCGAGGCGATCCCGGTGTCGTTCACGGCCTCGCCCGTCGCCCCGGAGTTGGCCCGGGCGTCGGCCGTGGCCCCGCTCGAGGCGGTGGAGTCGGCCACCCCTTCGGCGGTGGCGTCGCCCGAGTCGCCGGAGTCGCCCGACCGCCCGGTGCGGGCGCCGCCCCCGCCGCCCCCGCCGAGGATGGCCGCCGTGCCGAGGATGCCGGCATTGGTGGCGGTCAGCGTGGCGGTGGCCGGCCCGGTGGCGCCGGTGGCGCCGGTCGAGCCGGAGCGCGCGCTGGGGTCGCTCCGCGAGGACGAGGCGGCGTTGCCGGTGGCGCCGGTGTTGGTGGCCGAGGCCCGCGCCTGCGCCGGGCCCGAGTCGCCGGTGGTGGCGGTGGGGGTGACGGTCACGGCGGAGGCGCCGCCGTCGCCGCCCCGGCCGTCGATGGTGGCCACCGAGGCGCCGCCGGTGGTAAGGGCCGACACCGCGCCGGGCCCGGCCACACCCACCACGCCCGCGGCCGCTCCGCCCGGCCCGCTCTGGGCCGCCACCGTGCCGCCGGCGCCGCCCCCGCCGGCCACGCTGTCGATCACGGTCTCGTTCACCGCGTCGCCGGTGTCGCCCGATGTGGCGTGGGCGCCGGCGTGGGCGCCGGTGTTCGCCACCGACGGGGCGTTGCCCACCGCGGTGGCCGCGCCCGAGTCGCCCGAGTCGCCGGACGCGCCCGAGGCGGCGCCCCCGCCCCCCCCGCCCCCGCCGCCGAGGCTGATGAACGCCGTGCCGAGGATGCCGTTGTTGGTGGCGCGGGCGGTGAGGGCGGCCGGGCCAGTGGCGCCGCTCGACCCCGAGGCGCCCGAGTTGGCGGTCGGGTTCGCCGAGGAGGTGGACCGGGCGTCGCCGGTGTCGCCGGTGTTGGTGGCCGACGCCTGGGCCGCGGCCGCGCCGGAGTCGCCGGTGGTGGCGGTGGGCGTCACCCGCACGGTGGACGAACCGCCCTGGCCCCCGCGGGCGTCGCCGGCGGCGACCGACGAGCCGCCCCGGATGGCGTTGGTGACGGCGCCCGTGCCCGCGGCGGCGGTCGTGCCCGCGGCCGCGCCGCCCGCGCCGGAGGCGGCCGCGCCCGCGCCCGCCGCGCCTCCCGCTCCGCCCACGCTGTCGACCTCCGTCTCGTTGACGGCGTCGCCGGTGTCGCCCGATGTGGCCTCGGCGCCGGCGTGGGCGCCGGTGTTGGCCACCGACGGGGCGTTGCCGACGGCGGTGGCCGGGCCGGTGTCGCCGGTGGCTCCCGACGACCCGGAGATGGCGCCGTACCCCGCCCCGCCCGCGCCCGCCCCGCCCCCGCTCCCGGCCACGCCGGCCGTGCCCAGGATGGCGTTGTTGGTGGCGGTGGCGGTCAGGGTGGCCGGGCCGGTGGCGCCCGTACTCCCCGAGTCGCCCGACGCCGCCTGCGGGCTGGAGGAGGCCGTCGACGTGGCGTTCCCGGTGTCGCCGGTGTTGGTGGCCGACGACTGGGCCGTGGCCGGGCCGGTGGCGCCGGTGGTGGCGGTGGGGGTGACCTCGACGGTGGTGGACCCGCCCCGGCCGCCCGACACGTCGGTCACGGCGATCGACGAGCCGCCCTCGGTGGTCGCGGTGACCGGGCCCGTGCCGGCGGCGCTCACGTTGTTGACGACGGCGCCGCCCGGGCCGGCCGAGGCCGCCGCCGTCCCGCCCGCGCCGCCCGCCCCGCCTACGATCGTGATGTCGGTGCGGTTGACGGCGTCGCCGCTGGCGCCGCTGCGGGCGATGGAAGACGAGTTGGCGCCCGTGTTCGCGGTCGAGTCGGCGTTGCCCACGGCGGTGGCGGCGCCGGTGTTCCCGGAGCTGCCCGAGTCGCCGCTGCGGGACCCACCCCCGCCCCCGCCCCCGCCGACGGTCGCCGTCCCGAGGATCCCGTCGTTGGTGGCGGTCGGCGCCGACAGCGCCGGGCCGGTGGCGCCGGTCGCTCCGGAGTTGCCCGAGTTGGCCGTCGGGCTCGACGTGGCCGAGGAGGAGGCGTTGCCGGTGTTCCCGGTGTTGGTGGCCGAGGACTGGGCCGTGGCCGGGCCGCTGGCGCCAGACCCCGCGCCGGACGTCGCGGTCGGCGTCACCCGGACGGTGGCGTCGCCGCCGTCGCCGCCCGACGCGTCGGCGGTGGCGATGGAGGACCCGCCCCGGGCGGTGGCGACGACCGGGCCGGCGCCGGTGGCGGTCACCAGGTTCACGGCCGCCCCGCCCTGGCCCGACTGCGCCGCGGCCACGCCGCCGTTGCCGCCCGAGCCGCCCGCCGCCCCCACGCCGGTGACGTTGCTGGACCCGCCGCCCACGCCCGCCGGCCCGCCGCTGCCGCCGCTGGCCGTCGGCGTGACGGTGGCGCTGGCGTCGCCGCCGCGCCCGCCGGATGCGTCGGCGGCGGCGATCGAGTTGCCGCCCAGCGACGTGGCGTTCACCGACGAGCTGCCGACGGCGACGACGGTGTTGACCGCGGCGCCGCCGTTGGCCGAGGTGGTGGCGGCGGTCCCGCCGTTGCCCCCGTTGCCGCCGACGGCGACGACGTTCGTCCGGTTGACCGCGTCGCCGCCGTTGCCCGATGTGGCGGTGGAGGTGGCGCTGGCCCCGGTGTTGGCCTCGCTGGACGCGTTGCCGATGGCGGTGGCTGGGCCGGTGTCGCCGGCGGCGCCGGAGTCGCCCGATGCGGTGGGCGCGCCGAGCGTGTTCGCGCTGCCGAGGGTTCCGCCGTTGTGCGAGGTGGGGGAGGACGTGCTGCCCGAGGTCCCGCCCGTGCTCCCGGAGTTGCCGGAAAGGGACGTGGGACCGGCGCTGGCGCTCGACTGAGCCGAGCCTGTGTCGCCTCCGTTGGTGCTGCCCGATCCGGCCGCCGCGCCTCCGGACGTGCCGGTGGCGGTCGTGCCGGTGGCTGCGGTCGGGGTGGCGGTGACGCGGCTGCCGCCGCCTGCGCCGCCTGCCGCGGATCCTGTGCCTTGACTGCTTCCGCCGTTCACGAGGGTCTGGTTGCTGCCGCCGATGCTGCCGCCGATGACGCCGCCGTCGATGCTCGATCCTCCGATGGCAGCGCCGCTCACCGACCCCGGGCCGATCCCGATGGAGGTGTTCTCGGCACTGCCTCCATTGCCTGCTCGACCTTCACCGCCGATCGCGATGCCGTTGGCTTGCATGCCGCGGATGCCGATCGTTTCGTTGACCGCCGCGCCGCCGGGCCCGCCCCGGGCTTCCCCGAAGGCGTCGCCTCGGATGGCGATCGTCGTGTTGTGCGCCTTGCGGTCGCGCGAGCTGACGGCGGAGCCGATGGCGGCGCCGCCGATGGCGATGGCGAGGTTCGAGGAGGCGGCGCCCGGGATGGGGCCGGACTGGCCGTTGGCCTCGCAGCCGCGCCCGATGGCGATCACCAAGTGGTCGTAGACGGCGTTGCTGCCCTCGACCACGCGACAGCCACTGGACTTCGTGAACGTGATGCCTTCAGTCTTCGCTGAACTCTCGCCCGTGCCCGCAACGTCGCTCGCATCGGTGGCCGATCCAGCCGACGTTGAACCAGCGGGCGTACCCCGGCGGGCGCCTGACGGCGAGGCGGTCGGTCCCGCCGGCGCCGGAGGGCCGGCGACCGCGGCGGCGGGAAGCGTCACCGTCGCCGGAGCGAGGAGCTTGCCGCTGCCGATGACCGGCGCCGCGAGCGTGGGCACGCCGCCGAGGGCGGGGACGACTGGCGCGACCAGGGCTGGGGCCGAGGACACCGCCGCCGGCGCCGCGCCTGCGGCGAGCGTCGTCACCGGTGGGGCCAGCGCGGGCGCGACCGCTCCGGCGGCCGGGGCCAGCGCGGGCGCCTGAGGCGCGACCGCGGCCGGCGACGGCGCGGCCAGGAGGGGAGCGGAGGAAGGCGCCGCGGTGACCGCGGCAGGGGGCGCCGGGGCCCCCAGGATGGGCGCCGTCTCGGCGGCGGCCTGTCCTGAGAACAGCGCCAGCACGAACCCGGCGGCCAGCGCCAAGAGCGCGGCAAGGCGAGCAGGCCTGAGGCCCCCGCGCTGCTCGGTCGTCGGGAGGACGGTCATAACGAGCGCAGGTTGTCTACCACCGGCGGCCTACCTGAGCAACCACCCCTCACACCTGGCCGGCAGGAACGAGCCGGACGCGGTACTCGTTGGCGTGCCACAAACCGGCGCTGACCTGCGTGTTGGAGTCGGCGATGGAGTCGTCGGCGAGGGCCAGCCCGGTGGGCTCCAACAGCAGCACGAGGTCCGCCGGCGCGTAGCAGCGGGCCGACTGGGTGATCGCCTGGCCCTCCTCCCCCTGCGGCCACCACCGGTCGATGAACCGGGACCGGACCGGGTCGAAATCGCGGTCGTTCACCAGGGGACGCCGGCGCAGCACTACCTCCCGGCGCCCGGCGTCGCGCGCCCACCGCCACGGGCTGAAGACGTCGAGCAGCACGCTGCCGCCGGGCGCCAGCCACACGGTGACGATCCGCCGGAGCAGGCGGCGCTGGTCATCGTCGGTCCCGACGCCGAATCCGTTCCAGTACGTCACGCAGTCGAACCGGCCTTCGAGGGCGACGGTGGAGAAGTCGCCCTCGACGACCGTCACCTCTCTGTCGCGCGCGAACTCACGAGCGAAGGCCGCCCGTACCGGGCTCAACCCGATGGCGGTCACCGCGTGCCCGAGGTCGGCGGTGGCGGCCGCCGTCGCCCCGCCTCCCGCCCCCAGTTCCAGCACCCGCTTGCGCCCGGGCCGCACCACCGCTCGATGGCCGCCGCCCGTTCCCGGTCGACGTCGCGCAGCTCCGGCGGCCCCCACCAGGCGGTCGCCGTGTCAAAGAACGGTTGAACCCACGGCGGCGTCACGACGCGGCGCGTCTAGTGCCGTGACTGCGAAACCTCGCCCGCTTTCTCGCATCGGGAACCACGCAGGTGCACGCCACTCGACCAGACACGATGCGGTCTAGGCGGCGCGCCGAGCGGGGCGAGAAAGTGGGCGAACCTTTCTGGTCACGGCACGACGCCATCGTTTCAAGGGGCCATCGTTTCAAGGGGCCATCGTTTCAAGGGGCCATCGTTTCAAGGGGCCATCGCTTCAATGGCCGCTTCAGCCTCGTCGAGGGCCTTGCGGGCGTCGGCGAACTTGCGCTGGGCCTCCTCGATGTCCCTGGCGCCGGCGGTGGCCTCCCGCGCGCCCTTGAGGCAGCTGTCGGCGGCGGCGATGGTCTCGGCGACCGCCTTGGTCAGCGCCGCGTCGACCTTGCTGCCGGGCGCGGGGAGCGCCTCGTCCTTCACCTCCTGGGCCGTCTCCTTCACCTGGGTGCACGACCCGACGGTGCGGTCGCGCGCCCCCTGGTTGATGTTGTTGGTTGCGTCGGCGAGGTCCCGGCCGAAGGCCGCGACGAGCGCGGTGTTGGCGCTCTTCCACTCCCCGGGGGAGCTCTCGCCGCCCCCGCCTCCGCACCCCGCTGCTCCGACCGTCACTGCCGCGGCCAGGGCCGCGCCCGCACACACTGAACGTCGCATGACCCCCATCGTCGCGCGCCGACTCGTTGCATGATGATTCAGAAATGAGTATGTTGATTCGATGTTCCGAGTAGGTGTCGTCGGCGGCTCCGGGTACACCGGCGCCGAGCTGCTGCGCCTGTGCGCGGGCCATCCCGACCTCGCGGTGGCGTGGGCGACGGCCGACACCCACGCCGGCGCGCCCGTCGCCGCGCTGTACCCCAGCCTGGCCCCGGCGTACGGCTCGCTGAGCTTCGTCCGCTACGACCCGGCGTTGGCGGCCGGGGTGGACGTGGTGTTCCTCGCCCTGCCCCACGGCGCCTCCCAAGCGGTCGTCCCCGACCTCCTGGAGCAGGGCGTGAAGGTCGTCGACCTGGCCGCCGACTTCCGGCTCCTCGACGCCTCCGCCTACGAGCGGTGGTACGGCGAAGCGCACCGCTGCCCCGAGCTGCTCGGCCGGCTCGCCTACGGGCTGCCCGAGCTGAACCGCGACGCCATCGCCAAGGCCGAGGGCGCGGCCGCCGCCGGCTGCTACCCGACGGCGGCGGCGGTGGCGCTGGCGCCGTTGGTCGCGGCGGGCGTGATCGAGCCGGCCGGGGTGATCGTGGACGCGGCCAGCGGGGTGTCCGGCGCGGGGCGCGCCCTCAAGCACGCGACCCACTTCGGGACGGCCAACGAGGACTTCACCGCCTACGGGTTGCTGGACCACCGCCACACCCCGGAGATGGAGCAGGCCGTCGATGCGTTCACGAACGCCGCCGGGGGCGCCCAGATCTTGTTCACGCCCCACCTGGCGCCGATGACCCGGGGCATCCTCGCCACCTGCTACGCCCGGCCCGCGGCGGGGAGCGGCGCCGACCCGCTTTCCGTCCTGGCCGAGGCCTACGCGGGCGAGCCGTTCGTGGTCGTGGGCGACCGGCCCCCGTCCACCAAGGCCGCCTGGGGCTCCAACGCCGTCCACCTCACCGCCCGCCGGGACCCCCGCACCGGATGGGTCGTCGCCCTCAGCGCGCTGGACAACCTGGTGAAGGGCGCCTCCGGGCAAGCCGTGCAGTGCGCCAACATCCTCCTGGGCCTGGCGGAAACCGCCGGCCTCTCGTCCATCGGGGTCTATCCATGAGCGTCACCCGGCCCAAGGGCTTCGTCGCCAACGGGGTCCACTGCGGGATCAAGGCGGGCGACGCCCTGGACCTCGCCCTCGTCGCCACCGCCGACGGCCAGCCCGCCCCCGCCGCCGCGGTGTTCACCTCCAACAAGGCGGTCGCCGCGCCGGTGCAGGTGTCGCGGGACCACCTGGCCGCCAGCGGGGGCTACGCCTCCGCCGTGGTGCTCAACAGCGGCTGCGCCAACGCCGCCACCGGCGCCGCCGGGCGGTCCGACGCCGAACACACCTGCGCCCTGGTGGCCGAGGGCCTCGGATGCATGGAGGCCGACGTGCTGGTGTGCTCCACCGGCCTGATCGGCTACCCGCTGCCCATGGGCGCCCTCGTCGCCGGCGTCGAGCCCCTGCTGTCGGGGCGCAAGGGCACGGAGGCGCACGGCCGGCGCGCCGCCCAGGCGATCATGACCACCGACACGCGCCCGAAGGAGACGATGATCGGCGCCGGCCTGCTGACCGTCGGCGGCATGGCCAAGGGGGCGGCCATGCTGGCCCCGAACCTGGCGACCATGCTGGCCGTCCTCACCACCGACGCCACCGCCACCGCCGAGGAGCTGCAGGAGGCGCTGCGCATCGCCGTGGCCGAGTCGTTCAACGCGCTGGTGGTCGACGGGTGCCAGTCGACCAACGACACCGTCATCGTGCTGGCCAGCGGCAAAGGCCCGGCCCCGCCCAAGGGGGCCCTGGCCGAGGCGCTGACCATGGCGTGTGCCGACCTGGCCGAGCAGATGGCCGACGACGCCGAGGGCGCCACCAAGGTGGCCGCCATCCGGGTCACGGGCGCGGCCTCGTCGGAGGACGCCCGCCGCGCCGCCCGCCGGGTGGCCGAGAGCCAGTTGGTGCAGTGCTCGCTCCACGGCGCCGACCCCTACTGGGGCCGCATCGTGAGCGAGCTGGGCTCGTCGGGCGCGGCGTTCGACCCCGACCGGGTCTCGGTGGCGTACGGCGGCGTGGTCGTCTGCCGGGACGGGATCGCCGCCCCCCACCCGGAGGAGAAGGTGCGGGCCCACCTGGCCGGGCGGATGGTCGAGGTCGCCGCCGACCTCGGGCTGGGCGAGGGCGCGGCCACCTTCCTCGCCACCGACCTGTCGCCCGCCTACATCGGCGAGAACATGAGAACGTCGTGACTGTCACACCTGCGGTCACGCCGGCGGTCACGCCGGCGGCCGTCGCCGCGGAGAAGGCGGCCGTCCTGGCCGAAGCCCTTCCCTACATCCGCCGCTTCTGGGGCAAGGTCGTCGTCGTCAAGTACGGGGGCTCGGCCATGGACGACGCCGGGCTGGCGGCCCTGTTCGCCCAGGACATCGTCCTCATGCGCTCGGTGGGCATGCGCCCTGTTGTCGTGCACGGCGGCGGCCCCCAGATCGGCGCCCTGATGAGCCGGCTCGGCCTCGTTCCCGAGTTCCGGGACGGCCTGCGGGTGACCGACGCCGAGACGCTCGACGTGGCCCGCATGGTGCTGGTGGGCAAGGTCAACCGGGACGTCGTCTCGTCGATCAACCGGCACGGCCCGCTTGCCGTCGGCCTGTCCGGGGAGGACGCCGGCTTCATCACCGCCGCCGCCCGGGCGCCCGAGCTGGGTTACGTGGGGGACGTGGCGGGCGTCGACACGACCCTCCTCGACCGCCTGCTGGCCCAGGACCTGATCCCCGTCGTGGCCACCATCGGCCGCGACGCGGCCGGGCAGGCCTACAACATCAACGCCGACGTGGCCGCGGCCGAGATCGCCGCCGCGGTCGGCGCCGAGAAGCTGGTGTACCTCACCGACGTGGCCGGCCTCCTGGCCGACGTTGAGGATCCCGCCAGCCTCATCCACACCGTGTCGCTCGAGCAGGTCCACGCGCTGATCGCGGCCGGCACGGTGCGGGGCGGGATGATCCCCAAGCTCCAGTCGTGCGCCCGGGCGGTGCAGGGCGGGGTGGGCCACGCCCACATCCTCGACGGGCGCCTGCCCCACGCCCTGCTCCTCGAGGTCTTCACCAACGAGGGCATCGGCACCATGGTCTCGCCATGAGCAGGGGGGCGGGGGCGCCGTGCCGCTGATGAACACCTACCCGCCGCCGCCGGTCACCTTCGTGCGGGGCTCGGGGTCCCGCCTGTGGGACGCCGAGGGCCGTGTGTACCTCGATCTCGTCGGGGGCGTGGCGGTCTGCGCCCTCGGCCACGCCCACCCGGCGGTGGCCGACGCGCTGGCCGAGCAGGCCCGCACCTTGCTCCACGTCTCCAACCTGTACGGCACCACCGTCGGCCCCGAGGTGGCGGCCACTCTCGACCGGCTCATCGACGCCGGCGGCGGCGCCGTGTTCTTCTGCAACTCCGGCGCCGAGGCCAACGAGTGCGCCATAAAGCTGGCCCGCAAGTGGGGCCGGTCGCAAGGCGGGGCGCGGGGCGCGGCGCGGGGCGGGGCGCGGGGCGGGGCGCCCGGCGGCGCCCGGTACGCGGTCGTCAGCGCCGAACGCTCGTTCCACGGGCGCACGCTGGCGACCCTGCACGCCACCGGCCAGCCCCTCCGCCACGCCCCCTTCAAGCCCCTGCCCGAGGGGTTCCGCCACGTGCCCTTCGGCGACCTGGGGGCGCTGGCGACGGCGCTGGCGGCGCCCGACGTCGCCGCCGTCCTGCTCGAGGCGGTGCAGGGCGAGGGCGGGGTGTACGCCGCTCCGCCGGGCTACCTGGAGGGGGCCCGGCGGCTGTGCGACGAGGCCGGCGTCCTTCTGATGATGGACGAGGTGCAGACCGGCCTGGGCCGCACCGGCCGGTGGTTCGGCTTC
>Ga0187892_10008579_pt1 | contig 13924 bp, 7 predicted proteins | sample MA1701073metaG_FD_139345 | JGI IMG/M metagenome (GOLD analysis project Ga0187892, IMG submission 139345) | Bio-ooze microbial communities from a basaltic lava cave in the Kipuka Kanohina Cave System on the Island of Hawaii, USA - MA170107-3 metaG ...
GGTTCGGTGCAGAAGCGCATCGGGCGGAAGCTGAAGTGGAAATGAAAGAGTGCCGGGACGTGCCCGCGCTGAACCGTGACACCGCAGCGCGCTTCGTACGACCACCCATGGCGGCGCATCCACGACGAGTCGTTGCGGTCGATGCGCACCAGGAAAGCGCGGCCCACCGACTTCACCTGGCTGGGACCGAGTAGGCCCATGTAGAAACTCTGCAACACCCCCGCGCGCGCGCCGAACAGATAGATCGACGGCTCGGTTGGAACCCAATTCTCGACCGTGAGCAACTCGGGTGATGGCTGCAGATCCCAACGCATGTCGATGTAGTAGCCGAGATCCGTCGCCACAATCCGGCGGGGGGGCGGCGACGGGATCGCCTCGACGACTTCGGTGCGCTCCCAGTCGAAGATCCACTGACTGGTCGCCGGCCAGAAGTCGGGCGAAAAGTAGAGCCGTACGCTCTGAAACGCGATCACCGCAACGACCGCTCCGCTCACGACGAGACGCGGAATCCGCCACCGGATCAGGTCGACGGCGCAGGCGGCCGACAGACTCACGAAGGCGTACGCAGCGTGCATCCGATGCGTGCTCGCCAACAGCGTTCCGTGCGCCAGAATGCTCGGCAAGAGCCCGGCCACGAATCCGGCCCACAGAAACAGCGCGCGGCGCACGCCCGTCAGACTCCCGAGCGCCGCGAGTCCGAGAAACCACCACGCGTGCAACGCGCCTGAGCGGATGGTGAGCCAACCGTCCTGTGCGATCGGCGATACAAACGCCGACAGCGTGTTGATGGTCTTCAGCCGCAACGTGTGCCAGAGAGCGGCCTGGTAGTCCGGGTGCAGCTCCAGCGTGCTCAGACCGACGAGCGCCCACTCGGGACCGGCCAGCAAGAAGGGGAGCCACCCGAGGAACGCAACGACCGGCACCAGCAGACAGAGCAGTCGGCGATGGCCAGTGGCCAGAACTGCGGCCACGAAGGGCATCGCCAACATGGCGCGCCCGCTGAAGTACGTGTAGAAAGCCAAGCAGAGCGCAAACGCGCCGATCAGTACCTCCGTCCACTTGCCCCCGCACCACACCAATCGTGCCAGCGCGGCCAGGAGCAAGAGCTGGTGGAAGAGCAATTCGCCGCCTTGATGCACACGACCGTACAGCATCGCCCATGGCAGCACGGTCACGAAGGCGCCTGCCGCCAGACTCGGGCCGGTGCGGAGAAGCATGGCGCGTGCCGTGGCGAACGCCGCCGGCACCGACAAGACCCCCAGGGTCATCGAGTAGATGCGGATGGCCCAGCGCCCCGCGCCCAGCCACGGTACCAGCTGGGCTTCGAAGAGAGTGGTCAGCAACAATGGCACGCCCGTGCAGCCCTCCCCGAAGAGATCGCCCATGCGCAAGAACCGGACGGAGCACCACAGCACCTTGGCCTCGTCCTCGTTGAGGCCGCGCGGATACTCGGTGGTCAGATACAGGCGCAACCCCACCGCAACACCGCACAGTCCGACGAGCGCGACCATCGCCGGCACCGACTCGCGGCGTAGCAGCCACCACAACGACAAGGCGTACCCCAGAAGAATCAGTATCGTGAGTGCTGGAGCCAGCATGGGCGCTCCTCTTTGGCCAGCCTCAACGGTGGAGTCAAGCCACGCGGGCGCGACGCACGCGCTGCAGCGCTTGCAAAATTCGATGCTTCCAACCTACGAGTGCATACGGAGGAGCCTGCTTCACAGCAGGCGGAACGACATGGGCACGGGGGCAGCTAGCAGACCAACACGGCGCTCGATGCGGCTCTCTATGTTCGTCATTGCGCTCCTCTTGACCCTCGGCAATCCGCTGGCCGCAGCCACGTCTGGGCAACGCACCGTCGTGGTCCTGCTGTTCGATGGATGGGCCCCCGCTCTTCTTGATACCATTCCCGCTCCGACTCTCGCACGCCTGCGCCAAGAAGGGGCGTGGACGCATCATCTCGTCCCGGCGTTTCCCAGCATCTCGATGGTCAACCAGGTGACCCAATCGACGGGTTGCTGGCCCCAGAGCCATGGTATCGTGAGTAACGTCTTTCGCGACCCCCAACGCGGCATCTATGACCACTCCGTCGACGCTGACTGGCTTACCGGTTGTGAGCACCTGCCTCAGGTGGCGGAACGCCAAGGAGTGCGCACCGCGGCCCTCGGCTGGATCGGGCGCTACTCGGAGACTCGTGGGAAGCTGGCCACGTACATCACAGAGGAACGGACGCGGCCGGACTATCCGGACGACACCCAGCGCGCCGAGCAGGTGATCTCGATGTTGCAACTGCCCGACGCCGAACGCCCACACCTCATTCTCGGCTACTTCAAAGGACCCGACAGCGCGGAACATTTCACTGGGATGGACTCTGAAGAGACCGAAGAGGCGGTGAAGCGCAGCGACGCGCTCGTCGGCAAGATCCTGCAGGCCATCGATGCGCTGCCCTTCCGGAACCAGATCACGCTCATCATCACGACGGACCATGGCATGCTGCCGGTGTCGACCAACGTGAACGTGAGCAAGATCCTGCGTAACCAAGATATCGATGCGCAGTTCCTGTCGGCCGGAACTTCGTCGTTCTTGTATTTCTCGGATCCGCGCGACGCTCAGCAGGCACACGAAAAGTTGGTTGCGTACCAGCGGTACTTCACGACGCACACCAAGACCGACCAACCGCGCGATTGGCAGATCGGTAGCGGACCGCGTGTCGGAGACCTAATCCTGTCCACGGTGCCGCCGTACTTCATCGAGGACGTGAGCCGCTGGCCGGCGGGAACGCGGTGGCTGGGCTCGTGGGGGCCGGAGCTGATCTGGGCACGCTTCGTGATCAAGGCCAGCCACGGTTATCCAGCGAGAACACCGGGCATGTCCGGTATCTGGTACGCGTGGGGTGGCGGTATCGCACGCGGCCAGGAGGTCATCTCCGCCGCGGCGATCGACGTGCATCCCACCGTCTGCCGCCTGTTGGGCATCGAACCGGGTGTTCCGGTCGACGGCACAGTGGCTGCCAGCTTCCTGGATGAAGGGCTTCGATGAGTCGCGAGCACCACCGGAGCTCGATTCATCATCGGCGCGGATCCCATTGGTTGCGCCGCCTCGGTCTGCCGCTGGCGATTGCGACCGCCCTGCTCGCCCTACCAGCGGCCGGTGCGGCGCTCACCATACAGGCGGACGCTCAGTGGCACGCAATGGAGCCGTGTCCGGACGATTGGGCTGCACCCAGCTTGGACGACTCGTCCTGGGGGCCTGCAATCTTCCCATGGATTTTCATCTTCCCGCGCGACATCGCAGACATGCCAGAGGGCAAAGCACTCTGGAGCACCACGTCCCGTCCGAGTTGCGTGCGCCGTCACTTCCACCTGCCGCGTGTACCAACTGAGCCTGCGGTGCTCAAGATGTTCGTCGATGACGACTACGAGCTGTTCATCAACGGCACGTTCGTCGGTGCCAGTACAGATCAAATGGCCGTGGTCCCCGGTGAAACCTACGATGTGTCGTCGTTTCTCCGTAGCGGTGACAACGTGATTGCGCTCAAGCTCATCAGCGCTGCTGGTGAAGAACAAGGGGCACTGTTCTCGCTCCGCATTCCCGGCATTCCTGAAGAGCCCGCGACGTTTGCAGACTTCGTCGCCGTCGTCACCCCATGGCTCACCCTCCTCGGTATCGTGATCGGGGCCGGGGGCGTCATTGTCGGCCTCAGAATCCTGTCGACGCGCGGTGCCCCGTGGCTACGGAACGCGTCGGCACCCTTGGTCGCTGCGGCGACCGTCGTCGTGCTCATTGTCTGCCAATGGCGATTGCAAACTGGATTGCTCTATTCCGTCAAGACCCATCCCCTGAGTCCGTGGGCCGAATGGGACTGGCCGCAGCTCGCGGTCGTCATCGCACTGCTCGCGCTCCTTGCTCTGCTAGGGACGCGCGAATGGGAGTCCACGGAGCGTCCACTGAGCCGTCGTATGGAATGGCTGGCACTCGCCGGCATTGTCGGTGTCGCGCTGTTCCTGCGCACCGTCGCACTCGACAGCGTTCCGACCGGCTTCTTCCAGGACGAGGCCATCAATGGGATCGATGCCCTGTCGCTCTTCGACGGCCGACCGTTCGAATTGTGGTCCGACAGTATCGGCGGGCGGCCGACGCTGTTCTTATACTTGTTGGGCGCCAGCTTGCAGGTGCTCGGCCGCAGTTACCTCGCCTTGAAGGTCGTCCCGGTACTGTTCGCGGTCGGCTCCGTTGTGGCGGTGTATGCCATGGGCCGCCTCGCCATCGGGCCGCGTGCGGCCCTGTGGGGCGCGTTCTTTCTCGCCGTCTCGTGGTGGCACATCGCCTTCTCCCGCCAGGCTTGGGAGGTGAATTGCGTTACGTTCTTCTCGGCCGTGGGGTTCGCATTCTTGCTCCGTGGGCTCGGCCCGTCGCGGCGTCCGGGCCTCGACATTGTGATCGCGGCCGTCCTGCTGACAGTGGGCCTCTACACGTACGCCGCCTACCGCGCCGTCGTCGCCGTCGCCGCGGTGTTCTTGGGCGCATCGCTGTTGTCGGCCGACCGTGCGATCGTCCGGCGGCGTGCCGGGGCGCTCATCGTTGCTGGTATCATCGCACTCGCGGTTGCCGGACCGCTCCTACACTTCGCGTGGCAAAACCCTCGTCTCTACTGGCGCCGCTACGATGACGTCTCGCTGACGAAGTACATGAGCTATCATGGAACGCCGGTGCCGCTGGTACACCAACTGGGCAAGTCGTTGCTGTCGCTCAATCAGCGGGGGGAAGAGCACAAGCCCGGCTCGGTGCCGTATCTCGATGCAGTGACCGGGGCGCTCCTGTTGTTGGGGCTGGTATGCCGCGTACCGGCCGAGCGACAGCGTGGGTATCGCCTCCTGTGGGTGTGGTTTCTGACGTTCTTTGCGCTGTCGAGCCTGACCCGCGATGCGCCGCACATGACCCGCAGCCTCGGGGTCGCCCCTGCCGTGGTCTTGTTCGCCGGCTATGGCGCGACCCGCTTGTTGTCGATGCTGCGCGCCGTCACCCGCTCCCGCTTCGTCTCCTGGGGCGTCGCCGGGTTCCTCGTGCTATGCGCGCTCGCTCTCAACACGTATCAGTACTTCATCGCGTTTCAGAATCTGCCCGACGCCGATTTGCGCACGAACCTCAAAGCGCGTGTCTTGTGCGAGACGTTTCGCAAGGCGGCCCCTGCGACCTTCTACGTGACGCTGGACCTCGATTACTGGATAGCGGCTCAATGTCGCTTTCTGATTCCTGCCGAGCTCGGACGGCTCGAGATTGTCAAGGCACCCGACCTGGCGAACCCGCAGGCGATCCGCAACGCGAAGCCACCCGTCTTCGTTGCCGTCGGCGGAGAGTTTCTCGATATCGACCTCGACAAGATTCCGCACGACGCCAATGGCGAACCGCGGCTTGATCTTCCCGTACGGCCACGATTGTACCTGGACCGCGAAGCCCGCCGAATGTTCTATCTGTACGCGTTCTAACCCCTGATGAGACGTAAACTGGTGAGTCGACAGTCCACAGTTCACAGTCGACAGTTGAACTTCCGAGCATCAGCATCCTCCCCTCACCTTCTGGATCCGAGTCGCTGGCGCCCTCAGATGTTGCGACGATGTTGAGATCCGGCCGATTCCCAAGGTGAGATGGCCGGTTGCTGGCTTCGCCTCGCTTGCGGCGCAGGCGCCGTTATCCTCGGTGCCCTCGCCTACCGAGACCACTTTCGGCCCGAGCTGGCGTGGTGGCAGTGGGTCGGCGAGCTGGTGCTCGGGTCTGCCTTGCTCATTGTCGCCCTCGACCGACGCCAGAGCGTCGTTGAAGGGCGGCTCCGCCACGCGCTGCGTGTGGCTGCAGGAATTGTCGCGCTGCTCGCCGCCGTGTGCGCGTTGGTGGAGGTCCCGCGGCGCGGCCACGAAGTTGCGGCCGGCGTGACGGTTGTCGGCGCGCTGCTCGCGTTCGTCGTCGCCCGATGGCGTCCCTTCACAGCGGACGAGCGCGACCGTTTGAGCTCAGAATCGGATGCTGTCGAGGCCCCGCCGCGTCGTTCCGTCGGTGCCTCGGTCTCGAGCATTGCCGGCGTGGCCCTGGGTCTGGCCGCGACGGTGTTCAACACGAACTACCATATCGCAGGGTTCGTCCTGTGGCTCGCGAGTCTGGGGGTTTTCGCACTCGCAGCTCGAATGGCGAGCCGGCCTGTTTCGAAAGGCGGCTCGGGATGGAGTGCCGACTGCGGCCCCGCCCTGTCGCCGCGTGCCGAAGCGCTCGGCGCGCTCCTCGTTCTCGTCCTGAGCCTGGCGTTACGCGTCGTCCTCCTGGATGAGTTTCCGCGAGTCGTCGACTTGGACGAAGCACGGCACGGACGTTTCGCCGAGACGATGTGGGGCAACGGCTTCCCGAACCTTTTCGGCCTCGGCTGGAATGTTTTCCCGAATCTCTCCTACGCCGTTGGATACATCGGCATTCAGCTCCGTGGCGAGAGCATGGCGAACCTGCGGCTCTCCTACGCAGTCATCGGGGTCCTGAGCCTGGTGCCCATGTTTTTCTGGGTGAAGCGGTGGTGGGGAAACGTCGTGGCGTTGATCGCCATCGCCGTGATCGCAGTCAACCACGATCACATCTACTTCAGCCGCGTCGCCCTCAACAACGTCCACCAGGTTCTGGTAGCGAGCCTGATGCTGGCGGCGTTTGCGCGGGTTCTGGATGAACGCCGCCCGATCGATTGGGTCTGGTTGGGGTATGCCACCGCACTCGGATTCCACACCTATCACGCGGCGAAGCTCTTCCCGCTCCTGCTCCTGGGCCCCGTCGTTGTGTTCGCGATCGGTGTGCCGGGAATTGCGCGGCGACATGCACGCGGCGCGGTGTTCGGCGCGGGCGCCTTCCTGCTTGGTCTCGGCCCGCTCATCTACACGACCTACCACGAGTGGACGTCATTCTATGCGTCGACGTCCGATCGTACCGACCTCTCGATTCTCACTACCGCCTACCAGGCGGGCGACGTGGACGGCGTTCGGAACTACATCCATGGCCATGTCGTCAGTTGCTTGTATTCGCTGCTCAGCATCCCCGACTTCTACGCATTCCTCGATCCCATCCCCGCCATTCTGTTTCTCATCGGCATTCTCTGGATGTGCTGGACCTGGCGTGATCCGCGGCACCTGGTCGTGCTCTTCTGGCTCGCGGGCATTCTGTTCGCCGGTGGCATGATCACCTGGCACCCGCCCAGCATACACCGCATGCTCGGCATCCTACCGGTGATTTGCATCGTCCCCGCAGTGGTGGCGGGCCGCTTGCGGGGGCTGCTGCATCGCTGCATTCCGGAACGAGCGGACGTCGTTGCCGCCCCCGTGCTTGTCGTCTGCCTGACAGCCACGCTCTACCAAAGCTGGCATGAGACGTTCATCCGCTTCCATGCCACCTCAGCGTACAGCGGGTTCCACGCCGTCTGCAGCGTCATCGAGCGCACGAGCTTGCCCCTGCGGATGTACGTCGCAGGGGCCGGTGGGTTCGACGCGACGCCCGCACCAATCAACTGCATGATGCCGCTCGCGGTCGACAGGGAGATCGTCGGCCTCGCCAACGACGCCGATATCGTGCCCGTCCCGCCGGAGCACCGTGGCAACGCCATCTTGGTCGTGATGGACGATCAGGCGCAGCTCGTACCGCTGATCCAGCACTACTATCCGCAAGCAAAGTACGAACAGCTACAAGACCATTCGTACGCCCCGCCGGCGGTCCACTTCCTCGAGCTCAATCCTCAACAGATCGACCAACAGCGAGGCCTATCGGTTCTCTACGAATCAGAAGGCCGGGCGTGGCCGGCTGCCGTAACGCAAGATGTTCTGCAGCCGCCAACCGAGAGCGCGGCGCCGACGACTGCCGTCGCGACCGGAATGGTGTGGATCCCGGAGCCCGGAGCGTACCGCCTACGTGCCAACGGAGGCTCCCTGCGTATCGATGGGCGCTCCATCGGACCCGACTCGGCGCAGCCCTTGGCGGCTGGCTGGCACGGCATCGAAGTGCGGGCGACGTGGCGCGACGAGCGGACGGCTGTCTCGCTCTCATGGCTCCGCCCCGGTGAGGATCACTGGACCTCAATCGGTCGCCAGTACCTGTTCGCGCACGCCGAGGTCCATGGGCTGTTGGGGCGCTACTTCGCTCGGGCCGTGCCTGCATCGTCGTCGGCTCCGATCCCCGACGTTGCGGATTTCACCAAGATCGACACGGTCCTGAGCTTCGACGTACATGGAATCATCGATCAGCCGACATATCCCGGTTTCGGCGCGAGCCCTTCAACTATGGAGTGGGCGGGAACGATCCGCTTCCCGGAGGGGAACACGCAAGAAGTCAGGCTCGAATCGACCGCCGCGACGCAAGTCTTCCTCGACGGTAAGGAGGTGGTGGCGACACAGGGTGGGCGAGAGGCGATCGTTGTCGAGAAGGTGCTCCCAGGGGTATCCGGCACGCTGCCGATCCTGGTTCGCAGCTCGCGCGCCGCGAGTGAACCGTTCCTCCACTGGATCCTGCGCCTCAGTTGGCGAACTCCCGGAGGGGGTTGGAGCGCCTTCGTGCCGTACGCGCCGCCGTCCGGTGATTCCGCCCGATGAGGCGGTCTCACCGCTGCGCTCGCCTGCGGGCCCGCGTGCACGGCACGAGCTGCAAGAAGGTTGAACGGGAAAACGGAGGTTCGTGCCTATTGACGTTCTGCGAGGATGTGCTTGGCTACGGTCGCCCGTGACACTGCCCTGGCCGGGAATGCGTCTGCTCGGTTGCGCCTGCCGGTCTAGTTTGAACATCTACCAATAGTCGAAGGGAGAGTTCGTGTATCGCGGCATGTCTGTCATCGCGATAGTTCCCGTGCTGAACGAAGAGCTCAAGATCGGTGAGGTGCTGCGCCGAATCCCGACCTCGATTGTCGACGAAACACTCGTCGTGGATGATGGGTCCACGGACGGCTCGGCGTCCGTCGCCCGGGATTTCGGAGCCACGATCGTGCCGATGGGCAAGACCGTCGGGGTTGGCGCGGTGTTGCGAGCGGGTTACTTCTACGCCGTCGAAAAGGGGTACGACGTCGCCGTGACGATCGCCGGCAATAACAAGGATGCCCCAGAGGAAATCCCGGGGCTGTTGGATCCCATTGCGGACGATCGGGCCGACTTCGTCATGGGATCTCGCTTCTTGAAGCGCGACGCAAATTTCGGACCCATGCCGACCTACCGGAAGATCGCCACGCGTATCCATCCGCTGCTGTTCTCGCTCGCGGCACGCAAATGGGTGACCGAGTCAACCAACGGCTTTCGCGCCGTTCGCATACGCGTCCTCCGCGAGGGGCGACTGAACTTGTCGCAGGACTGGCTGAATGAATACGAGCTGGAACCGTATCTCTACTTGCGCCTGATCCAGCTGGGCTACCGGACGGTGGAGGTGCCGGTGAGCAAGGTGTATCCACCGAAGCGCCTTGGCCAAACAAAGATGAAGCCGGTGACGGGGTGGTGGTCCATCCTCCGCCCGCTGTTGTACGTGGGCTTGGGGTTGCGCAAATAGCCGTGCGCCGCACATGCGACCCACATCACTTTTCCGACCTCGTCCTGTGGAATAACTGCTCCGGGCTTGCTACGGGTGGATCGGTTGGGAGCAGAACGTATGTCACGACAAGGTCAAGCACAGGACCGTACGGCAGAGAATGTCAGGGACTTCTGGAACCGGGAAGCGGAGGAGTGGGGCCACAATCCCCAGGTGACCATCCGCGATCACTACTTCCGCCTCTTGGAACTGAACCTCATCTGCCAGTTGATCAAGGGCCGGTCGAAGGTGCTTGATATCGGCTGCGGCACCGGGTTCTCCACGTTGTTTTACGGCCAGGAAGTGCGCGAGATCGTCGGCGCGGATTTCGCGCAGAGTATGGTGCGGTGGGCGCGCCGCTTTCTCGATGACGCCGAGTATTTCAGGCGCACTATGGCAGAGTACGCAGCTGAGAACCGCATCGGGCTGCGGGGCAACATCCGTTTCGAGGAAGGAAACATCCTCGACCTGAAGTATCCGGCCGCCACGTTTGACGCCGTGGTCGCCGAGCGCGTCTTGATCAATCTGCCAACGGTGGCTCTGCACGACCAGGCCGTGACCGAGGTCGCGCGCATCCTCGCGCCGGGCGGGCGATGGCTCTTGGTCGAGGTCACCCAGCAAGGGCACGAAACGGTCGATCGGCTGCGAGGCATGTTTGGCCTGTCGATCATCGAGAAGTACTGGCACAACCTCTACGTCGAGGAACCGCATCTGGCCGAAGCGGTCAAGGCCACGGGATTGACCATCCAGAGCGTCCGCCGGTTTGAAACGTTCCACTTCCTCACCAAGGTGATGCACCCGCTGATCGTCGCGCCCGCCGAGCCGAAGTTCCTAGCAGGATTCAACAATGCGGCGCGTTGGGTCGCTGAGGAGTTCCCAACCTACCGGGACGTCGCGGCCCTCGGACTCGAACGCTTCTTGCGAGAAAAGTTCCGGCCGCACCTGGAACGTTTTGATCCGGAGAAACTCCCCCGCTTCGACCTGGTCTCCAACGAGATCGTCCGGGTGAGCCCGGATTTCTCCGGCTGTAGCCATCAAGTGCTCTTCGTGCTGGATAAGCCCGGCGCGTGATGCGTAAACGGCAATGCGCACCGCGACGAGTGTCTGCGGCGTCGGAGGTGACGTCGGCGACCGACTGGCGCGGTCGATGCCTGGTAGCGCGCTTGGTCCGACGACGGTGGCTCTCGAGGCCGGCATAAGCAGCCGGACGTTGCTTCCCGAGGACGTTCTCGACATCGCGGCGCAGCCGATCGTGGGGGTCGCCAAGACGAGGGCAGTGCTATGATTCGGATTGCCGTCATCGGCGCCGGCCAATGGGGGCCGAACCTGATTCGCAATTTCCACAATCGCCACACCAGTATCGTGTGCACGGTGGTCGATCAGGATCAGGGACGTTGCACCGCCGTGCAAGAGCGCTTTCCGGACGTCGGCGTGGCGCAGGATCCAACCGGGGCGTTGGACGATCCGGCGGTCGACGCCATTGTCGTCGCGACGCCGACCACTACGCATTACGCCTTGGTCAAATCGGCGTTGGAACGCCGCAAGCACGTCCTCGTCGAGAAGCCGATTGCCACAACCGCAGATCAGGGTCGTGAGCTGTGCAGCATTGCGGCGCAACACCACCGCGTGCTGATGGTCGGCCACGTGTTCCTCTTCAATCCCGGAATCCGGCGAATCAGAGAGTACCTCACTGCTGGGGATCTGGGGCGCCTCTATTACATTTCGATGGTGCGCACGAATCTGGGTCCCATTCGGGTTGACGTGAATGCCGCGTGGGATCTGGCCTCGCACGATGTGTCCATCGCGAACTACTGGCTCGGTAAAGAGCCGCAGACCGTGTCTGCAGTCGGTGGCATGTGGATCAACGGGGGTATCGAGGACGCTGTGTTCGCCACGCTGCGGTACCCAAACGAGGTGTTGGTCAACTTGCACGTCTCGTGGGTCAACCCCCGCAAGGCACGCGACATCACCGTCGTCGGCGAGCGCCGCATGTTGACGTTCGACGACATGAACCTGAGCGAGCCGCTGCGCATCTATGACAAGCAGGTGACCGACGAACGGATCACGCCGACGTACATCGACTCCTTCGCGTCGTATCGCTCGAGCGTGCAAGAAGGCGACATCATCATTCCCAAGGTCGTCCTCGGAGAGCCGCTCAAGTCGGAGTGCGATCATTTCGTCGAGTGTGTCACCACTGGCCAGTTGCCCCTGACGCACGGCGTCTTCGGAACCGGCGTCGTGCGCGTGCTCGAAGCCATGCAGCGATCGATTGCCGCGAGAGGCGCGGAACAGACACTGTGATCCTGTGACGTTGATTGCGCCTGCCGCCGCGACGAGACATGTGAGGTTCCCCGTTGGGCGAAGACGCGCGCAACCGCCGAGTGCCCGGCGTTTCAGCTCGCGGCCCTAGCTCTGCAGGTTCTGACGCGACGCGGTCACCCGGCAGCGACCTGTCGCACCACACCGACGATCCGATCGATCTCCGACTCGGTGATCTCGGCAAACACGGGTAGGCTCAGGATGCGTCCGGCACGACGCTCGCTCTGCGGAAAGGCACCACGCGTGTACCCCAGATCGTTGTAGGCCGGCTGCAGGTGTACGGGAATGGGGTAATGGATTCCTGCGAAAATCTCAGCGTTCCGGAGCGCCGCCATTAGGGCATCTCGTCGCTCGGTCTCGATGACGTAGAGATGCCACACAGGCACCACATCGGGCCGAACGTGCGGCAGCGTCACGCCGACGACGTCGTGGAGGCGTTCGCTGTAGCACGCGGCCACGCGCTGACGGGCGGCGTTCCAGTGTGCCAGATAGCGCAGCTTCACCCGGAGGACGGCCGCCTGCAACGTGTCGAGTCGCCAGTTCCCACCCTTCACGACGTGCTCGTACTTGCGGCGTTCGCCGTAGGTGCGCACCTGTCGCAAGAACGTCGCCAGGTGCTCGTCGTCGGTCGTGACGGCGCCGGCGTCGCCGAAGGCTCCAAGGTTTTTTCCCGGGTAGAAACTGAAGCCGGCCAGTCGGCCCATGCTACCGCAACGGCGGCCACGGAACTCGGCGCCGTGCGCCTGCGCTGCGTCTTCGACGATCGGCAGTCCGTGACGGTCAGCAACCTCCTGTAGCGCCTCCATGTCCGCGGGCTGGCCGTACAGGTGCACGGCGATGATGGCGCGCGTCCGCGGCGTGATGAGCGCGGCAACCTGCTCCGGGTCGATGTTGGCCGTGTCGGGGAGGCAATCCACGAGAACGGGGCGTGCGCCCGTGCCGCTGACCGCAAGTGCAGTCGCAACGAAGGTGTTCGCCGGAAGGATGACTTCGTCGCCCGCTCGCACTCCGAGCGCCACCAGGGCCAAGCGTAGAGCCTCACCGCCGGATGACACACCGACACAATGCTGCACCCCACAGAATGCCGCGAACTCGCGCTCGAAGGCGGCCACGTCGGGGCCCTCAATAAATGCCGTGCTCTCGCACACCGCGGCAACGGCGGCGTCGAGCTCCGCGCGGTGCGCCGCGTACTGGCGGCGCAGGTCGACTAGGGGAATCGGTTGCACAGCGACACCTATAACACGATGAACCCGCCGCGCCTCACGCTCGTGGCGGCTCCGCAACGTTGGGTTCGCCAGGGGGTTCAGGGCTGGGCAGAGGGTCGATGTTCTCCCAAGATGGGACGCGCTCGCCCACGGGGGTCAACTCCACCAGCGCCGCGTCGACAAACCGGTGCTCCGTGTCCACCGTAACCGTCACCTCCAACCCGCGATCGACCGTGAAATCGATGGCCTCGCCTCTCCCACCTTCGAAGCGCTGACCATCCGACAGCTCGACAACCGCAGTGCCAAACGTGTACAGGCGCAACCTCGACGTGGGCCCGGCCCATCGCCCCCTCCACACATGGCGCACAGAACCGGCACAGGGGAAACGATCGAAGAACATGCTGGCTTTGAAGAGCGCCAACACGTGCGCCCGGCGCACCTCCGGGCCACAGTGCGCTTCGTACGTCCAGCCGTGGTTTCTCAACCACGACCACTCGCGGGATTCGAGTCGCACGAGAAACGCGCGGCCAAAACCCTCGACGCGCCGGTAGCCGAGTAGCTGCTCATAAAACGGCCGTAACGCCGCACTCCGCGCTCCAAAACCGTAGATCGCGGCTGTTCCATCCGGGGGTATCCAGTTGTCGACGCTCAGGGTTTCGTACTCTTCGCCGTGTTGGGCACGCGGGAAGAAAAAGATCGCCAACTCCTCGGCAAGAATGAGGCGCGGGTGGGGGGGCCAGGGCAAGGCTTCCACCAGCTTGGTGCGCTCGGGATCGAAGATCGACACGCTCTCGGCGTTCCAGAACGCCGGCGAGTAGTAAAAGCGCATGCTCTGCACA
>Ga0187892_10008582_pt1 | contig 13919 bp, 14 predicted proteins | sample MA1701073metaG_FD_139345 | JGI IMG/M metagenome (GOLD analysis project Ga0187892, IMG submission 139345) | Bio-ooze microbial communities from a basaltic lava cave in the Kipuka Kanohina Cave System on the Island of Hawaii, USA - MA170107-3 metaG ...
AACGAGTCGGTCGAATGCAGTTGGAACGACGAGACCTCGGCGACGATCACGTCCACGTCGCGCCGCACGCCGTCCGCGAGCGGCAGGCCGATGTTGCCGGCCGCGACCGACCGCCGGCCCGACGCGGCCAGCATGGCCGCCACCAGCTCGGTCACGGTGGTCTTCCCGTTGGTGCCGGTGATGGCCACGATGGGCCGCCGCGCCCAACGCCCGGCCAGCTCCACCTCGCTGCGGACGGGCTTGCCCAGTTCCGCCGCGAGGGCGAACAGCCGGTGGGTCTCGGGCACGGCCGGCGTGGGCACCACCACGTCGGCAGCGGCGATGAGCCGCCGCAACTCCGCCTCGCCGGGCGCGGCCACCAGCGGCGCGCCTGCCGCGGCGGCGCGCTCGGCGGCCTTCGGCGAGGGACGGTCGTCGGCCGCGATCACCCGCGCGCCGCGATCGCGGAGGTGGCGCGCCACCGCCTCGCCGCTCACGCCCATCCCGAACACCAGCGCGGTCTCAGCCAAGCGGCGCTCGGCATTCGGCGCCCGCCGCCAGGAAGTCGGCATAGAACAGCCCGAGGGCGAGGGCGGTGAACATCAGCGAGAGGATCCAGAAGCGGATGATGACGGTGGTCTCGGGCCAGCCCATCAGCTCGAAGTGGTGGTGGATGGGCGCCATGCGGAACACCCGCTGGCCGAACAGCCGGAAGGCGACCACCTGGATGGCCACCGACAGGGTGATCATGACGAACAGCCCGCCGGCGATGGGGAGCAGCAGGTGGGTGTTGGTCGTCAAGGCCAGGCCGGCCAGGGCGGCGCCGATGGAGAGGGCGCCGGTGTCGCCCATGAATATTCGAGCGGGCGCGGCGTTCCACCACAGGAAGCCGGTGCAGGCGCCGACCATGGCGGCGGCGATCAGGGCGAGGTCCAACGCCGGCCCGACGTTGTAGCAGGACTGGTGCCGGAACTGCCAGAACCCCACGAACACGAACGCGGCGAAGGCGTAGATGGCGGCGCCGGCGGCCAGACCGTCGAGGCCGTCGGACAGGTTCACCGCGTTGGCGGTGCCGACGATGATGAGGACGGCCCAGACGATGTAGACCAGGTCGTTCACCTCGAAGACGGCGCGGCTGAACGACACGTCGGTGCGGACCTTGGCCCGGTACACGGCGAGGACGGCGAACACGACGGCGACTGCCAGGAGGCCGACCGTCTTCGCCGTCTTGTTGAGGCCGAGGCTGCGCTGGCGCGAGATCTTGAGCCAGTCGTCCATCAGGCCGACGGCGCCGGCGCCGAGCGTGAGCATCACCACCAGCGCTCCCGCGCCGGTGATGACCGCGCCGGTCGCGACGTGGCTGGCCAGGTAGGCGACGACCAGGGCCAGCAGCATGGTCAGCCCGCCCATGGTGGGCGTGCCCGCCTTGGTGACGTGGCCCTGGGGGCCGTCCTCGCGGATCTGCTGGCCGAGGCCCCGCGTCTGGAGGCTGCGGATCAACACGGGCGTCGTCAGGATGGCGACCAGCAGCCCCACCGAGGCGGCGACGAGCAGCGCTACCACTTCTCGACCAGGGTCTCCGCCAGCCGTTCGAGCCCCGCCGCCCGGCTCCCCTTCACCAGGACGGCGTCGCCCGGCTCGACGGGCGGGCACTCCTCCCCCTCGGCCAGCACGTCCACGGCGTAGGCCGCGGTCTTGACGCCGACGACCTCGATCCCCAGTTGCCGGGCCAGGTCGGCGATGCGGCGGTGCTCGGCGTTGGACTCCTCGCGCAGCTCCAGCATGGGGCCGAGGATGGCGATGCGACGGCCGGGCGCGGGTGTCGCGGCCAACGCGTGCAGCGCCGCCGCGGTGGATGCGGGGTTGGCGTTGTAGGCGTCATTCAGCACGGTCACGCCGTTGCGGCTGCGCAGCGCCTCCATCCGGAGGGGCGACATCGGCGCCGTCGCCAGCGCCGCCACCAGCTCGTCGAGGGGCACGCCGAGGACCAACGCCGCCGCCGCCGCCGCGTTGGCGGCCTGGTGGGCGCCGCGGGCGGACTCCAGCGTCACGTCCGCGTCGCCCCAGGGCGTCCGCAGGGTGAAGGTCGGGCGCAGTTCGCCGTCCACGCGCACGCCCTCGGCCCGCACGTCCCCGCCCGCCACGCCGAAGGTCAGCGTCGCTGCGACCGTTCGCGAAGTCATGGCCGCCACCCGGGGGTCGTCGGCGTTGAGGACCGCGGTCCCGCCGGCCGGCAACGCCTCGACGAGTTCGGCCTTGGCGTCGACCACGCCCTCGATCGAGCCCAGGAACTCGGTGTGGGACACGCTCACGTTGGTGACCACGCCCACGGTTGGCCGGGCGATGGCGCACAGCCAGCGGATGTGGCCCGGGCCGCGGGCGCCCATCTCCAGCACCGCGGCGTGGGCGGCCGCAGGGGCGTTCACCAGGCTCAGGGGCAGGCCCAGCTCGTTGTTGAAGGACTTCTCGGTGACCGCGCTCGGCCCCAGGGCCCGCAGCGCCGCGCCGAGGAGGTCCTTGGTGGAGGTCTTGCCCGCCGAGCCGGTGACGCCGACGACTCGGGCCGGCAGGCGGTCCCGCGCCGCCCGGCCCAGATCGGCGAGGGCGGCCGCGGTGTCGGGCACGGCGATGGCCGTCGCCCCCGCGCCGGCGCGGGGCCTCTTTTCGGAGGTCAGGTAGGCCACCGCGCCGGCGGCCACCGCCGCGTCGATGAAGTCGTGGCCGTCGCGCTCGGCGACGATGGGGACGAACAGCTGGCCGGGGGCCAGCCGGCGCGAATCGACGGCGGCGCCCTCGAACTCCACGTCGGGCCCGATGAGTTCGCCCCCCGCTTCGGACGCCCGGAACCTCACCGGCGGGCCAGCTCCTCCCGCGCCACGGCCCGGTCGTCGAAGGGGACGACCCGGCCCCCGGCGAGCGTCTGCCCCGTCTCGTGGCCCTTGCCGGCGATCACCACCACGTCCCCGGGGCGGGCCGTGCCCAAGGCCAGCGCGATGGCGGCCCGGCGGTCGGGCTCCACCACCACCGCGGAAGCCGCGCCGGCGCGCACCTCGGCGATGATGGCCAGCGGGTCCTCCGAGCGCGGGTTGTCCGAGGTCAGCACGGCCACGTCGGCGAGCCGCGCCGCCGCCTCGCCCATGAGCGGTCGCTTGGCGTGGTCGCGGTCCCCACCGGCGCCGAACACCACGATCACCCGTCCGCCGTCGCTCGCCGCCATGGCGCGGGCGGCCGGCAGCACGTGCTCCAGCCCGGCGGGGGTGTGGGCGTAGTCGACGATCACCGCCACCGGCCCCCCGCCGTCGATCCGCTCGAACCGGCCGGGCACGGACTCGACGGAGCTGAGCCCCTCCGCCACCGTGCCCGCCGTGACGCCCAACTCCCGCGCCGTCGCCGCCGCCGCCAGCGCGTTGACCACATTGAACGTCCCGCCCAGCCGCAGCCGCACCGGGGCGCCGTTCCACGAGAAGCGGGCGGCGCCCCCAGCGAAGGACAGCCCCACTGCGTCGTCGAGGGAGAACGGCCGCACCGCCAGCCCGGTCGACCTCGCCAGCCGCCGCCCCCAAGGGTCGCCCACGTTGACCACCCCGAGCGCGGCCCGGCCCCGGTCGAACAGCGAGGCCTTGGCCGCGAAGTACGACTCCATGTCCCCGTGGTAGTCGAGGTGGTCCTGGCTGAGGTTGGTGAAGGCGACGACCTCGAACCAGGTGGCGTCCACCCGGTGCTGGCACAGGGCGTGGGACGAGACCTCGAGGGCCACCGTGTCGGCGCCGCCCGCCGCCCGCTCCGCCAGCTCCCGCTGGAGGTCGGGGGCTTCGGGGGTGGTGTGGCGACCCGACAGGGTCCCGATGACGGCGCACGACCGGCCCGCGGCGGCGAGCACCGCCTCGAGCAGGTGGGTGACGGTCGTCTTCCCGTTGGTCCCGGTGACGCCCACCACGGCGAGCCGGCGGGACGGGTGGCCGAACAGCTCGGCCGCCACGGGGGCCATCGCCGCCCGGGCGTCGGCCACCACCGCCTGAGCCACGCTCGGGCCCACACCGGCGACCAGCCGCTCGCACAGCAAGGCCGCGGCCCCGCGCGCCACCGCCCCGGCGGCGAAGTCGTGGCCGTCGGTCCGGCGGCCGCGCAGGCAGCAGAAGAGCGAGCCGGGCCGGACGTCTTCGGACCGGTGGGTCACTCCCGTGATCGCGACCGCGCCGAAGTCCCCCCGGGCTTGGAGCACGTCGATCCCGCCTACCAGGCGCTCCAGCGGCGCCGGGCGGGCGCTCGCTGCGGCGGACCGCATTCCACTCAGGACCTCGTCGCCGATGACGGGGCGAGGTTAGCGGCCGGCCGGGTAGGCACTTGATAGCGGCGCGCCGCGTAGGTCGCCAGCTCGGAGAACACCGGCCCCGACGCCAGCCCGCCGTAGTAGGGCTGGGGCTCATCGAGCACGACGATGGCCGAGAGCCGGGGCGCCTCGGCGGGAAGGAAGCCGGCGAAGCTGGCGATGTAGGCCCCTTCCTCGTACCGGCCGTCGGCGCCCGCCTTGCGGGCCGTCCCCGTCTTCCCTGCGACCGTGTAGCCGGGGACGGCGGCCGTCGTGCCCGTCCCCGCCCGCACGACCTCGGTGAGCATCGCCGTCACGCGGGAGGCGGTCTCGGGCGACACCACCCGGCGCTGCGCCGCGCCCCCCACGTCCCCCGCCACCAGCGAGGGGGCCACGTACACCCCGCCGTTGGCGACGGTGTTGTAGGCCGCCAGCATGTGAAGGGGCGTGATGGCCAGGCCGTAGCCGATGGCCAGCGTCGGCAGGCTCGTGCCTGACCAGTCGTCCAGCGACGGTACGATCCCGGTCGCCTCGCCGGGGAACTCCAGGCCCGTGCGGCCGGCCAGACCGAAGTTGCGCAGGTAGCGGTCGAGTCCGTCGGCGCCCAGCCGCTGGGCCACCGCGATGGCGCCGGCGTTGGAGGACTGGGCCATGATGTCGGTCGCCGTCCACTGGCGGACGGGATGGGGCTCGCTGTCGAGGAAGGTCGTGCCCGCCACGGTGATGCGGTCGGCCACCGAAAGCACGTCCGACATGCGGATGGCCCCCTCCTCCAGGGCGCCCGCCAACGTGACCAGCTTCATCACCGACCCCGGCTCGTAGACGTCGACGACGGCCTTGTTGTAGTCGGCGGGCCGGGGCGGCTGGTCCTTGGCCGCCACCACGCTGGCCATGGCCAGGATCTCCCCGGTGCGGGGGTCCATCACCAGCGCCACGCCGGACTTGGCCTTGGCGCCTACGATCTGGGCGGCCAGCGCCTGCTCGGTGATGAACTGGAGGTCGCGGTCGAGGGTGAGCCGGAGGTCGCCCCCCCGATCGGGCCGCTTGCTCTGGCGGACGCTGCCCGGGATGTCACGCCCGGACGGGTCGCGCTCCACCACCATCTCGCCGGGCGTGCCCGCCAGCGACTCGTCGTACTGGAGCTCGATCCCGGACAGCCCGTCGTGGTCCACCCCCACATGGCCCACGACCGCGCCGGCGACCGCGCCCGCGGGCAGCACCCGCGTGGGCTCGTCCATGATGTGCACGCCCGGGAGGTCGAGGGCGCGGACGGCGGCCGCGGTTCCGTCATCGACCCGGCGGGCGAGGTAGACGAAGGCGGCGGCGTCGGACAGGCTGGCCCGCAGCTCGCTCTGGTCGAGGCGCAGCAGCGGGGACAGGGCGCGGGCCGAGCCCGCCGGGTCGGTGACCTGGCTGGGGTCGGCCCAGACCGTGGGGCGGGAGATCGACAGCGCCAGCTCGACGCCGTCGCGATCGAGGATCGAGCCGCGCAGCGCGGGCAGCTCCACCACCTGGATGCGTTGGGAACGGCCGAAGCGGGCGAAGCGGTCGGCGGACACGCCCTGCACCTCGACCAGGCGCACGATGATCGTGCTGAAGGCGGCGCCCAGGACCACGACCAAGGTGACGAGCCGCCACCGCAGGGGCGGGGCGCCGGCGTGGGTGCGGCGTGACCGTCGACCCGCCCGGTCCGGGGGGATGACCGGGCGAGCCGACGTTCGGGCGACCGGACGTCCACGTCCCCCGCCCGAGGGGCGGCGGGTGAGGGTGGGGACGGTCACGGTCTGGGGGGAAGGGTGGCGGGGGTAAGGGAGACGACGGCCGGCGGCGCCGTCATGCCCAGCTCGTTCTTGGCGGTGGCGATCACACGCGCCGGCGCCTCCAGGGTGGCGACCTCCATGCGCAGGCGCTGCTGGCGTTCCACCTGCTCCTGCACCTGGCCCCGCAGGCGCTGCACGTCGGCCTGGCCCTGGGCCAGCAGCACGTGCATGGACACGACGCCGAAGAGGCCGAAGCAAGCGGCCAACCCGGCGATGGCGGTGAACAGCCGGGTCAGCCGGCGGCGACGGAGGACCCGGGGCGCGGGGACGACCTCCAGGCGCGGGCGGGGCGAGGGTGCGGGGCGGGCCGGGCGCGCGGGCCGCGGCGCCGGCGCGGCCGCCGCGGCCGACCAGGACGCGGCCGACCAGGACGCGGCCGACCGGGACGCGGCCGGCCGGGACGCGGGCCGGGACGCGGCCGGGGATGCGGCCGGCCGGGACGCGGCCGGCCGGGACGCGGGCCGGGACGCGGCCGGGGATGCGGCCGAACGGGACGCGGCCGGCCGGGACGCAGGCCGGGTCGCGGGCGGGGACGCGGCCGACCGGGACGCGGGCTCGGACGCGGGCCGCCCGGGCGCCCGGGAGCGTCCCGGATTCGAAGCGGGCGCGGCGGCGAAGCGCGGGGCGGTCACGCCGCGTCCCCCGGTCCCGGCAGGCGTTCGATCGCCCGGAGGCGGGCGCTCTCGGACCGGCGGTTGCGCGCCACCTCGAGCGGGGTGGGCCGGCGCACGCCCCGGGCGAGCAGGCGGAACTCGGGCGCCGCGCCACACACGCACGGCAGCTGGGGCGGGCATGTACAGCCGCCGGTGGCGGCGGTCCGGAAGCGCTCCTTCACGATGCGGTCCTCCCCCGAGTGGTAGGCGAGCACGACGGCCCGGCCGCCGGGCGCCAGAGCGCCGAGGGCCTGGTCGAGGGCGGGGCCCAAGGCGTCGAGATCCCGGTTGACCTCGATGCGCAGCGCCTGGAACGTGCGGCGCGCCGGATCGCCCGAGCCGGGTCGGCGGCGGGCGGGGGCGGGCACCGCCCGGCGCACGACGTCGGCCAGCTGGGCGGTGGTATGGAGGGGGCGGGACCGCACGATGGCAGCCGCGATGCGGCGGGAGAGGCGCTCGCCGCCGTAGACGTGGAGAACCCGGGCCAGGCGCGCCTCGTCGTACTCGTTGACGACATCTGCCGCGGTGGCGGCGGCCCGCTGGTCCTGGCGCATGTCGAGGGGACCGTCGGCGCGGAAGGAGAAGCCCCGCTCGGCACGGTCGAGCTGAAGCGAGCTGACGCCGAGGTCGAATAGCGCTCCGGACAACGGTCCCTCCTCTCTCGTCACCGTGGACAGTTCGTCGAATCGGGCCCGGTGCAGGGTCACCCGGCCTGGGTACGGGGCGAGCGTGCGGGCTGCCGCAGCCAGCGCGTCGCCGTCATGGTCAAGTCCGATGAGCCGGATGTGGTCGAGCGCCGCCAGCAAGGCGCGGCCGTGCCCGCCCAGCCCGACGGTGGCGTCCACCACCGGCCCGGGTGGGACGGGGCGGAACAGGTCGACGACCTCCTCCACCATCACCGGTTCGTGTTCGGCCGCCCCGCTCATCCGCGGTCCCTCCGCCGGCAGGAAGGAGGCGAAGGGGGTCTTCCTTATGGGACACCGGAAGAGGGACCGCGCATGAGCGGGGCGATTCAGTTGGGTTGCCGCAAATCCTCCTTGTTCCTAGCCGGCGGCGAGGAGCCGCTCCCCCGCCGCCTTCTTCTCGCGCCACCGGGCGGAGTCCCAGATCTCCACGTGGTCAAAGGCGCCGTTGATCACGAGCTCGCGCTCCAGTCCCGCGAACTCCCGCAGGTGGGGCGGCAGCGCCAACCGGCCCTGCCGGTCGGGCGCCGCTTCCTGGGCGCCGGCGAAGAAGAACCGGGCGACGGTGCGGTCGTCCGGGCTTCCCTTGGCCCGCTCCTGCATCTCCTGCGCTCGCCGCTGGAAGTGGTCCGGCGGCCAGAGGGCCAGGCAGCCGTCGGTCTCGCTGGTGATGAACGCCTCCTGGAGCTGGTCGCGGAACTTCACGGGCAGGATCACCCGGCCCTTGACGTCCAACGCATGGCTGTGTTCTCCCAGGAACATCCTTGCTCCACTTAGATACCCCTGCTCACCACTTACCGCCACCCTACGCCCCGAGCTTGGGACGGTCAACCCCCGGGCAAAGATGGTGCGCGTGCAGCTGCCCCTTCGCACCCGATTGGCGGCCTTCAGCGGCCGGCTCGCGGCGGAGGTGTCGCGGCGGGCGGGCGCCGGCGCCGGCTCCAACATCGGCGGCCGCGTCACCCTGGCCCTCGACCCCCACGCCCTCGAACTGATGGCGGCGGGGCGGCAGGTGGCGCTGGTGTCGGGAACCAACGGCAAGACGACGACCACCCGGCTGTTGGCCGCGGCGCTGGCCGGACAGGGTTCGGTCACCACCAACTCCCAAGGGGCCAACCTGCTCTCGGGCCTGGTGGCGACCCTGGGCCGCTCGACCGAAGCCCACTTCGCCGCCCTGGAGGTGGACGAGGCGCTGCTGGCGCGGGCGATCTCTGCGGTGCGGCCGGCAGCCGTGGTGCTGCTCAACCTCAGCCGCGACCAACTGGACCGCATCGGTGAGGTCCGCCTTCACGCCGAGGCGTGGCGGCGGGCCGTCGACCGGGTGCCGGCGACCCGGGTGGTCGCCAACGCCGACGACCCTCTGGTCGCGTGGGCGGCTCAGGCCGGGCGGATGGTGACGTGGGTGGGCACCGGCCAGCGCTGGCGGGAGGATGCCAGCACCTGCCCCGCCTGCGGGAGCCGGATCAGCTGGGCGGCCGGCGGGGCCGGTGGCGGGGGCGGGCGCGGGGGCCCAGCCGGGCACGGGGGCGGGGGCCCAGCCGGGCGCGGCCCAGCCGGGGGCGGGGGCTCAGCCGGGCGCGGGGGCGGGGGCGGCCCAGCCGGGCGCGGGGGCGGGGGCGGCCCAACCGGGCGCGGGGGCCCAGCCGGGGGCGTTGTTCACTGGGTGTGCACGGTGTGTGGGTTTGCCCGGCCGTCGCCGGAGCTGTGGCTCGAGGGCGCCGACCTGGTCATCGCCGACCACGAACGGCTGCCGGTCAAGTTGCGCCTGCCGGGATGGTGCAACCGGGCCAACGCGGCGATGGCGGCGGCCGCCGCCGTGGCCATGGGCGTCCGGCCGGCGGACGCGCTGGCGAAGATGCTGACGGTCAAGGCCGTCGCCGGGCGCTACGAGGTCGTCGACGTCGGCGGCGCTCGGGTCCGGCTCCTGCTCGCCAAGAACCCGGCGGGCTGGTCGGAGGCCTTGGACCTCATCCGGCCCGCGCCCGTGCCGGTCGTCGTCGGCATCAACGCCCGGGTGGCCGACGGGCGCGACCCCTCGTGGCTCTGGGACGTCCCCTTCGAGCGCCTGCGGGGCCGGCTCGTGGTGGCCTGTGGGGAGCGTGCCCGGGACCTGGCGGTGCGCCTGCGGTACGCCGAGGTGGACCACATCGTCGCCGGTGGGTACACGGAGGCGGTGGAGTTCGCCGCGACCTCGTCCCGGCACCCGGTGGGGCCAGGCGGCGGGGCGGCCGGCGGCCGCCCGGCCGACGTCGACCTGGCCGCCAACTACACCTCGTTCCAGGACGCCCGCTCGGCCCTCCGTTGACTGGCGCCGTCTCCATCGCCCTGCTCTACCCCGAGTTGCTCGGAACCTACGGCGACGGCGGCAACGCCGTCGTGCTGGCGCAGCGGCTGCGATGGCGCGGCATCGACGCCGAGGCGATCGACGTCACCGCCGGGGAGACCGTTCCCGTGTCCTGCGACGTGTACCTCATGGGCGGCGGCGAGGACGGTCCCCAGGCGCTGGCGGTGCGGGAGCTGCGCGCGTCACGCGCTCTGGCGTCGGCGATCGACCGAGGAGCCGCGGTGCTGGCCGTGTGCGCCGGCTACCAGCTGCTCGGGCGGCAGTTCTTGGGGCCGGACAACCGGCCGCACACCGGCTTAGGCGTGCTGGACTGCTCGACCGACCGGGGCCCGGGGCCCCGGCGGGTCGGCGAGCTCGTCGTCGAGCCGTCGGAGGGCCTCGGGCTGCCGCCGCTGACCGGTTACGAGAACCACGCCGGCGTCACCGACCTGGGCCCGTCGGCCCGGCCGCTGGGCCGGGTGCTGGTCGGCCACGGCAACGACCACGGCGACGGGACCGAGGGCGCGGTGGCGGGCCGGGTGGTGGGCACGTACCTCCACGGGCCGGTCCTGGCCCGCAACCCGGCGCTGGCCGACCTCCTGCTGTCCTGGGTCGTCGGCGACGCCGCGCTGGCCCCCATCGAGGACGCCGAGGTCGACGCCCTGCGCGATGAGCGCATGGCCGCGGCCCGCCGCGGCCATCCCCTGGCCCGGTGGCGCATCCGATCCCGGTAGGCTCGTCCCTTCCCCCGGTCAACCTCCACCCACCCAGGAGTTCGTTCGTTGGCGCGCGTCATCACCCAGGCCTGTATCGGCGTCAAGGACCGGAGCTGCGTCGACGTGTGCCCCATGCACTGCATCCACGACGACGGTCCCGAGGACCAGATCCTTTACATCGAGCCCGACCAGTGCATGGACTGCGACGGCTGCGTGGCCATCTGCCCCACGAGCGCCATCTACGCCGACGACGAGGTCCCCGACGGGTTGCGGGCCTATATCGAGATCAACGCCCTCTGGTACCGGGACAAGTCGGCCGCACGGGCGCTGGTGGCCGAACAGCAAGCCCGGCGCTAGCTCCGACGCTAGACTAGCTCCGGCTCCGGCTCCGACTTCGACGCGTTGGCGCGCTTCCCTCGCCCCTGCCGATCCGGACTCGGCAAGACAGGGCGACACGTCACGGTGCAGGGCCGCCGGGCCCGTCCCGGCGGCGGTGGTGGTGCGGGCAGGCGGGGCGGCCGTTGTCGTCGACGGTGAGCCCGCCTTCTCCGTACGGCTGCACGTGGTCGATCTCGCAGCGGCCCGCGGGCTCGTCGCAGAACTCGGAGTAGCACTCCCGGTCGCGCACCTCCACGGCCCGGCGGGTGGCGCCCTCGAAGAACCGCCGGCGCACTCCGACGTTCATCACCCGGTCGGGCCCGTCGAACACCACCCGCTCGATGTACGCCTCGGTGAGCCAGGGCAGCAGCGAGCCTGGCGGCACCACCGAGCCCCCCGCCAACTCGCACATGCGGCCGGCCAGTGTCTCGTAGCCGACGAACACGGTGAACAGCGGCGCCGGCAGTCGCCCGCCGGCCGGGGCGGCGCCGGCACGGCGGGCCATCTCGACCAAGGCGTCGGCCCGGCGCTGCGCCGGTGATCGGACGGCGCGGCCATGCTCGGCCCACTCCACCTTGAACAGCTCCTCGCCGATACGGTCGAGCGCGGTGGCGACGATTTCGCCGCTGATCGGGTCGAGCACGCCGTCGAGCAGCCACGTGCCGCCAAAGGACTCGGACAGGTGGACCCGCCGGCCGTCGCGCTGGGCCTCGGCGTCCCGCTCCACGCCGTCGGGATCGGCCGCCTGCTCCCAGTAGGCCAGGACCTGGCCGAACGCCCGGTGGCCCATCGTGCGGGCGTGCTCCACCAGCCGCTCCTCGTCGGCGTCGAACACCTCGCCGCCGACCCGCCGCCGCACGGCGGCGAGGGGCTCGACGTGGGCCTCGCCCACGTCCCCCGCCAGCCACGCCGTCTCGGCCGCCGGCATCGACCGCAGCTCCCGCCCCAACCGCACCCGCCGGCGGGTCGCGGACACGGGAGTACGGCACCGCGCCGCCAACCAGGAAGCAGACGACCGGGCGCCATCGGCTTCCCACGACCGGCCGGCGTCGAAGGCCGCCGCCGCCCGCACCAGCACGGCCGCCAACCGCTCGCACTGGCGATGCAGCTCCACGACGGTGTCGCCGTCCGCCAACCCCAGCGGGTCGGCCGCCACCAAGGCGTCGATCTCCGCAACCAATGATCCGAGCACTGCGTCCCCCCGGCGTTCGGAGGCATGACTGAGGGGGAAGTTGTGTGCCTCATCCTACACGAATATATGTTCGCTCGCAAGTGTTTCGCGGCGGATACCGCGGGCGGCAGAACCGCACGGCCGACCCGTTCCCACGATGGGCCGCGCACCGGCGGCCCGAGGCCCCTCCCCACATTCAGAAGTGGCGGAGCGCGTCGAGGAAGGCGTCGAGCAGTGCGTCGCGGCCGGCGCCCACGCCCGCAGCCGCCTCCTCGAGGTCTCCCGCCGGGACGTCGAGCCGCCGGGCCGTCTCCTCGTAGTCCCAGCGCAGGAGGGCGGCGCACTGGAACAGGCACCCCGCACGCCACCGGCGCTGGCTGATCCCGACCACCTTGCGGCCGCCCACCGTCACCTCGCCCGGCCCCAGGCCGGCGAAGCACACCCGGTCTGACCACCGGGTGCGCACGAGCGCGCTGCGGTGGACGCGCGGGCCGAACTCGTCGATGGCCGTCGCCCACAGGTCGCCGACCCACCAGAAGGCACGGCCCACGTCCGGTTCCCAGAGGGCGTCGGCGGCGGTCACGAAGATGTCCACCCACAGCACGGCGGTGGGGTCCAGCCAGACCGCCCCGCCGCCGCTCCGGCGCCGCACGAAGGAGGAAGGCCCAAAAGAGGTCGGCCCAGCCGGCGCGGGCTGGGCGCTGCCGAGCACCAGCGTGGGGGCGTCGGCCGAGAGCAGCCAAACCGTCGGCCCGGGGGCGTCGATCAACCGGGCGAACAGTTCCGTCGCTGGTCCGCGGCGAGCGCAGACGCGCCAACGGCCGGCGAAGGGCCTCCCCCCAGGGCCCTCAACCGGCCGGTGGACCATACTGTTCGCCGCGGCCGGCGCCGACTCCTCCCGCCGTCAAGCCGACAGGGCGTCGGCGCCCTGGAGGTACGGCTCCCAGTGGGGGTGCACCGTCCCGACCGCCACGATGATCCAGGTCAGCTCCTTGGGCGCGGTGGGGCGCCGCCGCAGCACGAGCCCGACCTCTTGCAGGTAGCGGTCCTCCTTGCGGGTGTTGCAAGGCCGGCACGCCGCCACCACGTTCTCCCACACGTGCTCGCCGCCGCGCGACCGGGGGATGACGTGGTCGATGTTCTCGGCGGTGGCGCCGCAGTACTGGCACCGACCCCCGTCCCGGGCGAAGACGGCCCGGCGGTTGAGGGCAGCCCGGGCCCGGAACGGCACCTTGACGAAGTAGGTGAGCCGGATCACCGAGGGGACGGGGAAGGCGGCCCGTTCGGAGTGGAGGACCCGGTCCGATGTGTGCAGCACCTCCGCCTTCTCCTTCAGCACGAGCACGACGGCCCGGCGCACCGAGACCACGCAGAGCGGTTCGTAGGAGGCGTTCAAGACCAAGGCCTTGGACACAGACGCTCCTAGAAACCTGCTGGTGGGACGGTCATCGCCGCCGAGGGTAGCGCAGGCGCCCCCATTGGCGGCTCCATTCGAGCCAGGCCACGACGTCCCCGGGGGGCGGCACGTGGCGGGGATCGCCGTAGGCGGTGCGCAGCCGGAAGGCTATCCAGGCCCGGTCGGGCAGGGGCAAGAACGGCCAGCGCCGCCACCATCGCGGCCGGGCCAGCCGCCGGGCCTGGGCCACGGCGCTCCGCCACAACCGGGGCCGGGCCGCCACCGCCACGCCCGCCCGGGCCCACGCCAACACCCTCACCCGTGGGGCCCGGGCGGGGCGACGCCGGGCGGGGCGCCGGGGCCGCCGGGCGGGCGGGGGCCGGGCGGGGCGACGCCGGGCGGGCGGGGGCCGGGCGGGGCGACGTCGGGCGGGGCGGTGGCGGGCGGGGCGATGTCGCCGCGGCCGCCGGGCGGGGCGACGCCGGGCGGGG
>Ga0187892_10008583_pt1 | contig 13919 bp, 16 predicted proteins | sample MA1701073metaG_FD_139345 | JGI IMG/M metagenome (GOLD analysis project Ga0187892, IMG submission 139345) | Bio-ooze microbial communities from a basaltic lava cave in the Kipuka Kanohina Cave System on the Island of Hawaii, USA - MA170107-3 metaG ...
AATTTTGGTGCCCAGGAGAGGACTCGAACCTCCACACCTTGCGGCGCCAGTACCTGAAACTGGTGCGTCTACCAATTCCGCCACCTGGGCAGCGGCAGCAAAGGCGCGGATTCTAATCGACGGATACCCCGTCGCCGCGGTGCAGGCCGGGGTCCAAGTTCACTTAACCTCGGCCTGCGCCGAAGCGAAGAAAGCAAGATCACAACTACTGTGTCAACCAAACAAGAACCCGCCAGCCGCGAAACCATACTCGCCGCGCTGGCGCATGCACGCGGCCCATTGACGCCGCAAGAACTCAAGGAACGCGTGAACGCCGACGCCAACGGCGCAACGTTTGCCTCCGAACTCGCCGAACTGGAGCGAGAAGGCCGCGTAATCCGCAATCGCGCCGGCCTGCTGCTCGTTGCCGCGCGCGCGAATCTGATCTCGGGTCAGGTTCAAGGCCACCGCGACGGCTTCGGTTTTCTGTTGCGCGATGACCGCGCGCAGGACCTCGTGCTGCCGGAACATGAAATGAGCAAGGTGCTGCACGGCGACCGCGTGCTCGCGCGCGTTTCAGGGCAGGACCGGCGCGGCCGCCCCGAAGGCGAAATCGTCGAGGTCATCGAACGCCGCACCAACCGACTCGTCGGCCGCTTTCTGAACGAGGGTGGAGCGACCATCGTCGCGCCGGAGGACCAGCGGATCGCGCATGACATCCTGGTGCCACCCGGCGCAGTTCTGAATGCAGAACACGGGCAAGTGGTCGTGGTTGAAATCGTGCAGCAGCCGCAGCGCCACGTTCAGCCTGTTGGAAGCGTGGTTGAAGTGCTGGGCGCGATCGACGATCCCGGAATGGAGATCGAAATCGCGGTGCGCAAGTTCAGCGTGCCGCACGAGTTCTCCGCGCAAGTAGTGGCGGCCGCCGCGCAGCTGCCGGAGACCGTGCAGGCGCGCGACCTGAAAGGACGAATCGACCTGCGCGATGTGCCGCTCGTGACGATCGACGGCGAAGACGCACGCGACTTCGACGACGCGGTCTATTGCGAACCGATCGGCGCTGCGCGCAGAAAGTGGCGGCTTGTTGTTGCCATCGCCGACGTGGGCCACTATGTGGCGAGCGGCGACGCGCTGGACGCCGAAGCGCAGGCGCGTTCGACGTCCGTGTACTTCCCGCGCCGCGTGATTCCGATGCTGCCCGAGAAGCTGTCCAACGGACTTTGTTCGCTCAATCCCGCCGTTGATCGGTTGGTGATGGCGGCCGACATGGTGATCGACGCCAAAGGCGGGATCACCGCGTACCAGTTCTATCCGGCGGTCATGCATTCGGCGCGCCGGCTCACCTACACGGAGGTGTGGGACGCGCTGTCGCAGCCGGACAGCCGCGCAGCGCGCGAGCTGGCGCCGCTGCGCACGCAGCTCACCGACCTGCATGCGCTGTACGAAATTCTGGCGCGAGCACGCGAGGCGCGTGGCGCGCTCGAGTTGGAAACCACCGAGACCTATATCGTCTGCGACCCGAACGGTCGTATCGAGAAGATCGTTCCGCGCACGCGCAACGACGCGCATCGGTTGATCGAAGAGTGCATGCTGGCAGCCAACGTGTGCGCCGCCGATTTCCTGCACCGGCACAAGCATCCCGCGCTGTATCGCGTGCATGAGGGTCCGACACCGGAGCGGCTCGCCAACGTTAGGGCGCTTCTGTAGGCGCTCGGCTTGCAACTCGAAGGCGGCGATGCGCCTGCGCCTGCCGATTACGCACGGCTGATCGGTCAGATTCGCGCGCGACCTGATCGGCAGTTGCTGCAAACGGTGCTGCTCCGATCGATGCAGCAGGCGGTGTACAGCCCGCACAACGCCGGGCATTTCGGGCTGGCGTATGACGCCTACGCCCACTTCACATCGCCGATCCGGCGCTACCCGGATCTGCTGGTGCATCGGGCGATCAAGGCGATCCTCGCGCGCTCGAGTTATGTGCCTGTCGTGGTTGGCGTTGACGCCGCGGCGCCGGCGGCTCCGCGTCGCAAGGAAGTTTCGAACGTCGTGCCGATGTGGGAAAAACTTGGACTGGTGTGCTCGGCCAATGAGCGGCGTGCCGACGAGGCAACGCGCGACGTGGAGGCGTGGCTCAAGAGTTACTACATGCGCGAGCGCGTGGGCGAAAGCTACAGCGGCTCGGTGAGCGCGGTTGTGCCGTTTGGCATCTTCGTTGTGCTGGACGATTTGTTCGTCGAGGGACTGGTGCACGTTTCCGAACTTGGCTCGGAGTATTTCCATTTCAACGAGCCTTTGCACGAGTTGCGCGGCGAGCGCACCGGACAGCGTTATCGGCTCGCCGACCGCGTCACCGTGCAGGTTTCGCGGGTCGATCTGGAGGCGCGCCGCATCGAGTTTCGTTTGTTGAATACGTCTGAGCGCAAGACGATTTCGAGCGCGGGCCAGAAAACGACGGCCAAGCCGGTGCGCAAAGGCGAAAGCGTGGAGGAGCGACGTTTGCGCCGCGCGAACGCCGCCACGGCGAGCAAGTTGCGCGATATCGATAAACGCGAACGTGCGCGCAGCGGCAAACGCGGCGTAGGCGGCCTTCGCAGTGGGCATCTGCGCCGGCGAGGGCGCTGATTTGACCGGACAACGCGCGATCGCCGGGTTTCACGCGGTGACGGCGCGCCTGAAACACGCGCCGGATTCGATCGCCGCGTTGTACGTCGACGCGTCGCGCGATGACGCGCGCATGCGCGACCTGCTGGGGCGCGCGGCGCAGGCTCGGGTGCGCGTGCTTGAAGTCGACACGCGGCGGCTGCACGGCCTGGCCGGCGAGGTTCCGCATCAAGGAGTGGTCGCCTTGTGCGATGAAGCGCCGCGCAGCGTTGATCTGGAAGACGTGCTGTCAGCCGTGAGTCCGACAACGTTGCTGTTGCTGCTCGATGGCGTGACCGATCCCCGCAACCTGGGTGCTTGTCTGCGCACGGCAGCGGCCGCGGGAGGAACCGCAGTGGTTGTTCCGCGTGATCGTTCGGCCACGCTGACGACGACCGCGGAGAAAGCCGCAGCGGGCGCCGCGGGAGTGCTTCCGCTGATTGCCGTCACCAATCTCGCGCGGGCGATGGACGACATCAAGCAGGCCGGAGTGTGGATCGCGGGCGCCAGTGGGACCGCCGACAAAACGCTCTACGAAATCGATCTGACCGGTCCGCTGGCGTGGGCGCTCGGCGCCGAAGGCAACGGCCTGCGCCGATTGACGCGCGAACGCTGCGACTGGCTGGCGCGCATTCCAATGGCAGAAGGGGTCGACAGCCTGAACGTCTCGGTCGCTGCCGGCGTGTGCCTGTTCGAGACCCAGCGCCGGCGGACGTCAGGTGCGAAATGACACCAGGACTTGACCGGGCTCGTGCGCTACTGAAAAGGACCCGCCGCGTTGCCGTACTCACCGGCGCCGGCATGTCGGCCGAAAGCGGTGTGCCGACCTTTCGCGATGCGCAGACCGGCCTTTGGTCTCAGTTCGATCCGATGCAGCTTGCGTGCGAAGAGGGCTTTCGCGCCGACCCCGCGCTGGTTTGGCGCTGGTACGCGTGGCGGCGCGCGCTTGTCGCGGAAGCGAAGCCGAACGCGGGGCATCGCGCGCTCGCCGCGGCCAGGGACAAGTTGAGCTTGATCACGCAAAACGTCGACGGATTGCACGTGCGAGCCGGCAGCACACATGCACTGGAGCTGCACGGGAACATCCTGCGGTCCAAGTGTCTGTCGAACTGCGGCAAGCGATTTGATACCCCCGAGGAATTGCCCCAAGGCGAGCCGCCGCGTTGTCTGACGTGCGGCGACTGGCTTCGGCCCGACGTGGTGTGGTTTGGCGAGTTGCTTGACCCGCGCATTCTTGCTGCTGCGGAGTCGGCAGCGGAGGACTGCGATCTGATGTTGGTGGTCGGTACTTCAGGGCTTGTTTATCCCGCCGCCGGACTACCGGCACGGGCCGCAAGACGCAATGCGCCGGTCGTGATCATCAATCCGAATGAAAGCGACCTCGATGACGGAGCTGATCTCGTGATCCGCAGCACGGCCGCACTGGCGCTGCCGGCGCTGTTCGATTGAACCTGCCATGCCATTCGAACTGCATCGACCTTCTGTGGCATTGCAGCCTTTCGTGCGAGCGTACTGGATGTACAGCAACCGCGGAGAGGAAGCGACAACTGAGGTCGAACGAATCGTCGCCGATGGTTGTGCGGAGATCGTGATCCATCTTGGTGACGAATTCAGCGAATGGAACGACGACGCCTTCGCCAGGCAGCCGCGCGCACTTTTCGCTGGGCAACTCACGCGGCCGCTGCTGCTCGCGCCCGGCAAGAAGGTGGACGTCATTGGAGTGCGATTCGAGCCTGCCGGGGCGCGGCGCTTTGGCTTGCGCCGACAAAGCATGTTCACCGACCGGCGCTGGGCGGTAGAGGATGTGCTTCCGCGAGAGCGGCTCGTGTCGTGGCGAGAAGCGCTGGATCGCCTCGCATCGGCCGCGACGTCGCGTATACGCGTCGAGGCGTTGGAGGACTTCCTTCAGAAGAGCCTTGCCGCCGTCGCTCCGCCAGCGCTCGACGCGACCGATGCCTGCGTGACGATGATCGCTTCGGCCGGCGGATGCGGAGATCTTTCTGCGATCGCGACCAAGGCATCGCTTTCGACGCGCCAGCTGCAGCGAAGATTTCTCCACGACGTCGGCATGGGACCAAAGCTCTTTTTCTTCGCGCGCATCGAAGGAAAGGATCGCTCCCGGCAATGGCGTTTCGAGCGCATGAAATGAAGGGCCCGGTTCAGCACCCGTTGCCGGCAGGGTTGTTCCTTCTTTTTCGGTAGGCTTGTATCCGATTTGTCGCCCGAGTTGTTAATTAGGCTGCGGCATTCGGATCCGCGTCGATCGACTCGCCCGATCGCCGCTCGAGTTCGTCCACGGCATCGAGCGCAAGTGCCGAGTGGGCGTAGGCGGCGCCGGCGCGCATCTCTGCCGCGACCCAGATCGCCTCCATGATCTCCTCTCGCGTCGCGCCCGCCTTTGACGCGGTCCGCGTGTGGCTCCGAATGCAGTACGGGCATTGCGTCACGTGCGCGACGGCGATGGCGATCAGCTGCTTGGTCTTTGCTGACAGCGCGCCGTTTGTGAACACGGCGTCGCTGAACGCGCGAAAGGTGGCATTTGCATTCGGCGCAAGCGCCGCACGCTTGGCGCGGAGTTCTTGAGTCGCTCTGGGATATGTCTTCGGTTCCATCTTGCAACACTCCTTCGTTGGATCCTGCGGGAAAAAGGGCAGGGTGCAGGCATCTCAGCTTCCTGCCGCCCGCCGGGTGACCTGCAGCAGTAGTTGCCGGAGTTGTGGCCCAATGCGCTTGAGCTCCTCGCGATGCACCTCGGCCAGCCTTTCCAGCAGCCGGTCGCCCTTGGCGGTGAGGCGCAGATAGACCATGCGCCGATCGACGGGCGATGGCTCCCGCGCCACCAGTCCCTCCTTGAGGAGGCGGTCGACTAATCCCACCGCACTGTTGTGCTTGATCAGCAGCTGCTGCGCAAGATCGTTGATCGTGAGACGCTGTTCCTCCGGGCAGCCGCGCACAGCGAGCATTGCCTGGTACTGCTGCGCGGTGACGCCGACCCCCTCGGCTGCAACTTCGCTGAACCGCAGGAAGTTGCGCAAGGCGTAGCGGAAGGAAGCCAGCAAAGCGTATTCGCGCGGTGCGATTCCTGAGTGACGCCGTTGATTGGTGTCCGACACGAGTTATCCTTTTCCATGGGCTGCCCTGCAATGGGACGCGATTATATCGTAGAGCGATATAGCGGCTCAATGGTATTGCTGTTCGTATCCACGACTGCCAATATGTCGTCGTACGATGTATTGTATGTCGTAGCACGATATCTATCGTTTGCACGATGCGATGTGCCGAGCTTTCAAGAAACGAAAAAGCGTCAACGAACGACACAGTCTCGTCCGGATTGCGCCGGCTTTCGCGAACCGGCTTCGGAACCGCGCTGAGAAAGGATCTGTCGATGTCGACCGAACTGCCCAACCTGCCTTACCCCTACGACGCGTTGGAGCCGGTCATATCGGCGCAGACGCTGAAACTCCATCATGGAACGCACCACCGCGCGTACGTCGAGAAGCTCAATGCGCTGGTCGCCGGAACGGATCTCGCGGACGACACCCTCGAAGCGATTGTGCAAAAGACCGCGCACTGCGGAGCGGCGGACAGGACCCTGATGACGATCTTCAGTAACGCGGGGCAGGCGTGGAACCATGCCTTCTACTGGAACTCGTTGCGTCCGATGAGCGGTCAAGGACCGCAGCGCTTGCTGGCACAGCGCATCGACTACGACTTCGGCGGGCAGCGCGACTTCGATGAAGCACTGAAAGCAGCGGCCACTGGGTATTTCGGCAGCGGTTGGGCGTGGCTCGTCGTCGACGACGGGGCATTGCGGATCCTGACCACCGCCAATGCGGACACGCCGATCGTGCATGGGCTCGCTCCGCTGCTCGTGATCGACGTCTGGGAGCATGCCTACTACCTCGATCATCGGGCGAACCGGGCGAAGTACATCGAAGGGGTGGTGCATCGCCTGCTCAACTGGAATTTTGCGGAGGAAAACTATCGGTCGGCGATGTCGGGGTCGAGCCGAAGAGCGGTTCCCGCTGCGTCATTTTGCGCATGAAGGACGACGCCATCCGTTCTCATATATGTCGTGAGACGACAAACAATACGTCGTACAGAGAGACATTGTCACCTTTCGCCACTGCCAACGTCTAATGACCAGAAACGGAGAAGGAGCCATGTTCGTCACGTTGGAGCAATCGATCGTTCACGACCGCCCCTCGACCACGGGCGTACGGGACGATGTCGATCTGCTGGCAACCGCCCGCGCGGGCGTCGCGAGCGCGTTGGAAGCCGTTATGCGTCGGCACAACCGCTTGCTGTTTCGCACCGCGCGCGGCGTCGTGCCGGACGACGCCGAAGCGCAGGACGTGGTGCAGGAAACGTATCTCCGCGCCTTCACTTCCACGCAATCTTTTCGGGGCGACGCCGCGCTTGGCACCTGGTTGGCTCGCATCGCGATCAACGTCGCCTTGGACTTGCGGCGCAAGAAGGGTCGTCTCGTCCAGATCGATGACAAGCAAGACCTCGACGCCGAGCCGTCATCGGAGCACCTAATGTCGTTCTGCGCGCCTCGCAGTGAATCGCCGGAGGTGGCCGCCGAACGAGGCCGGATGCGCGACCTGCTGCAGTCCGCCATCGAACGCCTGCCGGCGATCTATCGCAGCGTCTTCATCTTGCGCGCAGTCGAGGAAATGAGCGTCGACGAGACCGCCCGTTGTCTGCATGTGAGCGACGCCGTCGTGAAGACCCGCTATCTGCGCGCGCGCTCGATGCTGCGCGACACGCTCGGGGCGCAGATCGAGGCCCATGCGCAAGACGTCTTTGCCTTTGACGGAGTTCGTTGCGACGCCGTTGTCAGTCATGTAATCGCCGTTCTTCGCCGGAAGCGACTTGTCCGGTCGCGTCAGTAGTCCGAGCTTTTCCGCTCTCGATCCAAAAGGAGATTGCCGTGAGAAACCCACAGTTCGTCGTATCCCAAGACCTTCTGCTGTTGCGCCGCCGTGCCTTCACCACCGGAGCGGTTCTTTCTGCCGGCGCCGTGGCGCTGCTGGCCGGGCGCGAAGCGCTCGCCGCCAATGCCAAGACGGGCGCTGCGGCAACGGAGGCGGACGTGCGTATCTTGAATACCGCCCTGGCCGCCGAGTTCGAGGCGGTGGCGGCGTACCAGGTCGGCGCCGAGAGTGGACTGCTCAGCAGTGGCGTGCTGGCCGTCGCGGTGCAGTTCCAGGGACATCACAAGGAGCACGCGGCCGCGATTGCGGCAACGGTTCGAAAACTCGGCGGCCCAGCCGTCTCGGCCAAGGCCAAGTACACGTTTCCGGTCGAGCAACTCAAGTCGCAGGTTGATGTGGTGCGATTTGCCGCTGGATTGGAGCAGGGTGCGATCTCCGCGTACCTGGGCGCCGTGCCCTTGTTCGCAGATCGCGCGCTGGCCCAGGTAGCCGCCAGCATTCTGGGTGACGAAGCGATGCACTGGGCCGTCTTGCGACAAGTGCTGGGTGAAACACCCGCTGTTCCGTCGGCCTTCATGTCATGAACGTAGGCCGCGTTGGCGCAGCGGTGCTGGGCTTCGGTGGCCTACTGCTGGCAGCGGCCGCCAACGCGGCGGCTGACGAAGCATCGCTGCGGCGGGGCGAGCAAATCTATGCACGCTGTGCCACATGTCATGCCATCGAAAGCAACCGTACCGGTCCACAACACTGCGGTCTGTTCGGTCGGCGTGCGGGCACCGCGCCCGGTTTCGACAGCTATTCGAAAGCCATGCGCGACGTGAGGATCGTCTGGGACGAGCGTTCGTTGGATTTCTTCTTGCAGGATCCAATGAAAGCCGTCCCCAACACGACGATGGGTTATGCCGGCGTCAAGGACCAGCGTGAGCGCGACGACCTTATCGCCTGGCTTCGTCAGGCATCGCGCCCAGGCCAGTCCTGCAGCTTGAGCCAGTGAGAGCCGCATCGTCGGCCGTACAGACATCGAACCTACAACGCGAAACAGTCTCTTGGCCTGACGCCCGCGCAAGTAAACGACGTTGCCCAGTACCTGAAGTCCTTGTGACGCGACGCGAACATGAATGCTCCAGACAAAATCGCTTTTCTACCCGACATCCAGTCACAGGTGGATCGCCGCGACCTGTGGATCGACGCCGTCGGTATCACGGGCCTCCGCTATCCGATAACGCTTCGAACGGGCGACAGAGTCGTGCCGACGATCGCGACGCTAACGATGACGGTGGTCTTGTCCGCTGACACCAAGGGCACGCATATGTCGCGCTTTGTCGAGTTGCTGGAGGCGAACACGCAAGCGCTGGATCAGAAGGGATTCAAGGCGATTCTGTTCGACATGCTGGAAAGGCTGGAGGCGCGAAGCGGCGCGATCGAGATGCGGTTTCCCTACTTTGTGAAGAAGACCGCTCCCATCTCAGGCGTGCAAAGCCAGCTCGACTACGAGGTCTGCTGGCGAGGTAGCGTTTTCGACGAGGGGCGGTACTCGTTCTGGATGCACGTCACAGTTCCGGCGACGAGTCTTTGCCCCTGCTCGAAAGAGATCTCCGCGTACGGAGCCCACAACCAGCGCTCGCATATCAGCATCGACGCCGAGCTTGCGGGCGAGATGGCGATCGAAGAATTGATCGCCATTGCCGAACGCAGTGCCTCCTGTGAGGTGTACGGCGTGCTAAAGCGCCAGGATGAAAAATACGTGACGGAGTGCGCGTACGACAACCCTAAGTTTGTCGAGGACCTCGTACGTGATGTGGCGCTTGCTCTGATGCAAGAACCGCAGGTGGCTGCGTACGTGGTCGAAGCGGAGAACTTCGAATCCATTCACAACCACTCCGCCATCGCGCGCATCGCGCGGCCAGGTCGGTCCGTCAGGCAAACGCATTGGGGCAACCGGCTGGATCCACATCCGCGCATCTCTTGATCGAGGTCACAAGATGAGCACCTACGAAGTGAAACTTGAAGGACGCGAAGAAATCGCGGAACGCACGATGGCGTTTCATTTTGAGAAGCCAACCGGCTTCCGTTTCAAGCCCGGCCAGGCGCTCGACGTCGTACTTGTCGATCCGCCAAGCGCCGAGGCTCAATTCGCCCGCCATACGTTTTCTATCGTCAGCGCGCCGTTTGAAGGCGAGTTGGTCGTTGTCACGCGCATGCGTGACAGTGCGTTTAAGCGCGCATTCAAGTCCTTGCCGATCGGCTCGGCCGCAAAGCTCGAAGGGCCGTTTGGATCGCTTACCTTGCACAACGACCGCGCGCGGCCGGCGGTCTTCATTGCAGGCGGCATCGGCATTACGCCGTTCATGAGCATCTTGCGGCAAGCGGCGAAAGACCGCTTGCCCCAACGCTTGTTGTTGCTCTACTCCAACCGCCGTCCAGAGGACGCCGCGTTTCTGGCTGAGCTGCAACAGCTCGAGCGGCAGAACAAGAACTTCCGCCTGGTCGCGACGATGACGGAGATGACCAAATCCAAGCGCCCGTGGGAGGGTGATACCGGTTTGATTGACGAACACCTGGTTAGGCGGTTTGGGGGCGACCTTTCCGATCTACTACCTCGCCGGCCCGCCGGGAATGGTGGAGGCGATGCGACAGACGTTGGGTCGTGCGGGCGTTAGCGACGACGACATTCGCAGCGAAGAGTTTTACGGCTACTGATCCGGCTACTGTGTCCTCACCACGACCAATCGATCGTTGCCCGATTCCGCCCCCCACGCCTCACCGGCGCGCCCGAGCATCTGGCGCACTGACGCTCCGGACTTGTTACTCGGAAAGCTCTCGAACTTCTCTGTAGTTGGATCGAAGCGCACGATAGCGTTGGCGCCGAAATCGGTGAGCCATACCTTGTCGCGCTCGTCGACGTAAACGGAATAGACGCGAGGTGAATCACCCGGCAGTTTCCACTGCGACCAACGTTTCGTGGCTGGCTCATACGCGCTCACGTAACCCGAGTTCCATTCGCTGATCCAGAGTCGGCCTTTCGAGTCGGACCACACACGACGCGCGCCCTGCCTGGGTGTTGGCGGTTCAATCACCGTCGCCGCGCCCGTCTTGATATCGATCTGCGCCAAGTGATTTCCGGCGAGCGAGACGTAGTACACATCTCCCGCCGGGTTCGCCGCGATGCCGTAGGGTCCGCGGCCGCGGGGCGCCTCCCACGCGCGAACCTCGCTCGACTTCGGATCGACGCTGCCGTAGTAACCCGACTGTCCGGTAAACCACAGCTCGCCATTGCGATCGAACGCCGCGGTGTTCGGGTTCGCGTTGGGCGTGCCCGCCGGAAGAGGAAACGTCTTCACGTCGCGGGTCTTCGGGTCGACACGCACGATCGCATTGAGCCCGCTGTCGGTGACCCAGGCCGCGCTGTCGGGGCCAACGATCACACCGTGCGGGGCTGAGCCGCGGCCCAACGGAATTTGCTCTGCTTTGCCGTTCGCCGGGTCGAGCCGCCCAAGCGCACCCGCGCGCTGCGCCGTGTACCAGATCGTTCCATCCGGCGCGGGCGCGACGTCGTGCGGGCCGGCGCCGGAAGGCAGCGGGAAGTAGCGAACCTGCTGTGCGACTGCGAGGGTCATCCACACACTCGCAATCGCCGCGAGCACAAGAACGCTTCTGCGCATCGACATCGTGACCTCCATGAAAAGCGAAACGAAAACCGGCGCATTGTGCCGCGCTCCGCGCGACGCGATTCGCGGCGGGCGGCGAGTTGACCTCGATCTCGGCGACAATCCAGCGATGAGAAGTGGTTCCCCTAGTGCACGTGATGGACGGCAGTAGTGCGCTGATCCGCGCAATGCCGCTTGTCTTCGTGCTGATCTGGAGCACCGGCTTCGTCGTCGCCCGCTACGGCATGCCGCACGCGCCGCCGATGGGTTTCCTCGCGTGGCGCTATGCGCTGTCGATGCTCGCGTTTGCAGTCTGGATCGCAATCGCCAGGCCGGCCTGGCCGCGCGATCGTGCACAGTGGCTGCACCTCGCCGTGACTGGCGTGCTCATTCACGGCGGCTATCTCGGCGGTGTGTGGGCGGCGATCAAAGCGGGAAGCTCGGCCGGAATGGTGGCGTTGCTCGTGGGGCTGCAGCCGGTCCTCACCGCAATCTGGGTCTCTATCACGGGCAGCGAGCACCGCGTGTCGCCATCGCAGTGGCTTGGCCTGGCGCTCGGGCTGGCCGGATTGCTCCTGGTCGTGTGGCGCAAGCTGGATGTCGGCGAAGTGACCGGTGCCAATCTCGCGATGTCGCTCTTCGCGCTGTTCTCGATCACGATTGGAACGCTCTATCAGAAGCGCTTCGTCGCTCCGTGCGACGTGCGCACCGCCAATACGGTGCAGCTGATCGCGGCGTTCGCTGCCACATTGCCGCTTGCGTTGCTCGAAGATGAGTCGATCCGGCTGCATCCGGAACTCATCGGCGCGATGGCGTGGTCGGTGCTGGTGCTGACTCTGGGCGGCAGTTCTTTGCTCTATCTGCTGATCCAGCGAGGCGCGGCGACGCAGGTGACGAGCCTGCTTTATCTGGTGCCCCCGTGCACCGCGGTGCTCGCGTGGATTCTGTTCGCCGAGGTGCTGTCGGCGCTCGTGATCACGGGACTCGTGCTCACGGCGATCGGCGTCTGGCTCGTGGTACGCCAATCGATGCTTCGATCGTGATTCGCGGCACGGCCCGCGTTGACCTTGTCGAGGTTTTTCGAGTAACCCGGCAATGATCGTCAGTCAAGGTCGACGGCCGACGTATTTGCTCCGCACAGGAGAACGCCGATCGTCTTTCCTACGGGACGCCAGGCACGGCTTTGCAGGGCGGCGAATGCCGCCGCGCCGCCAGGCTCGGTGGCGATGCGCAGCACACGCCACAGCGTTCGTTGCGCTTCTCGAATCGCTTCGTCGGTCACGAGTACCGTGCCAGCGACGAAGCGTTGAACGATCGGAAAAACAAGCTCGCCGACCCTACGGGGCGCCAGCGAATCGGCGGCAAGGCCACCGGCGGGTGCGTCCACCGGCGCTCCGGCCGCGAGCGCGTGTGTCATCGTTGGCGCCTGATCGGGCTCGACGCCGATCAACTGCGTCCTACCTCTGTACCAGGCCGTAATCCCGCCGATCAATCCACCACCACCGACGGCGACGAGCAGGGCGTCCAGTTCCGGCGCGTCGTGCTCGAACTCGAGACCAACCGTTGCTTGACCCAGCACGGTCTCGACTTGATCAAACGCGTGGATCGCCAGTGCTCCGCTTGCATGAGCAAACTGCTCGCTCGCGGCCAGCGCATCGGCGTAACGATCGCCCGCTATTTTGAGGTCGGCTCCATAGGCGCGGATCTGTTCGAGCTTGGCCTTTGACGCGACGCCCGGCACGAAGATCGTGGCCGGGATGCCAAGCCGCATGGCGGCAAATGCAACCGCCGCCCCGTGATTACCACCGGAAGCGGCGACCACGCCGGCAGCAGGGGCGGGACGCGCCAGCATGTTCGCGAACGCTCCGCGCGTCTTGAAAGATCCCGCGTGCTGCGTGAACTCAAGCTTGAAACGAGCTGAATGTCGGGCAAACCGAAGTCGTCGCCGGCAACCTCCAGCGTCGGCGTGTGCCGGATATGCGGCGCGATCTGCACAGCCGTCTTTTGGATCGCCGCTGGGCTGAGCCTTTCCTGCAGAACGTCCATGCGTGCTCCTTGTTGCACGCCAAACTATACTTAGGCAATTAGCTAAGTACCAGCATGGACATCCAGATCGCCCGCGCGCTCGCGAGCCCCAAGCGCATCCTCATCCTGCAATGGTTAAAGGATCCGGCGCGACACTTTCGCCGCCAGATCGATGGCGATCTCGTGAGCGACGGCGTTTGCGGCCTGTTGATCGCCGAGAAGCTGAAAGTCAGCCATCCAACCGCCAGCGAGCATCTCAGGATCTTGTCCGAGGCTGGCCTGCTCGAATCAAAGAAGATCAAGCAATGGATCTTCTACAAGCGGAGCGAGACGGGCATCAAAGCGGCGAAGGCGCGACTGGGCGAGGTGTTGTGACGCGCCAGCGGTTGAGCGCGATCCGCCGCACAAGTACAATCGCGCGCTTTTTGCGCAAGGTTCGTTTTCTTCTTGCGCGTTCCCTTGCCGCACCGGACTCGCTTTCAACTGTCGCGAGTGACGCACCGGGCGGCTTATCCACAAGGAGCGTCGATGCGTCATTACGAAATCTGTTTCATCGTCCACCCGGATCAGAGCGAGCAGGTGCCAGGGATGATCGAGCGCTATCGCGCGCTGGTCACCGGCCACGGCGGCAAGGTGCACCGGGTCGAGGACTGGGGCCGCCGGCAGTTGGCCTATCCCATCGAAAAACTCG
>Ga0187892_10008584_pt1 | contig 13918 bp, 14 predicted proteins | sample MA1701073metaG_FD_139345 | JGI IMG/M metagenome (GOLD analysis project Ga0187892, IMG submission 139345) | Bio-ooze microbial communities from a basaltic lava cave in the Kipuka Kanohina Cave System on the Island of Hawaii, USA - MA170107-3 metaG ...
GTGTCGGAGAGGGGACTTGAACCCCTACGCCCTATGCGGGCACCAGGCCCTCAACCTGGCGCGTCTGCCTATTCCGCCACTCCGACGTGGCGTTCCAAGTCTAGTGGCAACGGTGCGCTGAGAATGTCGGGTGTGCTTTGGGAGTCCCGACGGTCGGCGGGGCGCACGGCTCAGCTCAGTCGGCCAGCTTGACCTGCGAGGCGTCGAACGTCCCGAAGGCGGACATGGTGAGGTCGCGGACGCGGGACGAAACCAGGGTATGGGTCTCGTACTGGGCGATGGGGACGACCGGGAGGTCGAACATCACCAGCTTCTCGGCCGTCTGGTAGACGAACTCGGCCTTGGCCTTGTCCTCCTGCTCCCGGGCGGCCCGGACGAGGGCGTCGAAGTCGTTGGAGGCGTAGCCGGTGACGTTGTCGGGCTTGTTGCTGTAGAAGAGGGGGCCCAGGAAGGCGTCGGGGCTGGCGTAGGCGCCGATCCAGGCCAGGCGGAAGAACTCCTGCTGGCCGCTGGCTGCGAACCTGACGTAGTCGGTGAAGCTGTGCGGGCGCAGGGCGACGGGGATGTTGACGGCCCGGAGGTTGGCGGCGATGGCCTGGGCCACCGCCTCCTGGGTGGGGTCCTCGTCGTAGTCGATGCGGACCTCGGGAACGGGCCGGTTGGCGAACGCCTCCGCCAGCAGCGCCTGGGCCCGGGCCGGGTCGTATCGGCACTTCTCGCACGGGTCGGCCTGGTGGCCGGGCACCCCCTCGGCCACGACCCCGTCGAGGGGCCGGACCCGGTTGCCGTAGACGTCGCGCAGGATGGCGTCCCGGTCGATGGCCCGCAGGATGGCCTCCCGGAAGCGCGCGTCCTGGTACTTGGGGTTGCGCAGGTTGAACCCGTAGAAGAGCTGGGCCGGGTAGGGCGAGAAGCCGGCCCGGCCGCGGTCGCGCACGACCTCGTCCACTCGCTCGGTCGGCACCGCGGTCCAGTCGAGCTGGCCCCGCAGGAAGGCGGAGTAGGGGGCGTCGCTGTCGCGGCCCATGAAGACCTCGATGCCGTCCAGCGCGGTGTCGGCGCCAGGGGCCCGCATGAGCCGGAGGACCTCGAGGCTGCGGGAACGGAACATGAACGGCCCGCTTCCCACCGGCTGCTCGGCGAACTTGGGGGCGCTCGCCTCGACCGCCTCCCGGGGCACGATGCCGAACGAGGGGTGGCCCAGAACCGCCGGGAACGACGACAGCGGGTAGGCCAGGTCGATCTTGACGGCGCCCGCCGACGGGGTGGTGACCCCTTCCAGACCGGCCGCTTTGCCGTCCACGTTGAAGGCGGTGAAGCCGACCACCGGCTCGAGCTGAGGGGCGGCGGGCGAGTCGGATCCTTTGCGCCCGATCCGCTCCAGCGTGTACTTGACGTCCTCGGAGGTGATGGCCCGCCCGTTGCTGAACCTGGCGCCCTCGCGCAGGAAGAAGGTCCACGACTTCTGGTCGGGGGTGACCTCCCACCGGGCGGCCACGCTGGGCCGGACTTGCAGGGTGGCGGGGTCATAGCTGGTGAGGCCGTCGAAGAGCTGGTCGACGACCAGCAGGTCGGCCACGTACTGGGCCTTGGCCGGGTCGAGGGACTGGGGTCGCTCGAGGCCGATGCGCAACACGCCCTCGGGGGCGCTCGACCGGCCGTCGGAGCCGGAGCAGGCGGATGCGGCCAGCGCTACCGCCAGCACCACCGGGAGGAGCCGTCGGCGGCGCGAGGTCACAGGACTTCGCCGGCCTCGGGGAAGTGGCAGGCCGCCCAGTGCCCGGGAGCCTTCTGCTCCAGAGGAGGGGCGACGGTGCGGCAGATCTCCTGGGCCTTCCAGCAGCGGGTGTGGAACCGGCACGCGGGGGGCGGGTTGGCCGGGGAGGGCACGTCGCCCTTGAGGATGATGCGTCGCCGCCTGCGCTCCCGCTCCGGGTCGGGGATGGGGACGGCCGACAGGAGGGCGACGGTGTAGGGGTGCTTTGGGTGCTCGTACAGGCTGTCGCGGTCGGCCACCTCCACCAGCTGGCCCAGGTACATGACCCCGACCTTGTCGCTGATGTGGCGGACGACGGACAGGTCGTGGGCGATGAAGACGTAGGTCAGGCCCAGGCGGTCCTGGAGGGAGTCGAGCAGGTTGATGATCTGGGCCTGGATGGACACGTCGAGGGCTGACACGGGTTCGTCGAGGATGACCAACTTGGGGTTGAGGGCCAGGGCCCGGGCCACGCCCACCCGCTGGCGCTGGCCGCCGGAGAACTCGTGGGGGTAGCGCGAGGCGTGCTCACGGTTGAGCCCGCACAGCACCAGCAGCTCCTCGACCCGGGACTTGGCCTCCTTGCGGGACCGGCCCTGCACGACGAGCGGCTCGGCCACGATCTGGCCCACGGTGTGGCGGGGGTTGAGCGAGGCGAAGGGGTCCTGGAAGACGATCTGCATCTCCGCCCGCAGGGCCCGGGTCTCCTTGGCGTTGAGGGGGAAGATCGACCGGCCGCCGAACTCGACGTCGCCGGCGGTGGCCGGGAGCAGCTTGAGGATCAGCCGGGCGGTCGTCGACTTCCCGCAGCCCGACTCGCCCACCAGGCCGAACGTCTCACCCTTGTGGACGGCGAACGACACGTCCTCGACGGCGTGGATGGCCCCCACCTGGCGGCGGAGGATGGCGCCCTTGGTGACCGGGAAGTGCTTGGTCAGATGGCGGACGGTGAGGAGCCGCTCGCCCGGCCCGTCGCCGGGGAGGTCGTCGGTGACCAGCGTCTGCCCTGCGTCGACCGTCACACTGCTCCCCGCGGGGTGGCTACTGGAGCCGCAGCGCCAGGATCACCGTGGTGAAGGCGAAGATCACGAGGATGGCCACGGTGATGCGGTCTAGGTTGCGCTCCACGACCGTCGAGCCGGCCGATGCGCCCATGCCGCCGCCGAACATGTCGGACAGGCCACCGCCCCGGCCGCTGTGCAGCAGGACGGTGAGGATGAGGCCCAGCGAGACGATCACGTGGACCACGACGACCATCGCCGTGAGCATCGAATCAGGCTAGCAGGGAGGTCGGCGCTGGCACAGGTCGGCGCTGGCACAGGTCGGTCGCTGGCACAGGTCGGCGCTACAGGCGATACTGCACGATCAGCGCGAACTCGTCGGGGTCGAGGCTGGCCCCGCCGACCAAGGCACCGTCGATGTCGGGCTGGGCCATGAGATCCTTGGCGTTGGACGATTTGACCGACCCGCCGTACTGGACCCGGATGGCGTCGGCCGGCCCGTCGCCCTGGATGCGGCGCACGATCGAGCGGATGAGGCCGCACATCTCCTGGGCGTCGTCGGGCGTGGCCGTCTTGCCCGTTCCGATGGCCCAGATCGGCTCGTAGGCGATGACCAGCCGCTCGACCTGCTGGGCGGGCAGGCCGGTGAGGGCGGCCTCGACCTGGCCGGTGACCTTCGACTCGGCCGATCCTGCCTCCCGCTCGTCGAGCGTCTCGCCTACGCACACGATGGGCGTCATGCCGTGGGTGAAGACCGCTTCGAGCTTCTTGCGGACGTCCTCGTCGGATTCTTTGAAGGACTCCCGCCGCTCGGAATGGCCCACGATGACGTAGGAGACATTGAGCTTGGCCAGCATCGGCGGGCTGACCTCGCCGGTGAAGGCGCCCTTGTCCTCCCAGTAGCAGTTCTGGGCACCCAGGGCGATGGGGATCTTGTCGGCGTCGATCAGCGTCTGGATGGCCCGCAGTGACGTGAAGGCCGGGTGGACGGACACGTCCACCGCCTCGTAGTCGGCGGTGGTCAGCCGGTAGGAGAGCTTCTGCACCACCTGGATCGCCTCCAGGTGGTTGTGGTTCATCTTCCAGTTGCCGCTGATCAGCGGCTTGCGCTCAGTGCTCATCGCTCTTGGGGGCATTGGACGCCGTGCGCAGGGCATCGAGGCCGGGGAGGTCGCCCTTCTCGATGAACTCGAGCGATGCGCCGCCGCCGGTGGAGATGTGGTCGATGCCCCTCTCCAGGCCGAACTTGGCCACCGCCGCCGCGCTGTCGCCGCCGCCGACCACGCTGAACGCCGTGGCCCCCGCTACCGCCTCGGCCAGGGCCTTGGTGCCGGCCGCGAACCGGTCGTCTTCGAACATGCCCATGGGACCGTTCCACAGCACCGTGCCGGCGCCTGCGATCTCGGCCGAGAAGGTCTCGACCGTCTCGGGACCGATGTCGAGGCCCTTCCAGCCGTCCTGGATGTCGGCACCGACCGTCTCGACCTCGCCCCCGGGCCCCAGGGCCACCCCGTCGGTGGGGATCAGGAGCTTCTTGCCCGAGTCGAGCAGCTCCTTGCAGGCCTCGACCTGGTCTGCTTGGAGCAGCGAGTCGCCGATGTCGTGCCCCTGGGCCTTGAGGAAGGTGTAGGCCATGCCACCGCCGATGATCATGGTGTCGACCTTGTCGAGCAGGGCTTTGATCACGCCCAGCTTGTCGCTCACCTTGGCCCCGCCCAGGATGGCCACGAAGGGCCGGTCGGGGTCAGCCAGCAGGCCGCCCAGCACCTCCACCTCGCGGGCCAGCAGGCGGCCGGCGGCGCTCGGCAGCCTGGCCGGGGGCCCCACGACCGAGGCGTGGGCCCGGTGGCTGGCCCCGAAGGCGTCGTTCACGTAGAGGTCGTGCCCGTCGACCAGCCCGTCGACGAACCCGGCGTCGTTGCCCTCCTCGCCGGCATCGAAGCGGAGGTTCTCCAGCAGGTTGACGTCGGGGGCCAGCTCGGACAGCCGCTCGCGGACCGGGTCCATGCTGTACTGGGTGTCGGGCTTGCCCTTCGGGCGGCCCAGGTGGCTGCAGGCGTCGACCGTCGCGCCGCGCTCGAGCAGCCACTCGATGGTGGGCAGGGCGGCCCGGATGCGCAGGTCGTCGCCGATCTTCCCGTCGCTGATGGGGACGTTGAAGTCGACCCGCAGGAGGACCCGCTGGCCCGACGGGTCAGGCAGGTCCTCCAGCTGCGGGACGTTCACTTGCTGCCGTTGCTGCCGCCGACCAGGAGGGTCAGGTCGACGAGGCGGTTCGAGTAGCCCCACTCGTTGTCGTACCAGCCGCACACCTTCACCAGGTTGCCCATGGTCATGGTGAGGTCGGAGTCGAAGACGACTGACGCGGGCGAGCCGACGATGTCAGTGGACACGATCGGGTCGGTGGCGTACTCGATGATGCCCTTCAGCCGGCCTTCGGCGGCGGCCTTCTTGAACGCCTCGTTGACCTCTTCCACGGTGACATCACGCTCGAGGATGGCGGTGAAGTCGGTGATCGACCCGTCGGGCACGGGCACCCGCAGGGCGCTGCCGTCGAGGCGACCCTTCATCGACTGCAGGACGAGGCCGGTGGCCCGGGCTGCGCCCGTGCTGGAGGGGACGATGTTGATGGCCGCCGACCGGCCCCGACGCAGATCCTTGTGCTGGAGGTCGAGGAGGTTCTGGTCGTTGGTCATGGCGTGGACCGTCGTCATCAGGCCCTTCTGGATGCCGAACGCCTCGTCCAGCACCTTGACCATGGGTACGAAGCAGTTGGTCGTGCACGAGGCGTTGGAGATGACCTTGTGGTTGTCGGGGTCGAAGGTGTCGTCGTTCACGCCCATGACGAAGGTGGCGTCGGCACCGGTGGCGGGAGCGGAGATGATCACCCGCGGTGCCCCGGCGTCGAGGTGGGCGGCCGCCTTGTCGCGGTCGGTGAACAAGCCGGTGGACTCGATCACCACGTCGACCCCCAGGTCGCCCCACGGGAGGGCCTTCGGGTCGCGCTCGGCGGTGACCCGGACCTCGTCGTCGTCGATCTTGATGCCGTCGTCGGTGACGGACACCTCACCGTCGATCCGGCCCAGCACCGAGTCGTACTTCAGGAGGTGGGCCAGGGTGGCCGGAGAGGTCAGGTCGTTGACCGCCACCACATCGATGTCGGCCCCCCGCTTCTTCGCGGCCCGGTAGAAGTTCCGGCCGATACGCCCGAAACCGTTGATGCCGACGCGGACTGCCATACGTCCTCCCCTTTTCGCCTGACTCGATCCTTCTATCCGACCAGATCGGACAGGGCCGCCGCCAACCGGACGGGATCATGGGCCAACAGGTCGTCGCGCGCAACGGGTCGCTCGACGCAGGGGACGCCCACCGGCCCCCTGGGCAGGGCGCCGGAGTGGCACAGGGCGACGTCGACCTCGAGACCATGGTTGCGGAGGGCGTCGACGTGGGCGGCCACGTCGTAACCGTCCGTCTCCGGCGGCTGGGGGCGGAGGTTGCAGACGTACACCTTGCGGGCCGGGGTGGCGGCCAGGGCGTCGCGCAGGGCGGGCACGGCCACCACCGCCAGCACGCTGGTGAACAGAGAGCCGGGCCCGATCACGACCTGGTCGGCCTCGGCCAGAGCCTCCAGGGCGGCGTCGGGCGGCTGGGCGTCGGCGGGGACGATCGACACCCCGGCGATCCCGCTCGACTCCTGGACGGCGACCTGGCCGACGATCGACCTGCCACCGTTGCCGCCCGGGGCACGCACCTCGGCTTTGAGGATGACCGGCTCGGTCGTGGCCGGCAGCACCCTGCCGGCCGCCCCCAAGACCCGGCCCGCTTCCAGCAGGGCCTGGGAGAAATCGCCCGTCGCCTCGGCCAGGCCGGCCAGGACGAGGTTGCCGAAGGCGTGACCCTCCAGCTCCCCGGCCGGGAAGCGGTACTCGAAGGCGGCCGTCCACGGGGAGTCGGGGTCGGCGAGGGCGACCAGGCAGCGGCGCAGGTCTCCCGGCGGGGGGATGCCGAAGGCGGCCCGTAGGCGGCCGCTCGACCCCCCGTCGTCGGCCACCGACACGATGGCGCACACGTTCGCCGCGTACCGGCGGGCGGCCGCCAGGCTCGCGGCCAGACCGTGCCCCCCGCCGAGCGCAACCACGCTCGGGCCGTTGCCCCTCACCTCCCCACGGTTGCCCACCATCGGCCGCTCCGCAAGCGGCGTCAGCGGCGGATGTCGCGATGGGTGACGGTGGGATCGAACCCCCGTTTGCGTAGGAGGGCGCCCAGCTCGTCGGCGATCACGACCGACCGGTGGTTGCCCCCTGTGCAGCCGACCGCTACCGACAGGTAGGCCTTGCCCTCCCGGACGTAGGCCGGCAGCAGCAGCTCCAGCAGCTCGTCGAGCCGCGAGAGGAACTCCTTGGTGTCGGGCTGGTCGAGGACGAAGTCGCGTACCGGCCCGTCGACGCCGGTGAGGGGCCGGAGGTCGTCGACCCAGTGGGGGTTGGGCAGGAACCGGCAGTCGAACACCAAGTCGACATCGAGCGGCAGCCCGTGCTTGTACCCGAAGGAGATCACGCTCGTGCGCATGCGGGTGCCGCTGTCGCGGGAGAACAGGTCGAGGAGCCGGTCGCGGAGCTGGTGGACGTTGAGGTCGCTGGTGTCGACCACCACGTCGGCCTCCGACTTCACCGCCTCGAGTACGGCCCGCTCCTGCTGGATACCCTCGAGCAGCCCGTCGGCCTCGCCGAAGGGGTGCCGGCGGCGGGTGTTCTCGTAGCGGCGGACCAGGACCTCGTCGGACGCCTCGAGGAACAGGGTGCGTACCCGTGGCGACGTGCGGCGTAGTTGCTCGAGCGCAGGGCTCAGCTCGTCGAGGTAGCGGCCGGTGCCCACAACCAGCGCCACCCGTTCGGTCGTGGAGCCGGGTGACTCGACCAGCTCGCTCACCTTGGCGATGAGTGCTGGCGGCAGGTTGTCGATCACGAACCAGCCGAGATCCTCGAACGTGTCGGCCGCCTGGGACCGCCCCGCCCCCGACATCCCCGTGATGATCAGGAACTCGCTCATCCGAGCTTGACGGCGGCCAGCACCAGGCCGGCGGTCGAGAGCACCACGGGGATGTTGGCCAGCAGGAACTTGGGAACTTGGGCGTCGATCCTGGCGCGGAGCTCGGCGACCTCACCCTTGACCTCCGCCCCGTCACCCCGCAACTCCGCCACGTCACCCTTCAGCTCCGCCTTCAGCTCCGCCATCTCACCCCTCAGCTCCGCCACGTCACCCTTCAGCTCCGCCATATCGGACTTGAGCTCCGCCATATCGGACTTGAGCTCCGCCATATCGGACTTGAGGTCGGCTCGGGTGGCGGCCAGATCAGGCCGGCGGACGACGTCGTCCCATCCTTGGGGGGGCAGGAGGCTCATGAGCGTTGTCGCCGGACCTTCGCCCAGGGACGTCTCGAGAGCGGCGTAGAGGTGCTGTCGATCACGGTCGGCGGCCATGGGGCGCCCTTCCTCTGTACAGGCTCACCAGAGGGGGAAGTCATGTGTGAAGGATACCGGAGGGATACGACATTCACCGCGACCGTTCGGCGAGGAGAAACAGCAGTCGGGGGATGGTGGCGGCGTCGCGGTACTCGGCGGCCCGGGTCAGGAAGCCCGGCGGCGGGGCCGGCTCCTCCATCCGCCGCACGTACATGCCGGAGGCGGCCATGGCGTTGACATAGCGGGACACGGGGCGGTGGACGAAGGGCAGGAACACGTCCTTCTCGACCTCCTCCATCGCCTTGTCCTCGACCAGGTAGGGGCCGATCCGCCAGTACTGCTCCTGCAGGATGTGGTCGTCGATCCAGCCCGAGCCGGGGGCCTGAAGAAGTGGGTGGTTCAGGAAGAACAGGAAGCGCCCGCCCGGGCGCAGCACCCGCCCGACCTCGGCCAGGGCCCCGTCGGCGTCGTCGACGTGCTCGAAGACGAGGCAGGCCACCACCGCGTCGAAGGCTCCGTCGCGGAAGGGCAGGCCGGTGGCGGCGGCCCGGCCGTAGGACGGTCCCCCGGCCCGCTCGCGGGCTACCGCAAGCTGGGCCGACGACGGGTCGACGCCCACGACGCACCCGGCTGCCCGGGCCGCCAGCCGGGCGACCTGGCCCTCGCCCGTCCCCACGTCCAGCACCGTGGAGGCCCCGGCCAGGTGCTCGGCGGCCAGGGGCAGGATCTGCTCCTCGTACTCGGGGTCGGCACCGTCGGTGAACCCCTCCTGCCACCACCCGGCGTGTTCCTCCCAGGGATCGGCGGTCACGACGGGGGAGACGGCGCCGTGGCCTGGCGGTGGAGGGCGTCGTGGACGGCCCGGCCCACCGCGTCGGGTAGCCATGGCAGGGCGAGGAGGGTCTCGACGGGCGCCGCTCTCAGGGCCGCCATGCCCCCCAGCTCCTTGACCAGCCGCTTGCGACGGACGGGCCCGAGGCCGGGCACGTCGTCGAGCACGCTGCGGGTCATGCGCTTGCCCCGCAGGTCGCGGTGGTAGGTGATGGCGAAGCGATGGGCCTCGTCGCGGATGCGCTGGAGGAGGTACAGGGCCTCGGACTGGCGGGGGATGCGGACCGGGTCGGCCAGGCCGGGCACAAACACCTCCTCGAACCGCTTGGCCAGGGAGGCGACCGAGATCTCGTCCTCCAGGCCCAGGCGGTCGACGACCTCCATGGCCACGTTGAGCTGCAGCTTTCCCCCGTCGACCAGCAGCAGTTGGGGCGGGTAGGCGAAGCGGTGCGGCCTGTCTCCCACGGGCTTCCCCCGCTCGGTGAGCAGGGCCGTCAGCCGGCGGGTCAGCACCTCCTCCATGGCGGCCAGGTCGTCGTGTACGGCCGTCTCCCGGATCTTGAACCGGCGATAGTCGGCCTTCTTGGGCAGCCCGTCCTCCATTACCACCATCGACCCCACGTAGTCGCTGCCCTGGATGTGGCTCATGTCGAAGCACTCGATGCGCAGGGGAGCGGCGGGCAGATCGAGGGCCTCCTGCAGGGAGTTGAGGGCCCGGGCCCGGGAGTTGTGGTCGGAGGCCCGCTTCAGGCGGTGGCGGGTGAACTCCTCCCTGGCGTTCTGGGTGACCATGGCCAAGAGCGCCCGCTTGTCGCCCCGCTGGGGCATCCGGATCGAAACCCGGCTGCCCCGCTGCTCGGTCAGCAGCTCGCAGTAGAGCTCCAGGTCCTCGGGCTCCTCGGGCAGCAGCACCTCCCGGGGCACGCCGGTCGGGCCCGGTTGGGCGTACAGCCCTTCCAGCACGTGGCCCATCAGCTGCGGCCCGGTGACGTCCTCCACCTTGTCGAGGACGAAGCCCTTGCGGCCCACGACCCGCCCCCGCCGCACGTAGAAGACCTGCACGGCGGCTTCCAGCTCGTCATCGGCGAGGCCCACCACGTCGATGTCCTCGGGGCGCTCGGTGACCATGGTCTGCTTCTCGATGACCTTGCGCACGGCGGTGAGCCGATCCCGAAGGCGCGCCGCCCGCTCGTACTCCTGGACGTCGGCCGCCGCTCGCATCTCCTGCTCCAGCCGGCGCACGACCGGCTGGGTGTCACCGTCGAGGAAGTCGATGAGATCCTCCACCAGCCGGTCGTACTCGGTCTTCTCCACCTCGCCCACGCACGGGCCCGTGCACTTCTCGATGTGGAACAGCAGGCACGGCCGGCCCAACCGGTGGTGGTGGTTGAACTTGTTCTCCGAGCACGTCCGGATCGGGAAGGTACGCAGCAGCAGGTCGAGCGTCTCCCGGATGGCGTAGGCGTGGCCGTAGGGCCCGAAGTAGCGGACGCCCTTGCGCTTCTGGCCCCGCATGACCATGGCCCGGGGCCACTCGTCGCCGGTGGTGATGGCCAGGAACGGGTAGCTCTTGTCGTCGCGCAGGCGTATGTTGAACCGGGGCCGGTGCTGCTTGATCAGGCTGTACTCGAGCATCAGGGCTTCGACGTCATTGCGGACCTGGATCCACTCGACCGACTCGGCTGCGGCCACCATCTGGGCCGTGCGGGGCGGCAGGTGGGCGGGGTTCACGAAGTAGTTGGACAGGCGGCTGCGCAGCGACTTGGCCTTGCCCACGTAAATGACGCGCCCGTCCCGGTCCTTGAACTGGTAGGACCCGGGGGCGTCGGGGATGGTGCCGGCCGGGGGCCGCTGGAACATGCCTCCCAGTCTACTGATACCGGATTCACTATCATGGTGCCGTGGACCCGGCGAGCTACGTGAACCAGGCAAGGCGGGCGGCTGGGTTCAGCCAGCGCGAGCTGGCGCGCCGCAGTGGTGTGCCGCAGTCCGCTGTCGCCCGGATCGAGCGCGGCCAGCAGGTCCCCCGTTCCGACACTCTGGCGCGGCTTCTCGACGCGTGCGGATTCGAATTGCGGCTGGGCCCGAAGCGGGGCGACGGCGTCGACCGCAGCCTCGTCGCCCACTGGTTGTCGATGACGCCGGGCGAGCGAGCTATGTGGGCCGCTGGATACGGGCGGCTGCGGGACCGCCTCAGGCGGGCCCGCCCGGTGTCGTGAGCTTCTTCGACCCGCTGTCCGCGCTCCGCGTCCTCCAAGGTCATGGCGTCCGGTTCGTGCTCATCGGTGGGTTCGCGGCCGACGTGCTGGGAGCTCCGATCAACACCAACGACCTCGACATCTGCTATGAGCGAACCCTCCCAAACATGCACCGGCTGGCCTCAGCCCTGCTGGAGCTGCGCGCCCGGCTTCGCGTCGCCCGTGTAGACGACGACCTCCCATTCCTGCTCGACGCCCAGACGCTGGCGTCGGGAGACTCCTTCACGTTCGTGACCGACGCGGGCGATATCGATGTGCTGGGCACCCCCGGTGGCACGGGAGGCTTCCGTGATCTCGATGCGGGAGCAACGACCCTCGATCTGGGGGAGGGGCTCCGGGTGCGGGTCTGCAGCCTCGATGACCTGATCCGGATGAAGGAGGCTTCGCGCCGCCTGAAGGACGAGGCCCACCTCCACGTGCTGGTCACCCTGAGGAACATGCTCGACGAAGCAGAACCACCACCCTCGCAGTAGTCTTTCGCGTACACCGGCCTGGTACCCGGTGACATCAGTTCCGTGGCCGACAACCCCGCGGTGGGCGACCAGGCTGTCCCCGCCGGCCGAGAAGCGGAGCTCCATAGCGAGGGGCAACCATGTCCGTGAAGACGACGCCGTTCCGGGTGCAGGCGGCGCTCCCAGACCGCTACATCCACGCGTCCCCTGATCAGCTCACCCGGTGGATCGAGACGGCCAAGGCCACGCTCGGCGACCGGCTGTTGATCCTGGGCCACCACTACCAGCGTGACGAGGTCATGCGCTGGGCCGACGCACGAGGCGACTCCTTCGGCCTGTCCCGGCTTGCCGCCGCCAACAGCCGGGCCGAGTACATCGTGTTCTGCGGCGTCCACTTCATGGCCGAATCCGCCGACATCCTCACCGCCGAACATCAGGTCGTGCTCCTGCCCGACCTCAATGCGGGCTGCTCGATGGCCGACATGGCCGACCTCGACTCGGTCGAGACGGCCTGGGAGGAGCTGGCCGCCACCACCGACGTCGAGCGGGTCGTCCCGATCACCTACATGAACTCCTCTGCCGCCCTGAAGGCCTTCGTGGGCCGGAACGGGGGGGCGGTGTGCACGTCGTCCAACGCCCGGTCGGTGATCAGCTGGGCCCTCGCTCGGGGCGACAAGCTCCTGTTCTTCCCAGACCAGCACCTGGGTCGCAACACCGCGTTCCAGCTCGGCTTCGGGGCGGGTGACATGCAGGTGTGGAACCCCAAGCTCGATCTGGGCGGTCTGGAGGACACCTCCGTCAAGGAGGCCACCTTCCTGCTCTGGAAGGGCCACTGCTCCGTCCACCAGCGGTTCAACGTCGAGCACGTGGCCGCCTTCCGGGAGGCCCACCCTGGCGGGCTGGTCGTCGTCCACCCGGAATGCTCGCACGAGGTGGTGGAGCTGGCCGACCAGGTCGGATCGACCGATGCCATCATCCGCGCCGTCGAAGCCACGCCTGCCGGCTCGGTGATCGGCGTCGGGACCGAGATCCACCTCGTCCAGCGGCTGGCCGCCGAGCACCCCGACCGCACGGTCGTCTCGCTCGACCCGCTCGTCTGCCCGTGCTCGACCATGTTCCGCATCGACGCCGCCCACCTGGCCTGGTGCCTGGAGAATCTGCTCGCGGGCACGGAGGTGAACCGCATCACGGTCGCTCCCGAGACGGCGGCGTGGGCCCGGGTTGCATTGGAGCGCATGTTGGAGATCATCTGAGGCATGCCTGACATCTCGCTGGTCACGGTCACCTTCGGCGACGAGACGTCGGCCACGCGCGTGGGCACGGGCCTGGAGGCCACCCAGCGGTCGGGTGGCGACCCGCCCATGGAGGTGACCGTGGTGGCCGTGGGCCCGGCCGGCCGCGCTGCGGCCGACCAGATCGTGACGCTCACCACCACCGCCGGCTCGTCCCTCAGGCCCGAGATCGTGGAGGTCGACGCCGGCGCCGGCTTCGCTCGGGCCGCCAACGTGGGGGTGGCCAGGGCCACGGGGGACATCGTGGTGGCGTCAAAGCCCGAGGTCTCGTTCCACCAGCGGTTCCTGAAGCGGCTGCGCATCGAGGCGGCCGAGACGTGGGACTTCCTCGCCCCCGCGGTGCGGGAGGGGGAGGACGGCAAGGTCCCGGCCGGGGTCACCAAACGCACCAAGGCCCACCGGCTCCTCCCGGTGGAGAACCCGCCCACCGAGCCCCAGCGGGTGTCGTCGGGCAGCGGGGCGTGCGTGATCGTGCGCCGCCAGGTGCTCGACCGGCGGATCAAGGAGGTCGGCGGCCTGTTCGAGGAGGCGTTCGACACCGCCGGAGAGCTCGACCTGTTCTGGTGGGCCGAGCGCCAGGGGCTCGCCGTCCGCTACGTCCCCACGCTGATGGTGGGCAACGCCGTGGGCCAGTACTTCATCGAGACGGCCGACGAGCGCCGCCAGGCCATGGCCAACTACCGCCTCACCGTCTGGAAGCACGGCGAGCGCAAGGACGCCACCGGCTGGCTCCTCGGCGAGGCCGCATTCATCAGCGAGGAGGTCGGAGGCGGCGGCCTGTCCGGTATCGTCCGCTACGTGCGGTCCTGGCAGGACACCGTCAGGTCGGCCCAGGAGATCAAACGGAAGCGGGGCGGTCTGCGCAA
>Ga0187892_10008585_pt1 | contig 13918 bp, 9 predicted proteins | sample MA1701073metaG_FD_139345 | JGI IMG/M metagenome (GOLD analysis project Ga0187892, IMG submission 139345) | Bio-ooze microbial communities from a basaltic lava cave in the Kipuka Kanohina Cave System on the Island of Hawaii, USA - MA170107-3 metaG ...
CTTCTCCGGGGGCATCTCGCGCGGACGCGGCCACTCGTGCACGCGCGCCCCGTTCACCCACGCGGCGAGCCCGTCGTCGCTCCCCAGGTGCAGCGTCGCGTCCATCGCCCCGTCCACCTCGACGGTGCGGTGGAAGTAGACGATCGACCAGTTGAGGCGCTTGAAGAGGTTGCAGTCGATGACGGTCCCGTCCTCGAACGCGGACCCGTCCTCCCACTTCACCATGCGCTTGTCGGCGCCGACGTACTCGGCGGCGTGGTCGACCTCGCGCTCCGGCGCGTAGACGGCCTTCACGCCCTTCCCGCCGGCGTTGTCGAACGGCCCGATGTACTTCCACGCGCCCTGCCGGACCGCGGGTCGCTTCGCGAGCGTCGCCTCGATCGACGCGCGGCGCGTCTCCTCGCGCGTGTCCTTCTTCACGTAGACGAAGTCCTCCTGGAGCAGGAGCGCGATCAGCGCGATCATCGTCCCTCCAGCTTCACGGTGACGGAGAACTTCCGCGGCACGGGCTTCCCTTCGAATCGAAGCTCTTCGGCCGTCTCGAACTCGCGCACGAGCCCCTGGTGCGACGGCGCAATGCGCTCGGAGACCGCCACGCCGTCGACCTCGTACTCGAAGACGGGCACGCGGTCGGACCCGAGCCGGTAGCCGCGGAACTTCGGGCGGCTGCCGAACGGGAACGCGTCGGGCGCCGTCCAGATCTTCTCGCCGAGGAGCCGCGCGGGCGTCCCGCCGCGCCCCGCCCAGACCCCCGCCATGTCGAGGAAGTCCCCCTTCCACGCGTAGCGCAGGCGGCACGCCTCGGCGTCGAAGCAGATCGAGAGGTAGCCGGGGAATCCGACGGCGATCGACCGCGACGACGAGCCGGGCATCATGCAGCGCACCGTCACCGGCTCGTCCTTGACGAGCAGGATCGTGTCGGCAGCGCCCATCCCCTCCGGGAGCGGCATCTCCCGGCCCGCGCACAGCAGGGCCCACAGGGCGTCGATCGTCGCCTTCGTCTCGGGCTCGGACTTGCCGCTCCAGTAGTAGGGCATCGACGTGCCCGGCTGGAGCCGGCCGGGCTCGCGCATCCACCGCTCGAACCACTCCGGCCTCATGCGCGCCGCCATCTCCGTCATGTCCGGGCCGCGCGTGCCGGTCGACGGGTGCCCCTTGAAGTCGTGGCATCCGATGCACGAGAGCGCGCCGTCCCCCTTGCCGACGAGCCGGATTCCCTCGCGGACGCGCTCGACCGGCGGCGCAACGATCAGCGCCCCCTCCCCGTGCGCGGCGCCCGCGGCGGCGGCGAAGGCGGCGGGCAGGTGCGCGACGTTCCCCTCGCCGAAGTGCGGCATGCGCAGGCCCATCCACGGCCGGACGCGCTTCTTCTTCGCCAGCACCGCCTCGATCCAGCTCGCGCGCAGCTTGTTGCCCGCGTCCGAGAGCGGCGGCGGCAGCTCCGCGAGCCCCTGCGGAAGCGCGCCGTCCAGCTCGTGGCACGCGGTGCAGCGGAACGTCTCCACCGTCCGGCGGAAGGCGTGGACGGGGGACGCGGCGGCGTCGGGGCTGGCGAGCAGCGCGCCGATCGCGTCGCGCTGCGGCGGCGTGAGTGCGTAGCGCACGCTCGGCCGGCCCGACAGGCACCCGCGGCCGGCGCGCAGCCTCTCCCACCGCGGCGCGGCGAGCGTGGACGCCTCTCCCGCGACCGCGTGGCAGTTGAGGCAGCCGCGCGAGACGGCGATCGTGCGGCCGGCCGCCGCATCCCCGGGCGGCGCGGCGTCCGGGACCGTCTCGCTCGCGAGCGCCTCCGCGATCAGCTGCGCCTCCTCGGCGCCGAGCATCATGTCGGGCATGCGCCCGCTCGGGTCGACCGCCAGCGGCGCGCGGAGGAACTGCGCGAGGCGCGCCGCGTCGTACTTCGAGCCGAGCGAGCGCAGCGCGTCGGCGCCCGAGTGGCACGCGTTGCACCCGACGGTCTGCATCAACTCGCGGCCGAGCGTCGCGCGGAACTTGTCGGTCGGGCCCTCGACCGCCCGGTCCTTCGGATCGCGCAGCGTCGCCAGCCAGGCGGAGACGTGCCCGCGCTCCGCGTCGTCCAGCAGCGCCGGCATCGTCGCGGTCGGCCGCCACGCGCGCGGGTCGGCGAGCCACCGCGCGAGCCAGTCCGCCTTGACGCGCGTGCCGACGTGCGCGAGGTCCGGCCCGGGCCGGCCGCGCAGCGACGGCGGCGCGCCCGCGTGGCACGCCATGCAGTTGAGGTCCTCGACGAGCCGCCGCCCCTCGTCGAGCCGGCGCGTCCGCGCGATGCCGACGTTCGCCGGCCGCGCGGGGCGCGAGAACGCCTTCGCCGGGATCGGCTCGCGCCGGAAGTGCTCGCTCTCCCACGTCAGCTGGAGCCGCGCGTCGCCGGAGGCGCGATCGAAGCGCACGCGGATGCCGTGCGGGCCCGCCGCGAGGTCGATCGCCCCCGATGCCGGCGCGCCGTCGATCTCGATCTCCGCCTCACCGGCGATCGTGTACCGGCCCGCCTGCAGCACGGCCAGCACGCCGGTCCACTCGGCGCGGAAGGACGGGCGCAGCTGCGGGTGGATCGACTCGCCGTCGCGCAGCGTGAAGTGCGGCGCCGGCGCCGTGAAGACGACCGTGCGCTCGCCGTCCGTGCATGTGGCCAGCAGGCCGGGCCCACGCTCCAGGGCCTCCGGCGCCGGCTCGGGGAGCGCGCACGCCGCCATCGCGAGCAGCAGGAGGGAGGTCTTCCTCACGGGCGAGCGCGCATCCTAGCCGCGCCGCCCGGACTTGACAAGCAAGCGTGAGTCCGGCGTAACAAGTCCTTTCCTTGCGGCGGACACGCTCATCTCGCGCAGGCCCGCGGCGACCTCGAGGAGGCCGCGCGGATCCTGCGCCGCGTCCTCGACCGCAACCCCCGCGACTCTGTCGCGCTGCTCAAGCTCGCCGAGCTCGCCTTCGAGAAGAGCGACTTCGCCGGGGCGAGGAAGTTCGCCGAAGACGCGCACGCCGCGGATCTCGGCCTCATCGAGGCGCTCCGGCGCCGCGCGCTCGCCATCCTCGCCGCCCGCCTCGGAGACTTCGAGATCGCGCTCCGCGACATCGACAGCTTCATCGCGGACGCGTCGCCCGTCTCCAGCGACCATCTCGTCCGGGCCCTCATCCTCCGCCGGCTCAACCGGCTCGACGAGGCGCGCGCCGTCGTCGACCGCGCCGTGGAGCTCGACCCCTCCAGCGCGCACGCGCTCAGCTCGCGCGCCCAGATGCGCGCCACGGCGGGCGACGCGGCGGGGGCGGACGCGGACGTCGAGGCCGCGCTGCGGGCCAAGCCCGGCCATCCCGCCGCCCTGCTCCTGCGCTGCGAACTCCGGCAGTCGCGCGGCGACTGGCGCGGCGCGATCTCGGACCTCGACGCCCTGGAGCGGACGCTCCCGCGCCTTCCGAACCTCTACTCCGCGCGCGCCGGCCTGAAACAGCGGCTCCGCGACCTCGACGGAGCCGTCCGCGACCTCGACCGCGCCCTGGAGCTCGCCCCGGAGAATGTCGACTCCCTGTCGCTCCGCGCCGCGCTCAAGCGGCAGCTCCGCAGATGGTCCGGCTGGCCGATCCGCTCGGCACTCCGGTGGCGCCGGATGACGCGTGAGGGTATCATCGGGCCTCCGCTTGGGATTGTGCCATGATCGACGACGTCCACGCCGTCCTCCTCATCGCCGCCCTCAAGGACCCCAACTCGTCGAAGCACCAGTCGGCCGTCGACTGCGTCCGCTTCCGCGGCGGCGAGACGAAGATCTCCGGCAAGGACCTGGGCGAGCCCGACCCCAACGCGCAGACGCGCGCCGCCCTCACCCGCAAGCTTGCCGAGGAGAAGAAGCGCGAGAACCTCCCCGTCCTCCACCTCCTCCTCCGCGAGGAGGCCGTCTGCTGCCGCAAGCAGTGGGGCGGCAGCACCCTGCTCCACGAGATCGCCCTGGCCATCGCCGCCCACGCCGAGCCGATGAGCGTCCCGATCCTCATCTGGGCCATGGACCAGTCGTTCGACTGCTACTCCATGCTCGACGAGGAAGTCATGCGCCCGTTCTACACCCCCGCCACCCTCGCCTGGCTCAAGCAGACCGCCGCCGGCCAGGACGCCTCGCGCCGCGCCCTCGCGATCAAGGCGCAGAAGTACCTCACCGAAACGTTCGGCGGTTGATCGCCGCGCCGCCTTGCCGGGCGGTGTTTCATGCGGGGAGCCTCATGCGAGTCCTTGTCGCCGTCCTTGTGCCGCTGCTCTCGTTCCGCAATCCCGCATCTCCTCACGCGGAGCCCGTTGAGCGTGGTGAATCCTCCGGGGATTCGGTACACCCACGATGCCGTCAGGAGGCCTCCGGCATCCGCAACCCGTACTTCAAGCAGACCGAGTGGCGCGTCTGGCGGCTCGACGAGAAGCCCATCGACGGCGTCGCCGGCTTCGTGCCCCCCGCCGACAAGGGCCCCGCGACCCTCAAGCCCCCCGATGCGGCCAAACGCCTCTGGCCCGGCGACCCGATCCCCGGCAAGCTCCTCGACCTCTCCCCCAGGCCGTCGAAGAAGTACGCCGGCACCTGGGACGACGTCTACGCCAGCTGGTCCGGCACCCACGGCTGGATGCGCGACGCGTGGAAGAGCCCCGCCGGCGCAGAGGCCAAGGGCCTCAAGGACGCCGTCATCCACCTCGTCGACCAGGCCCCCGTCGACAACCACTACAAGCTCGGCATCAACTTCTACCACCAGTCCACCACCGGCATGGGGCACACGATCACCAACGCGATCCGGGCCCCGACGACCGAGGCCTACGAGAAGATCTACTTCGCCTCCGGCCTCATCTGCTCCCCATGCCACCTCTCGCTCGTCGAGGAAGGCCCCGCCAACGCCGCCGTCGCCACCGACCTCTACATGGCCTACATGCCGACCCTCTTCAACTCCGTCGGGTCTTCCGACAGCGAGACGATGGCCATCACGAAGATGGTGATCGCGGGCGCGCACCTCTCCCCCGCGATGAAGCTCAAGCTCAAGCGCAGCGGCCTCTACGCCTCGACGATGCTCTGGCTCTGGAAGTCGACCCTCCCCGTCGAAGGCGCCTTCGACAGCGAGTGGCGCCACCGCACCGCGTACGCCGCCGTCGGCAACCGCTTCACGTTCCCCGGCGGCTACGGCGCCGCCGGCATCCAGCGCGGCGACATGTGCCTCGAGTTCCACCAGTACGACGACACCGAGCACATGAAGCGCATGATCGACGCCTGCCGCGCGCTCGACGCCGCGCCGCCCGAGGCCGTCGTCGACGTCGTCGAGCACAAGGGCGGCACGAGGCACTACGCGCTCAAGAAGACCGTCTGCGTCATCCAGGAGGCGGGGCAGGACGTGGAGCTGCGCGTCTCGACCGCCGAGAGCTACGACCTCGACAACCGCCCGCTCGCGCTGCGCTGGAAGCTCCTTTACGGCAACCGGCGCGCGACCGTCGAGCGCGAGGGGACGACGGCCGTCTGGAAGATCCGCGTGCCGTGGGACGACGCGCTGCCGGAAGGGCGGACGACCCTCCTCCTCACCGCCCACAACGGCGTGCACGACGGCAATCCCGCCGCGATCAACATCTACCGCCGGAAGGGGGACCTCCCGCCGAATGGAAGCGGGTACGAAGACTACAAGTTCGACACGAAGCACACGAACCGCCGGCCGATCGTCGTGGGCCTGCAGGACATCGCCGCGAAGCCCGGCGACGCGCTCGTCCTCCCGCTGCGCGCGATCGACCCCGAGGGGTTCGCCGTGACGTACACGAAGCGTGCGGGCGAGCCGGGCGCGTTCGACGGCAGCGTCTGGACGTGGAAGGTGCCGCGCAACCAGCCCGCCGGCGACCTGGCGCTGACGATCATCGGGAGCGACGGGACGAGCGGCAACAACTACGAGGCGCAGCAGATCCGGATCCAGGTGCTGCCGAAGGTCTTCGCGAAGATCACGGCGGACAAGGTCGCCGGCAAGGCGCCGCTGTCGGTGAAGTTCTCGGTCGCCGGCTCGATCGGCGGCCAGAAGGCGGAGTGGGCGTTCGCGCCGCGCCAGCCGGGCCCGCCCGCCATGCCCAACGCGGAATCGACGGAGGCCCAGTTCGTGAAAGTCTTCGACAAGCCGGGGATCTACGACGCCTGGCTGCGCGTGAAGACCGGCAGCGCCGAGGACGTCGCCCGCACGACGATCTACGTCACGGAGAAGGACCTCGCGTCGGCGCGCCCCGCGAAGCTGGCGATCGAGGGGAACGGAGCCGAGATCGCCGCGGGCGACGAGACGCCGTCGACGTACGACCACACCGACTTCGGCCCGGCGAAGGTGAAGTCGCCAGTCGAGCGCGAGTTTCTGCTGCGCAATCTCGGCGACACGCCGCTCAAGCTTGGGAAGATGACGGTCGCGGGCGACGACTTCACCCTCGTGCAGGCGCCTCGCGATACGGTCGAGGGCGGCGGGAGCACGCGCGCGGTCATCCGGTTCGCCCCGAAGGGGACGGGGGCGAAGACGGCGACCGTCGAGATCCTGGGGCAGAAGTTCACGATCGGCGGAGCGGGAGCCGATTAGTCACGCCAGGACGCGAGCCCCGGCCGCGTGATCAGGATCACCTGCCCGTCGCACCAGCGCCACCACAGGTCGAACTCCAGACAGACCGCGTCGAGCGCGTCTCCAACCCGGGCGCCCTTCAGATGACAGCGATACCGGCCGGCCGCGCCGCCGCTGCGATCGCCACGAACATTGCCGCCGCAGCCCCGAATCTCACGTCTAACATGACGCAGACCCGCTAGACTATCCTTCGGGAGGGAACTTCGATGACCGCTCTCCTTGCGCTTGTGCTCGTCTGCCAGGAAGCCGACCTCGCCGACATCCAGAAGCGCCGCGACAAGCTCGGCGAGAAGCCCGCGATCGCCGACGTCGAGAAGCTCGCCGTCGAGGCGTCGCAGCACGGATGGGCGGGCCTCCCCCTCATGACCAAGCTCATGGTCGAGGCCCTCACGCTCGACGCGGAAGGCAACGAAACGAGCGACGCGCTCGACACGATCATGGACGCGCTCAAGAAGCTCGCCGAGGACAAGGAGGCCGACAAGCGCAAGCTCGCGGACGCGGTCTTCGAGATGCTCACGTGGACCGAGTCGATCGGCCCCGCGCACCCGATGGGCGATCTGATGGCCGAGTACGGCGACCGCAGCGACATCCCGCGCGCCTGCCGCGAGCTCGACGAGAACAAGCGGTACGGCGCGAAGAAGGGGATCGGCGTCTTCCTCAACAAGCACAACGACCGCCGCGTCGTGCGCCCCATGGTCGACCGCCTCGCCGACGAGGCGGAGAAGCACTGGGTCAAGGTCTTCTGCCGCAGCGGCCTCGCCGCCGTCAGCGATCCGGCCGCCGTCCCCGCGTACGTCTACCTCCTGCGCGCGCGCAAGCTGCCGGAGGACGTCCAGAAGACGATGCTCAAGGCGCTCCCCGACGTCGTCCTGCGCCGCAACCCCGAGGGGCTCAAGCGCGAGGAGGCGATGCGCTACTGGGACGACGTCGTCGACAAGCTCCGCCCCGAGGCGAAGTCGCTCGACGAGTGGAACGCGTGGCTCGCGCGCGTGATCGAGCTCGCGACGACCGACCCGAAGGCGGCCGACGCCGAGACCGCGAAGCGCGCGACCGAGCTCGTCGCGCAGCTCGGCGACGAGGACTTCGAGAAGCGCGAGAAGGCGACGCAGGAGCTGATCAAGCTCGGCGACGCCGCGCGCGCGCAGGTGCTCGCCGCGCTCGACCACAAGGACCCCGAGGTGCGCGGCCGCGCGTCGAAGATCATCGCGTCGCTGGAGCACGTCGAGACCGCCGAGGGCTTCGTCGAGCGCAACAAGCTGCGCGCGAACGCCGCGTTCCTCGTCGAGCTGCTCGCCGACCCGTCGAAGGACGTGCGGGCGCGCGCCGCGGAGCGGCTGAAGGGGCTGAAGGTCGGGGCGAACCCGGACGCGTCGGACGAGGAGCGGGCGAAGTTCGTCCGGGAGTTCCGCGAGCGGTAAAAAAAAGGGCCCCCGAGAAACCCTCAGGGGCCCGACGTCAAGATTCCGCCCGGAATATCTGTGCGGGAGAGGAGGGAACAGACTATTCCAGGCGGACAGCTGGGGTGGGGTATTGAGCTTTCATGGTGAGCGACGTCCGCCGCGCGGACCGAGTCGAACCATTATGAGTGCGGCTCACCGTTTCCCTCTCTCGTCTCGCGCGGTCCGCGCCGAAGCCGCCGTCTCTCCACGGCGGAGGCGGGCCCTCCCGCGCCTCTCCAGTTACAAGTTATAGCTCATAACTTACGTTTGTCAAGGGGAATTCGATCTCGGTCGGAGCGGCCCGCCGCCACGCGAAGCGCCAGCCCACCCGCCCCGCCGCCTCGATCAGCCCCCCGGCGTCCCCGAGCTTGCGCCGCAGCGACGCCACGTGCCGGTCCACCATCCGCGCCGTCGGGCTCGGCGGGTACGCCGCGGGATCCGCCGCCTGCAGCTGCCGGCGCGTGAACGTCCGCCCCGGCGGCATCAGCATCCACCGCAGCATCTCGAACTCGCACGGCGTCAGCGCCGCCCGCGGCCGCGGCCGCACCAGCGACCGCCGCTCCAGGTCGAGCGTCACCGGCCCCGCCGTCACGTACCTCCCGTCCGTCACCGCGCGCGCGGACAGCACCTCCCTCACCGACGCCGCCAGTTCCGCCCGCGGCAGCGGCACGACGACGTAGGCCACGGCCCCGCACTCCAGCGCGGCCCCGACCCTCTCGTCCTCCCCCGCCCGCGCCGCCAGCACCGTGCGCAGCCCGAACTCCCGGCGCAGGTCCCGCACGAGCGGCACCGTCTCGTCGCCGAAGCCCGATCCCACGACCGCCAGCGACGGCGTCCACGCCGCCGCCCGCGCCATCGCGTCGCCGCGCGTCAGCGCGGTGATCACCTGCACGTCCTCCGAGGCGATCGACGTGCGGAAAAAGTTGAGCAGCGAGCGGTCCCGCTCGGCCGCAAGCACGAAATGCGACATCCCTCTCTCCTCCACGACGGCCCGCAGACACCCTCTCCAAGGCGCCCGCTTCTGTTGCCCTCTCGGACTGGATCTTACACCGCCCGGCCCCCCGTGCCAAGCGAATTTTCATAAATTATATTTTGGAATTTATATTCCCGTACGAGCGCTCCGACCCCCTCCTCCGCCGCCTCCCCCACCTCCACCCGCCGCCCCGCCTCCGCGCTCACCGACGTCACCTCGCATCCCGCCACTCCGCAGGGATTGATCCACCCGAACGGCGCCAGGTCCGCGCACACGTTGAGCGCGAACCCGTGCATCGTCCGCCCCCGCGCGACCCGCACACCGATCGACGCGATCTTCCCCCGCTCCGTCCACACGCCCACGCAGCCCTTCCGCCGCCGCCCCCGCACGCCGAACGGCGCCAGCGCCGCGACGATCGCCCGCTCCATCCGCGCGACATGCTCGCGGATCCCGATGCGCCGCTCCCGCAGCGTCAGGATCGGATAGCCGACGAGCTGCCCCGGCCCGTGATACGTCACGTCGCCCCCCCGGTCGATCCGCACGACGGGGATCCCGCGCGCGTCGAGCACGTTCGCGTCGCGCCCGTTCTTCCCGATCGTGAAGACCGGCGGGTGCTCGACGAGCACGAGCCACGCCCCCTCGCGCGCCGCCAGCTCCCGCTGCAGCGCCCACGCCTCCTCGAACGGCATGAGCCCGGCCCGCACGACGGTCAGTTCGCCCCGCGCCACCCGCGCATTATAATCGCGGCGTGCCCGATCTGCCTCCCGACGCCCGCTTCGCCAAGCGCAAGGCGCTCGCCGCCGCGGCCGGCGCCGCCCTCCTGCTCGCCACGGCCGTCGCCGTGCTCGCCCCCATGCTCGCGCGCGCGGACGCCCGCCTCATCGAGGAGATGCGCGAGAAGTCCGAGACCGCGCTCGACGCCGCGCTCGCGCTCCGCCGCGCGGGCGACCTCCCCGGCATGCGGCAGTACGCCGAACGCGTCCGCGCCGCGTGCGACCAGGTCGCCGCGAAGGCGCCCCGCCGCCCCGAGCCGCATCATCTCCTGGGCCGCATGCACCGCGCGCTCATGCGCTTCGACGAGGCGATGGCCGCGCAGGATCGCGCGCTCGCCCTCCGGCCCGACTTCGCGCCCGCCCGCGGCGAGCGCGGCTTCCTCCATGCCCGGCTCCACGAGGAGCGCGTCCGCGCCATCATCGAACTCCACCGCCGCCGCGGCGCGGAGGGGGGCGCAGACGGCTGGCGGCCGCTCGCGGAGGCCGACGGCGAGGCCCGACGCCTGCGCGATGCCGCGCGCGCGGACCTCGCCGGCCTGCCCGACCCCTTCGCCCGCGGCGTGCTCGCGTGGCTGGCAGGCGACCGCCCCCGCGCCCGCGCGCTGATCGAGGCAGCCACGAAGGAGCCGCCGCAGCCCCAGGAGGCCTGGGAGCTGCTCGGCCGCTTCGCCCTGCAGGAAGGCGACGGCGCCGCCGCGCTCCAGTGGCTCGACGCGGGAGTCGGTCGCGACCGCGGCCACCTGCCGACGCTCCTCGCGCGCGCCGACGTGCGCGTGCTCGAAGGGGGCACGCTGAACACGATCGGCCGCGACCCCGGACCGGCGTTCGCCGCGGCGATCGACGACCTGGACGCCGCCGCTCGCCTGGACCCCCGCACCGACGTGCGCGACCGCCGCGCACGCGCCCGAATCTACCTCGCCGGGTGGCGGATCGAACGCGGGGAGAACGCCGAGGACCTGCTGAAGGCGGCCCTCGCGGACTGCGACGCCCCCCTCATCCGGGGCATGGCGCGCTTCAACCTCGCCCACGGACGCCACCTCCGCGGCGAGGAAGCCGTCCCCCTTTACCGCCAGTCGATCCGGGACTTCGACGAGGCCCTCCGCCTCCGGCCGAACGACGACGACGCGCTGGACGCGCGCGGCGGCGCATGGGGTGCCCTCGCCCAGGCCGGCGCGGGCAGCGACGACCCCGACGAGCCTCTCCGTCGCGCCGTCGCGGACTTCGACCGCGCGATCGAGATCGAGCCGCAGGTCGCCGTCTACCGCTTCCGCCGCGGAATGACCCACTTCCACTGGGCCGCCCAGGCGCGTGCCCGCAGCGACGACGTCGTCCCGCACCTGACCCGGGCCGCGGAGGACCAGGCGGAGGCGGCTCGGCTCGACCCCCGGGCCCCGCGCTTCTGGGCCGCTCTCAGCTCGACGCGGATCTGCTGGGGCACTCACCTCGCCGGCCTCGGCCGCGACCCGTCGGAGCCCTGCCGGCAGGCCATCGCCGACGCCGGGCGCGCCCTCGCCCTCGAACCCTCGAACGCGGTCGCGATCAACGCACGAGCGTTCGCCCACCTCACGCGCGCCCGCTGGTCGCGCTCGCAGGGCCACGCCGCTCGCGACGACTTCGAGGCGGCGCTGCGCGACTTCACCGAGCTGGTGCGCCTCAGCCCCCGGATGGCTCCGCAGCTGCGCTCGACCCTCGACGAATGCCGCGAGGCGCTCCAGTGAGCCTCCCCCCCGAGGCCGCCGCCGCCCTCCCCTCCGCCCGCTTCGGCAAGTTCATCCGCACCGCGAAGCTCGGCGCCGGAGGCATGGGCGAAGTCTGGAAGGCCTGGGACTCCGAGCTCGACCGCTGGGTCGCCCTGAAATTCCTCCGCGGCGGCGACGACGAGGAGATCGCGCGCTTCCGCCGCGAGGCCCAGCTGTCCGCGAAGCTCTCCCACCCGAACATCGCGGCGATCTATGAGGTCGGCGAGGACCACGGCCAGCACTTCATCGCCATGCAGTTCATCGCCGGCCATACCCTCCGCCGGGATGACCCGCAGGCCATCGCCCGCGTCCTCCGCGACGCCGCCCGCGCCGTCGACTCCGCCCATCACCAGGGCATCGTTCATCGGGACTTGAAGCCGGCGAACATCATGGTCGAGGGTCGCTCCTCCGGAATACGAAATGCGAAATACGAAATGCGGGTCTTCGTCATGGACTTCGGGCTCGCGCGCGCCGTCGAGGGCGGCTCGAAGCTCTCGCTCAGCGGAAGCGTCGTCGGCACGCCCGCGTACATGCCGCCCGAGCAGGCGCGCGGCGCGAAGGTCGACGGACGCGCCGACGTTTACGCACTCGGCGCGACGCTCTACGAGCTCCTCTCGGGCCGGCCCCCGTTCGCCGGCGGGAGCGTCTACGAGGTCCTCCGCAAAGTGGAGGACGACGAGCCCGCGCCGCTCCGCCAGGCGCCCGCCGACCTCGCCACCATCGCGCTCAAGTGCCTCGAGAAGGACCCGGCGCGCCGCTACGCGCGCGCCTCCGACCTCGCGGACGACCTCCAGCGCTTCCTCGACGGCGAGCCCGTCGCCGCCCGGCCCGCGAGCATCGCGTACCGCGTGCGCAAGAAGCTCGCCAAGCGCAAGGCGCTCGCCGTCGCAGGCGCCGCGGTGCTCGTCCTCGCGGGCGCCGTCTCGATCATCCTCCCGATGCTGACCCGGGCGGAGGCGCGGCTCATCGACGAGATGCGCGAGAAGTCGGAGATCGCGCTCGACGCCGCGCTCGCCCTGCGCCGCGCGGGCGACCTGCCCGGCATGGAGACCTACGCGGAGCGCGTGCGCGCGATCTGCGCCGACGTCTCGGCCCGGCTCCCGAAGCGCGCCGAGCCGCACTACACCCTGGGGCGCATGCACAAGCTCCGCATGCGCTTCGACGAGGCGCTCGCCGAGCAGGAGCGGGCGCTCGCGAAGGAGCCCGGCTTCGCGCCGGCCCGTTTCGAACGCGGCCTGCTGCACTCCCGCCGGCATGGGGCGCGCGCCGCGGACCTCCGCAGCGCGGCCGCGCGGCGCGGCGACCCGGCGACCGCCGCCGAGATCATCGAGCGGGACGAGACCGCGCGGGAGCTCCGCCGGCTCGCGCTGGGGGACCTCCGCGGGGTCGCCGACCCGATGGCGCGCGCCATCGTCGCCATGCTCGAAGGCGACCGGGCCGCCGCCCGCACCCTGGCCGCGGAGGCCGCCCGCGCCGCGCCCGACCTCACCGAGGCGTGGGAGACGTGCGCCATGCTGTCCGAAACCCAGGAGCAGCACCTCCAGTGGCTCTCGGAGGCGATCGAGCGCGACCGCGGTTTCGTGCCGTACCTCGACCTGCGCGCGACCGCCCACTTTCACGAAGGACACCGCCTCCTGGAGGCCGGGAGAGACCCGACGGCCGAATTCACCGCCGCCATCGAAGACCGCGGGGCCGTGCTCAAGCTCCTGCCCCGGTCCGACCGGGCCCTCTCCGGGCGCGCCCTCGTCCGCGCCAACTGGGCCGCCTGGCTCATGCGCACGGGCGGCGATCCCGTCCCCATGCTGGAGCAGGCCGCCGCGGACTGCGAGGCCGCCCTGCGGATCGACCGCACCGACGCCAACGCCTGGCTGACCCGCGGGATGGCCCGCACGAATCTGACGCATCACGCAATGACGCGAGGCGCAGACCCAGGCCCCCTCTTCGCCGCCGCCGCCGCGGCCTGGGACGAGGCGGTCGCCGCGCTCCCGGACGTGGCCGATCTGCTGGGCGGGCGCGGGCACATCCGCGTGAACTGGGCCCGGCATCTCCGGGAGCGCCGCGAGCCGTGGCGCGAAACGTACGACGCCGGCATCGCCGACATGGACGCCACCCTCCGCCTCGACGTCACGCGCGCCCAGACCTGGTGGCACCGCGGCACCGAGCGCTACCTCATGGCCGTCGAGAGCCAGCAGGCCGGCGCCGACCCTCTGCCGCAGTTCGAGTCGGCGATCGCCGACCTCGAGCAGGCGGTCAAGCACGCGCCGGACGTGGAGAATCACTGGACGCACCTCGGGAGCGCGCAGTCGGGCCTCGCGGCCCACTTCTTCGCGCAGCGCGGCACCGACCCGGTCCCGTGGACGCGGGCGGCCGCGGCGTTCGACCGGGCGC
>Ga0187892_10008586_pt1 | contig 13917 bp, 14 predicted proteins | sample MA1701073metaG_FD_139345 | JGI IMG/M metagenome (GOLD analysis project Ga0187892, IMG submission 139345) | Bio-ooze microbial communities from a basaltic lava cave in the Kipuka Kanohina Cave System on the Island of Hawaii, USA - MA170107-3 metaG ...
ACACCGGTGCGGCGGCGGCTACACCGGTGCGGCGGCGGCGGTCGGCGCGGCGGCGGCCGCCACCACCTCGGCGGCCCGCAGGCCGGCGATCCTGGCCAGCGACGACAACTGCCGGCGCTCGCGGGCCCGGAACGGCCTCCCGCGCCGGCCCAGCACCACCGCCAGCGCCGTTCCCTCCAGCACCGACCAGGCGGCGTCGTCGGGGCCGCAGTCGCCTGCCGCCACCCGCGCCGACGACCGGCTGCCGGCGACGAAGGCGGCGAGCCACGCCGGGGGCGGGGGGGACCCCTCGGCCGCCACCAGCAACCGGTCCTCGACGTGTACGGCCGCCGCCCAGTCGGACTCGAAGACCCGGTGGGCGCACACCACCAGCCCCCGCAGCAGCTCGGCCGTCGACACGGCCCCCACCAGCACGGCCGCCGAGTCCAGGGCGTCCAGGCGGGCGTCGGGCAGGTCGGGCGAGGGCCGCACGTCCTCCACGTCGACCCCGTCGACTTCGGTGATCTCGTTGATCAGCAATCCCAGCAAGGACGCGTCCGGCAACTGCACGACCAGCTCGTCGACGGCCCGGCCCGCGCCCCGCTCCAGGATCTCGATGCCCACCACGTCCCCGCGCACCGCGCCGATGCGGCTGGCCACCGCGCCCAGCGCCCCGGGGCGGTCGGGGACCCACATGCGCACGATGAACGTCTGCACCGTCCACAGGCTACGCACAAGCCGTGAACGGATTGTTTCGGCGGTGCGAAGGCGCTATTTCGCCGGGCCGGCGCCCAGGAACAGCATGAAGTCGTCCCAGTCGGCGACCTGCTCCAGCTCCCAGCGCCACCGGGCGACGGTGGGGTCGTCGGCGGGTACGTCGCGCCAGCGGAAGCCGGCCCGGTAGGGCAGCGCCGGCGGCGTCCCGAACAGGGAGATGATCCCGAACTGGGTGCCCAGGACCAGGCTGGCCCGCGTCTCGGCCGGCGAGCAGGCACAGGTGTGCTCGACGGTGAGGTAGCCGGTGGGAGCGCCGTCGCCCTCCCGGTGGACATCGACGGAGACAACCCGCTCGAGGGCCATGTCGGCCACGCAGTACGAGCAACGGAACGGTCCCAGCTGGTCCAGGAAGGGATCGCGCTTGTGCGCCTTGTCGTTCTCGGCCTTCTTCGCCTTCCACACGCCCATGCGGATCATTCTCGGCACTTCAACGGCGTTAGTTGAGCGGTTGGGCGGGAGTCGAGGGAATGACGTGGGCGGCGACGAGATCGGCCCAGGCCAGGGGCGCCCCCCGGCGGCTGCGCGTCCGCCGCCGGGTGGCGACCAGCACGCCGCCGAAGTCGCAGTGCCGGCTCAGCTCGTGGACGACGCCGCCCTCCTCATGGCGCACCACCAGGCCCTCGCCGTCCCGCACCAGGCCGGGCCCGTCCCGCAAGGGCACGGCGATCCACGACCACAGGGCCTGGGCCGTGTACTCGAGCAGGTCGAGGTCGTCCCACCGGCCCGGCGCGGGCGTGCCCCGCAGCTCCCGCTCGGCGCCCGTCTCGGTGACCCGCGCCCGCCCGGCGGCGACCACGCCCTGGCCGCGGCGGTCGGGCCACGGGTCGAGCACCACGTTCAGCTCGGGCGCGTCCAGGTCGACCACCGACGGGCGGCACCGCAGCCGGTTGGGGCTGGCGTGGCGGCGGATCGCGAGCCCGCCCATGGAGAAGATGGCCATGAGCGGCACCCTGGCGGACTACAGCTTCGGCAGCGCCCGGCGCAGGTTGCGCACCGCCTGGCCGATGCGCTTCTCGTTCTCGATGAGGGCGAAGCGCACGTGCCCGTCGCCCCCGGGGCCGAACCCGACCCCCGGCGCCACCGCCACCTTGCCTTCCTTGACCAGGTACGACGCGAACTCGAGCGACCGCATCTCCCGGTAGGGCTCGGGGATCGGGGCCCAGACGAACATGGTCGCCTTGGGCCGGTTCAGGCGCCATCCGATGCGGGCGAGGCCGTCGCACAACGCATCCCGCCGGGACCAGTAGATCTCGTTGACCTGCTTGGGGTAGTCCGACGCCTCGTTCATGGCCACGATGGCGGCGATCTGGATGGGCTGGAACGTGCCGTAGTCCAGGTAGGACTTGAGCTTGGCCAGGGCCTGGACGATCTCGGCGTTGCCGACCATGAAGCCCACCCGCCACCCCGCCATCGAGAACGACTTGGTGAGCGTGTAGAACTCCACGGCCACGTCCTTGGCGCCCGGCACCTGGAGGATCGAGGGCGGTACGAACCCGTCGAACGCCGTCTCCGCGTAGGCGAAGTCGTGCACGAGGGTCACCCCGTGCTCCTTGGCGAACGCCACCATGCGGGCCAGCCAGGCCAGGTCCACGCACATCGTCGTGGGGTTGTGCGGGAACGACAGCACGATCACCTTCGGCCGCGGCCAGGCGTTCTCCCATGCCTCGGTCAGGCTGGCGAAGAACTCGTCCTGGTCGCCCTCCAGCGACACCTGGCGGACGTCGGCCCCCGCGAAGAGGGGGGCGTACAGGTGGATCGGGTACGACGGGGTGGGCACGAGGGCGGTGTCCCCGGCGCCCAGCAGGACCCACATGAGGTGCGAGAGGCCCTCCTTGGCCCCGATCACGTTGATGACCTCGGTGTCGGGGTCGAGGGTCACGCCGAAGCGCCGCTCGTACAGGGCCGCGCACGCCAGGCGCAACTTGGGGATGCCCCGGCTGGCCGAATAGCGGTGGTTGCGGGCGTTGCGGGCCGCCTCGGCCAGCTTCTCCACGGCCACGTCGGGCGAGGGGATGTCGGGGTTGCCGAACCCCAGGTCGATCACGTCCTCGCCGGCGCGCCGGGCCGCCATCTTCAGCGAGTCGATGATCGTGAAGACGTACGGCGGCAGGGCGTTGATCCGGCGGAACTCCACAGGCAGTCAGGCTACCGGGCCAGTTCCGCGGCCTCCGCCACGGTTTCCACGGACGCCCCGTGGACGGGCGCGCAGACGGCCCACGCCGCGCCCGCCTCGGCCAGCGCCCGCAGGTGGGCGGCGATGGCGCGGGCGTCGTCGCCCCGCACCTGGCCCGCCCACGTCGCCTCCACGCCGGGCGGGATGGCCGCCGCCGCCTCGGCCCACGCCGCCGGCGCCAGCCCCCATCCGTTCCACCCGTCGGCCTCGGCGGCGGCCCGGCGCGAGGCGGGGGACAGCCCCCCGATCCACGTCCGCACCCCCTCGGCCCGCAGCCGCCGGGCGCAGGCGACCACGGCGGCCAGCCGCTCGCGGGCCGGCGCGAACGGGATGCCGTAGGCCTCGTTCTCGGCCCGGTTGGCCGAGTCGCCCGTGCCCAGGCCGGCCACGAACCGGTGGGAACCGGCCATCCGGGCCAGCGTGGCCAGGGTGTGGACCAGGACCGCGTCGGGCAGCAGGCCCACCCGGGCGACCAGCGTGCCCAGCGTGACCCGCTCGGTCTCCGCCACGAGCGCCCCCAGGAGCGTGGGCGCGTGCAGGGCGGGACGGTCGGGACGGCGCAGCGGCCACAGGTGGTCGAAGACGAACACCCCGTCGAGGCCGAGCGCCTCGGCCCGGCGGGCGGCCTCCACCGCCGGCTCGGCCGTCTCCCGGAACTGGGGGGTGGAGACACCGACCTTCACCGCCATCCCGCCCCTCGGCGCCGCCCGTTCACCGGCCGACCTTCACAGATCCCCCACCGCCCCTAGCGGGGCGACCATCGACGGATGAGAACCCCGTGGGGGTGCGGGGGGCGCTGCCCCCCGCAAGACGGCCGCCGATCCGGCTTCGCCGTGTCGGCGGCCTGAGCGCCGGCCGAAGGCCGGCACGATCAGCTCCGAGCCGAACCTCTGGTTCGGCGAGGATTCGTTCATAGGAGCGCCGCGCCGATGGCGCCGGCCAAGGGCCCCAGCGCCGCGGGCACGACGGCGATCGGCCGGCGCAGGCCATGGCCGGGCAGCCGGTCGGCGAACGCGGCCCGCACGGGGCCGAGGAGGGCGTCGCCGCTCGCCACCAGTCCGCCCCCGATGATGAACGCCTGGGGGTCGAACACGCTGGCCAGGTTGGCGAGGCCCAGCGCCACCCACCGGGCGAACTCGGCCATGATGGCGCGGGCCTCGGCGTCCCCTTCCCCCAGCGCCCGGGCGACGTGCTCGCCCCGCGCCGCCTCCGGGTCCCCGCCCGCCAGTTCGAGCACCCGCGCCGCCCGCCCCGCCACGCACGCGTCCCGGGCCAGGATCCCCAGGCCGTGGCCCGACGCGAACCGCTCCCAGCAGCCCCGCCGGCCGCACGGGCACGGCGGCCCGCCGGGGTCGACCACCATGTGGCCGATCTCGCCCGCGAACCGGTTGGCGCCCCGGTGGAGCCGCCCGCCGCTGACGATCCCGCCGCCGATGCCGGTCCCGAGGGTCACGAGGATGACGTCGTCGAGGCCCCGCGCCGCCCCCATCCTCTGCTCCGCCCACGCCGCGCACGTGGCGTCGTTGTCGACCTCGACCGGCGCCCCGCCCAGCCGCGCCGCCAGCCCGTCGCGCACCCGCAGCCCGGTCGCGGCCCGCAGGTTGGGCGCGAACCGCAGCACGCCCTCCTGGTCCACCAACCCGGGCGCCCCGACCCCCACCCGGTCGAGGGGCCGGTCGACGGCCTGCGCCAGGCCGGTGGCCAGGCCGGCCAGCACGTCCAGCACCGCGTCCCCGCCCTCCCTCGGCGTGGGGACCACCCGCTCCGCCACGACGGCGCCGCCCTCGAGAACCACCCCGAGACATTTCGTGCCTCCGAGGTCGAGGCCGACGGCCGCCACTCAGTACCGGAGCAGCGCCCCGATGCGCCCGGCCACGTCGAGGTCGGCGTTGCCGTGGCACACGGCGACCCGGCACGACTGGGCCAGGGCGTCCTCGACCGCCTCCTCGACCACGTCCTCCACCCGGTCCATGGTCGCGGCGCACACCGGGCAACCCGGCCCCCGCGCCCCCACGAACGAGCACGAACGGCACCGCCACCCGGGTGACTCGTAGCCGTCGGACAGCAGCAGGGTCTCCACCCGCCGGGCCACCAGGGCCGCCAGCACGCCCTCCAGCCCGGCCACCCCGCCCCGCCCCGAACCCAGCGCGTCGCGCAGGCGGGACACCAGGGCCGCCTCCCGCGCCCGCTCCACGTCCGCCTCGGCGGCCAGCAGGGCGGCGCGAATCTCGTCCTCAGGCGCCGCCACCGCCACCGGCAGGCGGGCCACGATGCGTTCCCGGAGGTAGGGGTGCAGCTCCCGCTCCAACTGGTGGGCGACCTCCTCGGGCGCCCCCACCACCAGGTGGTCGAACCCCTGCTCGCGGAACACCTGGAACGTCACCCGCGCCGCCCGCCGTAGGTGCCGGGACGCAGCCGCGGCCGCCTGCCCGGCGACCTGGTCCCGGGTCAGCTCGCCCCCGTCGTCGTCGTGGCGCGGCAGGAGGTCGATCAGCTCGGTCCGGTCGACCAGGGCCTCCTGCTCGAACAGCAGCAGGCGGGCCCGCTGGCGGTCGGCCAGCAGGGCGGCGAACCGCTGCCGGTTGGCCAGCGCCGCCTCCAGCTCGCGGACGTAGGGGCTGTGGTTGACGACCACCCGGTTGCGCACCGGCGCGGCCAGCTCGACCACCCGCCACAGCCCGTGGGCGGTGCAGGAGAACAGGGCCACGCCCCGCACGTGCGACCGTCGCAGCCCGCCCCGGAGATGGTCGGCCATCCTGGCCAGGTCGGCCTCGACGGATTGCTGGGCCGCCCGCGACAGCCCGTCGCCGCCGGCCTTGGCCCGCCCTTCCCGCAGCAGGGCGTCGAGATGGGGCGCCAGATCCTGCGACCGGACGAAGCGGCGCCCGTCCACGTGCAGGTACAGCGACGTCACCGGGGCCTCGGCCCCGGCGAACCCGGCCAGCTCGCGGACGATGTCGCCCGGGCCCTCCGTCACGTTCACCACTCGCTCCGAGCCTAGGCCGTCAGGGCGCGGGCCGGGACGAAGACGTTGTCCCGGCTCTCGTCGGCCCGGATCACGTGCATGACGGCGTTGATCAGCGCCAGGTGGCTGAACGCCTGCGGGAAGTTCCCCAGGTGCCGACCCGAGCGCACGTCGATCTCCTCGGCGTACAGGTCCAAGGGGCTGGCGAGGGAGAGCAGGCGCTCGCACAGCTCACGGGCGCGGGCGTGCTCGCCGATCTCGGCCAGCGCCGACACCAGCCAGAAGGAGCAGATGACGAAGGCGCCCTCGTCGCCCCGCAGGCCGTCGTCGGTCTCCTCCACGCGGTAGCGGCGCACCAGGCCGTCGACGGTCAACTCGTCGGCGATGGCGTGGACCGTGGCCCGCACCCGCGGATCGTCGGGGGGCAGGAAGCGGACCAGGGGGATGAGCAGGCACGACGCGTCGAGGGCGGGCGCGCCGTAGCGCTGGGTGAACACCCCCCGCTCGTCGACGCCCCGCTCGCACATCTCGGCGTGGATCTCGGCCGCCACCTTGGACCAGTGCGCGGCCAGGTCGGGCTCGTCGTACAGGCGGGCCAGCCGCGCGCCCCGGTCGCACGCCACCCAGCACATCAGCTTGGACGACGTGAAGTGCTGCGGCTCGCCCCGGACCTCCCAGATGCCGCGGTCGCGCTCGCCCCAGTGGTCGATGGTGGCGCCGACCTGCGCGACGACGAGCGGCCACACCCGCTCGGGCAGGTGGTCGCGGGACTTGGCGTGCAGGTACACCGAGTCGAGGAACGCCCCCCAGATGTCGTGCTGGTCCTGGCGGTACGCGGCGTTGCCGACGCGCACGGGCCGGGCCCCCTCGTAGCCGGCGAGGTGATCGAGGGCCTGCTCGGTGAGCACGCGCTCGCCGCCCACGCCGTACATCACCTGGAGGTCGTCGTTCTCGGTGACGTCGGCCACGAAGGCGAAGAAGTCGTCCGCCTCGGAGTCGAAGCCCAGCGTGTACAAGCCCCACAGGGCGAAGGCCGAGTCCCGGATCCACGAGTACCGGTAGTCCCAGTTGCGCTCGCCGCCGGGCGTCTCCGGCAGCGAGGTCGTGGCCGCCGCCACCAGGGCGCCGGTCGGCTGGTAGCTGAGCCCCTTCAGGGTGAGGGCGCTGCGCTGGAGGTGGACGCGCCACGGGTGGTCGGGAAAGATGCCGTTGCTGAGCCACTGCCGCCACGACTCGCCCGTCTGCCACATCCAGTCGTTGGCCTCGTCCCACGTCGTGGGCGGCTCGTTGTCCGACCAGGACAGGGCCGCGAACACCTCGTCCCCTTCGCTTAGGCGGCTGCGGGCCTGGGCGGCCCGGCCCTCGAGGCCCAGGCGCAGGTTGGTGGTCAGCCGCAGCGCCGGCCCGTCGTGGCCGCCGCCCGGCGTCACCCGGGCCTGGCTGTACCCCTCGGTCAGGTACTCCCACGCGCCCTCCGCCAGCCCGTAGCCGAACACCGGCTCGCACCGCAGTTGGACCTCGACCGCCCCGCTCACGCACCGCACCGTGCGCAGCAGGCACCGGCGGCTCTCGGTGTCGGCCGGCGCCCGGCGGAAGGACTCGGACCGGCGGGTGTCGTGGTACCAGGGGCCGATGCAGAGGGCGTCGCGGACGATGAGCCAGCCGGTGCGGGTCTGCCACGTGGTCTCCACCACCATGGCGCCCGGCAGGTAGCGCCGGGCGGCCGGGACCATCACCTCGGTGGGGCCCATCCGGAACGAACCCGCCCCCCGGTCCAGCAGGCTGCCGAACACGCTCGCGCTGTCCGGGCGCGGGACGCAGAGCCACTCGACGTTCCCCGTCGGGGCCAGCAGGGCGAACACCTCGCAATCGGACAGGAACGCCAGTTGGCCTATGGGCGGGAACGGGCTGCGGCCGGCGTACCCGTCCATCGGCAGAATGGTAACGAGCCCTTGGGTATTGGGTAGCGCCGTGGCCAGAAAGGTTCGCAGACACGGCACTAGGCTCGGGGGCGATGCCTGAAGAAGACGCCAACGACCCGACGGTTTCGGCCGTCGTCACCATCCTGCCCAAGGAGAAGCGCACCACCTCGACCCCCGAAAGCGGCATCCCGCTCTCCGAGGACCTCCGGGCCATCGGCCTGGCCAAGTCCCGCTTCACGTCCGCCGGCTTCGAGGTCCACGCCCCCTTCACCGGCAAGTTCTCGATCGGCGCCAAACGCTCCGTCTTCGAGGAGTTCTTCGGCGAGCCGGTCGTCGTCGACGACAGCGGCTTCGGCCGCAAGGCCACCAACAAGGACGGTGGCTACGACCTGCCCCTGGCGAACATGCCCGACGACCTCAAGGGCCTGGTGGCCTCCGTCGAGTTCACCCCGCCCCCGACGTTCGAGGGCTTCAACTTCGGCAGTTAGCCTTGGCGCTCAAGGGGCCGGCGGCTCCTCGACGTCGATCTTCTCCACCTTTGGGGCGTCGCCCTCGCCGCGGCCGGCGGGCCCGGCGAACCAGGCCCCCAGGAACTTCAGCCGCTCGCTGACCACCTCGTCGGCGGCGTCGAGGGCGTCGCGGGCGGCGGCGAGGAACTCCCGGGCCGACCTCTCCAGGTGCCCGAGGACGTCCCGCTGGTCCCGCTCCTGCGTCATGGCATCGCTCCGAACGTGATCTCCAACCGGTTCCCCACCATCCTGGCCCCGGCCGAGGGACGCTGCGAGAGCGAGTCCGGCAACAGCAGCGCCCTCCGCCACGACCCCACCCGGACCAGCAGCTCGCCGCCCCGCCGGCCGACCTCCAAATCGCCCCGATCGGTGAACGGGAGCTGCAGCGACAGGACCCGCTTCCCGTCCTCGGCGGCGACCACCCGCATGGGCTCGCCCTGGTGCAGCACGGCGGCGGGGTCCACGCCGGCGCCGTCGTAGAGGGCGGCGCCGAACCGCCGCAGCCGCTCGACGCCCACCACTTCCTCCGGGGCCAACTCGGCCGTGAGCAACGGCACGGGAGCGAACGCCTCGGCGATGGTGGACAGGTGCTCGGCGTGGGTGGCGTGCCAGCGGGCGAACCACGGATCGCGGACCGCAGCTGGCAGGACCCGGTTCACCACCACCGCGTCGGTCCGGTACCCGAACAGGGACAGGTAGGTGTACGTCCGCCGCGCCTCGGCCACCACCATCCGCTCGGGGTTGACGACCAGGCGGGCGGTGGTGCGGTCCCCGTCGGAGAGGACCTGGCGGGCCCCTTCCAGCCGGGCGGTGAAGCGGCGGGTGGCCTCGAAGACCTCCTCGCCCGGCACCGGCGCGGCGCTGATCCGGGACAGCACGGGCCGCACCGCTCCGGCGATCATCCAGCTGGCCGGGAAGATGCGAGCCATGTACCAGGAGAGGATTTCGGGCAGCGACAGCAGCCGGATCGTCTCCGCCGTCGGCGCGCAGTCCACGACCACCACGTCCCACTCCCCGCTCTGGGCGTGCCCTTCGATGTCGGCCAGGGCGAACACCTCGTCGAGGCCGGGGATCACCGACAGCTCGTCCGCCGTGACCGCGTCGACGCCGACCCACCCCAACACGTCGGTGATCCACGCCTGGACGTCGGCCCACGCCTCCACCAGGCGCTGCTGGGCGTCGAGCTGCTGGCCGAAAAGGTGGGGCGGCCCGCCCGCGACGGGGGTGGCGCCGGCCCCGAGGGGCACGGCCAGGGAGTCGGCCAGTGAGTGGGCGGGATCGGTGGACAGCACGATCGTGCGCCGGCCCTGGTCGGCGCAGTGCAGCGCCGTCGCCGCCGCCACCGTCGTCTTGCCCACGCCCCCCTTTCCCGTGAACAGCAGGATGCGGGGGCCCGAGGCTGGCGGCACGCCGACCGAAGCTACTGGCGCGGCTTCGGCGGCCGCGGCGGGAAGGCGCCGGCGCGCGCCGCCCACAGCCCGCACAGCCCCAGGCCGTAGAGGGGGACGAGGGCGCCGGCGGCCAGGGTGGTGTAAGGCCGGGCGATCGCCGTGCCCAGGGCGACGGCGACCTGGAGGTACAGCGACCCGAGCAGAGCCCGGCGGACGTCCGGCGGGGCCACGTCGCCGGTGAGGAAGAAGAGCTGGGCGATGCCGATGGCGGCCTCCCGGCTCCGCTGGACCGCCTGGGTGTAGGCGACCGCGAAGGCCAGGCAGCCGGCGACGAACAGCGCGACGGCGACGGCGAAGGCCAGCGCCCGCAGCGGGCCGCCCGCCGCCGCCACACCGCCGATGGCGGTGGCGGTGAACGCCGCCGTCCCGGTCCACGACGCCTTGACGATGCTCACGCCCCATGGCGCGGGTACCCGATCGGCGAGGCACCGATGTCCCGGTCCACGGCGGGAGCCTAACCTTCCCGGTCTCGTCTCGCAGCCGCATGGGTCGGCATCGTCGAGCCACAACGCCTGGGCTCAACCGAAGACAGTTGTCCTCTCGGGCACGTATACCTGCCCGTTCAGGTACCCGCCGACGCCTTGATGCGGTGCCCGAGCCTCGCAAGACTTGTGACGAAGCTTCGACGGAGGTTCATTGGCGATGCGTGACCGCACCCGGCAGACCGATCCCGCGGGAAGTACCCGCAAGCCCGCGGCGAGTACCCGCAAGCCGCCGGAGACGCCAGGACAACCGTGGCCGACCGGGGGCGGCCTCACACCCAGCGTCGTGCTCACCCTTCAAAGGACGGCTGGAAACGCGGCCGTCGCAGGATTGATCGGCCGGGCGCCCCCATTGGCGGGAGAGTTTCCGCACGCCGCCGGGAACGTCGCCCTCGCCTCCCCTCCGGTGGTTCAGCGAGGGCTGATCCCCCTGGACGCAAAGGACAAACCGGGACGGCTCCGCGACGATGAGAGGACGCTCAAGGTCCTGCTGGAAGCGAACGGGTTCCAACTCGTCGACCGCCAGAAGGCCCGCAGCGACGGCGCTCACGAAGCGGATCTCATTGCCCGGTTGAACCGGGTGCTTGCGGTGGAGGCGAAATTCGAGTCGTCGGACATATCGCCGGCCAAGCGGAGGAAGCTGCGGGCTCAGCTCGCGTACGAATACGACTCGCTGACCGATGCGGCGGGGCGCTACCGGGACGACGCCGACGCGGACTACGACGCGGCGCTGACCGCAGCGGCGCAGCTCATCCGGACGGTGAACCCAACGGTCAACGAGCTCTTCAAGAGCGGGAACCCATGGAAGACCGCCAAGCCGACGATCGCCTTTCCGGTCCGGTTCGCTAGATTAACGGACGCGGAGCCCTATGCCGAGGCTGTCCGCGCGCGGTACAAGAAGCTCTACAAAGGACCGGCGGTGGTGGCTTCCGGCCTTTCGCAGCCCGACCAGGTCAGGCTCCAGGAGGAGAAGAATGGCGTGACCGCCCAGCTCCAAGCATGGAGAAACAAGCAATGGAACGCTCCGGGCTGCAATTCCAACGGTACGTGGGGCACCTCGAAGGGCGGGGCCGGGGCCGGCTTCGCCGCCAGCCACCTGAACACCAGGGTCTGGGCCGAGCTGAGGACATGGTGGTATGGCAAGGAGGGAACCTACATCACCCCGAGCGACACCACGACCTGGTCCCTCAAGAAGTACCGAAAACTCTCGGCGAACTCCCCGCTGAGCCCGACGTTCAACTATCACATCGACGTCCCGTAACGAGGTGCTCTTGTCCTTCGGAGGTGAGCGAGATTCGATTCCGAAGGTCCTGATCTCACTCGTGGGCCGCGAGCGCGGCATCGAGCTGGGCGGCCAACCGGTCGTAGTCGAACTCGTCGACGGCCCGCTGCCGGGCTGCCGCGCCCATGGCCCTCCCCCGGGCGCCGCCGTCCGCCAGCAGGGCCGCCAGCGCGTCGGCCACCGGCCACGGGTCGTGGGGCGACCGCACCACCAGGCCCGTCCGGCCGTGGGCGACGGCTTCCGCGGCGCCGCCGCTGTCCCCTGCCACCTGGGGCACCCCGCACGCCGCCGCCTCGAGGAACACGATCCCGAAACCCTCCTGCTCCAGGCCGCCCCACCGCCGCCGGCACGGGACGGCGAACACGTCGGCGCCGGCCAGGAGGCCGGGAAGCTCTGCGTCGCCGACCCGGCCGAGGAACCGCACCGGCGCCCCGGTGGATTCAGCCAGCCGGGCCAGGCGGGCCTCGTCCCGACCCCCGCCCGCGATGGCGACCACGAGGTCGGGGAAGTCCCGCACGAGGAGCGAGGCGGCCGCGATCAGCACGTCGAACCCCTTGCGGGGGATCAGCCGGCTCACGGCCACCACCAGGGGCGCGGCGGCCGGCAACCCGTGGACAGCCCGGGCGGCGGCGCGGGTATCGGCCCGGGCGGCGGCCCGGGCGGCGGCCCGGGCGCTTTCGTCCCCACCGCTTTCGTCCCCACCGGCCAGCGGCCGGAACCGGGCCACGTCCACCCCGGGCGGGACCACCACCGCGTTGAGCTCCTGGCCCGCAGCCCGAACCGCCTCCCTCCGGACGTACGCGCCCGCCGCGACCACCACGGCGGCGCCGCGCAGCGTCCGTCCCAGCAACGACCGGCTTAGCGGCAGCCGGCCCGGCACGGTGATCTCCGCGCCGTGCACGACGAGGGCGTACGGTCGCCCCAGCCGCGGGCCCAAGGCCCCGACCGGCAACGCCGGATCGAGGACCACCAGCCCGGCGCCCACCTCAGTAGCCAACGCCTCGATGCGGCAGGCCAGGCTCGGCCGCGGCAGCAGCACCGGCTCGCGGGCGCGCACCACCCGGAAGGGCTGGGCCGCATCGAACTCCCGGTCGCCGACATGGGGCGTGGTCAGCACCGTCACCCGCTCCGGGGGCAGGCGCCGCCACAGCTCCCACAGGTAGTTCTGGATGCCCCCGACCTTGGGCGGGAAGTCGTTGGTGACGAGCAGGTGCGCCAGACCGGTCGCCGCCCGTTAGACGCTCGGCGTCTCGGCCAGCTCGGACGCCTGCTTGGCCGAGATGCGAGGCCGGATCACGAACGCATCGTCTTCCGAGCGCCGCTCCGCCTCCGCCGGCCGGGCTGGCGCCGGCGCCGGCTCGCCGGGCTCGAAGGGCGGCGCCGCGCCGGCCTTGCGGATCGACTCCAGGCGCTCGACGATGGCCGCGGCGCGGGAGGTGGCGACACGCGGGTTGGTGTCGATCCGCCGCGGAGGCTCCCGGACGTCGCTGGCGGGGCCGGCCGCCGGCGCCGGGCGGGTTGGGACGGTGGCCGACCGTTGCGGCGGCGGTGCGGGGGGCCGTGATTGCGAGCCGGGCGTCGCGGGCCGGGACGCCGCCGGCCCGCTCGGGGCCGGTCGCGCCTCGCGCGCCGCCGCAGCCCGGCGGAGCGCCGGCTGGCCCGGCGGGTTGGCCAGGCGGGCGCCGTCGGTGCCGATGCGGGGCGGCTTGGGTTGGTCGGTGGTGGCGGTGCTGGCCCCGACGGGCGCGGCGCGGGCCGATCCGCGGGCCGAACCCTCGGCCGGGCCTCGGGCCGGGCCTCGGGCCGGCGCCGGCGATCGTGAGCCGGTCGTCCGGTCGACCGCCGCCGCCGGTCGACCTTCCCGGCGCGCCGCCGTGGCCCGGGGCTTGCCCGCGGCCACGGCCGCGCGCGCCTTCTTGACCGCCGCCTTCATCGGCGATTCCCCGCCCGTGCTCCGGGCCCCCCGCGAGCGCCCGCCGCCCTCGGCGCCGCTCGCAGGCCGGGCCCCCTTCACGGGCTTGGTCGCCTCGGCCGGTCTTGCTGCCCCGGTGGTACTCGCCCGCGTCGCCGCTGCGGCGCCGCGTGCTCGCTTCCGCCCTGCTGCCTTCGCCGCCCGCACCGGCTGCGCCCCCTGGGAGGGCCTAGCCGACCCGGCGACCTTGGCGGGCCCAGAGGCTCGCACCGATCCGTATGACCTGACGGACTTGGCCGTGGCGGACTTGGCCGTGGCCGACCGGGCAGTGGCCGACTTGGCCGACTTGGCCGACTTGGCCGCCTTGGCCGACTTGGCTGTGGCCGACGTGGCTGTGGCCGACTTGGCTGTGGGCGACTTGGCTGTGGCAGACCGGGCTGTGGCCGACGGGGCCGTGGCCGACCG
>Ga0187892_10008587_pt1 | contig 13911 bp, 11 predicted proteins | sample MA1701073metaG_FD_139345 | JGI IMG/M metagenome (GOLD analysis project Ga0187892, IMG submission 139345) | Bio-ooze microbial communities from a basaltic lava cave in the Kipuka Kanohina Cave System on the Island of Hawaii, USA - MA170107-3 metaG ...
CCAGTGTCAAGAAGGTGACCAACGATTGACTTTTGCAAAAATGGCAACTTGCAAATCAACGACTTGCAAAAGCCGTTTTCGAGTTTTCGCCAATCGTCGGACACCTTCTCAAGATGCGCCCGTTCGCTCTCCGTGGCGAAACTTGACTTCTGCCTGTCAAAGCAACAGTCTTTTTCAAGTGAAGACCGCTTTGTTCGTCACTTACTCGTATCCGCCTTCGCGCGTGCCCTCGGCGCAGCGACCGTTCGCGTTCGCCAAGTATCTGGCGCGGCGCGGCTGGCGGGTGCATGTGCTGACGCCGCGCGAAGCCGACAGCGCGCTGGGGTTCGATGAGAGCGTGCCGCCATTGGACGGCGTGACGGTGCATCACACGGAGAACTTCGAGCCGTTCAGGATGTTCCGCGAAAAACCGAAAGAAGGCGACGCCGTGGCGCGGACGGACGGCGGCGCGGGCGGGTCGTTGTTGGGCAAACTCAAGGCGCGGGCGAAACAATTCGTGCGCCAGAACATTTTTCATCCCGACCGCGCGCGGTTCTGGCATCGGCATGCGCTGGAGAAGGGGCTGGAGGTTGTCCGCGAACACCGCCCCGATTTGATTTTCGGCACTGCGCCGATGTTCACGAATCTTTGGGTCTCGCGCGACCTCGCGCGGCAGACACGGCTGCCCTGGGTGGCGGATTTCCGCGACCTGTTTGCGGTCAAGCCGCATCCGACGTCGCGCCCGAACAAGTTCGACCGCGAGTTGGAGGGCACGGCAATCGAAGCATCGGACACGGTGATTTTTGTCAGCGAAACCTTCCGCGAACTTTACGGCGACGCTTTTCCCGCGCAACGCGAGAAGATGCGCGTCATCTACAACGGCTACGACCCCGAGGAATTTCCGCAGGCGGAGAAGCCGTCGCGCGGCGGGGCGATGACGATATTTTACGCGGGCAGTCTGTATGGCGGTCACCGCGACCCGACGCCGTTGTGGCGTGCCATCGCGCATTTGAAACGGGAGCACGGCGTGACGCCCGACGATTTGACGGTGGAGATTGCAGGACCGACCGACGGCGTGCGCGGGGAGGAGATTGCGCGGCTGGGCATCGCGGAGCACGTCCGAGCGCTGGGATTGCTGCCGCGCGCGGAGGCGTTGCAGCGGATGATGCGCTCGCATTTGTTGTGGTTGATCGTCGGCGAGACGGCGCATCACACGGCGGGCGTGCCGTTGAAGCTCTACGAGTATATGGCGGCGCGGCGTCCCGTGCTGGCGTTCGTGGCGCGGGATACGGAGTGCGCGCAAATCATCGAACGGGGGAAGATGGGCGTGGTGTTGGGGAGCGCGGAATCGGAGTCGGCGCGCGCGGCGGGGGTGTTGGCGGATTTTCTGGCGCAGCACAAATCGGGGAAGGACTTCGGTGTCGCGGCAACGGAGGAAGCGTTGCGGTTTCGCCGACCCGAAGAGGCGGCGCAGTTGGAGAAAATATTCATGGACGTGCTCGATGCCCGCGCGTCTCGCCACTCCACCAATGTCACGGCTGCCGTCGAATGAACCTGAACCTCATCATCGTCGCGCTGATTGTCGTCGCCTTGGCGGCGCTGCTGCTGCCGTCGTTGCGCCGACCGCACCTGCTGATTTGCCTGTATGCGGTGGCGTCCCCCATCACGTGGACAACGGGCGACGCGAGCGCCAACCTATCGGAACGATTTGCAGTCTCGGACGTGGTGGGCTGCGTATTTCTTTGTGTCATGTTCCTTCACCTAGCGCTCAAAGGAGGCGGGCTCCACGTGTCGGCCACCGTGGTTGCGGCAGGTGTGTTTCTCCTGTGCGCTGGCATGGGAATGTTTGTGACGAACTCGTTCTCGCAAACCTTTGCCGAACTCGCGGTGCTTGGCTTCATCATGACGATTTTCTTTGCGGGCGAAAACGCAGTGCAGGATGAACGGCAATTGAGGACCCTGTTGCATGTGTGGGTCGGCGCGTCCACGTTCATCAGCCTGATAGGCGTCTGGGACCAACTCCACTACGTCATTGGCACGCCGCAAATTATCAGCCGTGCGTCCAATCTCGTGGGCGCGACGGACGCCATCGCGACGTTCCGCAACCACGGGCAGGCGGGCGCGTATATCATGATGGTGTTTTTTGTCGCGCTTGCCTATTGGTCGGCGCGCGGCGGATTCAGGCACAGCAAATTCTGGTGGCCAGTGGCAATGACAGTGATGCTGCTTTTCCTGATGCTGACATTGAAACGCGCCGCCATTATCGGCACTGCGATTGGAGTGGTGTGCTGGACGGGATACGCGTTGCTGCGCCATCCGCGCTCGGTGTTGATTGTGGGGATGTCGGGATTGATGGTGTTTGCAGGGGTTGCATTCTTCCTGTCATCGCGCAACCTCTCGGAAAGATTTTGGTTCAAGTTTCAGTCAGCAATCGAGAGCACGGACATCGAAAAAAGCAGTTTTATTGCCTCCAACTGGGGGGAGGCGTTTGCATCCTTCGAGAAAAATCCTGTTGTCGGGCGCGGATATGGCAACACGGTGGTCACCGCTGACCAGCACGAAACGCACAGCACTTATCTGAAGATGCTGGGGGAAGGCGGATTGCTCGGCATCATCGGCTACTTTGTTCTGATGACAACGACGCTTTGGTATTTCAGGGCGGCGGTGATGAATTCCTCGCCATGGGGAAAATTCCTGGCCAACCTTGCGCCGTTGCTGGTCGGAGCCGTGGTGTCGTGGGGTTACATCTACCACCTGCGCAAGCGGGAATTTTGGATCACGATGCTCATCATAGCCGTCGCGTCACGGCTGGCGACAAAAACGACTGTAGCGCCCGCCCACCGCGCGTCTGCAAATGCCAGGGTTGTGAGTACGTGATGCTGGCGTCCAGTTCTCTGAGCCAACCCATGGTGTTTCGGTTGGGCTACTCACTCCAAAGAACCTATCCCAGAGAATCTGGTTTTCTGGCGTAAATTATCTCGGTGCTGGCTGGCTTGAATTGCGGAGTTTGGGTGGCTACTCTTGCAGATAATAAATGATTGTGAAAAAAATTGCGTATGTATCGAACTTGGACGGGAATCTTTATGGATTTAGGCTGGCTTGGATGAAGGCGCTTCAGGCCAAGGGGTTTGAAGTTTGCGCCATCGCGCCCGAAGGTGAATACGGAAAACTGCTCAGGGCGGCGGGCATCAAAACGCTTTCTTACCCCATGAAACGCGGCGGCCTCAACCCTTTCGTGGAGGCGGGCACGGTGGTCAGGCTCTTCAGAATTTTTCGGCGCGAAAAGTTTCATCTGGTTCATTCGTTTACGGCCAAACCCAACGTTTATTGTTCGATTGCGGGAGCTTTTTGCAGCGTACCAGTGGTCAACCATGTGACGGGACTCGGATATTTTTTTACGGAGAGCGGCGCGAAGGCGCGTCTTCTGCGCGCCATGATCGAGGGGTTCTACAAAATTTCGTTTCGCTGCGCCAAGCGGGTGGTGTTTCAAAATCCCGAGGATATGAAGGAATTGGAAACGCTGGTAGAAGATAGCAAAAAGGTACTGATACCAGGGACAGGAGTGGATTCCGATTTTTTTTCTCCAAGCGCCGTTGACCTGTCCACAAGTGCTCAAGTCAGGGGTTCCTTGCAGCTTGCCGCGAATTCAACTGTTGTCACTGTCATTGGACGTCTGCTCTGGCACAAGGGGATTCGGGAGTTTGTCGAAGCAGCCAAAATCTTGATGGAAAAGCGCCCGAACGTCGAATTTCTTGTAGTTGGTTGGCACGACACGGGCAACCCGTCAGCAGTAACATTGGAGTTTTTGGAGGAAGCCAAACGGTTACCGCGTCTGCATTTTGCAGGAAAACGGGACAACATTAGGGAGATTTTGGCAGTTACAGATATTTATGTATTGCCCAGTTACCGCGAAGGGATGCCGCGGACGGTTCTGGAAGCGATGGCGATGTGCAAGCCCGTGGTGACAACGGACGTGCCTGGTTGCCGTCAGGCCGTAGTGGATGGAGTAACGGGGCTCGTGGTGCCGCCCCGTGATTCAGCAGGGCTTGCACAAGCCATCGAGAAACTTTTGCAAAGTCAGGAGCTTTGTCATGCGATGGGACAGGCGGGGCGCAATCGTGCAGTTGCCCAATTTTCAAACCAGGTGGTCATCAAAGAATTGTTGCGAATGTATTCAGAACTGAAATTATGCTGAAAGATGCGCTGGTTGTTTTCTCTTGTTACCGCACCGCGGTAATATACTGCCTGAAAGGACAATTGTTTCAAACAGAATGAACAGTTCGAATGAAATCGTCATCAGGGTTGCACGCCAAGCCGATGTGGCGCGCATTGCGGAATTGTATCGCGCTTACATGAGGCGCGGCTTCCTAATCGAGTGTGCACCGTGGTTGATCAAGGATTTTCATGGGGCGATGATTGACCGAAAAGATATCATATGTCTGGTCGCCGAGAATTCGAGGGGACAAGTGGAAGGATTCATTACGGCGGCAGAAGATGGAAGGAGATTCCATAAATCTTTCATGGCTTCCCGCGCGCCGATACTGGCGTGGAAGCTGTTGCCCGTCGTCTTGAAGGCGGCCTTTTGGAAAAAATTGATGCGGGTGTTGAGGCCGTCGGCAAAGGAAGAAGCCCGCGACTACAATTTGCCGCGAGCAGAGTGGCTAAACTTGACAGTGGAAGCGAAGTATCAGGGCACTGGCGTCAGTGAAATGCTTTTCAGAAGCATGGTAGAAGAATTCAGGCACCGCGCGAGCGATGGGTTCCACTTTATTGTCAGCGCCGACAACCTGCGTTCCTTGGGCTTTTGTCAAAAAATGGGCTGTGTCGTGGTTGGTGAAATCGTTTCCGAAGGTGTTCCCTTCAAGTTGCTTGCCTACAACATGAGGCCAAATACAATTTGCGGTTGATTTCCCGTGCAGCGACTTGCTTGGAACAACTTTCTGTCGAAATCACCCGCCAAACCTCGGCAAGAGACTTTGCAAGATTTTTTTCGGGCGTTTCCGTTGACGAATTCGGGAGTTTTTCTTCGTTTCGGGGAGGGTGCGGTTGTAGTGTTAGATTCGGTTGTGAGAATTTTTGTCAAAAAAAAATGCAACCTCAGGTGTCTGAACCAAGCGTGCCGCAACTGGCGTTGAGCCACTGTTCGGTGGAAGAATACTGCCTGTCACTGCGCGGGCAACGAGGCGCTGGTTTTTGGTGGTATCAGGAGCCGTCCGACCCCAGCCACAATTACTCGCATCCGTTTCAGGATGCCGATGGCGCATGGTGGTATCAGGTCAAGCGCGGTCTCGCATGGCCTGCGGACACCCTGCAGCCGTTGCAACGTCCGCGATTGCCATTTTCAAAATGTTTCCTCGGACACCAGCATCTGGTTGCCGACGCAAAGGACGGTGATTCATTTCTTGCGTTCAACGTCCTTGAAAATCTTTCCCAGTATTCCCTTGCCGCGCTGCGTGATAAACGCCGCGCCGTGCGCAAGGGGCTGCGTTTGTGCAGTGTTATTAAATTGGACCGATGCGATGAAGGTGTGGTGACCGAATGCGCCGCTGTCTGGAACAGTCTTGTGGAGCGAACGGGTTGGAAGATGAAACTGACACCGCAAGCCTTCGTGGAGAGTTGGCGGAAATTGCTTGTGCTCGCTGGCACGTCAATTCTGGTCGGCACAGACAAGGAACAAGGCGGTGTGGCGGGATTTCTCATCGTGAAAATTTTCGGCTCAACAGCGTATGTGGACACCATCGCCTCGCACAGCGACAAGCTGGCATTGCACATCAACGACGCCTTGCTCTATTCGTTCCTCATGAACGCGCAGCAAGTAACGGGTGTGACACGCGCCCATTATTCGCTGGTGTCGAACGTGACCGAGTTGGAAAGGTTCAAGCAATCTCTCGGATTCGTGCCCACAAAATTTCCCGCATGCACGCACCTGACGCCTGGGGTCGGGACGGCGCTGAGGCTTTTCTTTCCCCAGAAATTCAAGAGACTGGTTGGCGACATCGGTCTGCCGTAGGAAACAACTTGCCCAAGGAAAACACACAAACCAACGCAACCGCAGCGAAGCCCGCCGCGGCTTCGCTCGACCTCCGCGAATCCTTTCCGTTTTGGAAAGGCCGAGTGGCATTTTATTATATTCTCAAGGCGCTCGGGGTCGGGGAAGGCGACGAAGTCATCCTCCCCGCGTTCACGTGCGTCGTGGTGCCCAGCGCCGTCGTGTATCTGGGTGCGACGCCCGTGTATGTGGACATTGACGCGGCGACGTTCAACATGAACGCGGCGCGACTCGCGTCGAAAATTTCTCCGCGCACGAAAATCGTCGTGGCACAACATACGTTTGGGTTGCCCGCGCCGATGGCTGAGATTCGGGCTGCAATCGCGAAGTCTGGGCGCACAGGAGAAATCCGAATTGTCGAAGATGCCGCGCACGCGTTTGGCTCGGCGTATGACGAGCAGCCTGTCGGCACACTTGGCGACGCTGCGTTTTTCAGCACGCAATGGTCGAAGCCCTTCACGACGGGACTGGGCGGAATTGCAGTGACGCAAGACGCCGTAGTGCGCGAAAAACTCAGAGAACTCCACGCACGGGCTAAGCAACCGAGTTTTGGCTCTGCAACGATGTTGCAGTTGCAATACTGGGCACACGCGGTCGCGTATCGTCCACAATTGTTTTGGCTCGCGCAGGGAATGTATCGCGCAGCGACGAAGATTGGATTGGGCGTAGGCTCTTCGAGCGCGGATGAGTTGGAGATTCAGCAGCCGCGCGATTATTCGTGGCGCGCGAGTGGGTTTCAGAGTCGGTTGATGGACAAGAAGTTTGCGGCGGCGGAAAGCGCGGTGTCGCATCGTCAGGAAATCGCGAGGTATTACACCGAAGCGTTACAGGAGAGCGGCTTTTCCGTGCCTCGCGTCGAGGCGAGCGCCGCGCCTGTATTCCTTCGGATGCCTGTGCTCATCGCGGACAAGCGGCAGGCGTTGGCGGACGCGCGCAAATTGCGACTGGAAATCGGGGATTGGTTCGTTTCGCCGCTGCATCCCAACACGAGTGGGTGGGAAAAGATCGGTTACACTTGCGGCGAATGTCCCGTCTCGGAAAAAGTCTGCGCTCACATCATCAACCTGCCGACGCATCGCGGCATCACGAGGGCGGAAGCGGAGCGGGTGATGAAATTCGTGCGGCAACAAAAACCGATGGCGCAGTCGGCGATCTGAAATGAAACGGATATTTGACTTCATCTGTTGTTTCGTCGCGCTGCTTGCTTTGTTGCCGCTGCTTCTGATTTTGGCGATTGCGGTGAAACTGAGTTCGCGCGGCACCGCCATCTTCGCGCAGGAAAGGGTGGGGCGGAGCGGAAGACGGTTCCGACTCTACAAATTCCGCACGATGGAGGTGGACGCGGCGCTACGCGGTCCTGCCATCACGCGCGGCGGCGATGCACGCGTGACAGGCGTCGGCAAATTCTTGCGGCGATTCAAACTCGACGAGTTGCCGCAGTTATGGAACGTGGTGAAGGGCGATATGAGCATCGTCGGTCCCCGCCCCGAGGTGCCGAAGTATGTCGCGCTGTTTCCGAGCGAATACGAGCGCGTGTTGACGGTGCGTCCTGGGATCACGGATTTGGCGACGCTGGAATATCGCGACGAAGAAGCGATTTTGAAGCAGGCGGCGGACGCGGAGAAATTTTACGTTGAGACGGTGTTGCCCGCGAAGTTGCGGTTAAACCTGGAATATCTGGAGAAGCGCGGTTTCTTTTTTGATTTGAAACTAATCCTACTGACGCTGTTGAGAATCGTGAAACCTCGGTGAAAGATTGCGTCAGGACTGTTGCCAATCTCGCATCACGGCAACAAGAAATTGTCATTCTGAACGAAGCGAAGAATCTCCAGCAGTGTTCCAATTCAACAAAGACCCTTCGTTTTCGCTTAGGGTGACAGGAAAAAGTAGTCCTACCGCGCCGTCGTGACGGTGGCGACGCGCTCCATGCCGTTCGCTGGCGTATTCGTTGTCGAATCGGCGGCGAGCGGGCGTGTCTGGTTGATGTGGCGGACGAAATCCTTGAGATGGAGACGGACTTGATTGCGGTCGTTGGATTCCGCCGCCAGACGGAGCGTTTGCAGCCGTTCCTGCACCCATTGAAAACTGCCGCCGCCCGAACGGACGCGATAGACTTTTTGGTGACGTGTGTGCGTGACGCCTTCATCGGCAGTGAGCAACTCTTCGCTCATTTTTTCGCCAGGACGCAGACCTGTGAACGTGATCTCGATGTCGCGGTCAGGAACGTAACCCGACAACGTGATGAGGTTCCGCGCGAGATCGAGGACGCGCACGGGTTCGCCCATGTCGAGGATGAAGACTTCGCCGCCCGTGCCGAGCGCCGCCGCCTGCAAAATCAACTGCACCGCTTCGGGAATCGTCATGAAGTAACGTGTCGTGTCGGGATGCGTGACGGTGACGGGACCGCCGCACGCGATTTGTTCCTTGAAGATGGGGATGACGCTGCCGTCGCTGCCGAGCACGTTGCCAAACCGCACGGAATTGAACTTGGTGGTGCTGCGCCGCGCGAAATCCTGCACGATCTGTTCCGCCATGCGTTTGGTGATGCCCATCACGCTTTGCGGGTTCACCGCCTTGTCGGTGGAAACCATGATGAATCGCTCAGCGCGAATTTCCTGGGCGGCGTTGGCGACGGTGAACGTGCCGAAGACGTTGTTCTTGACCGCTTCCTCGGGGTGAGACTCCATCAATGGCACGTGTTTGTGAGCGGCGGCGTGGAAGATCACATCAGGCTCATGGTCGCGGAAGACTTGTTCGATGCGCGCTTCGTCGCGGATGTCGGCAATCTCGACGAGAATCTCCGCCTTCTTGTCGGCGTTGGGGTGACGCCCCAGTTCGAGCGAGAGGAGATGGCTCTTGTTTTCGTTGTGATCGAGGATGACGAGTTTCCCGACGCCGAATTTGAGCACCTGTCGGCAAAGCTCGGAACCGATGGAACCCGCGCCGCCCGTGACGAGGACGATTTTGCCCTGCAAATAGGAGCAGATTTCGTTGAGTTCGAGTTGGACGGGAGGACGGTTGAGCAAATCCTCAACGTCCACTTCGCTGAGTTGTTTGGGATTGAACCCGCCCGCCAGCACGTCCTGCAACGGCGAGAGTTTGCGGATGTGGATTTTTTTTCTGCCGCACAACGCGACGACTTCGCGCATCAACGTGCCCGATGCCGACGGGATGGCGATGATGAGTTCGTCCACCTTTTCCTTCTCAATGATGGCGGGCAAATCGTTCTTGTGTCCGAGCACGCGAAGGTTATGCAGCCGAATCGCGTGTTTCGCTTCGTCATCATCAACAAATCCGATGGGCAGGAATCCCATTTCAGGATTCTTTTTCATCTCGCGCACAATCATCTCGCCCGAATCGCCCGCGCCGTAGATGAGGACTTTCTTCGCCGCCGCGTGCGGTTCGCGCTGCGAATGGATCAACAGGCGGTAGGAATAGCGGAACGCGGTGGCGAACAGAAAAAGAAGCCCCGTTTCGATGAGAAAAATGGACCACGAGAATTTCTGTCCCATCAATTGAAGGCAACCGAGATAGAGGATGCTGCCGAGCGCGACGCCTTTGATGATGTTGAGGAAATCATGGACGCTGGCATAGACGAACGACCAGCGATACAGTCCGCAAAACAAAAACGCCGCGAGCCGCATCGCCAGCAGCGGCACGAACATTTGCGAGAACTGTTCGCCATAGACCCATCCGAAATTTCCCTCGAACCGCAGCAGCACCGCGCCCGTGAACGCCGCCGTGATGAGAAACGCATCCGCCACCGCCATCGTCAGTTGGCGCGCCCAGGTCGTTTTCCAAGCGGTAGCCTGATCAAACCGAAAGATGGAATGATTTTTCAAAGTAAGTCCCGCCTCCTCCGCAGCCCCAGAAACGGCGCTATCGTAGGAGTCGCGTTTGTAAATGCAAGGCTTTGTTTCGGCAACGCTTGCAACATTTCACGTGATTCGGGTAACGTGCCCGCGTCACTCACCATCATCAGCACCCACCACACATGAACGTTCGAGTCAGATTCGCACCGAGTCCCACGGGATTTCTTCACATCGGCGGCGCGCGCACCGCGCTGTTCAACTGGCTTTACGCGCGCCACACGGGCGGAAAATTCGTGTTGCGCATCGAGGACACCGACGCCGCGCGCAACACCGAGGAGTCCGTGCGCGTCATCTTCGATTCGCTCAAATGGCTCGGCATTGATTGGGACGAAGGCCCGCAAAAAGGCGGCGACTGCGGTCCGTATCACCAGAGCCAGCGACGCGAGATTTATCAACGGCGCATTCAGGAATTGAAGGACAAGGGGCTGGCATACGAGCACGAAGGCGCGGTCAAATTTCGGATGAAGCGCGAGCCGATTACGGTCCACGACCTGATTTGCGGCGACGTGACGCGCGGGTTGAGCGAATCGGAAATGCTCGACCCCGATTTCGTCATCGTGCGCAGCGACGGCAATCCCGTGTTTCACCTCGTCAACGTCATTGACGATCTGGAGATGAAGATCACCCACGTCATTCGCGGCGAAGACCATCTTTCCAACACACCGAAACATCTCGCGTTGTTCGAGGCGTTTGGCGTCGCGCCGCCGCAGTACGCGCACATCCCGCTCATCCTCAATTCCAACGGCTCGAAGATGAGCAAACGCGACGAGGGCGCGTCGCTGACGCCTTACATGGAGCAGGGGTATCTGCCCGAAGCCGTCGTGAATTATCTGTGCCTGCTGGGCTGGTCGCCGAAAAACAACGAGGAGATTGTGCCGATTGACGAAGTCATTGCGCGGTTCGATTTGCCGCACATCAAGCGGCACAACGCGAAGTTCGGCTTGGACAAACTGTTCTGGATTCAGGGGCAATACCTGCTCAAGCTGTCGCCCGACCGTTATTTCGCGCTCGGCAAGGATTGGTTGCAAAGGGCGGGCGTCATCGGCGCGGACGTGGACGACCATTATCTGCGGGCGGTGCTCGGCATCGTGCAGGAAAAATTGAAACTGTTCAGCGAACTGCCCGCGTGGACTGCGTTCTTTTTCACGGAGGATTTTCAATACGATCCCGAAGCCGTGAGCAAGACGCTGAAACAACCGAATGGCGCATCGTTGCTGGAAAAACTCCGCGCCCAATACGCGGTGGTGGAACCGTTCACCCACGACGCGCTCGAAGCCGCATTGAAATCGCTCGCCGCCGAACTCGGCGTCAAGTCGGGCGCGCTGATTCATCCCTGCCGCGTAGCCGTGTCAGGCAAGACCGTTGGTCCGAGCCTGTATCACATGCTGGCGGTGCTGGGGAAACAGCGTGTGCTGGCGCGGCTGGACAGAGCGCTGGAGGTTGCGCGTTCGTAGATGTAGTCGCAGACTTTAGTCTGCGCGAACGCACCCGTAAAGGGTGCGACTACAATTTTTCATGACCACCGCCAACAAAATCACCATCCTGCGCATCCTGCTGGTGCCTGTGTTTGTGCTGTTCATGGTCTATTACAGCCAGCCGCCGCACAAGGAATGGCATCGCTGGGCTGCCATCGTCGTGTTCATCATCGCGGCGGTGTCCGATGGCGTGGACGGCTACATCGCGCGCCGTTACAACCAGCGGTCGCGCCTCGGCACGATTCTCGACCCGCTTGCCGACAAAATCCTGCTCGTCACCGCGCTGGTATTGTTGACCGTCGAAAACGAAGGGTTCGATCTGCAGCTTCCCAAATGGTTTCCCGTCCTCATCATCAGCCGCGAAGTGATTCTCATTTCAGGAACGTTCCTGCTGCACATGATCGGCGTGCACGTCGAAGTGCGCCCGCGCATCGTGGGAAAAGTCGCGACATTTCTCCAGATGGTCACGGTCGCGTGGGTTTTCTTGAAGCTTGGATCGCCCGCGCTGTTTGAACTGGCGCTCCCGTGGCGCGATTCGCCTCTCGCCGTCACGCTGTTCCACGTGCCGCTGGTGCTGGCGGGACTTTGCACCCTGATCTCGGGGCTTTGGTATATCGTGGACGGCGCGCGTCAAATCGGAACGAGTCAAATCTCACACTAATCGCATCCACGTTGATCGGCGCGGCATGGTATGGAAAATCCAAAATCAGAAATTCAAAATCGAAAATTGCCTGTCATCGCCATTGTCGGACGCCCCAACGTCGGCAAGTCCGCGCTCTTCAACCGCATCGCCAAAAGGAAAATCGCCATTGTGCATGAGGAAAGCGGCGTGACCCGCGACAAGATCAGCGCGCCCGCCGAATGGATGGGGCGGGATTTTCTGCTCGTGGACACAGGCGGCATCGCTCAGGAACGCGGCAAAAAAATCGCCGACACCATCACCGCCGAAATGCGGAAACAATCCGAGTCCGCCATTTGCGAAGCGGCAGCGCTCGTTTTTGTCGTGGACGCATCCGTCGGCATCACGCCGCTCGACGAGGAAGTCGCCCGCGAAATCCGCAAAAGCGGCAAGCGCGTGGTCCTCGCCGTCAACAAGGTGGACAGCGACTCGCGGGAAGCCAGCGTCGCCGATTTTGCGAGGCTGGGCTTCCCCGACGTTTTCCCCATCTCCGCCGCGCACGGCCGCAGGGTGGACGAGTTGCTCGACGCGCTCATCCAGTTTCTGCCGCCCGAGGAAACCGACGCTTCAACACCCGACGCGCCGCCCTCCACGCCCTTGCACATCGCCATCGTCGGCAAACCGAACGTCGGCAAGTCCTCGCTCGTCAACGCGCTGGTGAAAACCGAGCGCGTGATCGTGACCGCGATTCCAGGCACCACGCGCGATTCGGTGGACGTGCCGTTCGTCCTCAAGCACGGCAAGACCGAGCGCAACAGCGCGCTCATTGACACGGCGGGCATCCGTCCCGTCGGCAGGGTGCGTGATTCGGTCGAGGTATTCTCCGTGATGCGCAGCGAAAACAGCATCGAGCGTTGCGACATCGCGCTGCTGGTGCTCGACGCCACACTCGGTGTGACGGCGCAGGACAAACGCGTTGGCGGCAAAATCACCGAGGCGCACAAGGGCTGCGTCGTGGTCGTGAACAAATGGGACTTGATGAAGGGCACGGAGCGCGCGCAACAGATTTACGAGCGGCGGGTGCGGCACGACTTGTTCTTCCTCAATTACGCGCCCGTCGTGTTCGCGTCCGCAAAGGACACGCAGGGATTGTCGCGTCTCGCCGCCGCAATTTTGCTCGTGGACAAACAGATGGACGCGTCGGTGCAGACCGCAGTGCTCAACCGTGCGCTGGAGGAATCGGTCGCGTCGTATCTGCCGCCGCAACGTTACGGCAAACATCTGCGCGTGTTTTATGGCAACCAGATCGGCTCGCGTCCGCCGACGTTCTTGGTTTTCGTCAACGACCCGTCGCTGCTCGCGCCACATTACGAGCGGTATTTGTGCGACCAACTTCGGAAGAAATGCGGATTCGACTCAGTCCCTGTGAAATTGATTTTCCGAGGGAGATAGCGCGGAGTAGGGGTGCGATTAAAAGTGGTGGGCACGACTCCGTCTGCGCAACAGGGTAGGACAAGCTTCCAGCTTGTCCAGCGTCTGCGCAACAGAGTAGGACAAGCTTCCAGCTTGTCCAGCGTCTGCGCAACAGAGTAGGACAAGCTTCCAGTTTGTCCAGCGTCTGCGCAACAGAGTAGGACAAGCTTCGCGCTTGTCCAGCCTCCAGCGGGACAACCACGTCCGTTCCGACGGACTCCGAGTCCCGCGCAGGCGGGCTCCCGAGAACGGGACACGGAGAGGGTTGTCCTGCCCTTGAAAACCACGCCGCTACTTGTTGACCACCACTTTTAATCGCACGGGCGCATCTTGAGAAGGTGTCCAACGGTTAAGATTGTTTTGGTTTTTTGAAACTTCTCGCGCCGGTTGTTGTTCTATTACGCCAACAAGGAGGTTCACATGGCACTGCGCCCTTATTCGCGG
>Ga0187892_10008588_pt1 | contig 13910 bp, 9 predicted proteins | sample MA1701073metaG_FD_139345 | JGI IMG/M metagenome (GOLD analysis project Ga0187892, IMG submission 139345) | Bio-ooze microbial communities from a basaltic lava cave in the Kipuka Kanohina Cave System on the Island of Hawaii, USA - MA170107-3 metaG ...
CTATCGATTCGCGATGTACATCGTGATTTCCATGCCGAACCGGAAATCGATCGCTTGCGGGGTTTGCCAGACCATCGTTTGACTCCTTGAAGGTTGTTGCAACCGGCCGGTAGCGGCGGTCGAGCGCATCTTTGCCCCAAAGCGCCCCGGACGAAAGGCGAACCGCTTGATTTCTCCCTCATGAATTTCATGAGTCCGCGCCGTGCCCGAACGCGGGTGGACTGCCGTGCCGGAGTAGCGCAGACTTTTCGCGCGATGGCACAAAGCATTGAATCGTTGGATCAGGCGAAAGGCGCAATGCGCGCCGCGCGCGCTCCCCTGGCGCTGCGCACGCATCTGAATCTGATTGTCGCGGGGCTGTCGGTCGCGTTTGTCGCGGCGTTGCTGTGGGCCGAGGTAGATAGCACGCGCCGCGGGATCAAGGAGGAGATCGACGCCGCCAATCGGGTCGCCGCGCAACTGCTGCAGCGGGTCGCATGGACCTACGCGCGCACCGGTGGCACAGCGCTTGCCGGTTTTCTGCAGCAGTTGGGTCGGGTTCGTTCGAACAAGATCACGCTGTATTCGGCCGCGGGGGAGGTTCTGTACGCGTCGCCGCCGTCGCCCTACAAAGCCGGGCGCGATGCGCCCGCGTGGTTTGCGCACCTGATCATGCCGCAGGCGCCGGTGCCGCAGAGTTTTGTGCTCGAAGGCGGCGGGCGACTGATGGTCGAGGCCGACCCGTCGCGCGCGATTCTCGACGGCTGGGATGATCTATTGCGGATCCTGCTCTTCGGAGGCCTGGCGATCACATTCGTCAGCGCACTGGCGTTTTATTTTGTCGGGCGCGCGCTGCGACCGTTCCCGGTGATTGCTGATGGACTGCGCCGGCTTGAGCACGGCGAGCTCGCGTTCCGCCTGCCGCCGCTGCAAGGACGCGAAGCCGGGCAGATCGGCGCCGCGTTTAATCGCATGGCGCAGGCGGTGCAGGACAAAGTGGCGGTCGAGCGTCAGGCGCGCGAAGCCGAGGCGCGGCTCGAAGAGCGGCGCGAGCTGGCGCAGCTTGTCGACGCTCGCATCGAGGAAGAGCGCCGCGCGATCGCGCACGAACTGCACGACGAGTTCGGACAATCCGTGACCGCGATTCGCAGCCTCGCGGTGGCCATCGCCGGTCATGCGCCGCAGTCCGAGGAAAAGACGCGGCAGGCGGCACGCTTGATCTCTGATGAAGCCGCACGGTTGTACGACGCGATGCACGGCCTGATTCCGCGGCTGACGCCGCTATCGCTCGACACGCTGGGTCTCGCGGACACTCTGGAGAATCTCGTCAAGGATTGGCAGCGCCGCAATCCCGCCCTGCAACTTGCGCTCGTGCACGAGTTGCCGGTCGAGCTGGGGGCCAGCGCAGCACTCGCTATTTATCGCGTCACGCAGGAAGGACTCGTCAACGCGGTGCGCCACGCGCGCGCTTCTCGAATCGACGTTACGGTCCTGGCCAGCGAAGCGCGGGTGGGCGTGACCATCGTCGATGACGGTATCGGCCTTGCGTCAGATTGGGCGCGGCCGGGACATTTTGGACTGCGCGGTTTGCGCGAACGCATCGCGCGCCTGCACGGATCGTTTTCGATTTCGAATGCGACGCCGCGCGGCGTGCGCCTGCACGCCGAGATTCCACTGGAGGGCCGCGCGTGATCCGCGTGGTGCTCGCCGACGACCATGCAGTGGTGCGCACCGGCTTCCGGCTGCTGCTGGAAGCGGCAGCCGACGTAACGGTAGTGGGCGAAGCCGACACCGGCGAGGCTGCTTGCCAGCAATTCATCGAACACAAGCCCGATGTGGTTGTGCTCGATCTGTCGATGCCCGGCATGGGTGGACTGGAAGCGCTGCGCCGGATTCGAGCGCGAGAAGCGCGCGCCCAAGTGCTCGCGCTTTCGGCGCACGACGACGCAATGCACGCACGGCGTGCATTGCGTCAGGGCGCGCTGGGCTTTCTCTCCAAGCGCAGTGCGCCCGAGGTGCTGCTGGCCGCGGTGCGCGCCGTCGCAACCGGCCGCCGTTACATCGACCCGACCCTCGCGCAGGAATTGCTGCTCGCGGATCTCGACGGCGGCAGTTCGCCGATCGAGAAATTGTCGGAACGCGAATTCGAAGTATTTCTTCGCCTCGCGCGCGGCGCCACCGTGCAAAAGATCGCCGATGACCTGAAGGTGTCGTCATCCACGGTGGGCACGCATCTGTACAACGTCAAGCAGAAACTCGGCGCCGGCAACCAGTCGGAATTGACGCTGCTCGCGATCCGTCACGGGTTGATCGAAGCTTGAGCCGTCAAGCGACTGCTCCCGCCGCGTTCGGCGCGCTGCGCCATCCGGGCTATCGCGGCTACTTTGCCACGTCCGCGCTGGCGATGATGGCCGACAACATCGAGCACGTGATCAGCTACTGGGTGCTGTACGAGCGCTTTCATTCGCCTGCGCTCGGCGGCATCGCGGTGCTGACGCACTGGCTGCCGTTTCTGTTTTTTTCGGTCACCGCGGGGTCGCTGGCCGATCGTTTCGACGGCCGCCGCTTGATCCAGGTTGCGCAAGCGCTCTTCGCGCTTGTATCCATCGCGTGGGCCGTGCTCTTTCTCACCGAAACGCTCGAGATCTGGCACGCGGTCGTACTGCTGACGTTGCACGGACTAGCGGGCGTTCTGTGGTCGCCGGCCGGCCAGTTAATGGTGCACGACATCGTCGGGCGCGAACAGCTGCACAGCGCAATTCGGCTCACCGCGACCGCGCGCAATCTCGGATTGCTGCTCGGCCCCGCGGTTGGCGGCGCGTTGCTGCTGCTGCTCGATCCGGTGACCGGGCTTTTTGTCAATGCGTTTTTCTATCTGCCGATGATCGTGTGGCTCGCCCGCGTGCCCTATGGCGCGAAGCCGGAGTTGCAGCCCCCACCCCGACCCTCCCCCGCAGGCGGGGGAGGGCGAGAACGGCGCGCCGCTGAGCGCGGAGAAAAGGGTGTCTGGCATGTGCTGCGCGAAGTCTCCGGTAACCGCACCGTGCTGCTGATGATGGCGGTCGCCGGCGCATCTTCATTTTTCATCGGCACCGGGATCCAGGCGCAGATGCCCGAGTTCGCGCACGATCTCGGCCACCAGGAAGCCGATTTTTCCTACAGCGTGCTTCTCGCGGCAAACGCGGCAGGCGCGTTTGCCGGCGGCATGCTGCTCGAAGCCGGCGGCTGGCTCGCGGCCAGCGCACGCGCCGCAATCGTGCTGGCGATACTGTGGTGCGCAGTCCTCGGCGCTTTCGCATTCGCGACGAGTTACCCGCTGGCGGTGACCCTGATGCTGATCGCGGGTTTCCTGCAACTTTCGTTTGGCGCGATGGCGCAGACGTTGGTGCAATTGCACTCGCCGGCGGCGCTGCGGGGTCGATTGATCGGCCTCTACAACGTGGCCAGCAACGGTCTGCGCGCATTCAGCGGCGTAACGATCGGCCTGCTGGGCAGCCTGATCGGTGTGCACTGGTCGTTGGCGGCCAGTGCTCTCGCGCTTGCCACTGTTGCCGCCGTACTGCTGGCGCTCGCGCTGCGATCGGATTGACGCCTCCGATCAGACGTGGCGCAGCCGCGCTGACCTTCTCCCGGAGCCGCGCGCTTGCAGGCGCGCGTCGCGCAGCCTGCCCCGGGCCTCGACCCGGGGGCAGCGCGAAGCTCGCGCTTCGCGAAACCCCGCCTCCGCCCCCTCGCGGGAGAAATCCCAGCGGCGCGATTGCCGCGGAATTGAAACCATGAACCGAATGCGTTGACCCTGGCTTGGGGGTGCACGAGGGGGCCGCCGAGCCCCCTCGTTCCGATCCTCGCCATTCCGGTGTGCCCGGTGCGCACCGACACCCGCGTCGGTACGTCATCGAAGCCGTGGTTCATGGGTAGGGGTCAGGGGGAGAGGGCGAGGGCCGAACAGGCAGGCTTTCGCGCCGCTTTCCGCGTTGAGCAGCGCAAACCGGCCGCCTAGGATGGCGCGTCAGTTCAAGGTGCACCCACGCATCTGGCTCACGATGCCGAAATCGTCGACCCGCGTTCGCCCGCTCGTTGCGCGCACCCGCCGCGGCGTTCGCACGCGCACAGTCAAATCCCCCGCCGCGGTAGATCGGCGTGCCGCTCCCGATCTGCAGTTGAACCTGCTTTCCGGCGACGAACCGTTTCGCCTGCTATTCGAGCAGACGCCGCTCGCCATGGTCCTGTTCGATGAACAGACGCTGAGCGTCGTCGCTGTTAACGCCGCCGCGTTGAACCTGTACGGCTACGACCGGGCCGCGTTTCTCGCCTGCAATCTGCGCGATCTCTGGCCCGACGAGCTGTTCGAAGAGATGCTTCGCGCACCGGCGGAAAGTCTCGTCACCGACGCGACGACCGGACGACTGCGCATTTCGCGCCATCGCAGGTGCGACGGCGCTGGCTTTGCCGCGCGGGTAGCGACACAACAGCTTCGCCTTGCGGATCGCTGTCTGCGGCTGGCCACCGTGATCGACGCGAGCCGCCGCGTCGAAATGGAGCAGATCCTGCGGCGACAGGCACTCGTCTTCGACAACTTGATCGACGCGGTGCTGATCGTCGACCCGCAGCGTGCGATCCTCGACTGGAATCCCGGTGCCGAACGGATGTTCGGCTGGAAGAAGAATGAGGTGCTCGGAAAATCGACCGCGTTGCTGCGCCGACCGGAGGAGTATCCACGTCTGCGCAAGGCCATCGCTGACGCGCTGGCCGCCGACGGTCGCTACGAAGGCGAAATGGATTTCGTCCGCAAGGATGGCTCCATCGGCGTCGGTGAAACGGTGGTTGTTCCGTTGCGCGACGAACACGCCAACGAAATCGCGCGCGTCTGCGTCGTGCGCGACATCAGCGAGCGCAAGCTCGCCGCAACCCGTCTTTTCGAAAGCGAGATCCGCCATCGCGCGGTCGTGCAGGCATCACTCGACGCGATCATTTCGATCGATCGGCACGGACGCATCACCGAATTCAACCCGGCCGCCGAAGCGACGTTTGGCTACACGCGCGCGGAGGCGATCGTTAGCACGCTTGAGCAGACGATCATCCCGCCCGCGCTGCGTGACGCGCACAAGCAGGGCATGCGGAAGTTTTTCGCGACAGGGCACGGTCCGGTGCTCGGCAAGCGCATTGAGATCACCGCGGTCCGCAAGAACCGAACAGAGTTTCCGGTCGAGCTTGCGATCCAGCGGCTGGAGATCAAAGGCGAAGTGGCGTTCACTGCGTCGCTGCGCGACATCAGCGCACGCAAGGCGCAGGAACAGGCGTTGCATCGCGCCAACCGCCTGTACGCGGCGCTCAGTCATACGAACCAGGCAATTGTCCAGGCGCGCGACGAGGGGGAGCTGTATCGCGCAATCTGCGACATCGCGATCGAACACGCGCAGTTCAGCCTGGCGTGGATCGGCCTGGCCAATCCTGCCACGCGGGAGGCGCAGGTCGTTGCGGCAGGCGGCCCGCAACTGGAATACCTTCAATCGACGCGGGTCAGCGTCGATCCAGACCTGCCCCTTGGTCAAGGCGCTTTCGGCACCGCGTTTCGCGGTGGCAAGCCGGTCATCGTCAACGATTTCCACGCCGACCCGGCGTCGCGTCCGTGGCGCGCCGCCGGCGAACGCGCCGGGTTCAACGCGGCGGCCGCGTTTCCGTTCAGCGCGAACGGCCGCACGGCCGGTGTGCTGATGCTGTATTCGACCGAAAAGAACTACTTCGAACCCTCGCTCACCGCGTTGCTGACGGAAATGGCGAGCGACATTTCGTTTGCGCTCGACAACCTTCAGCGCAAGAGCGCGCTGCGTGAAAGCGAAGAACGCCTGCGCATCACGTTTGAACAGGCGGCCGTGGGCATCGCGCACATGGCGCTCGATGGTCGCTTCTTCGCGGCCAACCGCAAGCTGACGCAGATGCTGGGGCTTACGCGGCAGGAACTGGCAGCGCTGACCGATCGCGATGTCACGCATCCGGAGGACGTGAGCGCGACGTATGGCTATGTGGCCCAGGTGCGGAAAAACCACGAGCGCCCCAATTTCATCGTTAAGCGCTATCTGCGCAAGGACGGCGCGCCCGTGTGGGCGCACCTCGCCGTGTCGCTGGTGCGCGATGGCGCGGGCGCGGCGCAATATTTCATTTCGGTGATCGAAGACGTGACCGAACGGCGGCGCGCCGAAGACGCGTTGCGGGAGAGCGAGGAGCTCTCGCGCACGATTGTCGAAAGCAGCCGTGACTGCATCAAGACGCTGGACCTCGACGGCCGGCTGCTGTCGCTGAGCGCCAAAGGCATGGCGGCGCTGGAGATCTGCGACGTGACGCCGTTCATCGGCACATCGTGGGTCGAGTTCTGGAACGGCGCGGACCGCGACGCGGCGAGCGAAGCCGTGGCTCTTGCGCGGTCGGGTGGCGAGGGCCGGTTTCTCGGCTACTTTGCAACCACCCAGACGCGCACGCCGCGCTGGTGGGATGTGTCGATCTCGCCGATGCTCGACGCGGGGGCACGGCCGGTCAAGTTGCTGGCGGTCTCGCGCGACGTGACCGAACGCGTGCTGGCCGAGCAGGCGACACAGTTGCGCGCGTCACGCCAGCAGACCCTGGCTCGGTTTGGCCAATTTGCCCTGGGTTGCCCCGATCTCGCGAGCCTGTTGGAACGCGCCGCCGAGGTGGTCGTCGCGGGCGACTGGATACAAAAAAGCATCGTGTGCGAGCTGCTGCCCGATGGCCGTTCGCTCGCGCTGCGCGCCGGCGTTGGCTGGCCGTCCAACGTGGCCGGCCACACGGTGATCGATGCAACAGCCTCCGAATCACTGTTGGGCTATCTCTTGCAGCAGCGGCAACCGGTCGTGGTGGAGGACTTTCGCAGCGAAACGCGGTTTGCGGCGCCGGCCTTCGCGATCGAGCATGAATTGCGGAGCGCGATCGGCGTGCCGATCACCACGCAGGCAGGCGTTTTCGGCACGCTGGGTGGAGCGGGCACACACGTTCGCAAGTTCAGCAACGACGACGTCGATTTCCTGCAGACGATCGCGGCTCTGCTCGGCACCGCGATCGACCGCATCGAAGCCGAAAGCCGCGTCGCCTATCTCGCGCAGTTCGACACGTTGACCGGACTGCCCAACCGCAATCTGTTTCGCGACCGCCTCAACCAGGCGCTTGCGCGCTGCGCGCGCACGGGTAGCCGTCTTGCGGTGTTGTTTCTCGATCTGGATCGCTTCAAGGAGATCAACGACACGCTCGGCCACGACGCCGGCGATGATGTCCTGAAGCTAACGGCCGTACGCTTGACCGACGCGCTGCGATCCGGTGACACGGTTGCGCGCCTGGGCGGCGACGAGTTCACTATTCTGATCGAAGACATGACCGACGACGACGACCAGGTAGATCTGCTGGCGCGCAAACTGATCGAATGCATCGGTAGGCCGATCACCGTCGCCGGCGCCGAACTGTTTGTCAACGCCAGCATCGGTGTCGCGCTGTCCGCCTTCGGCGCCGCCAGCGATGCGCTGCTGAAACAGGCCGACATCGCGATGTATCGCGCCAAGCACAGCGGTGGCGCAACGTTTCTGCGCTACTCGGCGGAGATGGATGCGTCGCTCAGCGAACGCGTCGGCATAGAGACCGCGCTGCGACGCGCGGTCGAGCGCGGCGAACTGCTGCTGCACTATCAGCCGCGCATCGACGGTCGCAGCGGCAGGATTGTCGGTGTCGAAGCGCTGCTCCGCTGGTTGCATCCGGAGCTCGGACTGGTGCCTCCGGCGCGTTTCATCGGTGTAGCCGAGCAAACCGGCTTGATCGAGCCGATTGGCGAATGGGTGCTGCATGCGGCGTGCGAACAGAACGTGCGCTGGCGGGCGGCGGGCCTCGCGCCGCTCAAAATGGCGGTCAACGTATCGGCACGCCAGTTCCGTCGCGCGAATCTGAAGGACATCGTCGAACGTGTGCTCGCGGCGAGCGACATGGAGGCGACGGCGCTGGAACTTGAGATCACCGAGGGTGTACTCGTCGAGCAGCCGGAGGCAAAGAAAGCGATGCTCGCCGAGCTGCAGGAGCGCGGCATCAAGATCGCGATCGACGATTTCGGCACCGGCTACTCGTCGTTCTCGTATTTGCGGCACCTGGCGGTCGATGTGCTGAAGATCGATCGTTCCTTCGTCGCCGGGCTGGGCTCGGAGCCGGAGAGCGCAGCGATCTGCGCGGCGATCATCTCGCTCGCGCGCAACCTGGATTTGACGGTTGTTGCCGAAGGCGTTGAAACGCGCGTGCAGTGGGAGTCGCTACGCCGCCAGCACTGCGACGCGTATCAGGGTTTTCTGTTCAGCCGGCCGCTGCCGGCGGAGGAGTTGGCCGAGTTGCTGGCGAGGTCGCCACGCTTCGATTTCCTCCCCCCTTCAAGGGCCTGCCCTGGACTTGATCCTGGATGGAGCTGGAGTCGATGACCTCCGAGGAACTTCGATGAGCCACTTCTCAGGCCCGCTCGACATCGGCACCTGCGCTCAGCGGACTGGCCGCGCCGGCGATAGCACGCGCAAGCCCACACGCGAGATCGCGCCGCCGCTCGCGTTGCGTACGGTCAGCACCAGGGCGCCGACGGCTACCGCGTCGCCGGAAGCGGGGCGCTGGTTCAGTTGTGCGCGCATGAACTCGCCGAGGCTTTGCACCGGCGTCGCATGCGCCGGAATCTCCAGCCCGTAGTAGTCGCGCAGATCGCCGAGCGTCACGTCGGCACCCAGGCTCCATTCGGCTGCGGCGCCGGCTGGCGCGAACAGCGCTTCGAGTTCGACGACCGACTCCTTTGGCGACAGCAGCGCCACCACGTCGCCCGGCTGCAAGGTCGCCGCCGTGGAAACCGCACCGTTGCGCAGCATTTCGGCGAACCGCACGCCCGCGGGCCACGCCAGCTCGTCGAGCGGGCGTTCGACAATCGACGCGCCGGGCAGCACGCGCAGTTGCACCAGTTCGCGCGGCTGCGCGCAGGCCTCCACGGGCGCGACGGCCAGCACCGGCGACACTTCGCGCACCGTCACGCGCGCGAGCCGCGCTGCCAGCCGCAGCGTGCCGCCCTGGAGCGTCAGCGACAGCAGCACAGAGAAGAACGCGACATGGAACAGCAGCGGCGCGCCCGGCACGCCGGCCAACAGGGGAAACAGGCCGAGCACGATCGGTACCGCGCCCCGCAGTCCCATCCATCCGATGAAGGCGTTTTCGCGCGGCGGATAGCGGAACGGCAGCAGGCACACCGCAACGGCAAACGGCCGTGCGACGAAGATCAGCGCGCAAGCGATCAGCAGTGCGATGGGTGCGACGACGAGCAGGTCTTTGACGTCGGTGAAGATGCCGAGGATCAGGAACATGCCGGCCTGCGCCAGCCAGGCAAGACCGTCGCTCGCGCGCAGCACGTCCTCGTTGACGCGTGCCTCGTCGCGCCCGACGATGATGCCGGCGAGATAGATCGCGAGGAAGCCGCTGCCGTGCGCGAGCGACGTGGCGGCGAAGATCAACAGGCCACCCGACTGGATCAGCAGCGCCAGCAGGCCCTCGCCGAGACGCACACGGCCGACGATGCTGGCGAGCACGCGACCGAGCAGCCATCCGCCCGCGAGCCCGATGCCGAGTTGCGTCGCGAACATCGCCAGCAGCGAGGTCCAGCTTGCATCCGGCGAGTTGATCAGCTCGATGCACGCGAGCGTGAGGAACACGGCCATCGGGTCGTTGGCGCCGGATTCCACTTCCAGCGTCGCCCCGACCCGCTCGTTCAGTCGCGTGCCACCCGAGCGCAGCAGCGCGAACACCGCGGCCGCATCGGTCGAGCCGACGATGGCGCCCAGCAGTAGGCCATAGCGCCAGTCGAGACCGAGCAGCAGTATCGCGAAGGCACCGACGACTGCCGCGCTCAGCAGGACACCGACGGTTGCGAGCGTCAATGCAGGCGCGGCGACCAACCGGAATGTCGCCACCCGCGTGCGCAGGCCGCCGTCGAGAAGGATCACCGCAAGCGCGAGATTGCCGATCAGCGCCGCCGTTGTCGTGTCGATCGGGTTGGGCGGCGCACCAGGGATCTCTGTGGCGAACAGGCCTACGGCGAGGAACACCAGCAGTACCGGCACGCCGGCGCGCTGCGAGACCGCGGACAGCAGCAACGCGCCGAACAGCAGCAGCGCGCCGACGAACAGCACTTCGTTGATCAGCCCCATCGGGCCGATTCGAACACGACTGCGCGTGCCACGCCAACCGCGTCTGCGCGTGTTCGATGCCGAACGCGAGCCGTGCTCGCCGAATCGGCGGGGTGGCCGTTCCGTTATACAGGCGTATAAGACCGGTCCATGGCGCGCGCGGCTCTGAAGGCAAAACGACGCGTAGTACGGCGCGAGACGCGTGGCAGGCGTCGCGCGCCGGCGCCCGCCGACACGCGCGCGCGCTTGCTCGCCGCGGGGCTCGCGCTCGCGCAGTCCGGCGGCTTACGGCGGCTGACCGTTCGCGGGTTGGCCGCGGCAGCCGACGTCAACCTGGGCACCTTTGTCTATCACTTCGGTACGCGCGACGCGTTCGTCGGCGAGTTGATCGAACACTGGTATGCGCCGTTCTACGCGCGACTGCAGACCACGGTCGACCGCAACGATGCGCCGCTCGCCAGGTTGCGTGCACTGCTCGTCGAGCTCGCGGGTTTCCTGATCGACAACCGTGTCTTCCTGACGCACGTCATCCTGGACGCCGCCGCGGGTGAGGCCGGCGCACGCGCTTTCACGCAGTCGCTTGCGGGTCGTCATCCCGCGCTGGTTCTGCAGGCGATCGGCGAAGCGCAGCAAGCCGGTGCGCTCGCGGCCGGCAATCCGCTGCACCAGATGATGTTTTTTTTCGCTTCGCTGGGTGCACCGATTCTCGTGCTCGGCGGGCTTGCGGCGAGCGGACTGTTCGACAAGTCGCTCGCGGCACGGGTGCTGCCGATCGTGCTTGACAGGGTCGCGGCGGAAACGCGAATCGACTGGGCGTTGCGTGGTCTTGCATCTGCGCCGGAACGAACCAGGAAAGTGCGATGAAGCTCGCGTTCGGAAGAGCGGTTCTTGCGACGGTGGTTCTGGTGCTCGCCTCCTGCGATACCGACGCGCCACCGGTATTTACTGGCTATGCAGAGGCCGACCTTGTTCATATCTCGGCGCCGGCCGCGGGAGCAATCGAATCGCTGGCCGTCGTTCGAGGCGCGCGCGTAACTGCCGGCGACGAGTTGTTCCGGCTCGACGCGGACGTTGAAACGCTTAGCCGTGCGGAGGCCGCTGCGCGCGTCGCTGTTGCCCGCGCGCAGGTCGCCGATCTGCGCAAGGGCCGCCGGCCCGCGGAGCTGCGCGCTGTCGAACAGCAACTCGTGCAGGCCCGCGCGAATCTCGCCGCGTCACGCGCGCAGGTGTCGCGCAATCGCGACCTAGTCGGCAAGGGTTTCGTTTCGCCCAGCCGCCTCGACGACCTAAGCGCCGCCGAAGAACGCGACGCTGCTCGCGTACGCGAGCTCGAGGCGCAACTTGCGCTGGCTCGCGAACCGGCGCGCGCGGACGAAATCGCGGCGGCCGAAGCACAAACGCAGGCGGCCAGCGCTGCTCTGGGGCGCGATACGTGGCGCGAAGCGCAGATGCGTCAGGTCGCGCCGGTAGCGGCTTTCGTCTTTGATGTTGCTTATCGCCGTGGCGAACGCGTTGCCGCGAACGCGCCGATCGTTTCCTTGTTGCCTGATGGCGCGCTCAAGCTGCGCTTCTATGTGCCGCAGGCCCAGCTTTCGATGATTCGCCCGGGCGCATTGGTCGATGTTGCATGCGATGGCTGTCCGAGCGGCCTTAGTGCGACCGTCAGCTTTGTGTCGCCGCAGGCCGAGTACACGCCGCCGGTCATTTACAGCAACGAAAGCCGGCAGAAACTCGTGTTCCTGGTCGAGGCGCGTCCGAGTGCTGCCGCCGCGTCCGCGCTCAAACCCGGCCAGCCGGTCGAGGTTCGCGTGGCGCAAACGGCCGTGACCGCCGGTGCCAAATGAGCGCATCGCTCGCGATCGATGTGCGCGGTCTTACCAGCGGTTTGGCGCGCGCACGGTCGTCGATGACTTTTCGATTCAGGTTCCGCGCGGGCGCATCTGCGGTTTTCTCGGTCCCAACGGTAGCGGCAAGACGACGACGATCCGCATGCTGTGCGGCCTGCTGACGCCGGACAAAGGTGAAGGAACCTGCCTCGGATTCGATGTGCGGCGCGAGGCACATCGCATCAAGCCGCGCGTGGGCTACATGACACAGAAGTTCGGGCTGTACGAGGATCTGTCGATCGAAGAGAACCTCGTATTCACCGCGCGCATCTACGGCTTGCCCGATGTGCAGGGCGCTGCCCGCGCGGCGCTGGAAAGGCTGGCGCTCACCGGGCGCCGTGCGCAGCTTGCGGGAACGTTGTCCGGCGGCTGGAAGCAGCGACTCGCGCTCGCCGCGTGCCTGTTGCACGAACCCGAACTCTTGCTGCTGGACGAGCCGACTGCGGGCGTGGATCCGAAAGCGCGGCGCGATTTCTGGGCACAGATTCACGCGCTCGCGGCCGAGGGTCTCACCGTGCTCGTCAGCACGCACTACATGGACGAAGCCGAACGCTGCCACACGATCGCGTACATCGCCGACGGCAAGCTGCTGGTTCAAGGGGCGGCGCGCGATGTGATCGACGCCGCGCGGCTGCGCACCTGGGAGATTACCGGGCCGGATCAAGCGGCGGTGTCGACGGCGCTCGGCACCGACGCCGACTGGATGGTCGTTCCTTTCGGCACCCGCCTGCATGTGACGACGCGCGCGCACGCAGATCTTGCGGACTGGCTCGCGCAGCGCGACTTCAATGTGCAGGCGAGAGAAATTGCATCCGGCCTCGAAGACCTGTTCATCTCGCTGATGAACGAAGACCAATGACGGCGATCGATCCAAAGCGATTTTCCTGGTCGCGCGTGTTTGCCGTGCTCGCCAAGGAACTGGTCCAGTTGCGGCGCGACCGGCTGACCTTCGCAATGATGATCGGCGTGCCGGTCATGCAACTGGTGCTCTTCGGCTACGCGATCAACAACGACCCGAAGCGACTGCCGACCGTTGTGGTGGCGGCCGACAACGGCCCGCTGGTTCGTTCGATCGTGCGCGCTGCCGAGAACACCGGCTACTTCGAGGTCCTCGCCACGGTGAGCGAGCCGGACGCGGAAGCGCGACTGGCCGCGGGCGACGCGCAATTTGCATTGATCTTTCCCGTTGATTTCAGCACGCGACTGCTGCGCGGAGAGCAGCCTCCGCTCGTGGTCTTTGCCGACGCGACCGATCCGTCCGCCACCGGGCAGGCCGTGGCGGCGCTGGCCACGCTGCCGCAGTTCGCCCTGCAGCACGATCTGCGCGGCCCGCTCGCGTTTCTGCGACCTGACCCACCGCCGTTCGAGGTGCGCATCCATCGCCGCTACAACCCTGAGGGCCTGACCAACTACAACGTGGTACCGGGTTTGATGGGCGTCATCCTGACGATGACGCTGGTGATGATGACGTCGATGGCGATGACGCGCGAACGCGAACGCGGCACGCTGGAAAACCTCCTCGCCACGCCCGTGCGTCCGCTCGAAGTGATGATCGGCAAGATCCTGCCCTACGTAGCTATCGGTTATGTGCAGGTGCTGATCGTGTTCGCCGCCGCGCGCCTGCTGTTTGATGTGCCGATGGCGGGCAGCTTGTCCTGCTGTCCGGCGCGCTGCTGCTGTTCATCGTGGCCACTCTGTGTGTCGGCTTTACCTTCTCAACGGTCGCGCGCACGCAGATGCAGTCGATGTAGATGACGATGTTCTACTTCCTGCCCAACATGCTGCTGTCCGGTTTCATGTTTCCGTTTCGCGGCATGCCGAACTGGGCGCAGGCGCTCGGCGAAGTGCTGCC
>Ga0187892_10008589_pt1 | contig 13910 bp, 9 predicted proteins | sample MA1701073metaG_FD_139345 | JGI IMG/M metagenome (GOLD analysis project Ga0187892, IMG submission 139345) | Bio-ooze microbial communities from a basaltic lava cave in the Kipuka Kanohina Cave System on the Island of Hawaii, USA - MA170107-3 metaG ...
CGCTCTCGCCTACGCGGCGGCGCGCCCGGATCGAGCGTCGTCGATCGTCCTCGTCGGATGCGGGACCTTCGACCCGGCCTCCCGGGATCGCATGCGCGCGACGGTCGAGAGCCGCATCGACGGCGCGCTCCGGGACCGGATCGCGCGCCTCCCGGACGAGATCCCCGATCCCGACGCGCGCCTGCGCGCGCTCGGCGACCTTCTCCTCCCTCTCTACTCGCACGACCTCGTCTCCGCGGATCTCGCGCTCGAGGCGTGCGACGCGCGCGCGCACGAGGAAACCTGGGGCGACATGCTCCGGCTCCAGCGCGAGGGCGTCTATCCCGAGGCGTTCGCCGCGATCGACGCCCCCGTCATCATGCTCCACGGCGCCGCGGATCCGCACCCGGGGAGGATGATCCGCGCGAGCCTCGAGCCCCACCTCCGTCGCCTCGAGTACCGGGAGTGGGAGCGGTGCGGGCACTACCCCTGGCTCGAGAGGGAGGTGCGCGGGGAGTTCTTCTCCGTCCTGCGGGAGTGGCTCGCTCGCGCGGGTCGGGAGGACGGATAGCGTGGCGGAGCCGGATCGGGAGGACGTCGTCCGGTGGCTCCTCGCGGGCGACCCCGCGATCCGCTGGCAGGCGTCGCGGGATCTCCTCCGCGCGGGCGAGAGACCCGTCGAGCGGGAGCGGCGCCGGGTCGCTCGTGCCGGCTGGGGGGCGCGGCTCCTCGCGAGGCAGGATCCCGCGGGGACGTGGGCGAAAGGGCTCTACACGCCGAAGTGGATCTCGACGACGTACACGATGCTCCTCCTGCGCGATCTCGGCCTCCCGCCCGGGAACCGCAAGGCGAGCGCGGCGTGCGCGCTCCTCCTCGACGGGGGGATGCAGCGCGACGGGGGGATCAACTACGACTGGCACGGGAAGAGCGAGTCCTGCATCACGGGGATGGTCCTCTCGATCCTCGGGTCGTTCCGGCACGAGGACGACCGCCGCGAGACCCTTGTGGCGCACCTCCTCGAGCGTCAGATGACCGACGGCGGATGGAACTGCCGGCGACCCTGGGGCGCGACGCACTCCTCCGTCCACACGACGATCAGCGTCCTCGAGGGGCTGCGCCACTACGAGATCTCCGGGGGGCGCAAAGCGCGAGCGGCGCGGGCTGCGCAGCGGCGGGGCCGGGAGTTCCTCCTCGTCCACCGCCTCTTCCGCTCGCACCGGACGGGGGAAGTGATCAAGCCCGTCCTCCTCCGCCTCTCCTTCCCGCCCCGCTGGCACTACGACGTGATCCGCGCGCTCGATCACTTCCGTGAGGTCGGCGCCCGGCGCGACGCGCGTCTCGCGGACGCGATCGACGTCCTGCGCCGCGCGCGGCGCCCCGATGGTCGCTGGCCCCTCGAGCACCGATATCGAGGGAAGACCTTCTTCGAGATGGAGCGCCTCGGCGGGCCGAGCCGTTGGAATACTCTGCGAGCGTTGCGGGTGCTCGATTGGTGGGAGGGACGCCGGCCCGGAAGGTCGGGTCAGTCGCGGTAGCCGCCGCGGAGCCAGGCCCGCGCGACCGTCGTGTCGGGCGCGTCCCCGGCGGGGAGGTACGCGAGGCTCGCGGCGAGGAGGCGGGTAGACCATCGCGGGTGCGCGAACGCGTGCTCCTCCGCCACGGCGGCGGCGTACTTGTAGTAGTGGGACTCGTCCCCCTTGCGGAGGACCTGGCGCCGGCTCGCGCGGAGGAACTCCCGAGACCCGTCGGGGGAGGACGCGAGAGCGAGCGCGCCGCGGAAGGCCGCCTCGGGATCGTCGGACGAGAAGACCTCGTCCGCCGGCCGCGGGTCCGCGGCCTCGAGCCCGTCGATGCGCCAGGGTCGCGGCGCGCCGAGGCGATGCGGGAGGAAGTCGCGGAAGGCCGCGATCCACGCCGCCGCCTGGAGGAGCATGAGGGACCGCGTCGCGGGGACGCGCGTCGTCTTCGCCGCGAAGTGCATCGCGTTCGTCGACGTGAACGGGTGAACCGCGAGGAGTCCCGGGAAGCGGAGATGCAGCTCGGAGGCGGCGAGCCGCACGCCGTCCCACAGCGAAGCGGCGGCGACGCCCTTCTCGAGCATCTCCGCGACGGCGGCGGGGGCCCGCTCCGGGCTCGCCGTGCGCAGCTCCTGGAGGAGCTCGAGACTCGCCTCCGGGCTCTCGCGGCCCCCTTCGTTCCCGAGCGCGGCGGCGCGCTCGCGGTTCTCCTCGAAGCCGACGCGGTCCGCGTCCTTCCCGAAGAGGAGGCCGCCGACGAGGGAACGCAGCACCGGCTCCGCGACGCTCCGGCCGGCCATCCGGATCGTGCGGTAGGCGTGGGCCGTGAAGATGACCTTGTGCCCGATGTTGTGGAAGTCGCGGACTCCGAGCGGCCAGAGGCGCTCGAAGACCTCCTCGAGGTCCTCCGCGCGCGCGGCGGCGACGGCCGCCCGATCGCTCGCGTCGCAGTCCCAGGCCGCGAGGGCCTTCTCGAGCGCGGGGCCGGCCTCGTCCGGGGAGAGGCGCGTCGCGGGAGCGGCGGGGAGGACGAAGTCGTCGCCCGCCCGGTCCCTCGCCTGCGATCTCTTGAGATCGGAGAGGTTGAAGAGGACCGCGAGCATCGCCTCCTCGTCGGAGCCGGCCGCGTCGGCGAGGATCGCCGCGGAGGGGACGACCATCATGCAGTGGGAGATCCCGCCGAGGACGGGGCGGACCTCGAGAGCCCCCGCGACGTAGATCGCGCCGAGGAGGTCGTCGCGGGTCCACCCTTCCCTCGAGCATCTCACCGCGAGCCGCAGCCCGTCCTCGAGGGGAATCGCGAGGAGCCGGCGGGCGAGCGCGATGAGGTCGCGGCCGTCGCGGCGTCCCGTCGGCCAGGCCCTTCCGAGGGGCGCGATGGAGAGCGCCGCCGCCCCCACGCCCGCCTGGCGGAGGAATTCCCGTCGGGTCGGGCGGGTCATGGCGTTTCTCTTATACGCCGCGGCGGCCGGGGCGGCAGGGGGTAGGCGCGCCGGCGGGGGCGCTCTAGAACTTTCGGTCGAGTGGCCAGGAGGAAACGATGACGACCGACGCCCCTTCCCAACCCCGCGCCGCGCGCCCGTTCCCCCCGCGTGCGATCCAATTCGTCCTCACCGACGCGATCGGGGTCGGGTTATCGGCATCGGCCTCGCGATCGCGACCGCGATCATCTGGGGCATCGTTGCCGCGTGCACGTCGGCCCTCACGTGACGGCTGGTCTTCCCGGGGGAACTCCCCCCGTTCCCGCGGCGTCCACTCTGACGGTACGATCGCGGTCCCAGAAGAGGAGCCTTCCATGAGACGGGTCGCCGTTCTCATCGCGGTCGGGTCGATCTGCGTCGCGGGCGGGGCAGCCTCCGCGCAGGGGGTCTGGCAACCCGCCGTCCTGGAGCCCGGCCTCTCGGCGGCCGGCTTCGACGACTTCCAGCCGTCGATCACCCAGGACCTCAAGACGATCTACTTCGCGAGCGCGCGGCCCGGAGGCTTGGGGGGCATGGACGTCTGGACCGCCACTCGGGCCAACGTCTCGTCCCCCTGGAGCGCCCCCACGAACGTCGCGGAGCTGAACACCCCGTCCGGGGAGTTCTACCTCTCCGTCCGGGGGGACAATCTGGAGATCATCCTCAGCTCGAACCGCTCGGGAGGCATGGGCAACGACGACCTGTACCGGAGCACGCGCGCGTTGACGACGGACCCGTGGGGTGCACCCGTCAACCTCATGATGTTGAACACGCCGAGCTTCGAGGACGATCCCTCGCTCACGGACGACGGTCTCGTCCTCTACTACACGGTGGGGCCCGTCTTCCCCTACTTCGCGATGGGGGGCGCCGGCATCGCGCGGGCGACGCGGGCGAGCACGAGCGTGTCCTTCTCCACCGCCGGAACAGTCGTCATCGACACGACCGGGGCCGACCACTCCCCGGCCTCCGCGGACGGGATCAGCCCCGGCGTGGAGTTTCCCGACCGGGCGCTGATCTACTCCTCGGACGTGGCCGGCGGGGTGGGCTCGAGCGACTTCTACATCGTCGAGCGCCCGGGTCCCGGGATGCTGTTCGGCGCCCCGACGAACCTCTCGGACTTCAACACCACGGGGTGGGACTTCAACGGCGACGAGTCCGCCGACGGGCGCAACTTCTACTGGTCCCAGTACAGCATGCCGGCCACCTTCACGGACGCGGACATCTACCGATCGGACCGCAACGAGCCCGTCGTCTTCAAGTCGGCCGGCAATCTCCAGTCCCCCTCCGTCACCGTCTACGCGCGCCGCGATCCGGGGGACCCGCTCTTCTGGTGGATCTCCGTCGCGTCGATCCCCCCGACTCCGATCCCGGGAGTGCAGGGGTTCCTCGGGGTTCCGCCCGACATCTTCGTGGGAACCGGGATCGGGGACGCGAACGGCACCGTGACGGTGACGGTGCCCGTCCCGGCGGGGATCGGGCCCGGAGTGCTCGTCCCCGTCCAGGCGGCCGGGGTCGATCCGACGCAGATCCCGCCGTTCGTCCTCTCCAGGCCGGGCGAGATCGACTGAGTCTCGCACCGACCGTCGGTCTCCCCCGCGGTCAGCGGGGGAGACCGATGTGGACGAAGGGAGCCCAGAAGAAGGGGTGACCGGTCTCGACCGGCGCCCCGACGACGCCCGCGACGCCGCGCGAAGGTCCGCCGCGCCGTAGCGCAAGCTTCGCCTCCCGGAGCGCGCGCGAGGGGGGCAGGTCTTCTCCGATCGCCCCGGCGTAGACCTTCTCCATCGTCTCGGCCCCCGCCCAGTCGGCCACCTGCCAGAGGCTCGCGACGACCCCGCGCGCCCCCGCGTGGAGGAACGCGCGCGCCATCGACTGCACTCCCTCGCCCGCGAGCGAGCGCCCCCGCGCCGTGTCGCAGGCGGAGAGGACGACGAGGTTCGCGTCGAGGTAGAGGTCGAGCGCCTCCGCGATCGTGACGAACCCGTCCCGCTCCCCCTCGAAGGCGAGCGCGATCCCGGTGCGCTCGGGGTGCTCGCGGTCGACGTACCCGTGGGCCGCGAGGTGGAGCACGGCGTACCCCCGGAGGTCTCCCTCGAGCCGCCCGGGCGATGCGGCCGCGCCGAGGTGGAGGTCGAAACGCCGCGCGGCGAGCGAGCCGCTGCGCCGCCCCGCGAGAAGGGCGAGGTCGGCCGCCGCCTCGCGATCGTCGGCGTCGAGGAGGAGGCCGCGCGAGAGGGCGAGCGCCTCCGTCCTCGTCTTCTCCAGGCGCTGGAACTCGCTCGGATTCGGGAGCGCGCGCGAAGCGGCGAGGAGCGAGGGCTCGCCCGGCGGGCGACCCTCGGCGGGAGCGACGCTCTCCGAGGGATAGAGGGGATCGGCGAGGACGAGCACGCGACCGGCCTCCCGGCGCGGGCCGAGGGCCGCGATCTCGGCGAGGACCGGAGAAGAGGGCCCGTAGCAGACCTCGAAACGGTCGAGCACAAACTCGATCGCCGCGAAGGTCCTCGGAGCCGCCTCGCCGGCCCATCCCGAGACGAGCGCCTCGAAGGGGAGCGACGCGAGGGACGCGGTCGGGACGAGGAGGAGACGCTCGACGCCCTCTCCCGCCTCCGCGAGCGCGGGCGCGAGGAGGAGGTCGAAGAGCCGCTTGCCCGATCGGGCGATCACCTCGGCGGAGGCGAGCCCGCGGGCAGGGTCTGCGACGCCGGCGAGGAATCCCTCCACGGCCGCGTCGATCTCCGCGCGCGCGCCGAGGTCGAGGAAGGCGAACCCGCGCGAAGCGAGGACGTAGCCGTAGAGGCGCGTCCCTCCCTCGGCGAACTCGACGAGGACGTCGCCCTCGCGGAGCACGCTCGCGCGGATCTCGTCGGGACCGATCTCCGTCCCCCGCTCGAGCGCGGCTTCCCGCGGCGCGATCTCGCGGAGGCGGCCCCAGGCCGCATCCGCCTGCGCGAGGAGGTCCTCCGCCTCGCGCCGCAGCCCCCGGATCTCCTCCGCCGCCCGCCCCTCGCGGATCCGATCCGCGACGCGGTCGAGGAGGCCGTCCCGGCGCAAGAGGGTCTCGCGGACCTCCCTCCGGAGCCGGATCGTCTCCGGGGAGCGGCCCCCCGTCCGTCGCTCCGCGATCCCCTCGAGGAGGGCGCGCCCTTTCCATCGCCCCGCGGCGGCGAACCCCTCGCGCAGGAACCGCTCCCGATCGACGGGGCTCGCCCCGTCCTGCGCGAGCCGGAGCGCGGCCACGTCCTGGGCGCGTTCTCCCCACTCCGTCCAGCGCGAGCGCAGGGTCGCCGCCTCCGTCCGGTCGAGCGCGCCGACCGACGGCCGATCGAGGAGACGGGTCGCCCGGTCGAGGAGGGCGCGGGCCTCTCCGGCGGACCGCTCCGCGATCGCCGCCCGGACGAGCGCGCCCAGCGGGAAGAGTTGGTCCTCCTCGAGACCGATCTCCTCCATCTTCGACAGGGAGGCCGCCGCCGCCTCCCGGGCGCGCCCAAGCTCCCCGAGGGAGACGAGGTCGTTCGCGAGGTTCGAGAGCGCGAGGGCCTCTCCGGCGCGGTCGCCGAGCTCCCGGGCAAGCGCGGCGTGTCTCTCGTGGTGATCCCGGGCCTCCGCGAACTCTCCGAGCGAGAAGGCGAGGCTGCCGAGATGTCCCAGGGTCCGCGCCTCCCCCGCGCGGTCGCCGAGCGCCCGGCAACGCGCCCTCCGCTCCTCGTAGAGCGCGCGGGCCCGCGCGAAGTCGCCGAGGTAGTACCGGGCGATCCCCATCGTCCCGAGCGCCCGAACCTCGTCCGCGGCGGCGCCGGTGTCCCGCGCGATCGCGAGCTGGCGCTCCGCCGTGGCGAACGCCCTCTCGTAGTCGCCGAGGGAGAGGTGGAGTCCCGCGAGGCTCCCGAGCGCGGAGGACTCGCGGCCGCGGTCGCCGATTTCCCGCGCGAGGTCGAGCTGCCTCTCGAGGAGGGCTCTCGCCTCGGCGTAGCTTCCGAGGGCGAGGCGGAGGCTCGCGAGCGTGCCGAGGGCGGCCGCCTCCCCGGGCCGGTCGCCCGCCTCGCGGACGAGCGCGAGGTAGGCGTCGGCGTGCTCCCGCGCGGCCGCGTACTCGGCGAGCTCGATCTCGAGGCTCGCGAGGGCGCCGAGGGCGGTCGCCTCCCCGGACCGATCCCGCAGGTCGCGGGAGAGCGAGAGGTATCTCCGGTAGTTCTCCCGCGCCTTCGCCGGCTCGCCGAGCGAGCGGTGGATCGTGCCGAGGTTCCCGAGGGCGCGGGCCTCCTCCGCGCGGTCGCCGATCTCCGCGGCGCGGGCGAGCGCGGCTTCGAACTGCTCCCGCGCCTTCGCGTACTCCCCGAGGAACCCGAGGGCCGCTCCGAGGTCGCCCCGGGTTCGCATCTCGGAGGCGCGGTCCCCCAGCCCCTGGGCGAGGGCGACGCCCCGCTCGTACTCCTCGACGGCGCGCGCGTACTCCCCGAGCCCGACGTGGAGGCGAGCGAGATTCCCGAGCGCGAGAAGCTCCTCCGCCGGGACCTTCATCTCCTTCGCGAGCACGAGGTGGTGCTCGTACAGCGCGCGCGCCCGGGAGGTCTCTCCGAGGGCGAGGCAGGCGTTGCCGAGACCGGCGCACGCCCGGGCCTCGCCGGGGGAGTCGCCCGTCTCCCGGCAGATCTCGAGCGAGCGCTCGTAGTGGCGCTTCGCTCCGGCGGGATCCCCCTCCGACTCGCAGACGAAGCCGAGGTTCGCGTGCGCCCTCGCCTCTTCGGCGCGGTCTCCGAGCTCCCTCGACAGGGCGAGGTGGTTCGCGAAGTTCGCCTTGGCGGCCTCGGCGTCGCGCATCGACCACGCGACGTTCCCGAGGCTCGCATGGGCCCACGCCTGCGCCCGGCGGTCTCCCGACTCGCGGACGAGCGAGAGGTACTCCCCGAACCGTGCCCCCGCTTCCGCGTGCTCGCCGAGCGCGCGCAGCGCGATGCCGAGCCCGCCGAGGGCGGCGAGCGCCGTCGAGGCGTCGCCGGCGCGCCGGGAGAGTTCGAGGGAGGACTCGTAGGCGGATCTCGCCTCGCCGTGTCGCGAGGCGCGGAATCGGAGGTTCCCCTCCTGGAGGCGGTGCCAGCCCGCCCAGAGCGCGTCTCCTCGCGCGAGGGCCCTCTCCGCGGCGGTCGCTCGGTACGTGATCGACGCCTCCAGGAGAGCCGCGCCTTCCGGGAGGGCGGTCGCGCCCGCATCCACCGAGAGGACGAACTCCCCGCTCCCCCGCTCGTCGACCGCGGCCGCCCAGACGAGGATCGGCGAGGACGGCGAGGCGTCGAGGACGAGGCGCGCGTTCGTCTCGATGCCGCCGTCGTTGTCCTCCGCGGGCGCACCTCCCTCGGGCTCGACCCGGAGAATCGCGTCGAAGTCGAAGGACTCGAGCGAGACCGTGATCCGGCCCTTCTCCCGCGGCGCGAGGCGGAACCGCTTCGCGAGCCCGCGGCCCGGGAGCGTCGCGTCGCCGTCGCGCAGCGTCTCCGTCACGCGCTCGCCGACGCGGAGGAGCGGATCCTCGGCCGCGAGGAGGCCAGCCGCAGCGGCCAACGAAGCGAGGAGCGGCGTGGACACGGGGGCGTCTCTCTCTCGACGAATCCTATCCTCGCCCAGGGATTCCCGGCGCGACGGAGCGGGGGTCGGGGGGGCGGGCGGAGCCGGTCTACTCGGCGGGGAGGCGCACGGTCACCTCGCGGGGGGAGGCGTCCTCGATGCGCAGCGGGACGCGGCGCTCCGGGCGACCGGGCGCGTCGACGCGGAGCGTGTACCCGCCGGGCTCGAGGAGCACGAATCTTCCGCCCGGTTCGCCGAATCGCGCGACCGCGGAAATGCCCCTCGACCGGAGGAGAAGCCTCCGCCGAATCGCCTCCACGCGGGCGTCCGCCACGGGCCGGTCTCCCTCGTCGAGGACCCGGAGCCGGACGGGAGCGCGATCGGGGATCGCGGCCCATGCCCGCGCGTCCCCGAGGGGCGCGATGAGGCCGAGGGTGAGGGCGCGGAGCGAGCGGAAATCCGGCACGCTCGCGACGTCGCGCGCGAACTTGCGGCTCGCCCAGGTTCGCACCTCGGGGGTGAGGTCGCCGGCTCGGAAGTCCAGCGCGTCGACCCCCGAGCCGACGCGTCGCGCCGCGGCTTCGACCTTCGCACGTTCGATCTCGTTGGAGGAGCTCGGACTGCCCGCCCATCGCGATTCGTACAGCGTCTCCTCCCCGCTCGCCGCGCGGACCGACACCCAGATCTCACCGTCGACCGTGGACCAGCGCGCGTGCATGTCCGGTCGCCGAACGAGTCGGGCCGCCGCGATCCAGGCGAGGTCGGAGAGGATCTTCTCGTGGGTCCCGCGGATCCCGAGGGCCTGCTCGACGGTCACCGTCGGGATGGGGGAGGACTCCGTCTCGCCGCGGTACTGGACACGAGTGACCTCGACCCCGTCGTCGAGTGGCCGAAGCCGGATCCATTCGAGGTTGGGGAAGACCGCGGTCCGCGAGAGGGTCGACCTCTCGAGCTCGATCTCGACGTCGGCGGGCCAGGGTTCCGGCTCTCTCCACTCGACGGTGAAGGTTCCTCCCCGCAGGAACTCCTGCACTTGCCGCGGAGCGGAATCCTGGCCGGAACCGAGCAGCGCGAGCGCGAGGAGCATCCGTCTCGCCATGGACCCGATTACTTCCGCAGACTTCGGACCTCCGTAGCGAGGGCGTCGACCTGCGCGCGGAGGGCGTCGACCATGCCCTTCAGCTCGGCGATGCCGTTCGCGATCTCCACCTCCCAGGGAACAGGGGCCGGTTCGCCACTCGCGCGGCGAGGGAGGACGAAGCGGCCTTCCTCCTGGGGGAACTCCTCGGGCGGGACGTCGAGCGCCTTCAGGAGGTCCGCGATCTCGGCGACCTTCGGGGCGAACGCGGTCAGAAGGATCGTGTTCGAGTTGGCCAGCACGGACACGAGCTCCAGCTGCTGGTCGGGGAAGAGCACCCGGATGCTAGTGAGCAAACGTTGCGCGTCGAGATGCCGCAGCGGGATCGTCGTCGTCAGGAGGATGCCGCGTCCGCGGTGCTGGGGGAGCGTCTCGAAGGGGACGAAGAGCGCGTTCTGCTTGAGGGTCGCGCGGTCCCCCCCCTTGAGATAGGTGATGCGGTACACGCCCCCCTTCTCCTCCGGCGGCGGGATCGTCACGAAGTCGTGCTGGAGGAGGAGCGTCTCGAAGACGTCGCGGAATCGCTCGGGCTCCACCGGGACCGGCGCGCTGAGTCGGACGCGCCACTTCAGCGGCGTGTCGGCCTCCGCAGGCCACGTGACGACTCTCCCGAGGATCTCGCTCCCCTCGAGGACGAACCGCTCGAGCGTCCCGCCCGGCTCGACGACGATCCGCTCCCCTTCGGGCGTCGTCTCCCGGTGAACGGCGCGGGAAGGCGCCTCCTGGATCGAGAACCCCCCGAGGGCGGACAGAAAGAGACATGTCGCGCCGATCATCGCGGCCTCCTTCGGCTGGCGGCACCGTTGGATCCTATTCCCCGGGAATCTATTCCGCGAACCCGCGTATACTGCGGCTCTCGCAAGGAGGTTTTCTCGATGAAGACTCGAATCCTCGGCGTCGTCCTCTCCGGCGCGGCCCTGGCCGCCGCGGCGACCCTCTGGGCCCAGGACCGCCCGCCCCGGCGGGACGCAGCCCCCGGAAGCCTTCCCGACCTCGTGACCGGTCTCCGCGAGACGAAGGGCTGCCTCGGCGTCGAGACCGCCGAGACGGATAGCGGCAAGAAGGTGATCTTCGCCTGGTTCGCGGACAAGAAGGCATGCCTCGAGTGGTACTACAGCGACATGCACCGCGGCGCGATGCGCGCCTTCGTCCGCGGAACGGTGACGCACGAGCCTCTCTCGAAGGTCCCGGACGACTCCGGCCCGATCATGGCCATCGCGTCCATCACGCTCGACGAGCGTCCTCGCTTCGAGGAGCTCACGCTCCCCGTCTCCCAGATCTCGATCGAGCTCTACAAGCCGCTCACGGGCGGGATCTTCCTCGGCGGCCGCTTCGCCCCCGAGGCGCTGAAGGTTCCCGGCATGGAGGATCTCGGGAAGAAGGACGGATAACGGATTGCGCGCGACCGCCGGCCTCCTCCCTCTCCTCGCCCTGCTCGGCGCGGGCTGCGCGCAATCGCCGCACGCGATCGAGCACGCCGGCGAGCTCGCCCTCTCGAAGGAGATGTCGAGGCTCGGCCGTCTCGTCGGCGCGTGGGCGGGGACGGGGGAGGTCCTCACGCCGGTCGCGGCGCCGGCCGTCGCGCGCCCCGGCATGGAGACGGCCGCGATCCGCCTCGAGGGAGGGAGCGTGTATTCCTGGGTGCTCGGCGGCGCCTATCTCAAGGCGGTCGGCTGGCACGAGACCCTCGACGGCAAGCGCGAGCACTTCGTCGAGTACGTCACGTGGGACCCCAGGGAGGGGAAGTACCTCGCCTGGTGGTTCTCCGATCGGGGGCAGCGAGGCCGCCGGACGATCACCCTCGAGGGCGACGAGATGCGATCCTCGGTCGACGGATCTCACCCCGACGGAACCCCTCTCGAGGGGAAGGGCGTCGTCACGTTCGTCGGGGAGGACGAGACCCGCTGGACCTGGACGGAGAAGACGCCGCAGGGAGAGGTGCGCCTGCGGGGCACGATGACGCGCCGACGCTGAGGTCGCGCCCCACGAGACGCCGGGCGGTCGCACTCGGTCTCTTCGCCGCGCTCGCCGCGCTCGCGCTGGCGGAGGTCGGGTTGCGGCTCGCGGGGTTCCGCTTCGACACGATCCCGCGGTACCTCGCGTTCGACGTGAACGTGCTCGGCGCCCCTTTCGCCGAGCCGGACCCCGACCTCTTCTGGCGGCTGCGCCGCGGCGTCGTCGTCGACACGGGCTCGGGTTTTCGCGCGCGACTCTCGCCGAGCGGATTCCGCGACTCGCATTGGGGGGAGCGCCGAGAAGGCGTGCTCCGCGTGCTCTGCCTCGGGGACTCCTGCACCTTCGGCCAGGCGACGACCTGGCCGCGCGAGCTGGGTCGGATCCTCGAGCGCGAGGGCACGCGCGCGGAGGTGTTGAACGCGGGCATCCCCGGCTACTCGACGCTCCAGGGACTGCGACTCCTGCGCGGCCCGCTCGCCGGCGAGCCGTTCGATCTCGCCCTAGCTTCCTTCGGCTACAACGACGCGAAGCCCGCCGCGGGGGGGATTTCCGACGCCCGACGGCGCCCGCTTCCGCCCTGGCGATTCGCGCTGCGCGAGATCCTCGGCGACCTGCGCCTCTTCCAGGCGGCCGCGAAGCTCCGCTCTCCGCCGGTGGGCTCTCTCGACGAGATGGGCGGTGCGCCGCGGGTCTCGCTCGACGAGTTCGACGCGAACCTGCGCGCGATCGCGGACGAGTGCGCGCGGCGCGGCGCGCGCGCCGTCGTCCTGACGGTGCCTTCTCTCATTCCGCGGGACGATGCGACGCCCCGACGCCCCCTCCACGCCTACAACGATCGAGTCCGCGCGCTCGCCCGCGAGGGCGCGCTCGAGGCGATCGACGTGGAGGAGGCCTTCCGCGACATCGGGAACGACGGCCTCTTCGACGGCGTCCTCGAGATCCCGGCCGGAGAGCTGGGCGTCGCGGACCCGATCCATCCGAACGACCTCGGGCTGCGCGTGATCGCGGAGCGGGTCGCGCGGCTCGCGGCGGAACGGGGCCTCCTCCCCGCGCCGGCGACTCCGGCGCCTCTCCATCCCGAAGGGGCGCGTCACTTCGCGCTGTCGTCGGGCGACCTCGACGGCGACGGAACGGACGAGCTCGGAGCCGCGGTGGCGGGGGACGGCTCCATCCGCTCGAGCTGGACGTCGGTCCACGGATCGCCCGCCTCGGAGCCCGTCGAGATCGACGCGTCCCCCCGCGAGGGCTCCGTCGCGCTCGCCGCGCGCGCGGACGGCGCGACCGTCGTGGCGGCGCGATTCGACGGACCGGATCCCTTCTTCGCGGAGGTCCGAGGCGGAGCCGTAGTGCGTCGCGAGGCGCTCCGTCTGGCGACGGACGATCCCGCGCTCGCGTCGTTCACCCTCGCGCGGGCGGAAGGCTCCGACGAGATCGTCCTCGCGCTGCCTGACGCAGCGGGGGCTCTCCTCCGGACGATCGACCTCGAGGCGTCCGCAGGCGCCGGCCGGCGCGTCGCCCTGCAGCGCGTCGAGGCATGCTGGTCGCTCGCGGCGGGCGAGATCCTCCCCGACGTCGCGGGCGCCGAGTTCCTCCTGGCGCCCGGGCCGCTGCGGCCGCGCCGAGGGTGGCTCGGCTTCGCGACCGTCTCGAGCGACGGCGCCGTCCTCGAGGGGACGCTCGCCTACGGGCACGGTGGGTTCGGCGCCGGAGTGCGGCTCGCTCTCGCGCGCCGATCGGAGGGGCGCCCGCCCGTCCTCGCCGTCGCGCGCGGGGCCTGCATCCGTCTCTTCGAGCGGCGGAGCCCCGTTCGGGACGCGGGGTGGGTCGCGCTCGACGCCCTCTTCCCGTTCGGGGCGAGCGCTCTCCCGCTCCACGGCGGCGGGGTCGCGATCGCTCTCGTCCCGGCGCGCGAGGGACGTGCCGCGCGCACCGTCTTCGCATGGGCCGAGGAGGAAGAGGGGCTCGTCCTCCGCGAGGTGTCGACCGACGGAGGCTTCCCGCGGGACATCCGCATCCGGTAGTCTGGGTCCACCCACCGCCACCTGCATGCTCCTCCAAGGAAAGACCGGGATCGTCTTCGGCGTCGCGAACAAGCGCTCGCTCGCGTTCGCGATCGCCCGGGCGCTGGACGGCGCGGGGGCGCGACTCGCCATCACCTATCAAGGGGAGCGCTTCGAGAAGAACGCGCGCGAGCTGACCGCAGGGTTCCGCGACCCGGTCCTCCTCCCCTGCGACGTGACCCGCGACGCGGACCTCGACGCCGTGTTCGAGCGGGTCCGGGAGTCCTTCGGCGGGCTC
>Ga0187892_10008590_pt1 | contig 13907 bp, 13 predicted proteins | sample MA1701073metaG_FD_139345 | JGI IMG/M metagenome (GOLD analysis project Ga0187892, IMG submission 139345) | Bio-ooze microbial communities from a basaltic lava cave in the Kipuka Kanohina Cave System on the Island of Hawaii, USA - MA170107-3 metaG ...
CCGGAGTCTTCCATGGCCAGCTGCATGGCTCGCTGCGCGCCCTCGCCATCCGGGGAGGGTGCCGTGATGTGATAGGCGTCGGCCGTCATGCCGTACCCGATCATCTCCGCGTAGATCTTGGCGCCACGCCGCTTGGCGTGATCCCATTCCTCGAGAATGGCGACCGCCGCGCCGTCCCCCATCACGAATCCGTCGCGATCCTTGTCGAACGGCCGGCTCGCGGTGGCGGGATCGTGGTTGCGCTCCGACAACGCTTTCATGTTGGCGAAACTCGCGAGCGCGAGCGGCGTGATCGCCGCCTCCGCGCCGCCCGCGATCATGAGGTCGGCCTCGCCGTGCTGGATGAGGCGAAACGCGTCCCCCATCCCGTGCGCGGAGCTGGCGCAGGCCGACACGGTGCAGTAGTTGGGCCCCTTGGCCCCGTAGCGCATCGAGACGGCGGCGGACGCCACATTGGCCATGAACATGGGAACGAAGAACGGCGACACGCGCCCCGGACCCTTCTCGAGGTATGCGCGCATGTTGTCCTCGAACGTGGCCAGCCCCCCCGTGCCCGAGCCGATGATGACGCCGACCCGTCCCCGGTCGATCTGGTCCCAGCTCTTGTCGAGACATGCGTCGTTGACCGCCTGCACCGCCGCGCCCATCGCGAACTGGCTGAACAGATCGAGGCGCCGGACTTCCTTCTTGTCCAGGTAGAGTCCCGGCTCGAAGCCCTTCACCTCGCAGGCGAACTTCACCGGCAGCGCCGCCGGGTCGAACCGCGTGATTCCGGCCGCTCCCGAGCGCCCCGCCAGCATCGCGTCCCAGGTGGCGTCCATGGTATTCCCGACCGGCGACACGACCCCGAGGCCGGTCACCGCGACGCGCCGCTTCACCGCGGGTCGCCCCTCACTTGCCCATCTTGTCGTGGAGGTACTTCATGGCGTCGCCCACGGTGCGGAGCTTCTCCGCCTCCTCGTCGGGGATGTCGATGTCGAATTCCTTCTCGAACGCCATCACGAGCTCGACGGTGTCGAGGCTGTCCGCGCCGAGGTCCTCCATGAAGCTCGCTTCGGGCTTGAGCTTGTCGCGCTCGACGCCGAGCTCCTCGACGATGATATCCTTCACCTTCTCTTCGAGCTGCTTCATGTCCATGGCCATGTTGCCTCTCGCGCGGAGGTTGGAAGGGTCGCAGTCACATCACCATCCCGCCGTCGACCACGAGCACCTGGCCCGTAATGTAGCTCGCCAAGTCGGAGGCGAGAAAGAGCACGACACCGGCCACATCGGCGCCGGTGCCCAGCCGTCCCAGCGGAATCGCGGCCCGCAGCGTCTGCGCGGCCTCGTCGGAAACGGTGCGCGTCAACTCGGTGTCGATGTAGCCCGGCGCCACGGCGTTCACGAGCACGTTGCGCGAGGCCAGCTCCCGGGCCACCGCCTTGGTGAAGCCGATCAGTCCGGCCTTGGACGCCGCGTAATTGGCCTGGCCCTTGTTGCCGATCAGCCCCACCACGCTCGCGATATTGACGATGCGGCCCCAGCGGCGCTTGATCATGCCGCGCGCCGCGAGCTTGGTGACCAGAAACGCGCCCGTCAGGTTCGTCGCGAGCACCTGGTCCCAGTCATCGTTGCCGATGCGAAACAGCAGGTTGTCCCTGGTGGTTCCCGCGTTGTTCACCAGCACGTCCACGGGGCCGAGATCCCGCTCCACCGCCTCGAGCGCCGGCTCGACATCCTCGACTCGGGCGACGTCGCAGCGATAGCCTTTCGCCCCACTGCCCAGCTCCGTTGCCGTGGCCAGCGCGCGCGCTTCATCGCGTCCCAGGATGGCCACCTTCGCACCCGCCGAGACGAGGCCCTGGGCGATCTCGCGGCCGATGCCGCGCGAGCCGCCGGTGACGAGGGCGACTTTTCCATTCAGATCAACAGAGGTCAAGTCGCCTCCAGGAACTGCGCCACCTCCGCCGCCGTCCCCAGCGACACCACGTTCGCGCCCGGGATGATGCGCCGCAGCAGCCCGGCGAGCACCGCGCCCGGGCCGATCTCGATGAATCGGACGTCGTCCCCCGCCAGCTCGGCCGCGCGCCGCATGCATTCGACCCAGCGCACCGGCGCGGTGAGCTGATCCACGAGCGTGCGGCGCGCGCGCGCCGCGTCCTTGACGATTTCCGCCGTCGCGTTGGCGATCACCGGAAACGCCAGGTCGCCCATGTCGGCCTTGTCGAGCGCCAGCCGCAGCGCGCTCGCGGCCGGGGCCATGAGCGGCGAGTGAAACGCCCCACTCACCTTGAGCGGCATCACCCGCTTGGCGCCTTTCGCCTTGCAGGCCTCGCTCGCCTTCGCCACGGCGTCCGGATCTCCCGAGATCACGGTCTGGTCGGGGGAATTCAGGTTGGCCGGCACCACCACCGCTCCCGAGCTCGAAGCGGCCGAACAGATCGTCTCCACCTGCTCAGTCGCCAGGCCGAGCACCGCGGCCATGGTGCCCTTGCGCTCCAGGCCGGCCCGGTGCATCAGCTCGCCGCGCCGCCGCACGAGCTTCGCCGCGTCGGCGGCGGCGAGGGCGCCGGCCGTGACGTAGGCGGAGTACTCGCCCAGCGAGTGGCCCGCCGCCGCAACCGGCTCGCCCACCGCGGCGGCGCCGGCGAGCACCGCGAACACGGCGGCGGAGTGCGCCAGGATCGCCGGCTGGGCGTTCTGGGTCGCCGTCAGCTCCTGCTCGGGACCCTCGAACATGATGCGGGAGAGCGGCAGCTCCAGGGCCTGATCGATCGCCTGGAAAGTGTCGCGCGCGGCGGGAAACCGTTCCGCCAGGTCCTGCCCCATCCCGATCCGCTGCGCACCCTGTCCAGGACACAACCAGACGACAGCTACCACTTCACCACCGTGCTGGCCCACGTGAATCCGGCGCCGAAGGCGACCAGCAGCACCGTCATGCCGGGCTGGAGCCGGCCGGTGCGCACGGCCTCATCGAGCGCGATGGCGACCGAGGCGGCGGACGTGTTGCCGTAGCGGTCCACGTTCACGTAGACCTTGTCCATCGGCATCCGGGCGTGCTTCGCCGTCGCTTCGATGATGCGGATGTTCGCCTGGTGCGGGATCATCAGGTCGATGTCGGCGCCCGTGAGCCCCGCGCGCTGCAACGCCTGGTCGCACGCGTCGGCCATCGAGAGCACCGCGGCCTTGAACACCTCGCGCCCCGCCATCTGGATGTAGTAGCTGTGGTCGGTGAGCAGCGCGGCGTCGGGCGGATGCACGGCGCCGCCGCCCGGCCGGTACAGGAGCTCGGCCAGGGTGCCGTCGGACTTCATGTAGGACGAGAGGATGCCGCGCGTGCCGTCGCTGGGCCGCATCAGCGTCGCGCCCGCGCCGTCCCCGAACAGCACGGCGGTGGCGCGGTCGGACCAGTCCATGATCTTGGTAAGCCGCTCGGCGGCGATCACCATCACGTTCCGGGCCTGCTCCGAGGCGACGAGGCCCTCGGCGACGTTCAGCGCGTACACGAAGCCGGCGCACGCCGCCCCCACGTCCAGCGCGGCCGCGTTCTTGGCGCCGAGGATCGCCTGCACGTCGCACGCCGCCGAGGGCAGCAGCCGGTCCGGCGAGGCGGTGGCATAGACGATGGCGTCCAGGTCCAGCGGCGTCATGCCGAGGTCGTTCAGGACCTGCATCGCCGCGGCCTTGCCCATGCACGCGTTGGACTCGTCGTCCGTGGAAATGCGCCGTTCCCGGATCCCGGTGCGCTCGCGGATCCATTGGTCGGACGTATCGAGAATCTTGGAGAACTCGTCGTTGGTCATCACGCGCTTCGGCGCGTAGTGGCCCGTGCCCACCAGCTCGGCGAACGGCCGTTTCATGCCAGCGCCTCCCCGCGCGCGAATTCCGCCTCGATGTCCTGGCTGAGATGGTTCTCGACCGCCTGCAGGGCGACGCGAATCGCGCTGGTAAACGCGCGCGCCGGCGAGGAGCCGTGACAGATGATGGACACGCCTTGCACGCCGAGCAGCGGCGCCCCGCCGTAGGTCGACCAGTCGAGGATGTTCAGGACGCTCCGCATCTCGGGACGCTGGAGAATGTCGGGCGCGTCCCGCTTGATGAACGAGACGAAGACCCGGCCCGCCGACTCGTAGAACTTGAGGACCACGTTCCCCACGAACCCGTCACACACCACCACGTCGAGCCGGCGGCCGCGGGCGCTCGCTTCCGGGACGTCGCGTCCTTCGATGTTCCCCAGATAGGTGAAGCCGGACTGCGCCTGGAGCAGCTGGTGCGCTTCCTTGACCACCGCGTTCCCCTTCTCGTCCTCTTCCCCGATGTTGAGTAGCCCGACCGCCGGCTCCGAGCGGCCCAGCACGTCGCGCGCGTACACGGCCCCCAGGTGGGCGAATCCCACCAGCTCGCGCGCATCGCAATCGACGTTGGCGCCGGCATCGAGCAGCAGCACCGGCTCGCCCGCCGTGGGCAGCAGCGCGCCGATCGCCGCCCGCTGCACGCCGCGGTGCAGCCGCAGGATCAGGGTGGCGGCCGCCAGCACGGCGCCGGTGTTCCCGGCCGAGATGAACGCGTCGGAGCGGTCTTTCTTCTGGAGCCCGAGTCCCACGGCGATGGAGGAATTCGGCTTGCTGCGGATCGCCTGGAGCGGCTTTTCGCCCATGCCCACGACCTCGGGCGCCTCGACGATCTCGACCCGCGCGCGGTCGATCTCGGGATGCTGGGCGAGCGAGCGCTCGATATCGGCCGTCCGCCCGACCAGCTGCACGACGAAGGGTGACGACAGACTGGACAGGGCCTGGGCCGCGCCCTCCACCTCGGCGTGTGGAGCGTGATCGCCCCCCATCGCGTCCAGCGCGATGCGAATCACTTCACGCGTCCTCGACCTCGACGCGCTGCTCTCCGGCGTAATAGCCGCAGGTGGGACAAACGTGATGCGGGCGCTTGAGGTCGCCGCAGCGCGGGCACGGCTGCAATGCGATCGGCGCCGCCTTGTAGTGCGTGCGCCGGGCCCGCTTCTTCCGCTTGGACGTTCTCCGCTTCGGTACCGCCATGGTCGTGATCGCCTCGTTATTCTTCGAGCTTGCTCTTGAGATCGGCCAGGGCCCGCCAGCGCGGATCCGGGGCTGGAGCGCAACCGCACGGACCGGCGTTCAGATCCTTGCCACAGCGCGGGCACAGCCCGCGACACTCCTCCCGACACAGCACGAACGCCGGCGCCGCCAGGGCCAGCTCTTCCCGCACCGCGGGCCGCAGATCGACCGCCACGGCGTGGGGCGCCAGGGGGTAGGAGTCCGGGTCGTCGGCCGCCCCGGCATCCTGGCTGAACAGCGCGCCGATGTCCGCCGCGATCGGCACCCGCACCGGGGCGAGACAGCGCCGGCACTCGGTCGCGATCTCGGCGGCGAGCGTTCCGTGCCAGTAGTAGCGTCCCTCTCCCGTTGCCTGGAGACGCCCGCCCACTCGCACCGGCCCTGCCAGGGTCAGCCCCAACCCCTGCAACAGGGCATCGTCCGGCGCCACACTGGCTTGCGTGTCCACCGGCCCACGTTGCAGCTCACGCAGGTCGATTTGCAACATGGGCAGCGAAGCTAACCCGTTGTGGCGCTTGCGGCAAGCTCCATCTCGGTAAAGAAGAACGCGACCTCGCGAGCGGCGTTCTCCGCCGAATCGGACGCGTGGATGGCGTTCCTCTCCTTGGACTGGGCGTAGCGCTGGCGAATCGTGCCCGGTTTCGCCTCGGCGGGATCGGTGGCGCCGATCACGTCGCGCAGCGCCGCGACCGCCTCGGCCCGCTCCAACGCCAGGGGGATGCAGGGCCCGGACGTCATGAACGCGACGAGCGAGCGGAAAAACGGACGCTCCCGGTGCACCGCGTAAAACGCCTCGGCTTGCGGCGTCGTCAGGTGGGTCAGGCGCACGGCGCGCACCCGGAAGCCCTGCGCCTCGAGGTGCGCGAGGATCTTGCCGGCGGATCCGGCGGCGACCGCGTCGGGTTTGATGATCGCAAGGGTGAGCATCTGTTTAAGGAGGAGGAAGGGGGAAGGGGGAAGGGTCAAATTCGCGACTTGAGCAATGGGACCACGTCCGCGGGGCGTTTCATGACTGAGATCCCCGCGCGTTCGAACGCCTGCATCTTGTCGGCGGCGGTGGCGCCGGCGCCCGAGATGATGGCGCCCGCGTGCCCCATGCGGCGGCCCGGGGGCGCCGTCTGCCCGGCGATGAACCCGACCACGGGCTTCTTCATCTTCCGGGTCACGAAATCCGCCGCGCGCTGCTCGTCCGCACCGCCGATCTCGCCGATCATGACGACGGCCCGGGTCTCGGGATCCGCCTCGAACGCGGTGAGGCAATCGATGAAGTTGGTGCCGATGATGGGATCGCCGCCGATGCCGACGCACGCCGATTGGCCGTAGCCGTTGGTCGAGAGCTGATGAATGATCTCGTAGGTGAGCGTGCCGCTGCGGCTCACGACGCCGATGGGGCCGGGCGTGCAGATGGTGCCCGGAATGATGCCGACTTTACACCGTCCCGGAGCGATCAGCCCGGGACAGTTGGGACCGACGAGCCGCGCGCCCTGTTCGCGCACGTAGGGCATCACCTTGGTCATGTCGAGCAGGGGCACGCCCTCGGTGATGCACACGATCAGCGCCAGTCCCGCGTCGGCGGCTTCGCAGATGGCCGAGGCGGCGAAGGCCGCGGGCACGTAGATCACGCTCGCGGTGGCGCCGGTCTCGCGCACGGCCGTGTCCACCGCATTGAAGATCGGCACCGCGCCCGCGAACCGCTGGCCGCCCTTGCCCGGCGTGACCCCGGCCACGATCGTCGTTCCGTACTCGAGCATCTGCCTGGCGTGGAAGGAGCCGTCGCGTCCGGTGATGCCCTGCACCAGGAGCCGCGTGTCCCGATCGATGAAGATGCTCACGCGGCCCTCCCCTTCCCCTGCGCCGCGTGCACGGCCTGCTGCACCGCCTGGTCCATGTCAGTCAGCGCCGCGAAGCCCGCCTTGGTGAGAATCGCCACGGCTTCGCGCTCGTTCGTGCCGGTGAGCCGGATCACGATCGGGACCTCGAGCGGGAACTCCGCCGTGGCCTGCACGATGCCGTTGGCGACGTCGTCGCAGCGGGTGATGCCGCCGAAGATGTTGAACAGGATGGACCGCACGTTGGCGTCGGCGGTGATGATCTGGAGGGCGGTGACCACTTTCTGGGGATTGGAGCTGCCGCCGATGTCGAGAAAGTTCGCCGGCTCGCCGCCGTAGTACTGCACCAGGTCCATCGTCGCCATCGCGAGCCCGGCGCCGTTGACGCAGCACCCGACCGAGCCCTCGAGCTTGATGAAGGTGAGCCCGGCTTCGCGCGCCCGGGCCTCGGACGGCGCTTCGGCCGCGGGGTCGCGCAGGGCGGCGATGTCGGGGCGCCGCTCCAGCTCGTTGTCGTCGATCACGATCTTGGCATCGAGCGCCACGACCTTGCCGGCCGGCGTCGTGATCATCGGGTTGATCTCGGCCAGCGACGCGCCCACGTCGTACACGGCCGCCGCGAGCTGCTGCATGATCCCCGCCGCCGCCCGCGCCTGCGCGACCTCCGGATACAGGGCGAACCCCAGCCGCAGCGCCTGATGCGCGAGCAGCCCGTAGCGCGGGTCGATCGCCAGTCTGTGGATCTGCGCCGGTGTGTTGGCGGCCACCTCCTCGATGTCGATCCCGCCGGCGGCGCTGACCATGAGCACCGGTCGCTGCGTCTCCCGATCCACGATGATGCCGACGTAGCTCTCCGAGGCGATCTCCGCCGCGGGGGCCACCAGCACCTTCTGCACGGTGAGCCCCTTGATGGTCATGCCGAGGATCTGCCCGGCCACCGCTTCGGCCTCGGACGGGGTCCGGGCCAGCTTCACGCCGCCGGCCTTGCCGCGCCCGCCCGCATGGACCTGCGCCTTGATCACGACCGCGCCGCCCAAGCGCACGGCGGCGGCGCGCACGGCCGCCGGGGTCGTGGCCACCTCGCCCTCGGGTACCGGAATGCCGTGCCGCCGCAGAATGTCGCGCGCCTGGTACTCGTGCAGATTCACGCCAGCTCCTTCGCCACGGTCGTCCCGGCCTCTCCCTGCAGCGCGGCCAGGCCCTGCGCCAGCTCGGCGATGATGGCCCGCTCGCCGCCGCTGCGCACGAACGCCGCGGCGGCTTCGAGCTTGGGGCGCATGCTGCCGGCGCCGAGCTCCCGCCCCTGCAGCAGCTGGTCCGCTTCGGCCAGGGACAGCCGCCGGATCGCGCGCTGCGCCGGCGTCCCCCAGCCGCGGTACACGGCGTCCACGTCGGTGAGGATCAGGAGCACCTGCGCGGCGATCTCGCGTCCCAGAATCGCCGCCACATGGTCCTTGTCGGCCACCGCGTCGATGCCCTCGAGCCCCAGCGACGCATCATCGTAGACCGGCGGCCCGCCGCCGCCGCAGGCGATCACGATGTGACCCGCGCGCACCAGCGCCTGCACCATGGCGCGCTCGACGATCGCAATCGGTCTCGGGCTCGGAGCGAGGCGGCGCCATTTCCCCGGCTTGTCCTCGATCACCGCGACCCCCTGGGCGCGCAACCGCTCGAGCCGCACCGCGTCGAGCGCGTGGCCGATCGGCTTGGTGGGCTCGCGCAGCCGCGGGTCGTTGGCGTCGACCATGGTCTGCGTGATCAGGGTGACCACGGTGCGATCCAGGCCGGCGCGGCGCAGCGCGTTCTGGAGCGACTGCTGAATCATGTAGCCCATCCAGCCCGCCGTGCCCGCCACCAGGAGGCCGAGCGGCAGCGCCTCGAGCTGGCCCGCGGCGAGCTCGTTGCGCGCCAGCTCGTCGCCCACCTGGGGCCCGTTGCCGTGGACCAGCGCGATGTTCCACCCGGCCCGGGCCAGGTCCACGATCGGCGCCAGGCTCTCGCGCGTATGCCGGAACTGGTTGGCGATCGTGGGACGCTCGTGCGCCGGGGCCACGGCGTTCCCCCCGAGGGCGACAACGATGGTCCCGGTCGGCACGGCGGCGCAACTTATTGGGGGGGCGCAGCCGGAGCAAGCGCGCGCCGCCGCGGAGCGAACAGATCTCCCAGCTGGCGATAGATGCGGCCGAAGCGCTCGAGGTCGCGCGCGCGCAGGGCCGAATCGAGCTGCGCGAACAGCCGGGCGGCGCGGTCCCAGCGCGCGGCGATCGTGGTGTCGCTGGCCCCGGGGGCGCCGGCGGCCGTCAGGCGGCGCAGCGCCGCCGTGCGCGTCTCCCCATGGCCCTCGCGGTTGCCCCAGGTGAGGAACACATCGCCGGGTCGCGGGACCGCGCGGCGCGGCGCGATGAGGCGCGCCTGCGCCGACGCCAGATGGGCGCCCGCCATCCAGAAGCGCGGCAACTCGGGCACCGTATCCCCGACGCCCACCAGCCCCTGGGGCGGCTCGTCGAGCGTCGGTGCGGCCACGAACTGGAGCTCGGGGCCCGCCGGTCCGAACGCACCCAGGAGAAACCCTTCCAGCCGGCGGCCCTGCGCCGAGGTGAATCCCTGCACGAGCCACGGCGTCCCGTCGACCGGAGACGCCAGCTCGTAGGGCTCGCGCGTCAGCGGCTGCCAGCCATCGCTGTCCGGCACGGCCGCCAGCACGCTGCGCACGGCCAGGTCGAAGGTTTGCGCGGGATAGCGCAGCGTGGCGGCGAGCGGACGCGGCAGACTCTCGGCCGGTGCGATGAGCGGCGTGAACAGGCGCGCCCAGGCCACGCTCAGCGAATCGGCGCCCGGCAACAACCAGAACCGGGTTTCCCCGGTGGCCGCGTGGATCGCGCCCAGCAGGCCGGCCCGGTGATAGCGCCGGAGGCGATTGGGAGCGGCAGGGTCCACCAGCGGGAACGTGGACCCGGAGACGTACCCGACGGCGCGCCACCACAGGTGGCCGTCCGCCACCACCGGCTCCGGCCGCGCGAAGCTGGCGAACGGCGCCAGTCGCTGGAAACGCTCGCTCGCCGTGCGGCGCCAGAGCAGGCGATCCCCGGGCGCGGTGCGCCGGGCCAGCTCCGGGCTCTGCAGCTCCCAGGCGAGCAGGATGCGCCGCCACCCGCCCCGCAACGCGATCCCGGCCGCCTCGTCCCGATCCGCCGGCGTCACGGCGTACTGGGTGAATCCTTCCCCGAACCAGTACCGCGTGTCGCGCACGGCGATCGGCACCCGGACGAGACCGGAATCCCCCTCCTGGAACGCGAGCGGCGTGCCGACAGCGGCGCGCTGGTCGCGGTGCACCGCTTCCCACGACAGCTCGGGTCGCTGCCGCAGCGCGGAATCGTCCGGGGCGGGCGCCACGATCCACTCCGGCATCCCGCCAGGCCGGTGCAGCAGCGCCACGCCTCCCACGGCTTCCTGCTCCGCCAGGCTGTCCCGCACGGCCGCCGCGACGCGCGGCGCGGACCACAGGGAGGCCGCCGTGACGAATGCCGCCATGCTGGAGTACGCGGGCGCGTCCGTCACGGTCCGTCGTCCCGTGCCGAAGGCGACGGCGCTCAGCTCGGCGCGGTCGCGCGCGAACTCGTCGCCCCGGGTCCGGCTCCAGGTGGGGAGGATGCCGTACACGGAGATTTGCGCCGCCACCGCCACACTCCAGCCGAAGGCGAGCCAGCGCGGACGATCCCACACCACCCAGCCGAGGCTCGCCAGCGCCGCGAGCGCGGCGGCGATCGCCACCGCAAGCGGCCCTCCACCGGGTCCGCGCACGGCGACCAGTCCCGCGTTCACGGTGCCGTGCAGTCCCGCCACCACTTCGGCGGGATCGAGCAGCGCGCCCCACAGCAGCGCCAGGCCCAGCCCCGCGAGCAGCACGCCCAGGTGCACGCGGGCGTGCGCGCTCGCGACCAGGCGACCCCCCTGCCAGCGCAGCGAGCCGATCCCCACGTAGAGAAAGGCGACGAGCACCGCGGCGGTGACGGTCGCGAGCAACAGGAATCCCTGGCGCTCGAGGGCCCACGGCAGGCGACCCAGATACTCCCCCACGTCCCGATTCAGGATGGGATCGACGATGCCGAAGCTCGGCGGGGCGGTGGCGAGCCACGCGGCGCGCCACCAGTCGCCGGTTCCCCACGCGAGCCCCACCCCGAACAGGAGCCCCGCGCCGATGGCGAGAATGAGCAGCAGCCGCTGCGGCACCGCTTCGACGATCTCGAGATTGCCGACGCGGCGCGGCATCTGCACCGAGCCGATGGCGCGGTAGACGATGTAGAGATTGCCGACACCCCAGAGGGTCGCCACGAGCCACACGCTCACGCGCACCAGCCGGGCCAGCGCGCGCGCCTGCAGATAGACCGCGCCGCCCTCCCCGGACAGGGTCGCCGCCCACGCGCGCTCCGCGGTCTCCACGGCGAGCCAGCGACCCGCCACGAGCAGCAGCGCCAGTGCCGCCGCCGCGATCAGCAGCGCGCGGCCCTTGCCCCGGCGCGGACCGGCTACGCCGTCTTGGCGTGGCGCGCGAGCCAGCCTTCGACCTCCCCGCGGTAGGTCTCCAGCTCCGTCGCCGTCCGGGCCTCGAAGCGCAGCACCAGGACCGGCTGCGTGTTCGACGCCCGCAGCAACCCCCACCCGCCCGGGAACGTGATGCGCACGCCGTCCAGCGTGGACACCGGATAGCGCTCGGCGAAGTGGCGCGCCGCCCGCTCGACCAGGTCGAACTTCCGCTCGTCCGGACAGTCGACGCGCAGCTCCGGCGTCGAGACCGTCTGCGGCAGATCCGCCAGCAGCCGGGACAGCGGCCCGCCCACGCGCGCGACGTATTGCAGCAGCCGCGCGGCGCCGAACAACGCGTCGTCGAACCCGAACCAGTCACCGCCGAAGAACACGTGCCCGCTCATCTCTCCCGCCAGCGGGGCGCGCAGCTCCTTCATCTTCTGCTTGATCAGCGAATGGCCCGTCTTCCACATGGTCGGCTTGAGTCCCGCCTGAACCAGCATCTGCGGCAGCACCTCCGAGCACTTCACGTCGAAGATGACCGCGTGCCCCTGCCCCATGCGGTGCGCGAGATCGCGTCCGAACAACACCAGCAGCGTGTCGCCGAACACCGGCGTCCCCCGCTCGTCCACGGCGCCGATGCGGTCGCCGTCGCCATCGAACGCGATGCCCAGCTCGGCCCGCTCCCGCTGCACCGCGGCCTGGAGGTCGTGGAGGTTCTCGACCACGGTGGGATCGGGATGGTGGTTGGGGAACGTACCGTCGGATTCCGCGAACAGCGGCACCACGTCGCAGCCGAGGGCGCGGAGCGTCTCGATCGCCACGAGACTCGTGACCCCGTTGCCGCAATCGGCGACCACCTTCACGCGTCGCGCGAGGGGCGTGTTGCGCTGCACGATCGCGTCGCGATACGCGGCGAGCACGCTCGCGTCCGTCGTTTCCTGGCCGCCGGGCCGCACGGCGAACCGGTCTTCCGAGATCAGTCCGTACAGGCCCTGGATGTCGTCTCCGTAAATCGCCTGGTGGGTGAGCACCATCTTGAACCCGTTGAACTCGGGCGGATTGTGCGATCCGGTCACCTGCATACCGCCGTCGACCGGCAGCGTGTGGGTCGCGAAATACAGCGCCGGCGTCGGCAGCTCGCCCACGTCGATGGCGGCGCCGCCGGCGGACGCGATGCCGCGCCGCACCGCGGCAGCGAGCGGCGGCCCCGAAGGGCGATTGTCCCGCCCCACCGCCACCCGGGGCGGCCGGCCCAGCCGATCGATCGCGAGCGTGGCGAAGGCGCTCCCCACCGCCTGTGCCAGCGCCGGGGTGAGCTGGTCGCCGGTCGTACCGCGGATGTCGTACTGCCGGAAGATCGTGGCGGGGACGCGCATCGAGCCTCCGGTCAGTTCCCGGAGGAGAGGGGCGCGGCGCCCATGCCGGGCGCCAGCGTCGCTGCGCTGCCCTCGGTCAGGGCGAGCAGCCGGTTGGGTCGGATCCCGTAGTACAACACGGCCGCGACGCACACCGCCAGCGCCACCCGCCCCAGCCGGCCGAACCGCATGCCGGCGTGGGCGTCGGCGAACGGCGCGGATTTCATGTACATGGCCATGATCACGGGGAGATAGTAGCCTGCCGAGATCACGCTGGTGAGCACCAGCAGCGCCGCCAGCCACCCCTTCCCGCCCGCCACGGCCGCCGCGAGGATGTACCACTTGCCGATGAAGCCCGCGGTCCCCGGGAACCCGAGCAGGCTCAGCATGCACACCGCCAGGGCGAAGGCGAGCCAGGGCCGGGTAGCCGCGAGCCCCGCCAGATCGTCGATCTGCACGTCGCTCTCACCGCCGCGTCCCTTGGCGGCGAGCAGGGCGAACGCGGCCAGCGACGTGAAGCCGTAGGCGACGAGGTAGAACAGCAGCGCCGCCGTCCCCTGCGCGTTGCCGACCGACACCGCGACCAGGATATAGCCGGCGTGCGCCACCGACGAATAGGCGAGCATGCGCTTCAGCGACCGCTGCGCCAGCGCCACCAGGTTGCCGGCGATCATCGTCACGACCGACAGCCCGACCACGATGCTCGGCCAGGCGACGATGCCCGAAAACGACACCACCAGGACGCGCGCCAGCGCCGCGAACCCCGCCGCTTTCACGGCGGTCGCCATGAAGCCCGTGACGGGGGTCGGCGCCCCGTCGTACACGTCGGGCGCCCACATGTGGAACGGCACCGCGGCGACCTTGAACCCGAACCCGACCAGCAGCAGCCCGAGCCCCAGCAGCAGCAACAGGTTGCTCTGCAGCCCGAGCGAAGCCACCTGGATGCCGATCAGGGCGAGGTTGGTGGTGCCGGTGGCGCCGTACACGAGCGCGATCCCGTACAGCAGGAACGCCGAGGCGAAGGCGCCCAGCAGGAAGTATTTGAGCGCCGCTTCGGCGGCCTTGGCGCGCTTGCGATCGATGCCCGCCAGCACGTACACCGCCACCGACATCAGCTCGAGCCCGAGAAA
>Ga0187892_10008591_pt1 | contig 13907 bp, 15 predicted proteins | sample MA1701073metaG_FD_139345 | JGI IMG/M metagenome (GOLD analysis project Ga0187892, IMG submission 139345) | Bio-ooze microbial communities from a basaltic lava cave in the Kipuka Kanohina Cave System on the Island of Hawaii, USA - MA170107-3 metaG ...
CGACCTGCCCGAGGTGCGGACGGCCCCGCATGTCCCGCAGCGCCTCCTCGAACCAGGGCCGCGCCCGCTCGAACGCGCTCCCCCGCCCCTGGGCGTCGATGCGCGCGAGGTACTCCTCGTCGAACCGCCCGTCCCGCCACGTCGCCTTGTGCATGAGCACGCGCCCGAGCTCGCGTTTGAGGTACGGGTTCCGCGGCATGCGCCGCGTCCCCTCCTCCAGCCGCTCCAGCCCGAACCGCGTCCACTTCCAGCGCTCCTCCGGATCCCGCAGGTGGTTGGCGATGTTGTACGCGCCGTCCCACGCCAGATGGACCCACACCTCCGGGTTGCGCGGCTGCAGCGCCGCGATCGCGTCCATGATTTCGACCGCCTCGAAGTAGCGGTGCTCCTCGTCCCGCATCCGCCGCAGCTCCAGCCACAGCAGGTCGATCGCGACCGCGCGCAGCGGCCCCGGCAGGATCGCCACGGCGTGCTCCGGCATGGCGCGCAGGACGCGCGCGTCGGCGCCGTGCCCCGCTCCTCCGCCCGCTCCGCCGTGCGCTCCAGCCCGAAGTGCTGGACGGCCAGCAGCGCCGGGACGAGGACCCAAGCCTTCTTCATACGGCCTCCGCGAAAGAACAGGCTCGGGATCTGTCGCTACTTGATCGGCTCGACGAGCGACCACCGCAGCAGGTACGCCGGGTTCTTCGGCTTCGCATCCCCGTCCAGCGCCCTGACATAGAGGATGAAGTGCCCGGCGGTGTCCGTCACCCCCTCGATCTCCGCCCACCGCTTCTCTTTCAGCTCCATCGTCGCCGCCTTCTGGAGCAGCCGGTCCTTGAACGTCCAGAGCTCGATCGCAAGGTCGCAATCGCCGTCCTTCTTCACCTGGAACGCCACGCGGTGGGGCGGGAACGCCGGCTTCTCATGGGCGTGCTCCCCGTGCGCATGACCGGCGTGATCGTGCGCCTCCGCCTCCGGCTGGCGGGCGTACCCCACGTACCCGTCAATGTCCCCCGCGGGGAACAGCGTCGCCTCCACCAGCTTCTCGAAGTCCACGCCCTGCGCGTGGTCCAGCCCGTCGTTGAACTCCAGCGCGTCCCCGCCCAGCTCCTTCTTGAGCTCCGAGAGCATGCGGTACAGGTAGAAGTACTCCTTCGTGCCCGCCGCCAGGAGCACCGGCGTAAGTTCCCGCAGCAGCGCCTCCTTCTCCTCCCGCGTGCCCGCCGGCTTTTCCGCCGCCTTCGCCAGCGCGTCGCACAGCGCCGCGTAGTCGTGGAAGATCGGCGAGCTCCTCCCGTGGCGCTTCAGGATGCCGCGCGCGTGGTCCGCCGCGGCGCGGAACCACTTCGCCGCCTCCGGCCGGTCGCCTTTCACGCGCCAGAAGTAGAAGGCGTTGAAGAACTTCGCGAGGTAGATGTTGCCGTCGACCGTGCTCGGGTGGATGTTGAGCCCGATCTGCGTCGTGTGCCAGTCGCGGTCCTCCGAGATCTCGCCGCTCGTGCCGCGCAGGAACTTCCAGCGCTGCTCCTCCTTGAGGACCCGCAGGTCCTCCAGCGCCGCCTCGAACCACGGGAGGGCCAGCTCGAACGGCGTCCGCCCGCCGCCCCGCCCGAGCTTCGCCCGCAGCGCGTCGTCCTTCGTCGACTGGGTCGTGTACGGCTCGTGGAAGTGCCCCTCCTTCCAGGTCGCCTTGTGCACCAGCACGCGCCCGAGCTCGAACTTGAGGTACGGGTCGTTCGGCATCTGCCGGCTCCCCTCCTCGAGCTTCTCGAGGGCGTACTTGATCCATTTCCACTGCTCGTCCGGGTTGCGCACGTGGTTGGCGATGTTGTACGCCGCGTCCCACGCCTGGTTCACCCAGACCTCCGGGTTGCGCGGCTGGAGCTGGGCGATCATGTCCATGATCTCGACGGTCTCGAAATAGCGGTGCTCCTCCTCCTTCATCCGCCTCAGCTGCACCCAGAGCACGTCGACGACCACCGCCCGGAACGAGCCCATGAAGAGCGACGCGATGTACTGCGGCAGGATGCGCGTCGCCTTGAGGTCCGCGATCCGCGTGTAGCGGTCCTCCTCCTGCTTCTCCGCCGTGCGGTCCAGCCGGACCTGGATGCCCACCGACAGCGCCGCCAGGATTCCCGCCGCGATCCACGTCTTCTTCATGCCGCCAGCTCCCGGAACATCATCGCCACCAGCCCGAACGCCAGCAGCACCACCACGCGGGTCAGCATGTTGAGGAACCCGTCCGCCAGGTCGCGCCCCATCACGGCGTGGTCCGCCAGCAGGTAGTCGGAGAAGTTGTACTGGCTGAAATCCGGCACCGCCTTCAGCGTGACCTTCGAGATCGCCGTCGACACCTCCAGGATCCACGGCGGCAGATCCTCGGGCGTGTAGGCCTGCTGGGGCTTGCCCTGCGCGAGCATCTGCCGGAAATGCTCCATCTGCACGTCGATGTCGCGCACTCCCTCGGCGATGTTCCCCCACATCATGCCGATGATGTAGAGGAAGACGCCGAGGACGATGCTGACCGGCGCCGTCAGGAACGTCGATCCCGCCAGCGTCAGCCCCATCACGACCGCCGACTGGAAGAGCACCAGGAGCATGCCGCGCAGGTAGTTCACCTCGAAGCTCCAGCTCGCCCCGTAGAGCACGACGCTCTGCGCGTCCGCGTCGACGCTGAGGTCCGGCTCCGCGGGCGCGACGACGACGTCGAGCCGCCCGTCCAGCCCGACGAGGGCGCGGTCGAAGGCGAACTCCGTCTCCTGGTTCGTGTGGATCTCCCGGATGGCGTCGGCGCTGGCCCCCGTCTGCGGGGTCATGAGGCGGACCTGGATCCTGCCTTCGATGGCGAACTGCTGGCCGCGGCGCCCGAGGTTGCAGCGGAGCTTGATCTTCATCGGATCCGCGAACGCCTCGCGGTCGAGGCCGGAGAACTTCCAGACGAGCGCGCCCTCCGCGCCCTCGGCGCCGGCGCGGACGCCGATGCGCTCCCCCCGCTGCGACTTGAACGTCACGACCTTGCCCAGGCTCTCGAGGCCCTGCGCGAACCAGCGCGGTTCCGCCTTGAGCGGCGGGAAGTCCGTCGACGCGACCGCCACGATCCGGATGTAGACGATGGAGATCACCGCCATGACGCCGAGGAAGATCGCCAGGAGGAGGAAGAAGCCGACGAACTTCCCGGCGAAAAGGGTCGTCCGGTGGAGCGGCTTCGTGACGAGCGTGTAGACGCGGCGCGTCTCGAAGTCGCCCGGCAGCGAGAAGCCGGCGAGGAAGATCGAGACGATCACGGAGAAGAGGAGCGAGGCGCGCACCGACCACACCTCGATGAGGCGCAGGCGGCTCTCGGCGTCGATCGCGGGGAAGAACGCGGCCGAGCTGACGATCGCCGCGCCGAAGAGGAGGAGCAGGACGAACACCCGCCGCCGCACCGCCTCGAGCAGCGTGAGGCGCGCCACGGCCCACAGGCGGTGGAGCGTCGCCGCCGGGCCGGTCGCGCTCACTTCGGGTCCTCCGGCTTGGGCGGAGGGGGCGCGAGGCCGGGCTCGGCCGGCGCCCCTTTGACGATCCTCAGGAAGACGTCCTCGAGGGTCTCGACGGTCGCGCGGCTCTCGACCACCGCCGCGCCCTGCTGCCGGGCGAAATCCTCGAGCTTCACGCGCGCCTCGTCGGTGAGGCTCCGGAACGTCATGGTCACGTGGTCGCGCCGCACGAGGATGTCCTTCACGGCGCCGTACTCCCGGAGCTGGCCGTTGTGGATGATCGCGATCCGGTCGCAGATCTCCTGCACGTCGGCGAGGAGGTGGCTGGAGAGGAAGACCGTCTTGCCCTTCCGCTTCAGCTCGAGGATGAGGTCCTTCATCTCGCGCTGCGAGATCGGGTCGAGCCCGCTCGTCGGCTCGTCGAGGAAGACGACCTCCGGGTCGTTGATGAGCGCCTGGGCGAACGAGATCCGGCGGACCATGCCCTTGGAGTACTCGCGGATCTGCCGCTTGCGCGCCTTCGTCATGCCGAAGCGGTCGAGCAGCTCGTCGATGCGGCGGCGGCGCGTGTCGCGGTCGATGTTGAAGAGGCGCCCGTAGAAGTCGAGCGTCTCGTCGGCGTTGAGGAAGCGGTAGAGGTACGACTCCTCCGGGAGGAAGCCGATGCGGGCCTTCGCGGCGACGTCGGTAGGCGGCGCGCCGAGCACCCTCGCCTCCCCCTCGCTCGCGAAGAGGAGGCCGAGGAGGAGCTTCATCGTGGTCGTCTTGCCGGAGCCGTTGGGGCCGATGATCGCGAAGATCTCGCCGCGCTTGACGTCGAAGGTGAGCGCGTCGAGGGCCTTCAGGCGCGGCCGCCCCCAGAAGTCCTTGTAGACTTTGGTGAGGTTCTTCGTCTCGATGACGCGTTCCAGGTCGTTCACCTCAGCGCTCCCCACGGTCATGACGGCGCGCGGGCGCCGTTCGTTGTCCGGCTAGAAAAACAGCCACGGGAGAAGACGCACGCTCGCCGTGTCGACCCCTTCCGTGGCTTCACCTCCCGGGCGGTCCCGGGCTAGAATCTCCCTCTCGACTCTTTCTGCACCTTGCGGATCAGCTGGCGCTCCTTGCGCCGGCGGACCTCGCTGGGCTTCTCGTAGAAGGCCGTCCGCTTGATGTCGCGCGTCAGCCCCTCCTTCTCGCACGCCTTCTTGAAGCGCTTGAGGAGCTGGTCCAGAGACTCGTTCATCCTGACTTTGACTCGGATCACGCTCTCTTCACCTCTTTCGCAGGCGGGGATTATAGAGAGTTGGACGCGCGGGCGTCAACATCGTTGCGCCGCGGGCCCGTTTTCCCGCCCCCTTGACAACCGTCAAATTATAGTTTATAATTCATAAGCTACGATTGCCGCGCGGGCGCGGAGGAGGCTTGCCCTCCGAAGCCCTTCCAACGGCGAAGCGAGCCTGGGACGGCGAAGGAGGGTGGACCGATGGGACGCAACAGCCCCAACCTGTACGAGCTCCTCAAGCAGACCGGCGCGAAACCGGACGACCCGGCCGCCGACGCAGCCGTCCGCACCGCCACGCCGCCCCCGATGAAGCTCGACCCCTCGCCGGCGGCGCCCGAGCCCGCCGCGATGACGCCCCTGCGACCCGCCGTCGCAGCGCCATCCGCGAAGCGCCCGGGCCTCGGCGAGCGCTCGATCACGCTCACCTTCAACGCCATCGCCTTCGCCGCGCTCGTCGTCGTCGGCGTCGTCTTCGTCGCCTACGCCATCGGCGTGCGCGTCGGCCGCGCCGGGGCCCCGGCGCCGGCCCCCGCGGCGCCCGCCGTCATCGAGCCGAGCCAGCCCCCCCCGACGCCCCAGGTCTACACGATCCGGCTCATGGAGTGGTCCGCGCGCACGACCGCCGAGCGGACCCACGCCCAGGGCAACGCCGTCAAGCTCAAGAACGCCCTCGACGGGCGGCAGTTGGGCGGATCGGAGATCAAGCCGGCCGGCGACCGCGTCCTTCTGAACTTCGGCCGCTTCGCCGATCCGAACGCGCGGGAGGCGAAGGAGAAGCTCGCGCAGCTCCGCGAGTTCCGGCTCAATCGGAACGAGCAGCCCGTCTTCCGCGGCGCCGGATTCGCCCGCGTGGAGTAGGCCTCAGTACCGCTCCGCAGAAGTCGGTGTCCATGTGCGGAAAGACCGAAGATCAAAGATCGAAGATCAGAGGTGGCCACCCCCAGGCCCCCTCCGAGGGGGTCGGGGGGTGAGTGCACTTTGATCTTTGGTCTCTGTCTTTGATCTTTCGGCACCAGATGGTCACGAAGTTGCGCGGCGCCGTACTCAGCGGCCCCCGGCCCGGGCAAAGAGCACGGCGATCCCGCCGACGTTCGCGAGCGTCGTCAGCCCTCCGAGGATGATCCCCACCCACGCGTGCGCCGCCCCCTTCGCGGAGGGATTCCGCCTCCGGTGCCCCAGCCCCACGAACCCGCAGATGAGCGCGACCGGGCCGAGGATGACCCCCAGGCAGGGGATCAGGCTGAACACGGCGCAGTAGTACGCGACGAGCGCGCTCGGGTTGCGATACGGCACGACCGTCGCCATCGCGTCGTCCTGCGGGGGCCGCGCGAACGGCTGCCCGCACGACGGACAGGAATGCGCCTGCGGGCTGACGGGGTTGCCGCAGGCGGGGCACGGGGAGGTCGCCATCGCCCTGATTGTACTTGATCGGTCCAGACCTTTCGAGTACCCTCCTCGCTCCCATGTCGATCCACAAGAGCCTGGTGCCGCAGAGCAAGCTGCGCCGCCACCGCAACGTGCTGTCGCGGTCCGAGCGCCTCGAGATCCTCCAGAAGGAGGATCGCTGGGACGAGTCGAAGTCGGTCTTCGGCCTCGTCAAGGTCCGCAACATCCTCATGAAGGCGAAGCCCAAGAAGAAGGAAGAGGCGGCGGTGGAAGGCGTGGCCGCGGTTCCGGGCGCGGCCCCGGCGGCGGGCGCTGCCGCTCCGGCGGCGGGCGCCAAGGGCGCAGCCCCCGCGGCGGGCGCCAAGGGCGCGGCTCCCGCGGCGGGCGCCAAGGGCGCGGCTCCGGCGGCGGGCGCCAAGGGCGCAGCCCCCGCGGCGGGCGCCAAGGCGGCGGCCCCGGCCCCCGGCAAGGACAAGAAGAAGTAGCGAACCCTCCCCCCGCCGGCGCGCTGCTCCTGCATGGGAAAGAGAATCGTCCTCGCGGCGGTCCTCATCGCGCTGCCGGCGTCTGCCTGGGCGGACGAACTCCCGCGCTTCCGCGGCGAACGGGCGCGAGTGGAACGCGCGCTCGTCCAGCGCGGACTCGACCCGGCCGCGGCGCGCTCCGAAGCGGCGGCGATGTCGACTCAGGACGCGCGTTTCTTCGCAGAGTCGCCGTCTTCCGTGCAGTCGGCGGGCCACGCCGGCGAGATCGTCATCGGCGGCTGCTGCTCGTGCGCTCTGCTCCTCCTGCTGCTGCTGCTCGCCTAGCAGGCTGCTGAAAAACAGCAGCCTGCCGTCGACCCTCCGCCGTCCGTCGTCCCGCGAACTGCCAAGCCGGTCAGGAGACTGGCGTCGACAGGCGACGGAGAACGAACCACGACATGAGACGTGATCCGTGATACATGCGACAAGCAGGCTACCCCTTCCTCAGCGCCTGCTAGCGTGGCTGCAGAGATCGTCGGCTGACGGCACGCCGTCCTCGCCGAGGCTCACGACGTCGAACGGAAACCCGTCGGTCCCGGGGACGCTCAGCAGGAGCCTCCGCCCCCACGCGTCCTGCGGAATCTCGCTTCGGAACGGCTGCCAGCCTTCGGCGGGCACGTAGTCCGGACGGAACACCAGGTGCTCCAGCAGCTCCGGGTAGCGCTGGTGCTGGAACTTGAACCGCTCCACGTCCCCGGCCACGTCCTTCACGGCAAACTCCGACGTCCTGAGTTTGGCGGTCTCGCCGTCGCCGACCACCTTCACCGCGATCACCGTCGCGAGGATCCCCAGGATCACGATCACCACCATGATCTCGATCAGCGTCAGTCCTCGTCTCTTCATGAGCCTTCAACGCGCGGCCGCGCAAACCGTTGACATTTTCCGCAAAGTGTCACGGCCGCTCCCGCAAATCCGCGCGCGATCGCGGATGGCACGGCTCTTGCAACACGCGCGGCGTGCGCCTCCCTCCGCTCATCCATCGGTGGTTCGTCCAGTACAGCCCGCTATACTTCGTGAGCGCGCTGTGCGTCCTCGGCGGCGTCGGCATCATCGCGGGCGACCTCGAGCCCGACGCGCGCCGGTCGAAGTTCGCGCTCGCGGCCGTTTCGCAGGCGTACGAGCTGCTCCTCATCGCCGGCGCCTGGATCCTCCTCCGGTTCGGGCAGCGCCGCCCCGCCGTCATCCTCGCGCTCCTCGAGCTCGGGTTCCTCTTCGACATCGCGATGAACGGCGAGCGCCTGACCGGCATCGCGGGCTGGATCGGCGGCCCCCGCGGGAGGATCGCGATGGGGTCGAGCGTGGTGTTCGGCGCGCTCGCCGCCGTCAAGCTGCTCCTGCTGGCGCGCGTCTTCCGGCTGCGCGGGGCCGCCGCGCCGCTCGCCGTCGCCGCCGCGGCGCTCGTGGCGATGCCGCTCGTGCCGTATCTCGTGGAGTTCGCCGGGCAGGAGGCGCCCGCGCGCGTCGCCACGCACCTCGGGATCTCGTGGCTGGGGGCGCTCCTCCTCGGTTGGGCGTTCGTGCGCGAGTCGCGCTCGTGGACGTCGGGGTTCGCGACGGACGACTGGTCGGTCGAGGTCGCGCGGCGGATCGCCTCCGCCGCGCCGTTCATCGCCGCGATCGCGTGGGCGGGGCACGGCGTTGCCTGGAGCTGCTTCCTCAACGTCCCCCTCTCCCCCGCGCACGCCGCGCCGTACGTCCTGGTCGGCGCGTCGGCGTGGGCGGCGCGGCGGATGAGCGCGAGTTCGCGCCAGGCGGAGTTGTGCGCGTGGGCCGGCGCCGCCGTCGCGCTGTTCGCGGCGGCGCTGGCCCCCTCCCCGGCGGGCCTCTGGCCGCTCGCGGGGACGGCGTTCATGGCCGCGGCCGCCATGATCGCGCTCACGAGCGTCGGCACGCTGCGCCTGGCCGCGCCGGCGGTCGTCTGTCTCTTCGGCGGCTCCTACCTTGTGGCGTCGGGCGGCGAGCCTCCGCTGCCGGCGCCGCATTTCCTCTGGCCGGCGGGCGCCGGGCTCGCGCTCCTCGCCGCCGCGCTCGCGCAGCGCGACTTCCGCGCGCTGCTCGTCTCGTCGCTGTCCGTCGGCGTCGCGGTGCTCCTCATCGAGCGCGCCGACGAGTTCCTCACGCCGTTCGCGTGCATCGCGGCGGCGATCTGGCTGGCGGCCTGGACGTGGCTCATGTTCGACGACCTGCGCCGCTGGCTGCCGTTCGCGCTCACGGCGGGCGTCCTCGGATGCGGCCTTCTCGTGCTCGCGCATGAGCCGATGGCGGTGGCGCCGTGGTACGGCGGAAACGCGATCATCGCGGCCGGCGTCGGCTTCGCCTTGCGGCGGCCGGAGTGGCAGCTTGCCGGGCTCCTGGGCTGCGCGCCCGCCGCGCTCGCGACGCGCGTGGTGTGGATGCCGCACACGACGACGGGCTGGGGCTCCGCGCTCGTGGTCGCGGGCTTCGTCTGCCTCCTCGCGGGGCTCGCGTTCAACCTCGCCGCCGCGCGGAGGGCGCCTGCGTGACGATGCGGACGCTCGCCCGGCGCCTCGCGGCCTCCCTCGTGATCTCGGCCGTCGTGAGCGCGCCGCTGCTCGGCCTCGCGTGGTGGCTCCTCTCGGAGCGCCGGCTCTCCGGGCGCGCCGAGATCGGAACCGTGTGGCTCGGGACGGTCGCCATCGGCATCTTCGGCGGCGTCGCCGTCGCCGCCTTCGTGGGAATGGCGTTCCTCGGCTCCGACGACATGGACAGGTAGCGCGCGGCTCACCCCTTCAGGATCGGCCCGACCTTCTGGCGGATCTGCTCCTGGATCGCGTCGATCGACAGGCTCGCGTCGACGCTCTCGAAGCCGTACTCCTTCCCCATCACGTCGAACTCGTGGATGAGCAGCATCTGGTACCGGCGGAAGCTCTCGAAGTAGTCCGCGTCCAGGTGCATGTCCATCCCGCTCTCCCAGTAGTTGAGCCCGTCCGCCTCGATGACGCGCGGGATGAGAGTCTCGACGTCGACTCTCAGCAGGAACGTCAGGTCCGGCACGAGCGCGATCTCGAAGATCTTGCGCAGGTAGTCCTTGTCGATGCCGCGCACCGAGCTGCGCGCGATGGCCGTGTAGACGTAGCGGTCCGAGAGCACCACGAACCCCGACCGGAGCGCGGGGATGATGACGTTCTCGAGCCGGTCGGCGAAGTCGGTCGCGTAGAGGAGCGTGTACGTCAGGCCGGAGAGCATGTTGCCGCTCTTGGCCGCCTCGATCGACGTCGACACGAGGTTCGACCGGCTCCACCCGGTGGTCACGACCGGGAACCCCTGCAGCTCGATCCACTGCTGCAGCAGCGCCATCTGCGTCGACCGCCCGACGCCGTCCGTCCCCTCGACGACGATCAGCCGCCCGCCGAGGTCGTCGGCCGAGACGTACGGCAGCCCGCGCCCCATGTACCGGCGTCCCATCAGCGCGCCTCCGACGGGTAGATGCGGGGGAGCGTCGCGATGTGCTTCTTCCCCGTGTACCCGTTCAGGGCGGCGACCACCCGGCCGCGCATCGCCTCCTGCTGCTTGTTCACCGGCAGCGTCGCGTCGACGACGTCGAACCCGACCTCCTGCGTCATCGCGTCGTACTCCTCGAGGATGCGCGACTGGAAGAGGCGGAAGCTCGCGCGCTCGTCGGGAGCCAGCCCCATGTCCATCCCGGCCTCGTACCACTTCAGCTTCGTGCGCCCCGTCAGGATGCGCTTTATCGCGACGTCGATCGGCACGCGGAAGTAGAACGCGACGCTCGGCGTCACGGCGAAGCTGTAGAGGTTGCGCACCCACGTGGCGTCGCAGCCGCGCACCGCGTCGCGCGCGTACGCCGTGAAGACGTACCGGTCGGCCAGCACGACCATCCCCGCCTTGAGCGGCGGCAGGATCGCGTGGTGGAACCGGTGCGCGAAGTCGGTGGCGTGCAGCAGCGAGAACGTCGTCGGCGTCAGGTTCTGCTTCCTCTTGCCGCGCTTGGTCGTCTCCTTCACCAGGTCCGACGAGTTCCACTCGGTGAAGACCACCGGGTACCCCTGGCTTTCGAGGAACTTCCGCAGGAGCGACAGCTGCGTGCTCTTCCCGGATCCGTCGATGCCCTCGACGATGATGAGCCGCCCGCGGTGCTCCGTCGGCGTGAAGAGCTCGATCACGGCCTCACCGCCGCTTCCCGCGCTCGCCGCGTCTCGCGCGCCGCCGCCTCGACCGCCACGGCCCGCCCGAGCACCTTCTCGAGCAGCCCCGTCTTCTGCCGCGCCGCGTAGAGCTCCATCGCCGGGTCGTCCCGCGCGATCGCCCGCACCGTCACGGTCCGGCCCCGCGCCGCGACCTTGACCGACTCCACGACGCCGAACCGGCTGCGATCGAGCGCGTCCGCGACGCGGACGATCGCCGCGAGCGCCGTCAGCGTGCGCCGGTCCTCGTCCGTCAGCCCGCGCAGCCACGAATCCTTCCGCCGCGGCGAGCGGCGGCGATGGTACCGCACGATGCCCGCGATGATGTCGATCTCCTCGGGCGTGAAGCCCGAGAGCTCGGAGTTCGTCACGAGGTACCAGCCGTGCTTGTGGTGGCCGTCGAAGCTCACGTGGTAGCCGATGTCGTGCAGCAGCGCGCCGTACTCCAGCAGCTCGCGCGCGCCGGGGCGCAGGTCGCGCGGCAGCGGCAGCTGGTCGTAGAGCTGAAGCGCCAGCTTCGCCGTCTGCCGGCCGTGCGCCTCGTCGAACTCGCAGCGCCGGGCCAGATGCATCACGCTGCGCAGCCGGACGTTGGGAATCTCCGCCTCCAGCGCCAGCTTCTTCGCGTTCTTCGCGACGTAGTCGAGCACGAGCCCCTCGCGGATCGCCTTGTCGCAGAGCGTGACCGACTCGAGCCCCAGCGCCTCGAGCACCTCGATCAGCAGGCACGCCCCCGGGAGGATGATGTCCCGGCGGTCCGGGTCGAGCCCCTTCATCCCGTTCAGCTCCCCCTCGTCCGCCCGCACCAGGTCCTTGTGGAGATCCTCCAGGTCGTCGAGCGTGAACGTGAACCCCTGCGGATTCGCCAGCGCCTCGTCGTCGCGCCGCTCGCTCACGACCGACCCGATGTTGATGATCGTGCCGGACGTCCCGATCACCTGCGCCGGGCCCAGGCGGCGGATCTCCTCGAGCGTCGGCTCGAGGGTCTCGCGCAGGTGCCGGTGGATGCGCTGGTGGTCGCTCTTCGGGACCGGCTGCTTCGTGATGAAGAGGTCCTTGAGCCGCGCGCCGCCGAGCTTGAGGCTGCGCGCGAAGAGCATCTCGCGGTCCGTCCCCACCATGAGCTCCGCCGAGCCGCCGCCCACGTCGACGACGAGCGCCGGGCGCGCGCTCAGGTTCATGAAGTGCCGCACCGCGAGGTAGATGAGGCGGCACTCCTCCTCCCCCGTGACCGTGCGCACCTTGATGCCCGCTTCGCGCTCGATGCGGTCGAGCAGCTCGCCGCCGTTGGACGCCTCGCGGATCGCCGCGGTCGCCACGCCGAGCACCTTGGCGACGCCGCGGTTGCGCCCCAGGAGCGCGAAGTGCTTCGCGACGTTCAGCGCGCGCTCGACCTTCTCCTTGGCGATGAACCCGGTCTTGAGCGTGCCGTCCCCGAGGCGCGTCATGTCCTTCGCGCGGCCGACGATCTCGAAGCTCCCGCCCTGGCCGATCTCGGCGATCACGATGTGCATCGAGTTCGTGCCGATGTCGAGGACGCCGAGCTTCATGGCGTCAGCTCCTGGACCGCCCGCGCCACCGCCTTCCGCATCATCCGGCGCGCCGCCGTCGACGCCCGCCGCTCCTCGCGGGCGGCCGCCTCGTCGGGGCCGAGCAGCTTCTGCAGCACCTCGAGGTCGTGCGCGCGGCCGATCCGCTGCTGGAGCGGGTGCAGGATCTCGCCGTCGCGGCCGATCGCCTCCAGAACGTAGCGGGCCTTCTTGGCCTCGATGCGCAGGGCGTGCATCTCCCGCTTGCCCGCGGGCGCCCGCCGCAGCGCCTCCTCCAGGCGCGCCGCGCGACCCGCCAGCCCCTCGCCGAGCCCGCCTGCGCGGCCGGAGCCGCCGCTATGGCGCGGCAAAGGCTCGTCCCGACCGGCCTGCGCCGCCGCCTCCGACGCCGCGCGCAGCAGCGCCGCGACAGCCGCACGCCGCCCCGGCCGGAGCAGCTTCGCCACCGCCCGCCCCGCCTCCTCGCGCCGCACGCGGACCGGATCCGCGTCGAGCCCGAACGCCGCCGCATCGGCCACCGCCACGTCGAGGAGGCGCCGCTCTCCCAGCGCGCGCCCGAGGCGGCGCAGCTCGCCTCGCAGCCCGCGCGGAACCGCCGCGATCCGGCGCGCCACCCAGACCGCCGCGCGGATCCGCCGGAGCAGCACCCGAAGATCGTGCACCACCGTCGGCTCCAGGCGGCGGTGGGCGCGCCGCGCCAGCCGGTCGAACGCCTCGGCGCGCCGGCGGAGCAGCCGGGCGATGCGGTCCCCCGCGGCGACGGATTCCTCCCGCACGTGAAGCATGTCAACGGAGAGCATAGTCGCCCGACCGAGGAACGTCCACCGTTCAGGGCTTCAGCTTCTCCTCGATCCGCTTCCGCAGCGCCGGGTCCTTCGCCGCCTCCAGCGCCCGCGTCCATTCCTCGCGCGCGGCCCGCGGCATCCCGAGCTTCGCGTGCGCCTCGCCGATCTCCAGCAGGCGCGCCGCCCGCCGGTCGAACTCCGTGAGCGGCATCACGTCGAGCGACGCCTTCCACGCCGCGATCGCCAGATCGAGCCGCCCGTTCGCGGCCCGCGCCTGCCCCAGCGTGCCGAAGGCCCCCCCCAGATAGAATTCCGCGTCGAGGATCTCCTCCTTGAGCGCTGGCTGGTCGGCCGGCGCCGCCTTCCCGAGCTCGACCCGCAGCCGCCGGAGCCGGCGCTCGTACGACTCCGCCGCGCGCTCCGCCAGCTGCAGCGCCTCGTCGGGCTTCTGGCCCATCGCGACGTAGAGGTCCGCCAGGTTGTTGCAGAGCAGCGGGTCCGCCGGCGCCAGCGGCAGCGCCTGCTCGTACGACGCGCGCGCGCCCCCCGCGTCCCCCGTCGCTCTCAGGCAGTTCCCCAGCCCGATCAGCGAATCGACGCTCTTCGCGTCCTTCGAGAGCGCACGCCGGTAGAACTCGATCGCGCGCTTCCAGTCCCCCTTCTCCTCGAACTCCGCCGCCACCGCCGCGTCGCGCCGGGCGTCCGCCGGCCGCAGCTCCAGCAGGAAGTACTGCGTCGCGCTCCAGCCCTTCTCCAGCTCCTCGAACGCGACGA
>Ga0187892_10008592_pt1 | contig 13907 bp, 15 predicted proteins | sample MA1701073metaG_FD_139345 | JGI IMG/M metagenome (GOLD analysis project Ga0187892, IMG submission 139345) | Bio-ooze microbial communities from a basaltic lava cave in the Kipuka Kanohina Cave System on the Island of Hawaii, USA - MA170107-3 metaG ...
ACCGGATAATTTTCTTTGAACCATTTGAGATCATGAATAGGTACAGGACTATTTTTAAACCCTAACAACGCCTTTTCCTGCGTAACAATTACTTCGCTTCCTGTTTGCAAGGCAAGATCAAAGAGAAAATTATCTTTTGGATCGGGACTACCTTTAAAAGCGAAAATTGTTGTTTTAAAAATAGTGGCTTTCCTGATTGCTTCAACAATAATTCTTGGTTGCGCATCTGCCACACGAATACACTTCGCAAGATTATTTTCAAGCTCCACTAATATTTCATCATTAATAAAAACTTGCAGATCGTATTCATCAATAGCGCTAACCAGGCGGTAAACTTTGTTGTAAGCAGCATAAGTGAGATACACAGAGGTGTCAATCACGAACTTTTTTTTCATATCGTTCTTTTCTGTCTTTGCTTACTATCTCAGCTATTTCCTCTTCAGAGAGTGATTTAAATTTCCCCTCCAGCTCTTTATCTGCTTTTAAGGCAAGTTCCTTTGCCTGCTGCAATTTTATTTTACGTAAAACCTCCTCTTTTGAAGCCTCACTTAATTCATCCACTTCATCCACAATCTGCCGCAAAAGTGATGGCGCCTTTTCACTATTTTTAATTTCTTCCTGTCCCATGGCTTGACAATTTTCTTACCAAGTTACAAAAGAAAAAGCTGGAATGAAAGCTATCGCATGTTCCCGCTGTGGAAAGCCTATTGAATCTTTTTCTTATTATAAAAACACTAAACTACTGTTCAACCGTTTGCACCATTTTACATTTGACACCAATGCTGTTAATTAATTTGTGAACTTGCAACAACAAAATTTTCCAATATGTCCAACAATCGCCGCCAGTTTCTTCGCAATCTTACAATAGGTACGGGGGCTATAGCTACAGGCCTGCCCTCTTTCGCTAATCAAACCCTTGCTGCCACTGATGAACAAATGAATCGCTCTTTTGAATGGGAAAAGAAAGGGCAACGATTTAATATGTGTGGTTATGCAGCGCCTAAAATTGAAACAGTAAGAGTTGGGATCATTGGTTTAGGCATGCGTGGCAGCGGCGCAATAGACCGTTTAAGTTATATTGAAGGACTGGAGATTGTTGCTCTTTGCGATAAATATCCTGATCGTGTTGCAAAGGCTCAACAAACATTGCAAAAAAGAGGCCGCCCCAAAGCCAAAGAATATAGTGGCGAAGACGGGTGGAAAGCAATGTGCGAACAAAACGACGTTGATCTTATTTACAATGTAACTCCCTGGCACCTGCATGCACCTATTAGCATTTGTGCTATGAAAAATGGTAAACATGCAGCTACCGAAGTAAATGCAGGTTTAACAATTGATCAATGCTGGGAGCTGGTGGAAACATCAGAAAAAACAAAGAAGCATTGCATGATGCTCGAAAACTGTTGTTATGATTTTTTTGAACTACTCACATTAAATATGGCCCGCAATGGTTTGTTTGGCGAATTAGTACATGCTGAAGGCGCCTATATTCATGACCTGAGCAAAGATTATCTTTTTAATAAAAATGCTTATGCTGATATGTGGCGTCTCAAACAAAACTACCAGCTTCATGGTAATCTTTATCCCACACATGGCCTTGGCCCGATCGCACAATGTCTCGATATCAACCGTGGCGACAGGATGGAACACCTGGTAAGCATGAGCACCAATGATTTTACACTAAACAATTTGGCTAAAGAAATGGCTGCGAAAGATTCATTCTTCAATGAGTATGTAGACAAACCTTATCGCGGCAATATGAATACTACCATCATCCGAACCGTAAAAGGGAAAACGATCATGTTGCAGCATGACGTATCAACTGTTCGTCCTTATTCAAGAATTCATTTGTTAAGCGGCACTAAGGGTATTGCCCAAAAATATCCCGGGCCTGAAAAGATAGCTTTTGGTCATAGCTGGATCAAAAAAGAAGAACTGGATGAACTATATAAAAAATATACACCACCTATTGTAAAACATATTGGTGAAATAGCAAAGGAAGTAGGCGGGCATGGCGGTATGGATTTTATCATGGATTGGCGATTGATTGATTGCCTGCGTAATGGTTTGCCCCTTGACCAGGATGTATATGATGCTGCCGCCTGGAGCTCCATCATACCATTAAGTGACAGATCAGTTGAAAAAAAATCAAGAACGGTTGACGTACCTGATTTCACCCGTGGCGCATGGCAAAACAATAAACCCGTTGATCTTACATTAAATGGAGGAGCTACTACCAAAGTAAGACAGGTAGCTAAGTAATCTGCGAAATAACATCTCAATCAAAAATTAACAGAAGACCGGGTAACATACCTGGTCTTTTTACGTTTTAAACAACAGATGAAATAAAAAGGGTGTTATGGCGGGAATCGCTTAGTTTTACCAATCGTTCACAGCCGTTATCCCTCATTTAAAAATCCTTAATTCTACAGCCAAGGCACTCATATTGAAAATCTATTGTATAATACTTCATGAAAGCACTGACCACCATTACTGATCCCGTTTATGTTCCCAAAGAAAAATATACCCTGTACGACAAATTCTGGCTCCGTTATATCAATGATCCAAGAGATCTTCCTTTCATTTATTTATTAACAGCCATTCATATCATGGTTATTCCGGTTGCGGTTATTCTTTACACACCTTTTTTGAATAACTGGTACTGGTGGCTTGCTTATATTCCTTATTTCTATATTTCCCAATTATATTTCAAAGGCCGTTTCGGATTGATGTTGCATTGCATCAGTCATCGCAAACTTTTCAAGAAAGGATATACATGGATCTATCACTGGACTATATGGGGCGTTTGTCCTTTCTTTGGCCATACGCCTGAAACATATTTTGTTCACCACATGGCCATGCATCATGTAGAAAATAATATGGAAGATGACGCCAGCAGCACTCTTCCCTATCAACGGGATAGCTTTGGCAATTTCATGCGATACTATCTTAACTTCTTCTTCCTTGGCTTCCGGGACACTTTCATGTACCTTTTCAATCGTAAAAGAAAAAAAATGTACATGCGGCTGACGTTTGGTGAATTCTCATTTTTCCTTCTTTGCATCGCCATGAGTTTTGTGAATTTCAAGGCCACACTCTTCATCTTTATTATACCATTCATTTTTGCCCGTTTTGTTATGATGATGGGCAATTGGGCGCAGCATGCTTTTATTGATACCAACGACCCGGAAGAAAATACCATTAACTGCATCAATACAAAATATAATAAAACCTGCTGGAATGACGGCTACCATGCTGTACACCATCTTCGTCCTGCATTACACTATACAGATATCCCATCGGAGTTTATAAAAAACAAAGACAAATTTGCCGGGAAAAAAGTTTTTGTTTTCGATGGCATTCACTATCTCCATATTTTTCTGTGGCTGATGACAAAACGCTATGACAAACTCGCCGACAATTTGGTCAACATCAACAACGTATTTGCCAGCAATGAAGAGGCTATAGCGCTGATGAAGGAAAGAACAAAGAAGGTTAATATCCGGACCCTGCAAGGCTCTTTCGCTGTATAATACTTGTTTGATTTTTATTTTTCCCCGCTTTAACACTAGTATCATCTTCGTTGTCCCTACTATTTCAGCAGGGACACTCTTCAGCGTCCGGTTCTCTACTGTTCATTTCAGAAAAATCCACTTGTTTCAGTCATCCATTAATATCTTAGCCATCTAAACAAAGCAGTTATGCCTTCCTTTTCGGTAACAGGGAATTTGGTTGATGTTCATCGGCAGGAAATATATTCTGCAGAGGTAAAAGTTGAAAATGGAAGGATTATTTCAATTAAAAGAACCAGTAACCTGCAACCTGTAACCAGCAACTTTATTCTTCCCGGCTTTATAGACAGCCACGTTCACATAGAAAGCTCTATGCTGGTGCCTTCAGAGTTTGCAAGATTAGCTGTTGTACATGGTACCGTAGCCACAATAAGCGATCCGCATGAAATTGCGAATGTATGTGGCATGGAAGGTGTTGAGTTTATGATAGAAAATGGGAAAAACGTTCCTTTCAAATTCAATTTCGGCGCTCCAAGCTGTGTTCCGGCTACAATCTTTGAAACAGCGGGTGCAGTATTAAATTCATCAGATGTAGAAAAACTTTTACAGCGGGATGAAATAAAATACTTAAGTGAGATGATGAATTTTCCGGGTGTGCTGAATGGAGATGCAGAAGTGATGAAAAAAATTGCGACTGCTCATCGTCTTGACAAACCTGTTGATGGACATGCGCCGGGATTGAGAGGTAAACAAGCCAAACGGTATATCGGTGCCGGAATATCTACAGATCATGAATGCTTCACCAAAGAAGAAGCTTTAGATAAGTTGAAGTACGGCATGAAGATCATCATCCGTGAAGGAAGTGCCGCCAAAAACTTTGAAGCCTTGATTGATCTGCTTCATGACCACGAGGATATGATCATGTTTTGCAGCGACGATAAACATCCTGACAGTTTAGTATTGGGACATATCAACCAGCTATGTGCAAGAGCTGTGGCAAAAGGAATAGATATTTTTAAAATAATAAAAGCCGCATGCGTTAATCCTGTTCATCATTATAAATTAACTGTTGGGTTATTAAAAGAAGGCGATCCGGCCGATTTCATTTTAGTAAAGGACTTAAAGAATTTCGAAGTTGTAAGAACTTATATTGATGGAATGCTTGTTGCAGAAAACGGGAAGACATTGATCAATTCTTATGCTTCCGATATCATTAACAATTTTAATTGCATTAAAAAAGAAACTAAAGATTTTGCATTCAGCGTCACTGATCATTCTCAGCTTACCATCCCTGTAATAGAAGCATTAGACGGACAATTGATAACTAACAGGCTTGAAGAAAAAGTAAAGATTGAAAACGTACGCTGGGTAAGTGATACTGAAAAAGACATTTTAAAGATCGTTGTAGTAAATCGTTACAATGATGCGCCTGTTGCCAAAGCATTTATTAAAAACTTTGGATTAAAACAAGGTGCATTGTCTTCGTCTGTAGCACACGACAGTCATAACATAGTTGCTGTTGGTGCAGATGATGAAAGCATTTGCAAAGCGGTCAATATGATCATTGAACACAAAGGCGGAGTAAGTTGTGTAACAGATGATCTTGAAATGATTGTTCCTTTGCCTGTTGCAGGCTTAATGAGCAATGAAGACGGTTATCATGTAGCGCAACAATATTCGCTGATAGATAAAGCCGCAAAAGACGCCGGCTCTACGCTTGCTTCACCATTTATGACATTATCGTTTATGGCATTATTGGTAATCCCTCATTTAAAAATAAGCGATAAAGGATTATTTGATGGCGACAAGTTTGAGTTTTTAAAATGACTTCTCTAAACTGGTAATTCATTATCCTTAATATTATAGAGGTATTCCCAATTCAGTATAAGCCTTCACAAAATATTGGGATTTTTTCCCCACTGGTTAATATCATATCGCCGACATTACTTACACAAAATCATTGATGATTAATTAATTGAAAAAAAAATTATAATGCAATTTTTTTCTGGCATTCTGTTTGGCTTATTATAGTTGTAGAAAAATAACAGCAAATTAAATGGCTTGAGTTTATGAATTGAGGAACAATTAAATTTTACAGACATGAAACATACATCAGGCATAACATCGGTAGAAAGTAATGCTGGCTTCCCGGAAAGAATGTTAGAAAAGTTTGTGCAGGATAATCTTCCATCAAGAACAATTACTGAAAGCAGAATTGAAGGCATGGGCGATTTTTCTGACCGCTACACTGAAGTTGAAAGCTGCGCCGCTGAAACACCTGTCAACGGTACTATTGAAATATTTTTTGAAGCAATGAATCCCTTTGCTTTAAAGAGGCTTAGCGTCACTGTGAGTACAAGATTCTTTGTTTTCTGTACCAGGAATAATGGCGATTATTATAAGATCGCCTGCAGTTGTTCTCTGTCGTAGGGACGAAACTTGTTTAAAATCATTTTTAACGAAAATTTTTATACCAGGGCTGTTACAAAAAATCCATAAATGCGTCTAATAAATAGAAAGGAAATGAATAACAACAAAAACCGAAAGGGCTATGAACAGTACATTACTCATCAGCGCTACATTGGATCAGCCGGCATTTTTGGAAAACTTTGTAGAGAAACTTGCTCACCGTCGTTATGATATTGGCTATAGCAAAGCCATAGTGCCAAAAAACTGGAGAGCTATTGAAATGTCTTCTGCCGAAACTTTTGTGAGTGGCACAGTAGGTATCTCCAGCCAGGGTGAAATGATCAATATGCCTTTTATTACACAGTTTTTATTCACATGCATCAAAGAAAAAAATGGTTCATATAAATTAGAATGGAGTTCATCACTTACTTAAACTAAAGGTTATGTTGACAATCGTAATGACAGGATTATTAGTTTATGGATTGGCCGATGGTATTATCAAAAAAATAAGAGGTCAGCAACGGATAAAAGTATAGGTTAAGCCCTCTTCTATCCAGCAATTGTATTTTATCCGTTGCCCTTTGGTTCACTTGCTGCACACATTTGTTTCGCCTTCTTCACATTTAACAACAATTTGCTTTTTATTCACTTCCGGCAAAAAAAGAGTTTGCATTTTAGAAAAAACAAAACACCAATCGGTCTCATTGCATTTTTATAAGCACCATTAGCAGCCTGATCCACTAAAACGTTTTCGCTAAAAGTAAATAAAGGCTTAATTGCAATGCCCCCATTAATTTCCTTTAAAAACTTTCCGGCCTTCAAACACATTAGCATCAAATTTGGTAGTGAGGGTTTATTGGCTCATCATTAAATTTTTATTACCTATGGAAGCGCCGGGTTTAGAACTGCGGATAAGGCAGGAATTGATCAATAGTCTTACGCATGGTTTTGGAATTTTATTTGGTATCATCAGCATTCCTATACTACTTGCGCAGGCAGCAAAAAATGATAATCCCCAAAACACCATTGGGGCTGCTATTTATGGTTTTTCTTTCCTTATGGTATTCACATTCTCCACCTTGTATCACGGGTTTCAGCAGGCGAATATAAAACGGCTGATGAAGATCTTTGATCATATCAGCATTTACTTTTTAATAGCGGGCACCTATACACCTTTTCTGCTTATTTATATGAACAATAGTTTAGGACTTACGCTATTGATCACACTGTGGGTATTAACTTTTTTAGGAACGATATTCAAATGTTTCTTCTGCGGACGCTGGGAAATATTTTCTACAATCGTTTATCTGGCAATGGGATGGATCATGCTGGTGGCAGGTCGCAGTTTTTTTGCTAACATGCCATCCACTGTAATCACATTAATCATTACCGGTGCGGCGTTATATACGATGGGCGTTGTTTTTTATATCCGGGAAAAATATTTTTACAGTCATGCCGTGTGGCATTCGTTTGTACTTGTGGCAGCCATTTGTCATTATGTGGCTGTCTTGATAGCAGTTTGATACATTTCAGCAATATTTCTCCTGGAGAATTTAAATAACGGCAGTGAAATTTCTTTAGTGGACGCAAGAATAACGTTGCTAATGTTGAAGAAACAAACCGGTGAAATAATTTCTTTACCTGTTTCCATAAACACTTATTTCTTCTCTTTCATCCAGGGGTTCATTTTACGATCTGTGTATTAATTTTTATAATGTTTTCCTTTCACTGCTTTTTTTCTACGTAAATTAGAATTACCAAAAAAACAATTGCATGAAAAAGCTCTTTCTAAAGCAAGCCTGGATCTTGCTAATGGGATTTCTATTGTCCCTATCATCCAGCCAACTGTATTCACAGGTTACAACTGCAACACTTAGCGGTTTTGTAAAAGATTCAAAAGGTGTTGGCCTCGGCTCTGCCACCGTCACCGTTGAATATCCCGATGCCGGTATCAAACATGTGCTCAGTACAAGAGAAGATGGCCGTTTTACGCTTCCTAACTTACGTGTCGGCGGCCCTTATAAAGTGACTGTAGATCATGTCAGCCATGCACAGGCCGTATCTGAAAACATTTTCCTTGAACTCGGTCTTAACAACACCGTTGAGTTTACTATGCAGGACAAAACAACGGAACTGAGCGGTGTTACTGTTTCTGCTACCGGTGCAAGAATATTTGATAACAAAAGAACCGGCGCTTCTACTAACATCAGCAGCCGAATGTTAAAAGAACTGCCAACCATCAGCCGCTCTGCAGATGATTATTTGCGACTTGCTCCATCTGCTTCTCCCACTTACAATGGTATGTCGTTTGCCGGCCGCAATGGACAATACAATAATTTTTCTCTTGATGGCGCTGTATTCAGTAATCCATTTGGTTTGGATGCGCCAACACCCGGCGGACAAACCAATGCTCAACCTATTTCTCTCGATGCTATTGAACAGATACAGGTAAACCTTGCTCCTTATGATGTAACACAAGCAGGTTTTACAGGTGCAGGTGTAAACACTGTTACCAAATCAGGTAGTAATCGTTTCGGTGGCACAGCTTATATTTTTTACCGCAATCAATCATTGACGGGAAAAAAAGTAAATAAAAACAAGCTGGTAGTTCCCGACCTCAGTCAATTACAAACAGGTTTTACTTTAGGAGGCGCTTTGCAAAAAAACAAACTGTTTTACTTTGTAAGTTTTGAAACAGAGCAGCGGCAGGATGAAGCTACAAGCTATGTGGCGCAAAACAGCAGCAATGCTGGCAATACTAATACAAGCCGTGTGCTGGAATCAGATCTGCAGGCAATAAGCAATATTTTAAAAACAAGATTTAATTATGATACCGGGCCTTACCAGGGCTATACACATGACCAAACCAATTATAAATGGCTGGCTAAACTTGACTGGAACATCAGCACCATTCACAAACTTTCATTTACATATAACGGACTGGATGCAAAAAAAGATAAACCAGCTCACCCAAGTGCTATCCGCCGCCGCGGGCCTGACTTTATTACAATGCAATTCCAAAATTCAGGATATGAAATAGTGAATAAGCTGCATTCATTCGCACTGAATTAAAATCAAACTTTAGTGGCAATGCTGCCAATAAGTTGAGAATAGTTTACACTACTTTTCGTGATAAACGTAATCCTTTTTCTGCCCCCTTCCCTGTGATCAATATTACAAAGGCGGGAACCATGTATATCGTTGCTGGCCATGAACCATTTTCCATTCACAACCGGTTAGACCAGGATGCATTCCAGGTAACAAATGATTTTAATCTTTATAAAAGAAACCACAGCTTTACATTTGGCGCTTCTTTTGAGTCATTTAAATTTGGAAACTCATTCAATCTCGTAGGATACGGGCCTACATTGTTTTCAGATGCCGACATTCAAACATTCAAAGACAGTGTGCCGGTTGGCGGAGCCTATGTATTCGGCGCCTATCCGCTCGATGCAGATGTGAATGCTGCAAAAGCCGCAGCAGCAGCCAACCAATGGACATGGTATTATCTAACGGTAGGCCAGCTTGCAGCTTATGCACAGGATGAGTGGCAGGTGAATGACAGGTTCAGGTTAACTTTTGGTTTACGTATGGATAAGCCGGTATATTTTGAAGACAAATTCAAATTTGTACCTGCAGGTGGCACGGCAAGTTCTCCAACTTTACAAAACAACGATAATCTCGTCTTATTTGATGAAAATGGCAAACCTGTTACTAACGGCGCAGGTAAAGAATTAGACAATACAAAGCTGCCGACAAAAAAACCTTTGCTTTCTCCCCGTGTTGGTTTCAATTGGGATGTAAAGGGTGACAAAACCGTACAGGTTCGTGGTGGCTCGGGTTTATTTACCGGCCGTTTTCCATTTGTATGGCTGGGCAACCATATCGGCAACCCATTCAGCTTTTTTTACAACGTAACGCATAAAGATTTTCAATGGCCGCAGGTATGGCGTTCTAATATCGGAACCGATTATAAAATTCCTTTCGGTACTATCTTCAGCTTAGACGTAGCTTATACAAAAGACGTAAACGCCATGATGGTTCGCAATTATAAGTTGGGCACACCTACCGGCACATTAAACTCACCAACGGGTGATAAACGCAAAGTATATCTGCCGGCCAACCAGGGCGCCAACAACACGTATGTATTTACCAATGTGGATGAAGGATACCAGTTCAATTTATCATTGCAGGCCCAACAAACTTTTCCAAAAGGTTTGTTTGCAATGGCTGCTTATAATTTTAATGTAGCCAAAGACGCCAGTTCTATCTCTGCAGAAATTTCAAGTGATGCATTTGACCGTAATCCTATTTTAAATAATGCAAATGCAGCTATTGAATCTCATTCTCTGTATGGTAATAAACATCGCTTCTTCTTAGCAGGGTCAAAAAAATGGATGTATGCCGGAGGTAAATGGGGAACTACGGTTTCATTGTTTAGTTCCTGGACTTCGGGTAACCGTTATGCTTATGTGTATGGCGGTGATATAAACAATGATGGCACTGCATCCAATGATCTTTTATATGTGCCCACAGATGCAGAAATAGACGCCATTCCATTTGCTCCTTTAACAGATGTTTTGGGTAATGTTCAAAGCCCGGCAGCGCAGAGGGTAGCGTTGAAAGCATTTATATCACAGGACGATTATCTCAGCGAAAGAAGAGGTCAATACACAGAAAAATATGGCGCTGAAACTCCCTGGTTTAGCCAGCTTGATCTTCGCATTCTGCAAGATCTGTACATTAAACCCGGCAGCAGGCAAACATTACAACTCAGCATTGACCTGATAAACTTTGGTAACCTGATCAGCAGTAAATGGGGTGTAAGAGAATATGCCACCACTTCGGGTTATTTTCAGCCACTGACAGTTTTTTATAATGGTAATAATCCGGTTTATCAATTTGATCCATCATTAAAAAGCACATTTGTAGCCAGCCCTGATCTTCAATCGAGGTGGCAAATGCAGCTTGGATTGAGATATATTTTTTAGGAATGGAACGCGGATTAAAAGGATGCAACGGATATACGGATTCTTTTAATATTGATCTGTGCTAATCTATCCAATCCGTATCCGTGTTCTCGAACTTGAATGGTGAAGATTAAATTGATGCCATGAAAACGGAACGATGAAGAGTGTGACACAACAGGCGATGCCATGAAAATATATCGCTGGTATCATAAAAATTAAATAACTCAACCCGTTTCTAAATCCCCTTACTTACTTTAAAAGAGTCTTCCTTACAGAAGGCTCTTTTTTACCGTCCTTTTCCCGCTATTCACCGACTTTTCATTCATTATTGCCCGTTCACTATTGACTATTGACTATTCACCAGGTAGCTTTACAGTAAATTTTTAAAACACATGAGTGAATCATCAAATTATAGGGACGAAAGAAGAAGAGAAAGATGGGAACGCCGGATGGAACGTCACAGTGGTGAAGGCCGTGTATGGACGGGCGTCTTTCTGCTGGTGATTGGCGGCCTGGCCCTGGCAAGAAGTGTGGGAGCCGATGTACCTGACTGGTTGTTTAGCTGGCAAATGCTGGTGATAGCTATTGGTCTTTTCATTGGAGTTCGCAAAGGCTTTAAAGATGGAGGTTGGTTTATACCAGTCATCATCGGTGGTTTCTTTTGGGTAAATGAGTTTTTCCTGGATGGCGACCTGCGCCGTCATATCTGGCCGATGATCCTGATCCTTATCGGTGCTTTCTTTATTTTTCGCCCCAGGAGCAAAACATGCCGTCCCTGGCAAAAAAAAAATCAGGGTACCAGTACAGCCACGGGAGCAGAAGCGGAAACTATCACACCGGTGAGTGAAGCAAGTTTTTCAAAAGAGGATATTATTGACAGCGTCAACATTTTTGGGGGCAGCAAAAAAGTGATTCTGTCAAAAAATTTTAAAGGTGGCGAGGTGGTAAATATTTTTGGCGGTTGCGAAATTGACCTGACACAGGCCGATATATCAACACAGGCCGAATTGGAAATAACAGCCATATTTGGTGGAGCTACACTGATTGTCCCTTCTAACTGGGCAATTGAGACCAATGGCACAGTCACCATATTCGGTGGTATCGGCGATAAAAGAAAGATCACAACTTTAAACGATCCCTCTGCTAAAACACTTGTGCTGAAAGGAACGATGGTGTTTGGGGGAATTGAAATAAAAAGTTATTAAACAGTTCCTGGTTCCTGGTTACAAGTTTCTGGTTAGTCTCCAAAGTTTAAGATGCTTTAACCTGTAACCGGCAACCTGTAACCTGCAACAAAAAAAAACCACAACCTTAAAATATTCAATTATGAAATGGTATTTGGCAAAAATGGTGTTTCGCATTATCTGTGGCGAAGGCGAACATACTCCCCAGTTTGATGAACAGCTTAGACTGGTTTCGGGCACCAGTAAAGAAGAAGCTTTTCAAAAAGCCCAGGAGATGGGCAATAAAGAAGAAGAAACTTTTTACAACAGTAAAGAACAACTGGTGCAATGGCAATTCATCAACATAAGTGAATTGTATTTGCTTAATGAACTGATAGACGGCGCCGAGCTGTATTCAAGAATAGAAGAAAAGGAAAATGCAGACGCTTATATTTATACCGTAAATCAAAAAGCATCTACTCTTTTTTATAACCATTCCAGTCAATTGCTTCAGTTGGCATAGATAGCTATTTATTTTAAGGTTTAATGCTGTCGAAAACGTTTTTAGAGAAGAGAGGGTCAAAAACTTTAAACTATTAAACCTTAAACTTTAAACTTTTTCTCCTCAATGCCTGTATCACCTTTCAGAGTCAGAAGATTTATCGTCATATTCACCATCTCCTGGCTGGTGCTTATGGCAGATCATGCACTGCTGCTGTACTGGTTTGAAATGCCCCTGACTGCGGCTATCATTGACAGCCTTATCAGCAATATTACTTTGCTGCTTACCTGCCTGCTGGCAATGAACAGCATTCGATATTATGTGCCGGACATCAATCAATACATGAATGTGCTGGCCATGTGTATTGTATTTACGCTGCTATGGGTCATTGTAAGTAAATCGCTGTTGCATGTTTCTCTTGATGAAGTTGAAAACTATGCCTTCTTTTTAAAACGATCTATGTTCATCAGGGCAAGTATCGGGTTCCTGATATTGGGTATATTTATTATGACGGTTATTCTGTGGTACAACTGGCAGGAGCAGCAGCTTAATGAAAGCCGTAAAGCCGATGCAGAAAAATTGGCGAAAGAAGCAGAACTGTTTAAATTAAGACAGCAATTGCAGCCACATTTTTTATTTAATAGTTTAAACTCCATCAATGCGCTGATCGGCACTCGTCCGCAGGAGGCAAGAAAAATGGTACAGCAGTTATCTGATTTTTTGCGGGGCACAATCAAAAAAGAAGAAACACAGTGGGTGACACTGCAGGAAGAACTGCAATACCTGCAACTTTATCTGGATATAGAAAAAGTTCGTTTTGGCAACCGGCTTGCTACCGATATTACAACAGAAGAATCAACATTGCAACAAAAATTGCCGGCACTGTTGCTGCAGCCTATTGTAGAAAATGCTATTAAATTTGGATTGTATGATACTACCGGCGAAACAGTGATATGCATAACCACCAACAAACAAGGAAGTGAATTGGTCATTAAAGTAAGTAATCCTTTTGATCCGGAAACTTCATCGCCACGACAAGGAACAGGTTTTGGTTTAAAATCGGTGCAGCGAAGGCTTTATTTATTATTTGCAAGAAACGATCTGTTGACAACGGAAACAAAAGAAAATATTTTTACAACGATTGTAAAAATACCGCAGTTGTCTGACGCCTCAAAGGGCGTCTGACAACTTGCAAGATGAAAGAGAAGTCTGACGTCCCCGTCTGATTTCGATCTTAATAATTAAACTAAAAAAGGTCAGACGGGGGCGTCAGACCTTTTAAAAAAGATACTGGCTACGTGTCAGACATCTTTGCAAGAAACTCCATTATCTGACGCCTCGAAGGGCGTCT
>Ga0187892_10008593_pt1 | contig 13901 bp, 9 predicted proteins | sample MA1701073metaG_FD_139345 | JGI IMG/M metagenome (GOLD analysis project Ga0187892, IMG submission 139345) | Bio-ooze microbial communities from a basaltic lava cave in the Kipuka Kanohina Cave System on the Island of Hawaii, USA - MA170107-3 metaG ...
CGGCTGCAAAGTGCAATATACCGACTCGGCATCAGCCGAGCGGATTTCGTGCAGTCTGGCCTGTTCACTAATCCGTCGTTGTCCTTTTCGCTGCGCTGGCCGGATGGCGGCGGGCTTACGAATCTCCAGGCCGGCGTCGCTCAAAACGTCGCTGAGCTCTGGCAGATCAAGCACCGCAAAGAGGCGGCGGAGCGGGATCTCGACCGAACCATCCTGGAGGTGGCGCGTGAAGCCAGCATGTTAGCCCTCGACGTGCGCGTTGCTTATTGGCGTACGATCCGAGCCGACCGCGAAAGAGACCTGGCTCGCGACAACCTCGCACTCGGTCAAAAACTGATCGACGTGACCTTGTCGCGCCGTGAAGCAGGCGCCGGCAGCGATGTGGATGTTAACCTGTCCCGCTCGCAGCACATCGACTATGAGCTCAAGATGCGAAGCGCTGCCTTGGCTGCGGTCGAGGCACACGCGACGTTCGCTAAGCTCTTAGGACTCACCACACCGCCATCGGACATTGTTCTAACCGACGCACTGGCCGAGCCGGGCGACTGGAACCTGACGTCAGACGCCGTAATCGCCACGGCCATGGAAAGTCGGCTTGACGTGCAGGCCACGAAGATGGCCGTGGCGGCGGCGGAGGAGAGAGTTGCCTACGAGAAGTCGCGGTTCCTGCGCTCGCTTGAACTGGGGATTTCCACGGAGAGAAGCGCTCGGAACAGCCGAGGCGACCGCGATTGGCTCGCGGAGACCGCCTACGCGTCAGCACAGTCTGGCCAGTTGACCCCACCCAACTTCCAACCCCGCGAAGATCAAAGCACGGACTGGGTGACGGGGCCTGCAATCGGTGTTGAACTTCCGATTTTCGACCAGAACCAAGCCCAGATCGCTCGCGCCGAATACGTTCATCAGCAAGCAACCAAGATGCTTGAAGCTTTGAAACGCGAATTGACGCAAGATGCTCACGTCGCTCTCGAACGTGCTCGCACCGCGGCGGACAACCTCCGGTTCTACAAGGAGAGCGCGCTGCCTCTTCGCGAAGAAGGACTCGTTCTGGCTCAAGGAGCGTACACCGCCGGCCGCACAACCCTTCTTACGGTACAAGAAGCGCAGCGGACGTTGCTTTCCGCGCGTTCCGGCTACGTTGAGGCCTTGACCAATCATACTCTGGCGATCGTGGAAGTGGAGCGCGTGGCGGGCCGGCCGCACGACGCCCTGCTTGATGTTTCGGAAGCACACGCGCCGACCACGAATTCGGTCTCAACCGGTTCCGTTGCGACGCCGCCCCCAGCGGAGAGCAAACCATGAAGAACAGAATCGCTCTTGTCATATTCATAAGTATTCCCCTGACATTGGCGCGCTGCCGTAATGAGGCCCCGCAGGATGCGGCCAAGGCGCCCGGCGCGTCGCCGCAGCAGGCACCAATCACCAATCGCGTGGACATACCCGACACCGTGCGCCGCAATCTTGGAATCACCTTCGCGAAAGTGGAAATGCGCCCTGTCGCCGAGACCATTCGCGTCCCTGGCCGCTTCGAATTGCTTCCCGACGCGAGGCGCGAGTATCGCACTATGCTGGCCGGTCGAGTCGAGTTGATGGTCAAGCAGTTCCAGCGCGTGGAATCCGGAACGTTGCTCTACAGGCTCGATTCGCCGCCTTGGCGCGAACTGCAACAGAAACTGGCCGAGACCGAAGCGCAGATTCGCGAGGGCGAGAAGCGCGTAGAAATGATTGAGCCCATGCGTGAGGCCCACGAACGGCATCACAAAGCGATCGAAGAAACCGTGAGCCTGTTGACCTCGCGCGCCGAACGGCTGGAAAAAGGGCAATCCGAAGGGAGCGTGAGCGCCGAGGAGATCGGCCAGGTGCGGGCCACGTTGGCGCAGGCCCGGGCCGATTTGGCCGAAGTCCTGGAAAAGGAATCCGAGCTTGCCGTTCAGCGCGTGGAAGTGACTTCCCAACTTGCGGCGGCCCGAGTCCGTTTTGAGCTGCTTCTCAACAATGCCTCCACGCTTCTGGACATTGACAATGCCACGCTGCTTGCACCATCGAGCACGGAGCCCAATTCGCTGCCCCTGTGGAGAACCCGTGAACACGTTGAAGTGCTCGCCGGTGCGCCGGGCTTCGTCGAGTCAATCGACCTGACGAACGGCGCGTGGGCGAGCGAGACCAGCCTGGTGCTGTCCACGGTCCAGCCCGAAAAGATTCGCTTCCATGCCCATGCCATGCAAAGTGACTTGGGGCGGTTTCGCGACGACCTGCCGACGCGGGTCGTTCCGCCGAAAAGCGATTCCATCGACCTCCAGGAGACCATGGAAGGCAAGCTCGAAGTGGGCCTCAGCGCCGACCCCGATCAACGCACCATCGATCTCTACCTGACACCGGAGCGGCTCACCAAATGGGCTCGCCCGGGTGTCACCGGGCACCTTGAAGTCATTGTTGCCGGGGGAGCGCCGGGGTTGGCCATCCCCGTTTCGGCGGTCATCCAGGACGGATTGAGTAAGGTGATCTTTCGCCGCGACCCGGGCAATCCGGACAAGGTGATTCGAATCGGGGATACGGACCTGGGAGCCAATGACGGCCGCTGGATCGTCATCAACAGCGGCGTGCGCGAGGGCGACGAAGTCGTTCTCGCCGGCGTGTATCAACTCATGGTGGCCACGTCCGGATCCATTCAGAGGGGCGGACACTTTCACGCCGACGGCACGTTTCACGAGGGCGACAAGTAGGCTCAGCAGGCGGCGCCTCCGCCAAGACAGGATAATCGCATGCTCAAACAACTGATCGCCTTCTCCCTCAAACAGTCGTCCTTGATTCTTCTGGCCGCTGCGCTCCTCCTCATATGGGCGGGTTGGCAGCTTCCCAAAATGCCCGTGGACGTGTTTCCCGAACTCAACGCGCCCACGGTTGTTGTTCTTACCGAAGCCGGAGGACTCGCCGCGGACGAGGTTGAGCAATACGTCACGTTTCCCATTGAAACTTCGGTCAACGGCCTACCGGGTGTGCGTCGTGTGCGCAGCGCCAGTGCGATATCACTTTCGCTCGTGTGGGTCGAATTCGACTGGGGCTCCGACATTTACCGAGCCAGGCAGCTCGTGACCGAGCGACTTGCGGCGGTACGCGAATCTTTGCCAGCCAACGCTCACGCCGAGATCACTCCGATCACGTCCATCACCGGCGAAATCATGTTGCTGGCCCTTTCTTCCCCGGATGGAAGCGTAAGCGATTTGGACTTGCGAGCCTACGCGGAATTCGACCTTCGCAATCGCTTGCTGGCTGTGCCGGGCGTGTCCCAGGTCTCCGCGATCGGCGGCGAACTGCCTGAGTACCAGATCAACGTAAGGCAGGAGCGCCTCGCGCTACACGCGCTGACGGTGCAGGACGTCGTCGAAGCGGCGCGATCCGCACACAGCACGGCCAGCGCCGGTTACCTTCCCAATGTCGATAGCCAGGAACTACCCATTCGCCAAACCGCCCGGGTACAAGGCGTCGCCGACATTGCCACAACCATCGTGACCTACCGCGACGGCACGCCGATCCTGATCGGAGATGTGGCCGATGTTGTGCTCGGTCCGGCACCCAAGCGCGGCACCGCGGCCAATCAAGGCGACCCGGCTGTAGTACTCACGATTCAGAAATCACCCGGCACCAATACGCTGCTGCTCACTCAACAGATTGATGGGATGCTCGACCAGGTCGAAAAGTCAGTTCCCAAGGGCATCCAAATCAACCGCCAGGTATTTCGCCAGTCGGATTTCATCGATCGTTCGGTCACCAACGTCCTGCATGTGCTACGCGACGCCACCATCATCATCGCCATCATTCTGATCCTGTTTTTGCTCGACGTGCGAACGACGGTCATCACGCTGACCGCTTTGCCGCTCTCGCTCGCCGTCGCCCTTCTCATGTTGTGGTACTTCGGTCTGACGCTCAACGTGATGACGCTTGGCGGGCTAGCCGTCGCAATCGGTGTCCTGGTTGATGACGCCATCATAGACGTGGAGAACGTCTATCGTCGTTTACGTCAGAGCGCGGGGCTGCCCATCGAGCAGCGGAAAGAAACAGTCCAGGTCATCTTTGAGGCCAGCAACGAGATCCGACCGGCTATGGTGTTTGCCACCGTGATCATCGTGATCGTTTTTATCCCGCTGTTGTTCCTCGAAGGACTGGAAGGCCGCTTCTTCCGTCCGTTGGGCGTTACGTACATCGTCTCCATCCTCGCATCGCTGATCGTGGCCCTCACCGTGACGCCGGCACTATGCAAGTATTTGCTGCGCGGCAAATTCGCCAGGCAACACACTCACGACGCGACCCATGATCGCGATGGCTGGCTGGTTCGCTGGCTTAAGGCTCGCTACGAGCCTTCGCTTCGCGTTGCGCTGCGACACCGTGGTCTCGTATTGGGTGCGGCGGTCATCGCCACGGTCATCTCCCTGCTGCTGGGAAACACCTTCGGAAGATCCTTCCTGCCCGAATTCAACGAAGGCTCCTTCAGCGTTTTTCTCATGGCCCCTCCAGGTACATCCCTGTACGAAAGCAACCGGGTGGCGAACAGCATCGAAACGCGGCTCGCCGAAATTGAAGGCGTACGGAGCGTGACGCGCCGCACCGGCCGCGCCGAACGCGACGAGCATGCCGAGCCTGTCAGCAGCAGTGAACTGGATGTAACTCTGAAGGCGGGCGCCGATAAGGCGACGGTGCGACAACAGATTGCCGCGTTCGCGGGTGCCGTCCCCGGCGTTACCGTGCAGGTCGGCCAACCCATCGAACACCGTCTGTCGCACATCCTTTCGGGCACGCCCGCCGCCATTGCCATCAACGTCTTTGGGGAGGATTTGCCCACACTACGTTCGCTGGCCAAGCAAATCGAATCGGAGTTGAAGTCCATTCCCGGAGCGAGCGAAGTGACCGCCAACCGTGAAGTGCTCATTACGTCGCTGCCCATCCATTACCGCCATCAGGATCTTGCCGCCGTCGGACTAAGCCCAGCCGATGCCGCCGAGCAAGTTCAGGCCGCGATTTACGGCGAGGTCGTGGCCGAGGTCAACAAGGGTGTACGCCGCTACGACATGGTCGTGCGCCTCGCGGAAGAAGACCGTCAACAGGTAAGCCAACTGAAAACCTTGATGCTCGTGGGCAAGGGCGGTGCGGTGCTCAAGCTCAGCGACGTTGCGGACATCGGCCCGGAGCGGACCAGCAACCTCATTGCCCGCGAGAACGCCCAGCGGAAAGCCGTAATCTCGTGCAACGTTGCCGGGGGTTACAACCTTGGCGACTTGGTCGAACAGGTGCGCGCCCGGGTGGAGCCGATCGTGCAAGGAGTCGGCTATACGGTCCATTTCGGCGGTCAGTTCGAAGCCCAACAGTCCGCCAGCCGCACGATCCTGTTTGCCGGCGCCGGAGTAGTCGTGGTCATGCTCATGTTGCTCCAACTCTCCACGGGCTCGCTCATGGCGGCCCTGCTGGTCCTGGTCAACCTGCCGCTGGCGATCATCGGTGGCATCGCGGCCATCTACCTTACCGAGTCGCCCACTCTGTGGACCAACACGCTTGCGTTGTTTGGTCTCTCGTCGAGACCATACCACGCACCGGTAATCTCCATCGCAAGCATGGTGGGTTTCGTAACGCTCTTTGGCATCGCCGTTCGCAACGGCATCCTGTTGGTCAACCACTACCAGCACGTGATGGTCGACGAAAAAAAGCCGCTTGAAGAAGCCATTATTCAGGGATCGATGGAACGGCTTGTACCCATCCTGATGACGGCCCTGTGCGCAGCCCTCGGTCTCCTCCCCCTCGCGCTCAACGCCGGAAAACCCGGAAGCGAATTGCTGGCTCCGCTGGCGATTGTCGTTCTGGGCGGTCTGATCACATCCACGTTCTTGAACGTCGTGGTCATCCCCGCCGGCTATTCGTTGGTTTTTGGATATCAGCGGCGTCAGGTCGACGCCGCACCGCTCGCGGCCGTGGCGAGGCTGGACGGTTGAGCTTGAAACGCCATACAAAGAACAGAGAAGGAGTAAAGCAATGACTCGACATGCTATCATCGTATCGCTTGCCTTGGCCTTGGTGTCTTTTGGCTGCGAAAAGAAGGAAGAGAAGCCGTCCAGTGCAGGTTCCACCCAGCCCACCAGCCCTGCCAAACCCGCAGCGAAGCCAGATTCAGCCGCCCCCGCGCCCTCGGGTGGTCATCACGGAGCGGTCATCGAACTTGGCGAGACGGCTGTAAACGGCATGAAAGTGCGCGCTTCGCGGGACGAAGGCGAGATCAAGCCGGGCGGAGATGCGCCGATCGATATCTGGATTGACGGCGGACTTGGTAACGCAGCCGCCGTTCGCTTCTGGATCGGCACTCAGGATGCAAAGGGTTCCATCAAGGCCAAGGCCGCCGTCGAGGACGGCCACTGGCATACCCATGGCGAGGTCCCGAATCCGCTTCCGCCGGACAGCAGGCTCTGGGTGGAAATTGAAGGTAAAGACGGGAAGAACTCTGTCGTGTCGTTCGACCTGAAAAAATGAATGTGGCACGTGCTGGTGGGGTCAATTGGCCTCTTCGGCCTCGGGGCAGTGGCATGGCTTCGTGCTCGCCGTGAGCTAAATTAGCAACGGGCCAAGTTGGAGTACGCGCGGATTGCCGGGGTCGATTTTCGCGGTGAACACTCGGGAACGCAATGTCCATGACCACGGTTACATTGGTTGAGGATTTGGGCATGGCGGCGATGGCCGTGGTCATGCTGTTCTTGCCGTAAGGAGCCTCTGATGAAGCGAATCATCCTATCGATATCGATGGTCTTGGCGGCGGCTTGCACGACGCGCAACGAGACCTATGCGCCGCCCATGACTCATCCGGCTAACCCCGCCGCGCCGGTCGCAGCGCGGCATTTGCGACCCAAGTCGGCGCCACTCGGCCAGGAGGATATACATCTTGCCCCCGAAATAGAGAGCGAGGGCGATTCCAATGCCACTTCGAGCCCTGCGCCGAACCGCAAAGAAGTTACGTATGCTTGCCCTATGCATCCAGACGTCGTATCCACAGATCCCAATGCTCGCTGCCCAAAGTGCGGAATGGCGCTTGAACGACGCGAGGAGAGCCGCCACAAGGAGGGCCACCCATGAAACTTCTGCAGACCATGGCATTGGTGGCGTTCATAGCCTTCAGCTGCTGGGGATGCACTGCCACGAAACGGACCGAGAGCTTCAATACGGTGACCTCCGCGGTTCAGGAACGTATCGGGAAGGAAGTCATTTGGGGCCCTCCCAGCGAGCAACTCGACCAATCCATCCGTAAGCTCTTGGTTAACGATCTCACCGCGGACGATGCAGTTCAGATCGCACTGCTGAGGAATCACTCGCTTCAGGCACTGTACGAGGAACTCAGCATCGCCGAAGCCGATTTGATCGCAGCCGGGCTGCTGTCAAACCCGGTGTTCGACGGCGAAGTGCGATTTGAGTCGGGGGGCAGCGGGACCGCGCTTGAACTCGCCGTTGTGCAGAACTTTCTGGACGTGTTCTTCATCCCCCTTCGCAAACGCGTCGCCAGCGCCGCCTTCGACGAAGCCAAGACGCGAGTGACCTTGGCCGTTCTTCAGTTCTCCGGCGAGGTTCGACGGCGCTACATCGCCTATCAAGCCGCGGAACAACTGCTCGAATTGCGCCACACCGTGTTGACGGCTACAGAAGCGTCACCTCTCGGCCTGCAGAGGCTCGGAAAGCTGCTTCAGCCGGCCATAGGCGCGCACCAAAAGGTGGAGCCGCCCCATCGCGCTCACCGCGCGCTCCTGCCAGCCCTCCCCGCTAAGAGGGCGCTTTGAATCGACCCGACCATTCGAGCCAAGCCCGGCGCCTGCGCGTCGACCATCCATGCTGCAACGTTGTCCCAGAAAGAGCCCGGCTGTTCTCGTGCGGCAGCCAATCCGCCACTTGCGAGATCTGCCATCCAGAGCATCAGCTCAGTCACGCCGGCGTCGACCCTGGACTCGCGCTGCTCGGCACGTTTGGCCGCAGCCTCTTCGTCGCGCGGCTTGTCCGCTGTCCCAGCCTTGTCACTGGCTTTCTTCGCTCGCTTTTCACGGCCCTCCAGCCAGTCTGTGACCCAGTCCGGCGGCGTTCCCGACGGCACCTGTTTGCGAGCCTCGCAGTAGATCAGCATCAATGCAAACTGTGCTTGCAGGGCAGCTTGCGACTGGGGCAACTGCACTTGGTCACTACGTCGCGCAGATCAACCCGAACCTGATACGGCTTACTTCCGCTGCCCTGAATCTCAACCCCAGAGGACAACGTCCCTAGCTCCCAAGGCGGACCATTTCTTGGCCGATGCAAGCTGTTGCCCGGCTTTGAGCGCGGCACCATCGGGAGCGAGAGAGCGCACGTGTTCTGCGGTCACTGCAGACATAAATCACGATGATGGAAACATCATCAACAGCGCGTTCGATCCAAAGAACCCCGGTCACTCAATTGGCGTCAGTCTAGCCGGCTCTTCGAGGATCGCCAGGATCTGCTTTGCGCAAAACACTCGATCACGTCGGGCTTGTGTTGTTTCCCTGATCACTCCCCCCCGTCGAAGCGACTCAACGGCACGCTGGGCAGTCGTGAATGCGACCTTCAGTCGTTTGGCTGCCCCCTTGATTGTGAGGAATGGATTCTCCGCCAGCGAGTCTAACAGAAGCACGGCATTCGTAGAGGCACGCGCTGGCAATTTTCGTCGCCAGCTCGCAAGGATCTTGTTGATACGCTCGGCGCGCGAGCAGGCGTCCTCGGATTGGCGGGCCACGCCGTTGAGAAAGTACTCAAGCCATGCGCTCCACGCGCCCATGCGCGTCACGGCGAGCAGGCGATCGTAGTAGTCTTGTCGCGTGGCCTCGAAGAAGGCGCTTAGGTACAGTAGCGGTGCCGGAAGCACCTTCCGCTCGACGAGGAAAAGTGTGGTTAGCAGGCGACCAACGCGCCCATTGCCATCGAGAAAAGGATGGACCGCCTCGAATTGGTAGTGAATAAGCGCAACCTGAACAAGCGGGGGCATGCTCCGGTCATGCAGTGATCGTTCCCATGCACTCAGACAGTCCATGAGCTTGTCCGGCGGAGGAGGAACATACGTTGCGTTGGAAAGCGAACAGCCCGGTGGACCGATCCAGTTCTGCGTTCGTCGAAACTCGCCCGGCGTCGCGTGACCGCCCCGGACACCTTTCATCAACTTCTGATGGAGCTCTCGAACCAAGCGCAACGATAGCGGAAGCGCCTTGAGTCGCTTGATTCCGTGTTCGAGGGCGACGACGTAGTTCGCAACCTCCTTGAGATCATCCGGACTTCGATCGACAGCCGCTCCGGCCTCAGCCGCAAGCAGCTCGCCGAGCGTGGCCTGTGTTCCCTCGATGCGGCTGGACAAAACCGCCTCGCGCCGTACAAACGGCCGGAGGAGGACGTGGGGGTTCGGCAAGTAGGCCTCTTGTCCGGCGAGCCTGCCAATCAGCCGGTCGGCGTCGGAGAGGGCGCGCACCAGTGAATCGCTCCAGTTGATCGCGGGTGGGAGTGGATCAGGAACGAATGGGGCGGTGGGTGCGTTCTGCCTTGGATTCGCCATTCAAAAATTCGCTGTTTTCGTTTGCGAAAATAAGTAACCTACGCTATTTTCGGGATTATGCAAGATCGCAAATAGGATCGATTCGACGACATGCACCGTCATGGACGATATGGAGCCCCTGGAACTGGCGAATCGCGACAACTATGAATGGTCGGAAACGTGTCCCCAGTTAGTTCCCCAGCAAATGCGGTCTTCGGTCGGCTCCAACGGGTCAGAGTGGTCTGATTGAGTCAAGGCCGTAAGCTGCGTACCAAGCGGTGTTTACGATCTAACTCCCTATCATTAAACAACTTAGAAAGACGGCGAAATCGGAATTCGATTCCCCCGCCTCCAATCTGTGAAAATCGCCGTTTCTGCCGCGAAAACAGCGACAAACAGCGGTTTTTTGCGAGAAATATGCCGAACTCAATCTGACCACTCAAGCTCGCGGGGGACCGCCGAAAACCGGGTCTATTTTGTACTTCTTTTAACTTCTTTTGTACTCTCGGACCGACGGTGCAGGCTGCATCGCAGTTGCCGGACCCGTCGAGGCTCCGAAACCGGGCTAATCTACAGCCAAAAAGTACTCCGCGCGCCGACTCGCGTCGACCGACAAGGCCCCCCTTGCTTGGTTTCTAGGGACGGTTTCCAGTTTCCGGGATGAACGCGGCTAATCCCATCGTCTACGCTTTTACGGGCGGATTGGGTGTACGCGATGGATGGACGAGCCAGTGACTTCCTGAGGCAAGTCGGACCACTTTGGGGGCGGCTCCAAGCTGTGGCGCGGAGGTACTGCGCGCGGAGTGAGGACGGCGCCGATTTGGGGCAGGAGACCTTGCTTCGTGCGTGGCGGGCGTACTCCGCTGGACAGAACCCAACACACCCGGCGGCCTGGTTGTTTTCGATCATGCGCAACATCGTGATCGATTGGCACCGGGCTTCCGCCCGGCAGGTCTCGATCGTTCCATCGACCCACGAGGAGCTGACTGAGGTTGCCGTAGCGGGGCTGGATGAGCCGTTGGCACCATTGGCGGCGAAGACCGAAGAGGAGTTCCGCGAGTTTTTGGATTCGGCTGTCGTCCGGGCATTCGACGCCCTGGATGCCCCGTTTCGTGAGGTCGTGCTTCTTTCGGTAGCTGGTGAGTTGACGTATCGCGAGATTGCCGAAGTGCTCGATTGCCCTGTTGGAACCGTCATGTCTCGCATGGCCCGGGCACGGCGCGCGTTACGTGAACGGTTGTCGGACTTCGCTCGTACTCACCGGTCCGGAAAGGAGGTTCGCCGATGAATTGTCGCGAACTCCGCGAGTATCTCTTTGCATTCCTGGACAGCGAGCTTGACGCGGGCCTGAGCATCGAAGTGCAGCGCCACCTGGAGCAATGCCCGGAATGTGCTCGCGAGGCCGAGATCGAACGTGCGATACGTCGGCAGCTTTCGCGAGGGCTTCACGTATCGAATCAGGATGAAGTAGCGGCAACTCGGACCGAACTGGAGGACGTCTTCGCACGGGCGACGGCGTACGACCGACCGAAACCGGAATCGAGATGGCGCCGAACGCCGTGGGCGGCGATACTTTCCGCGGCGGCGGTGATCGGATTCGCGGCGATCGTCGGTATTCTGTGGCGCGGCGCGGTAGGCCGTCACTACCCCAATCAATTCGTCGACTTGTTGATCGCTGACTTCGAGCATTTCCAGGAAAAGGGTCAGCCCCTTCAGATTGCTTCCTCGGATCCAAGCGAAGTTTCCAACTGGTTAGCCGATCAGACTGCATTTAGCGTCACGCTCCCGGTCTTCGCCGAGCAGCACGGGAGACTGCTGGGCGCTCGGAAGTGCGTCATCGCCGGCAAGCCGGCGGCGTTGGCCGCGTACGACATTCAAGGCTCTCTGGCATCACTGGTGATCATGCCTGGCACGTACCCCGACATCGACAACATGGAGCGAGTGGAGCGGGAGGGTCACACACATTGGGTTGATCGGTGCAAGGGGCACACGGTGCTGGCGTGCAAGCGCGGGGCCCTGGTGTACGCTGCGGTATCGACGTTGCCGGAAGACCGGCTGGCGGCCCTGATGACGAGCCCCGATCGGTAGGAGCGAGTGGGATGTGGTTGGCCCGAGCGGCGTTGAAGAATCCCTATTTGATTGTCGTCATCGCGCTCGGCGTGGTGGTCATCGGCGTCACAGCAGTGTCGCAGATTCCCACGGACATCCTGCCGCTGTTCAAAACGCCGGCTGTGCAGGTGCTCACCCTCTATCCGGGCATGCCCGCGGAGATCATGGAAAAAGACATCACCAACCGGATTTCCCGCTGGACGGGGCAGTCCAACGGCATCGTCCGACAGGAATCCAAGACCATGATCGGCGTGTCGGTGGTAAGGAATTACTTCGGCGAGCACATCGACCCGAACACGGCCATGTCGCAGGTGACCTCGCTGGCCATGAGCGACCTTTACTACCTGCCACCGGGGACCGTGCCGCCGATGATCATGCCATTCGACCCCACGGCCAGCATTCCCCTGTGTTTACTGACGGTGTTTAGCGAAACGCACGACGAGAAGACGCTGTACGACATCGCCTACTTTGAGTTGCGAAACCGTCTTCAGGGAATCACGGGCGTCGTCGCCCCCGCCGTATACGGCGGCAAGTTGCGGCGCGTCTTGACTTATGTGGATCGGGACAAGTTGCAGGCGCGAAACCTCTCGCCGATGGACGTGGTTCAGGCAGTCGGGCGTTACAACACGATGATCCCCACCGGAAGCGCCAAGTTCGGCGACCTGGATTACCAGATCAACGCCAACGGCATGGTGAAGGAGGTGGTGGAGCTGAACGATGTTCCCGTCCGGCTCGACGGCCTGGCGCCCGTGTTTGTCAAGGACGTGGCCGAGGCCAAGGACACAGCCGCGATTCAGACCAACTACGTGAGAGTCAACGCACGCAGGCAGGTGTACATCCCGATCTACCGCCAGCCGGGGGCCAACACCATCCAGATCGTTGACAGGCTCAAGGAGACGCTGCTCCCGATCCAGGAACGGCTGCCCAAGGGCGTGAATCTCGCCGTCACGTTCGATCAGTCGGTCTACGTGAAAGATGCCATCCGCAATCTCCGGCACGAGGCTATGCTCGGAGCAGGACTGGCCATCTTGATCATCCTGGTGTTTCTGGGAAGCATCCGCTCGACGCTCATCATTTCCCTGGCCATTCCGCTCTCAGTGCTGGCGGCATTCATCGGATTGTTCTTCACCAGAAACACGATCAACGTGATGACGCTGGGCGGTCTGGCACTCGTCCTGGGCCGTCTGCTGGACGACGCGATCGTGGTCCTGGAGAACACGCATCGGCATCTTCAACAGGGGAAGGCGCCGGCCAAGGCCGCCCTTGACGCCGCCGGGGAGGTGGCCATGCCCATCCTGGTGGCGACGATCGCCACTTCGGTCGTGTTCTTTCCCGTCGTGTTCCTCACCGGACTGGGGCGGTTCCTGTTCACCCCGCTGGCGCTTTCCGTCACGTTCGCCATATTTGCTTCGTATTTCGTGGCCATGACGCTGGTGCCGATCTGTTGTGCGAAATTCTTTCGTGCTCACCTGCCGGAGGTAACGCACCAGGAGGGGCCGTCCAAGACGCTGGTGGACAGATTGACCGACCGGCTTTCCACCTGGTGCGGGGTCGTCGTGGGGTGGGCCCTGCGAAACCGGATGATTGTCGTAGTCACGACGGCCACGGTATTCGTGGCGTCGTGGCTGCTGTATCCTCGAGTCGGTCGGGAGCTGTTCCCCGGTATGGATGTGGGCCAGTTCACGGTCAACGTTCGCGCTCCGTCGGGCACTCGAATCGAAGTCACTGAGAAACTTATCGAGCAGGTGGAACGTTCCATCAAGGATACGATCGCGAAGCAGGACCTCTTGATCATGATTTCCAACATCGGCGTGTTGCTGGACTGGCCGGCCGCGTACACGCCGAACGCCGGACCGATGGACGGTTTCGTGCTCGTGCAACTGAAGGACGAACGCACGAAGAGCATTCAGGACTACGTGATCGAGTTGCGGAACCGCCTTAACGACGAGTTTCCAGGTATCGAGTTCTCGTTCGAGACCGGCGGGATGCTGACCGCGGCGCTCAATTTCGGCCTGCCCAGTCCCATCAACATTCAGGTCGAAGGCAACCGCCTGGACATAGCCGGCAAGATCGCCCAGCGGATCAAGCGGGTTTGTGAGGGTATTCCCGGCACGGTGGACGCGCGCATTCAGCAAAAGCTCGACTATCCGCAGATCGAGGTGGATACCGATCGGACGCGGGCCGCTTATACGGGCTTGGGAACCGTGGACGTGGTTAAGAACGTGGTTACGGCGTTCAACAGTTC
>Ga0187892_10008595_pt1 | contig 13900 bp, 13 predicted proteins | sample MA1701073metaG_FD_139345 | JGI IMG/M metagenome (GOLD analysis project Ga0187892, IMG submission 139345) | Bio-ooze microbial communities from a basaltic lava cave in the Kipuka Kanohina Cave System on the Island of Hawaii, USA - MA170107-3 metaG ...
ATCTGGCGCATTGGCGATGACCGCCCTGATCGCCCAACGCCTCAACTACCAGTGGGACGACTTCTGGGACTCTCGACCGCTCCATCGGGCCGCATAATCGCCACGAGATTTGGGATGCACCCGTCGTGCCTTGTAGCGGACACCGTCTGGTTGCGTGTCGAACGGATGCCGATAGAATAGGCATATGGGCCGGTTGGCGGTTAGTTTGGGTACAATTTGTGCCGTAGTTCTCGCGGGTGGGATCCGCGGAACGGGCCAGGCTGCACGTGGGCACGCTGAGTTTGAGCATGTGCATCACGCGCACACCCACTTTCACGACGACCACGAGCACACGCACTGGCACAGCCACCCAATCGACGAGGATCATCCGGCCCCGGCTTCGGAAGGCGACCACCACGACGAAATCGGCGGCCACGACCACGACGAACCGCCGTTTAATCCTGCCCCAGTTCGATCATCGGACGCACGTGACACCGGTGGCAAACTTGTCGCTCTTGGCCTTTCGTCAGGCGACTTGAGCGGACCCGAACCGCCGCCAACACCTCCGCCGAAGCCTCCCCCTTCCGATTCGTTCAACGAAGATCATCTTTATCGACTCCGGACAGTGATCCTGCTGACCTGACGGACGGAACGCCGTTCCGTTCGTTGCTGCGCATGCGCGGCATAGGTCAACGTGGTCTGTTCCGGAGTTAATCTCTTGCGCCTCACTTCGTGGTTCCTTGGCACGCCCGTGCGTGCGCGCCGACGCAGCATCGATCGTCCTCGCTCCCGGTTGCGCGGAGCAGCGGTTGTTCGGGCGGGCGTACTACCGGCCTTCCTAGGGTTGCTTACCTTGGCGCCCCTTGGTGGATGCGCCACGCTCGACGCGCGGCCGGAGATAGAGCGGTCGAAGGCGGCGATTGAATATGCCCTCGGTTCACCGGCAGACGTGCTTCTGCTCGACGCGGATGCAGCGAAAGCAAAAACGTCTGAACTGCTTAAAGATGGTCTTACGGCCGATGAGGCGGTCCAACTGTCGCTGCTGAACAACCCACGTGCGCGGTCGGCCATGTTGAGCGTCGGCGTTTCGCGGGCGGATTTCGTGCAGTCCACCCTGTTCACCAACCCGACGCTGGCCCTCTCGTTTCGCTTTCCCGATGGTGGCGGCCTTGCCAACTTCGAGATGGGTTTGAGCCAGAACATCGCGGAACTCTGGCTGATTCCGTCTCGAATGGAAGTTGCCCAGCGGCAACTCGATCGCACCGTCCTGCAAGCCGCGGCCACGATCGCGTCGATCGCCTATGACGCCCGGCGTGCCTACGCGGCGACAGCCAAGGCACGCGAGGAGGAAGCAATCGCCCGCGAGGTCCTAGGGCTTGCGGAACAACTTCATGAGGTTGCCCGGTTGCGGCGCGAGGCTGGTTCGGGGAGCGAGATCGACGTCAACCTCGCCCGAACCAAACAACTGGAACTGCAGACCGCCCTTCGTGTGGCACGCCTGGCGACGATTGAAGGGTACACGGACTTGTTCCGAGTGCTTGGGATCGCCGATGGTCCCGAGACCCTTCAGCTTGCCGAGTCACTGCCCGAGCCGAGTGAATGGAACGTATCGCCTGACGCCCTACAACAGATCGCCCGTGAGAATCGCCTTGATTTGAAGATTGCCGAACAGACCGTCGGCGAGGCGCTGGCCAGGGTTGAAGAAGAACGGGCGCGTTTCCTCAAGTCGCTAGAGGTCGGGCTGGCGCTGGAACGTGCCGAGCGACGATCGGACGGTGGCCGCAACTGGGCACAGGAGACCTTCTACGATTCGCTCCAGTCAGGGCAACTCACGCCGCCCAATCTCATGCCGCAACCAGACCAGGGGGACGACGTAATCATCGGGCCGACATTTGGTATCGAGCTTCCGTTGTGGGATCAGAACCAGGCTCAGATCAGGAAGGCCGAACTTCACGCGCAGCAGGCGCTGCAATTGCGTGATGCACTCTTGATCGACGCGGCTCAGGATATTCACTCGCGACTGGCCCGGGCCCGGACGGCCGCCGAGAACGCTCTCTTCTATCGGGACGAGTTGCTACCCGCCGCCGAGCGAAACGTTGCGCTCGCGCGCGAGTCCTACAAGTCGGGGCACGCTTCGTTTGTCTCGGTACTGGAGGCGGAACGTTCCTATCTCGCGGCGAGAGGCGGCTCTGTGGATGCGCTGGCATCGGCGGCCGTCGCGACCATCGAACTGGAGCAAGTGACCGGACGGCCGGCGTCGGCCTTGTTGCAATCAGAATCTACCGATTCGACGGCCGGGCCGTCGAGGCCGGAGGTACAACCATGAACATGAAATGGATACTCATCGCAACGCTCAGCCTCATCGTACTACCCGGCTGTGACGATGCAGGGCCAAAACCAGCCTCCGGTCCCGTGTCGGAGACAACGGCGCCCGCGCCCACAAATCGCGTGGATATCCCGGCAACCGTACGAAGCAATCTGGGCATCACGTTCGCCAAGGCCGAGGCCCGGAACGTCGCGCGAACCATCCGGGCACCCGGCCGGTTCGAGCTGGCCCCGCAGGCGCGACGCGAGTACCGCACGATGGTAGCCGGTCGCGTTGAGCTTCATGTCAACCAATATGAGGCGGTCGAGACCGGAGCCCCTCTCTTTACGTTGGACTCTCCGCAGTGGCGCGAGCTACAAGAGCGGCTCAATGAAACGGAGTCCAATCTGCTTCAGGCCAAGGCGCGGGTAGAAACGATCGGTCCGCTTATGGCCGCTCACGAGCAGCACCACGACGAACTCAAGCAATCCGTAGCCATCTGGACGGAACGCGTCGAGCGGCTTGAGCGCACCCGGGAAAGCGGTGTCGTGCCCGACGAGGAATTTGCCCGCATTCGAGCGGAACTGTCCGAGACGCGGGCGGAGTTGGCGGAGGTCCTGGAAAAGGAGGCCGAGTTGCAGGCACGCAAGGTTGAGGTGGAGGCGGAGCGCAATGCGGCTCAGGAACGCCCTAGAACTCCTGCTCATGAACGCTAGTTCCCTGCTTGGTATCTCGACCGCGAAGCTGGCCGAAACCGATCCCTCCTCGACGCTCGGCCATCCGCGCTGGCGCGAAATCAGGCTAGTTGAGGTTCGGGCGGGAAGTCCTGGTGTCGTCGAATCGATGAACCTTACTTACGGCTCCTGGGCCGCCGAGTCGAGTCTTGTACTGACCACCGTGCAACCGGACGTGATCCGATTCCGTGCGATGGGCTTGCAGAGTGATCTACCGAAGTTTGCCAACGGCGCCACCGCGCGGATCGTACCGCCGCAATCTCCGGCCATTGACATCAACGCCGGCGTGGAGGCCGACCTGACGATTGGACTGGAAGCTCATCCGGACGAACGGACGATCACCCTGGTCGCGACGCCGCGTGAACAGCGGCCCTGGATGCGCGCCGGCGTGTCGGCGTTTCTCGAAGTCGTCGTGGAAACCTCAGGCGGCATGGCCCTTGCGATCCCGCGTTCGGCGATTGTCAAGGACGGCATCACGCACGTCTTCTTCCGCCGCGATCCGGCGGATCCGAACAAGGCGATTCGAATCGAAGCCGACATGGGTGTGGACGACGGCCGGTGGGTGGTGATCAACAGCGGGCTGGCGCTGGGTGACGAAGTGGTCCTGCAGGGCGCCTACGAACTCAAGCTCGCGACGGCGCAGAGCGGCGCGACGCAAAAAGGCGGGCACTTCCATGCCGACGGCACGTTCCACGGCGAACACTAAGCGAGGACCAGAGCCATGTTGAAACGACTGATCGCATTCTCGCTTAAGAACGCAACCCTCGTTCTGGTGCTGGCCGGCGTGCTGCTGGTGTTTGCGGGCTATCAGCTTCCGCGAACGCCGGTGGACGTGTTTCCGGAATTGAACGCACCGACCGTGGTCGTGATGACCGAAGCCCCGGGTCTGGCCGCGGATGAAGTCGAGCAATACGTGAGCTTTCGTATCGAAACGTCCGTGAACGGAATTCCCGGCGTGCGCCGAGTTCGGACGTCGAGTGCGATCGGCCTGTCCATTGCGTACGTCGAATTCGACTGGGGTATGGACATCTACCGGGCACGCCAACTGGTGTCCGAACGGCTTGACGCGGTCCGTGAGGAACTGCCGCCCGACGCCCATCTGGAAATGACACCCATCACTTCGATTACCGGCGAGATCATGCTTTTGGCGGTGTCCGCACCCGAAGGGACGGTAAACGATCTTGATCTACGAGCCTACGCGGAATTTGACTTGCGAAACAAGCTGCTGGCGATTCCCGGCGTAGCGCAGGTTTCTGTCATCGGCGGCGACCTCCCCGAATACCAGGTGTTGGTGGAGCAGGAGAAGCTGCGCCTTTACGACCTGGCAATGGAGGATGTCGTGGAGGCGGCGGGCGAAGCGCACAGCACATTGAGCGCGGGCTATCTGCCCGATGTCGATTCGTTGGAAATGCCCATCCGGCAAAGCGGGCGCGTCCGGTCCGTGGCGGATGTTGCCGGAGCGGTCATCAAGTATCACGACGGCGCTCCGGTTACGATCGGTCAGGTGGCAGAGGTGCAGTTAGGACCAGCCCTGAAACGAGGCACGGGCGCCGACGGCGGCAAGCCGGCCGTGGTCATGACGGTGCAGAAGGCGCCGGGGACCAACACGCTGGTCATTACCGAGCAAGTCGACAAGGCGCTAAACGCGCTCACGGCGACGCTTCCACCGGGCGTCAAAATCAACCGCGAGATCTTTCGGCAGGCGGACTTCATCCGGCTGTCCGTGGACAATGTGACTCACGCGCTGCGCGACGCGGCGATAATCGTCTCCGTAATCCTGATCCTGTTCCTCTTCAACGCCCGCACCACGGTCATCACACTGGCGGCCATCCCGCTGTCGCTGGCCATAGCGCTGCTGGTGATGCATCAACTGGGCATGACCATCAACGTCATGACTCTCGGTGGCCTGGCCATCGCCGTCGGAAGCCTTGTGGATGATGCCATCATCGACGTGGAAAACGTGTTTCGCCGCCTTCGGCTTAACGCCGCGATGCCGGATTCGGATCGCAAGCCGAAGCTGCAAACCATCTTCGACGCCAGCAACGAAATCCGTCCGGCTATGGTCTTTGCAACGATTATCATCGCCTTGGTCTTCGTTCCGCTGATGTTCCTGGAGGGCATTGAGGGGCGGTTCTTCCGTCCATTGGGCGTTGCTTTTGTCATTTCGATTCTCGCTTCACTCGTCGTCGCGCTGACGGTCACACCTGCCATGTGCCGTTACCTGCTCCACGCCCGGCCTACGGAACGCGAATCCGACGATAGCGCTGTGGTGCGGTGGCTGAAACAGGCGTACGAACCTTCGGTGAAACTCGCGCTTCGCTTCCGCGGGTTGGTGCTCGGAGGGGCCACCATGGCCACAGTTCTGACCCTCTGGCTGGCGTCGACTTACGGCACGTCCTTTCTTCCGGAGTTCAACGAGGGCACGTTCACCGTCGGATTGTTTGCACCTCCGGGAACGTCGCTGGTGGCTAGTGACCGCATGGCCGGTTCCATCGAGAAGCGGCTCCTGGAGATCGAGGGCGTCAAGAGCGTTACCCGGCGAACGGGTCGAGCCGAAAGGGATGAACATGCCGAACCCGTGAGCAACTCCGAGATCGACGTGACCGTGGCGAGTGGCTACCACAAGGACGAAGTGCGTGGGAAGATTACCCACGTGCTGGAGCAGGTGCCGGGCATTACCACCAACGTCGGCCAGCCGATCGAGCATCGGCTCAGCCACATCCTCTCCGGCACCCCGGCGGCCATCGCAATCAGCATCTACGGCGATGATTTGGATGTCCTTCGCACCATCGCCAAAGAGCTTGAGACAGTCCTCAAACCGCTGCCCGGAGCACGGGACGTAGCCGCCAATCGGGAAGTGATGATCCAATCGCTGCCAGTGGAGTATCGGCCACAGGACCTGGCCGCTTACGGGCTCTCACCGGAGTCGGCGGCGAGGCAAGTGCGCAACGCCATGTTCGGCGTGGAAGTGGCCGAGGTTAATGAAGGCATCAAACGCTTTGCTCTGATCGTCCGACTCGTAGACCACGAGCGGGCTAGTGTTCGAGACCTTCGGAATCTCATCCTGCGCGGCCGCGGCGGGGCTCACGTGCGTCTGGAAGACGTGGCCGACATGGGTCCTGAACCGTCGTCCAATCTGATCGCCCGCGAAAACGCTCAGCGCAAGGCCGTCGTCTCACTCAACGTGGCCACCGGATCAAACTTGGGTCACCTGGTGGAGCAGGTGCAAGGGCTGGTCGATCCGATCGTCAGCCGCCACGGCTACAGCGTGAAATATGGTGGGCAGTTTGAGGCCCAACAGTCGGCCAGCCGGACGATCCTGCTTTTCAGCGGCGTTGTGGTGCTGATCATGCTGGTCCTGCTCAACGTGGCCATCGGCTCCATTCGCGTGTCGCTGCTGGTGCTGGTCAATCTGCCGCTGGCGCTGATGGAGGCGTCATTGCGATTTTCCTGACCGAATCACCCGGCGTGCTGAGGAACACGTTCGGGCTCTTCGGCTTTGGCGGCTACGTCGCCCCCGTGATCTCCATCGCCAGTCTGGTCGGCTTCATCACGCTGTTCGGCATCGCGGTGCGCAACGGCATTTTGCTGGTGAACCACTACCGCTACCTTATCGAGCACGAAGGGGCCTCATTGCAAGAGGCCATCGTTCGCGGGTCGCAAGAACGGCTGGTGCCGATCCTCATGACCGCTCTGACCGCGGCCTTGGCGCTCGTACCCATCGCCATTAAGGGCGACCAGCCGGGCAATGAGATCCTTGCGCCCCTATCGGTGGTCATCCTGGGTGGACTGTTGACCTCAACGTTTCTGAACCTCGTTGTTGTGCCTGCCGGGTACGCGGCGATTCATCGTAACGCGGACGGCGTGTTGCCGGCCGCAAGAACTGACTCGAAGGAAACCCAATTGGAGATGTAGACATGCGAAAGATCATGACGCTTTGTTTGTTTGTGGCTGGCTTCACGCTAGTCGGTCCGGCTTGCAGCAAGAAGGAGGAAGAAAAGGCAGCGACCCCACCCGCCCCCGCTCCGGCGGCAAAGGCACCAACCGCCAAGCCGGAGGCGGCGAAACCGGCTGCACACGACGATGGAGATCATGCGGATGGCGAGGATCATGCGCACGACGAGACGCCGCTCGGCACGGTGACGATCGGCGACATGAAAGTCGAGTTGGCTCAGGGCCACGGAAAGATCGAAGCCGGCAAGGAAGGCCACCTGGTCGTAAAGCTTCCGTACAACGATCAAGGAGCGACGGTCGTCCGCGCTTGGATCGGGACGGAAGATCGACTTCAGTCGCCTGTAGGTAAAGGCGAATATGCCCCGTCACATGATGACTACGACATTCACGCTGTCGCGCCAAAAACGCTGCCGGCCAACACGATGTGGTGGATCGAGATTCAGAAACCCGACGGCACGAAGGTGGTGGGTTCGGCCAAGCCGATCATGTAGGCACCGCGAGGCCAACATGGAAAGGAACTCTACTATGAAGGTTGTCAATCTATTCATGGTTGCCAGTCTTGTTACTTCCGTTTGCGGGATCGCGCTCGCTCAAGAAAGTGACCAGAAGCCGCAGACCGAATGGACCTTCGACACAAACGAGCCGGGGAAGACCCCAACTGGTTGGCGCGTCGCGGAGACGAAAAGTTCGGGCAAGTCTGGGGCGTGGACGGTCGTTGCCGATGACGGCGCGCCGAGCAAGCCGAACGTGGTGAAGCTGAACACCCAGGCCGATGACAGCACGTTCAACCTTCTCGTCGCGGAAAAAGCCGTCTTCAAGGACCTGGATATTCGCGCTCGCGTTAAAGCCATCAGCGGCGAGGTGGATCAAGGCGGCGGGTTGATGTGGCGGGTGAAGGATGAAAACAACTACTACATCTGCCGAATCAACCCCTTGGAGGGCAACTTCCGCGTTTACAAGGTCGTGGACGGTAAACGGACGCAGCTCCACAGCGAGAAGCTCGAAACAAAGACCGGTCAGTGGTACGAAATCCGCGCCGTCATGACCGGTGACCACATGGAGTGCTTCGTTGACGGCAAGCCGTATCTGCACGTGCACGATGACACTTTTGAGGAGGCAGGCATGATCGGCCTTTGGACCAAGGCCGACGCGTCATCGGCATTTGACGATGTAGCGGTGTATGCGCCGCCGGTCCAAGAAGCGACGGAGAGTAATGAAGAATGAAACCCGCGAGATGGCTACTGTTGATCGCGTTTGCCGCAGGCACCGCTGCCGTTGCCCGCGCGGTGGAAAAGAAACTCGACATGGCGATCATCGAGCGCATCACCGGCCTTAAGCCAAGCATGGTTGAGGCGGAGAGTGTCGCTCGTGTGACCGTGCCGCGCACGGACGTAAAGGTATGCGTCGACGGAACACCGCTGCCGCCTTTCGCCGGCCTTACGAGCTGGGCCGCGTTCAAGCCTGGGGAGACTTCTGAGGCGATGGTCATGGGTGATCTCGTCCTGATGCAGGACGAAGTAAACCCGGTGATGGACGCCTGCTTTGCCAATGGACTTACCGTGACCGCGCTGCACAATCACTTTTTTTACGACGATCCTAAGGTGTTCTTCATGCACATCGGCGGCGAGGGAACGGTTGAGCAGCTTGCGAACGGCGTGCGGAAAGCTCTTGATGCGGTGAAGGGGGTTCGAGCGGCGACGCCACTGCCTGCGAACGGTTTCGGCGGTAGAGCGATCACGTTGCCGAGCACAATTACCGCCGATCCAATCGAAAAGGCCCTTGGCAAAAAAGGCGACTCCAGAGAGGGCATGTTGAAGTTCACCTTCGGACGCACAGTGAAGATGAGCTGCGGCTGCGAAGTCGGTAACGCGATGGGTGTCAATACCTGGGCGGCGTTTGTCGGAACTGACGACCACGCCCTGGTCGATGGTGACTTTGCCTGTTTACCTAGCGAGTTGCAACCGACGCTCAGGGCACTCCGGAAATCGGCCATCAACATCGTGGCCATACACAATCACATGGAAGACGAGGAACCGCGCGTGATCTTTCTGCACTACTGGGGCAAAGGGCCAGCGGCAGAGTTGGCCAAAGGCGTAAGGAGCGGACTTGAGGCACAGAATGCCGTCAAGTCTGCGCCTGACTAGGTTGGAGTACGAGGTTCTGGCAATGAAGGAGACAATACAATGACAATATGCAAACGGCTAATCGGTGTCAGCGCAAGCTGTTTGATGTGCTTCGCAATAAGCGAGGCGCTCGGGGAGGAATTGAAAGCGGCAAAGGTGATGCAGCCGCCGAAGCTGGACGGCTCTGTGGACGATGCGGCGTGGAAGGTCGCGACCGAGTTGCAACTTGGAGCTGAGGGCCGAGGCGGCGAAGCCAAAGGCAAGAAAGTCGCGGTTACGTTGAAGGCCGCGTATGACAAAGAGAATGTCTATTTCTTGCTTCGCTGGCAGGACGTTAGCAAGGACGAAACGCACAAGTCCTGGGTGTGGAACGAATCCAAGGGTGCCTACGAGGCTGGCCCGGATCGCGAGGACAACGCGGCGTTGAGTTTCCCAATCAAGGGGACGTTCACCGCAAACATGCTTTCGGGTACGGATGAACTCTGGGACGTTTGGCACTGGAAGGCCTTCCGCACGGGCCCGGCTGGGTACGCAATGGACCGAACGCACATTTATTCAGCCTCCAAGTCTGAGGCCAAAGCCAAGGAATATGACGCCATGAACGGCGCCAAGATATGGATTGCTCGTCCCGAGGATCCAGGCGATTCCGTAACAAAGGAACATCCCGCTCCGAACGCCAAACAGTCATCGCCACCGCCACATTATGAAGCCGTAAGGCCCTCCGGCAGTGCCGCTGACATTCTCACGGGGCACAGCTTCGAAAACGGATGGTGGACCGTCGAATTCGCTCGCAAACTGTACACAGGGAACTCCGACGACGCACAGTTTTCCGTTGGCAATACCGTCATGATGGGTGTGGCGGTGTTTGACAAGTCGGAGCACGAGAACCATTACACCGCCGGTCCCATCGGACTTCGGCTCGAATGATGCCGGGATCGCCTGAAGAAAGAGTCCCCTCAAACCAAGTATGGAGGACTTTTCATGAAGCCCAATCGTTTACACCTGATGCTGCCTCTGCTGGTTGTTGTACCGCTTGTGTCGTAGGCCAACGCCGCAGGACCCACGCACGTATTCGTGGTTAACACGCAGGACGCATCCGTTTCGCTCGTCGAACTGGACGGTATGAAGGAAACCCGCCGGATCCCGGTAGGTCCGCGGCCGTACGGCGTCGCGTTGACGGCGGACGGAACGACCGTGGCGGTCGGGATTGAGGATGAGGAGAGGGTCAAGTTCTTCGACACGAAGACGTTCGAGGTCAAGGGCGAAACTCATATCGGGAAGATGCACAATGACCACATTATTCTCTCGGCCGACGGTAAGTACATTCTGGTCGCCAACTTCTACAGCGACGACGTGGTCGGCATCGACGCACGCACCATGAAAGAGGCCTTTCGAATGAAGGAAACCAGCGCCCCGCACGTGATCAAATACGGTCCGTTGCGCAAACACGCGTACGTCACCTGCAAGCTGACATCCGAGAATACGGCGACCAAGACGTCGCAAGAAGATCACCGGTATCGGCATCGTTGATCCGGCCAGCCAGATGCTCGTCAAGTTTCACCAGATCAACGTCAACCCGCGCAGCCTGACGTTCTCTGAGGACGAATCGAAGCTGTACTTTGGCTCCTTCTGGGTGGACGGCTTCTTCGAAATGGAGACGGAGTCGGGCAAGGTCACACGGCTCTTTGCGCTGGATCCACCCAAAGACAACCGCGCCCCACAGGAGGTAACCTACCACGGCGTCGAGGCTGTTGGTAACAACATCGTTCTTGCAGCGAACGAAGGCCGCTCGTACGTCGATGCAGTGGACGTCAATACGGGAAGGCTGCTCGACCGGCTGAACGACGTCTCGAAGCCATGTTGCGTTGAGCGGATAACGGGTTCGAGCGGCTGGCCCGTGCGGGTCCTGGTCAGCAACATCGGCGACGGTACGCTGCAACTTGTCGAGGTCTCGGGCGAGGGCAAACTGAAGTCAATATCCAAGGCCGAGGTTGGCAAGGCGCCGAAACGTGTGGCGTTCTTCACCCCATTGCAAATCGGTGACAAGTAATTGACAGGCGCGCAGCTTGGCGACTTGGAATATTTACTCATGAAGAGGAGGCGCCTGACTGTCTGACGAATCAACGATCGCTCCATGCACGCCCAGCGCCGAAGAGCCCCAGCCCGGTGTGACTGGACGCACCCCGAGCAGCCGGTCCGACTCGGCAGGGCATCCGACCTTCAAAGAGGCTTTTCGGTTCTGGCTTAAGCTCGGCTTCATCAGCTTCGGCGGCCCCACGGGCCAAATCGCCATCATGCACACCGAGCTGGTGGATAAGAAGCGATGGATCAGCGAGGCCCGGTTTCTGCACGCCCTGAATTATTGCATGTTGCTGCCCGGCCCGGAGGCGCAGCAACTCGCGACGTACATCGGCTGGCTTCTTCATCGCACTTGGGGTGGCATCGTTGCGGGCGGACTGTTCGTGCTGCCGTCGGTGGCCATACTCTGGCTTCTGAGCTACATCTACGTCGCGCATGGAAATGTTCCCTGGATCGAGGCCGTCTTCTACGGCCTCAAGCCGACCGTTCTGGCGATCGTCGCCGCCGCGGTCATCCGCATCGGACGCCGAGCGCTCAAGAACAGTGTGATGTGGGCGATAGCTGGCACCGCGTTCATCGCCATATTCTTTCTAAGAATACCATTCCCAATCATCATCGTGACGGCGGGAGCAATCGGCCTGCTCGGCTACACGTATTGGCCGGCGCGATTCAAGGTACTCAAACCGTACGGTCAACGGGAATCGGTACAAGCATCAGTGATCGACGATGAACATGGCGTTCCCGATCACGCTAAGCAATCGCTTTCGCGGTCGTTCAAGATCATCGCCGTTTGCGCAACGCTATGGTGGACGCCCGTGGCGCTGATCTTCCTGTGGCTGGGTGCAGTCACGCGCTATTTCACGAGGGCGTGTTTTTCAGTAAGGCGGCACTGGTCACGTTCGGTGGAGCATATGCCGTGCTTCCGTACGTCGCGCAGCAAGCGGTGGAACGATATAGTTGGCTTGCGCCGGGGCAAATGCTCGACGGCCTGGGGCTCGCGGAAACAACACCGGGACCGCTGATCATGGTGGTGCAGTTTGTCGGTTTCGTGGGGGCATGGAACAACCCCGGTAACCTGTCACCGCTCTTGGCGGGCACGCTGGGCGCACTAATCACGACCTGGGTGACGTTCATCCCGTGCTTCCTTTGGATCTTCTTGGGGGCACCGTACATTGAGCACCTCAGAACGAGCGACCGCTTAACCGCCGCGCTGTCTGCAATCACTGCCGCAGTCGTGGGCGTCGTCCTCAACCTTGCGGTTTGGTTCGGTGCTCACGTGCTGATGCCAGCCCCCGGAATACTCGACTGGTTTGCGGTAAGTGTAACCGTTCTCGCGTTTATCGCCGCGGTGCGTTTCAAACTGGGCGTCGTGGCTGTCATTGGTTGCGGTGCTGTCGCCGGGATCGGACGATGGTGGCTGACGTCGGCTTCCTAGACGAGAGGAAGTTGTTGACTTCGGACCGATGCCCACGGCTCCAAAGAGTTTCAACGTATCGAGCCTGCTCTTTCGAACCCGCATTTTACCCACAAGTTCCGCGACTTTGGCTCAGGAGATCAGATTTCCGGCAGGCCGAAACTGGTTCTTGATGTGTCGGGTGGCTTCTCCTTCCGCTACCAAGAACGCTATGCGATTATTAAGGCAAGACGCATCGGATTCCAAGGGCCGAGGATTGTGCACCGATTGCCGGGCCGGGGGTTTGCATCCCCCCCAAGGCTCTTGCGAATTGCATTGGCCCAGGTGTGTCTTGCTCGAGTCCGGTTTATGCCCACGGATAAGCGTCAACCTACCGCAGCCAACCTGTCCCTCCGACCTCGCTGGTCACGAATCTAATCCCGGAGTTTACTCTGAAATCGTTCCGGTGTAATTGCTCGAAAGGGCCACACCGGATCAGCTGATACCCTGGAAGCAACACGTTTGGGAACAGCCTTACAAAACCCGCGTTGGCCTCGCACGGTTTTTCTAATAGGACGAGCAAGACCCAGCCCCCGCGCACTCTCGAACCTCAAGTCTCGGGCCTAACCTGATGCTCCACGTGTAAGCCCGAAGAGCATGAACTTCGAATCCCGCACTACACGCACTGGTGCTTCGCATCGAAGTCACAGCGCGCGCAGTCCTGCAGGCGCGTTCCCCGTCGAGGGGGCCTTACAGGATTCCATGCAGCCGCCACGCCCCTAACCAGCACGCTCAAGCGGTCGGGCCTGTTTACGTCTAAGGAAAAAGCACAAATGTGCCATCTAGGCACGCAGCAAAGGAACATGCAATGGCAGCCATCATAGACACAGGATTGGTCGTACCGGGTTTGCGAAGCGAGTTTTTCGCCCGCTACGACGCGACCCAGACGTACTTTCAGGATTTGGCCACCCAAATCCAGTCCAATAAGGAAGTGGAAAACTACAAGTGGCTGGGCAGCATTCCGAAGATGCGTGAGTGGGGGGACCGGTAGGCTCGCCCGAGGAGTCCGTTCGGAAAGTTATTCCATAGAAAATCTGCGATACGAAGCCACACTTAGCGTCGATCGCAGCGAGCTCGAAGACGATCAGACCGGCCAAATCCAGATTCGAGTTCAGGAACTCGCCGCACGGGCAGCCACGCACAAAGACTTCCTTATTTCGCAACTGCTCATCAACGGCGAAACTTCAGGCTTTAATAGCTATGATGGCCTCTCGTTTTTCAACGACGCGCACGTCTCTGGGGCTTCAGGCAACCAAGACAACAAGCTCACGTC
>Ga0187892_10008596_pt1 | contig 13897 bp, 13 predicted proteins | sample MA1701073metaG_FD_139345 | JGI IMG/M metagenome (GOLD analysis project Ga0187892, IMG submission 139345) | Bio-ooze microbial communities from a basaltic lava cave in the Kipuka Kanohina Cave System on the Island of Hawaii, USA - MA170107-3 metaG ...
CGCGGTGCGGCACATCCGCGACATCGGCGAGTGGCGGCGCGAAACGTTGCGGCATCTGACGGCGTGCCGGGATTTGAAGTTCATCTCCGTATGGCATCCGAGTTTCCTGACGCTTCTGCTCGAAGGCGTCGAAACGCCGGCGAGGCTTTGGCCGAAACTACGGGCGATCAGTTGCTGGGGCGAGGCGCCGGAGTTGGCGGCGATGTTTCCGCAGGCGACGATCCAGCCGAAGGGCCTGATCGCGACGGAAGGTTTCGTGTCGCTGCCGTTGTGGGGGCGCGACGGGGCCGCGTTGGCGTTGCGCTCGCACTTCTTCGAATTCCTCGACGAATGCGGGTACCGCAAAGTTGGCGCACGAGCTTGGCGCTGGCAATGAATACTCCGTGGTGTTGACGACCAGCGGCGGGCTGCATCGGTATCGGCTGCACGACCGGGTGCGCGTGACCGGATTCGAACATGAGTGCCCGCTGCTGCGTTTCATCGGCAAGGAAAACAACGTGTCGGATCATTTCGGCGAGAAGGTGACCGAACGCCATGTGCGCGAGGCCCTGGATGCCATCGGTCTGGACGTGGCGTTCGCCCTCGTCGCGTGTGAAGGCAGTGCCTACACTCTTTTCATCGAGACCAGTGCCGATGCGGATCAGCTTCTGGCCGCTGCGGAGCAATTGGAGACAGCCCTCGACGAGAATGTTCACTATCGCTATTGCCGGCACCTCGGACAACTTGGCCCCTTGCGCGTCTTCCGCGTTTCCCACGACGGCCGATCCACGTGGCTGAGGGAATCCGCGCGGCGCGGTCAGCGTCTCGGCGAGATCAAGCCGCTTGTGCTGAGCCGGCACGATGGCTGGGCGCGCGTCTTCTCCGGCGGGTACGTGCACGCAAAAGAAATGGCGGCCACTCACTTAATCTAGGGGTGCGACAGAACCCACGATAGTACCGGCGAAAGGACAAGCGCCGGGAGGTAGTCCGCCACGGGCAGCTTCTTGATTCCCGTCAGCGTCAGCCCGATGCAAATCACGAGAACGCCGCCCGCCGCGCCGATCTGAGCGAGGACGGCGTCAGAGAAGAAACCGCCCACGGCGTTTGCGCCAAGGGTGATCGAACCCTGGACGATCAGCACGCTCAACGCGCTCAACAACACACCCCAGCCGAACGTCGCGGCAAAGCCAACCGAGGCAACGCCGTCGAGCATCGCTTTCATCGCGATCAGCTTGTAGTCGCCGGTCAGACCGTCCTGCAACGAGCCGATGATCGTCATCGGGCCGACGCAGAACAGCAGGCCCGTGCTGACCCAGCCTTCGGCGACGCGGGACGGTTTGTTCGGCTTGTTCGGCGCGCTGAACCGCTTCAGCAAACGTTGCGCGAACTGCTCGATGCGAAATTGGATTCGCAGCAGCGATCCGACGGCGATGCCGGCCGCCAGCGCAACGAGGAGAAAAATAAACTCGCGCACGCCAAACGTCTTGCAGGCGTCGAACGTCATCTTCCCGCCGATGGCGAGCGTGACGCAACCGAGCAGGCGCATGGCGACCCGTTGCGTCCGCTCGGGGAGCTTGGGACCGAGCAACAGGCCAAGCGTCCCGCCGACCAGGACTGTGGCGGTGTTGAGGAGCGCGCCGGTCACTTCGGCTCGTTGCCCGGCTTCCACTTGATGCTGCAACCGGCGCCGGGCATCTGGTTCGAATGCACCGGCTTGCCAGCGAGCACAGCGTCCATGGCAGCGCGCAGGTCTTTCCCGGTAACGGGTTTGTTGTTGCCCGGACGACTGTCATCAAGCTGGCCGCGATAGACCAGCTTGCGACCATCGTCGAACAGGAAAAAATCCGGCGTGCACACGGCCCGGTAGGCCTTGGCGGTTTCCTGACTTTCGTCGTGGCAGAACGGGAACGAAAACGACAGGTCCGTCGCCATCGTCTTGAGCTTGTCCGGCGCGTCGTCGGGGTAACGGCCCGCGTCGTTGGCGCTGATCGCCACGATGCCGACTCCCTTGCTGCCATAATCGGCGCCCAGGCGGGCAAGTTCCTTTTGAACGTGCACGACGTATGGGCAATGCCGGCAAATGAACATCACCAGCAGCGCCTTCTTCCCCGCAAACGTGGTCAGGGAGATTTTCTTTCCCGTGACGACGTCGGGCAATTGGAAATCCGGCGCGGCGGTGCCGAGCGGGAGCATCATGGAAGAAACAGGCATAACTGGGTTCCTTTCGTTTCCGGCTAGAATACGTTTTTGCTTCTGGGTGAGAAGTTCAAAGTGCGCTCGCTCGGTGCGAAGCCGGAGCATCTCACTTTTTGAGTGGTCGTCGATGCATGGTGGCGCGAGCGTCCCGCTTGTCGCGCCCGGTTGACTTTTGAAGTGCGACAAGCGGGACGCTCGCGCCACCATGCAAAAGCTCGCACCTCACGGAAAAACGTGGGAAATCAAACCGATCAAAAACTGCGATGCAGTGCGAAGCAACGCTCGACATGTCCAGGAATCGGTTCTATGTTCGCGCCGAACCCGAAACCATGCGCTGGAGCCCGTCAACGGCGTTTCTCAGCGGAGTCTGTCTCGTGCTGGTCTGCGTGGTCTGGAGCTTTTACATCGTCCGGATCGATAAAGCGGTCGCGAAGCGGCCCGCGCCACTCACGAGCGAACTCCCTGCGATTCGGCGCCCTCCTCACAAAACGGGAACGATTCAGCGCCAGAAGCCAGTTTCGCCTACCCGCGACTCCTTACCGGCTTCCGCTCAGATGCGATCACCGGTCCGGCGAGTTGCAAGCACACAAGCGACCCCCTCGGAGAGCGACGATTTCGGCGAGACGGAAACAGGTCATACTGCGCGTTCCGTGCAGAAGCAATCCCTCGACGAATCCGCCGAGCGCGTTGCCGGCGGAGGCCCAGTGCGCGGCACGATCGCCGGCACGGTATTTTTTCGCGGAACCGTTCCACCCGAAAGGCCGCTGGACTTGTCGGCCGACCCGCATTGCGCGCGCATGCATCGGCAGGGCGTTACCACGAGCGATTACGTGGTAGGCACCAACGGTGCGCTGGCAAACGTCTTTGTGTACTTGAAAGATATCCCTTTCCCGCGTGGAGGCGTGTTTCCACCTCCCAGCAAACCCGTCGTGCTCGATCAGCGAGCGTGTCTTTACCAGCCCTCTGTGTTTGGTGTGCAAGTGGGGCAGGAATTGCAGATCGTCAACAGCGACGCCACCCTGCATAACGTCAAAACGCAGCCGAGCAACCAAGCCGGCTTCAACAAAAGCCAGCCGGTGCAGGGAATGAAATTTTCGCACTGGTTCACCAAGCCTGAAGTCGGCACGCCGGTGAAGGTCAAGTGTGATGTGCATCCCTGGATGTTGGCCTATATCTTCGTCTTACCGCATCCGTACTTCGATGTCACCGAGGAGGAAGGGACGTTCGAGATTGCGGGGGTGTACGCAGGCGAATGCGTCGTCGAAGCCTGGCACCCCAAGGCGGGCGCACGAACACAGATCGTGAACTTGGATGCACGAGAGACCAAAAGGATCGTTTTCGAGTTTCAAACACAAAACCAGCCTTGAAACGGAGAAACCATGAAAACATTGAATTGCTCTTTGTTTGTTGTCGCTCTGGGTGTCGTACTCGGCTGTGGCCGGCAGGCTTCGCCGCCGTCAGCCCCGCCCAGCACCGCGCCGGCAACCCCTGCGCGGCCAGAAGAAACGATCGATGCGGCCACGGCGGCAACCATCAAAGGGAAAGTCGTGCTCAAAGGCACGCCTCCCAAGATGCCGCCGATCAAGTTCGCCGCGGACGCCGCCTGCGCGGCCCTGCATCCGACGCCTCATTCGGAGGAGGCGGTGACCGTGAACGCGGATGGCACGCTGCTCAATGTCTTCGTGTACGTGAAGCAAGGCTTGGGCAATCGGAAATTTCCCGCACCAAAGACGCCCTTGCTGCTCGATCAGAAGGGATGCCTCTACACACCGCACGTCGCGGGCGTGCAACTTGGGCAACCTGTGTACATCGTCAACAGCGACGGCACGATGCACAACATCCACGGCATGCCGACCGCGACCGGCAACAAGGACTTCAACTTCAGCCAGGTGGCTGCGGGGTTCACCAACACGTCAGCCTGGCTGAAAAACATCGTGGCCACCGAAGTCATGGTCAAAGTGAAGTGCGACGTCCACCCCTGGATGAGCGCCTTCGTCGGCGTGCTCGATCACCCGTACTTTAGCGTGACGGGAACGAACGGAACGTTCTCGCTCACGCCGCTGCCGCCCGGCACGTACGTCATCGAGGCGTGGCACGAGAAGTACGGGACGATGAACCAAACCGTGACGGTAACGACAAACGAGACGAAGGAGATCACGTTCGAGTTCGAGCCTAAAGGGCAGCTATGATGTGGAGTGCGGCGGCTTGACGCGGCGAGAAACCCGGGCGTCAAGCCGCCCTATTTCCAGGCGCTGCCAAGCCAGCGCACTCCAAACTACTCCCGAATCTCGCAGCCCAGCTTCGTCTTCAAGCCGGTCTTCACCTTCTCGTGCAGCGCGTTCACTTCGGCGTCAGTGAGCGTGCGTTCGAGCGAGCGATACGTCAGCGAGTACGCCATGCTTTTCCTGCCGGCGGGGATGTTGCCGCCGCGGAAGATGTCGAACGGCTCGACTTGGGTCAGCCACTTTTCCTTTGTCGCTTCCCGATACGATTGCTCAATCGCGCCGAGGATTTCTTGATGCGTCTTCGACTCGTCCAACACCATCGCGATGTCGCGGTTGATCGCGGGGAACTGCGGAAGACGTGCAAACTTCCTGTCTTTGGGCAGACTCGCTTCGAGCGCATCCACTTCGAGTTCGGCGTATAGAACCGGCGCGGGAATTTTCAGCCGGGACGTCTTCGCCGCCTCCACCTCTCCAATCGTCCCCAACGTCTGGCCGCGAAGCTGGATCGCAGCGCCGCCCGCGGTTTTTTCCACGCTCCATCCTTCGATGCCGAGCTGGCCGAGCAGTTCCTCGACGGCGCCTTTGAGATCGAACACATCGAGCAAAGGCGGCTGGCCGCCTTCCCAATGACGGGCGTGCCGCTTGCCGGTCAGCAGCAGACCGAGGACGGTGCGTTCCTTGCCGTCCGCCGTGAACACCCGGCCCAGCTCGAACAATCGCAGGTCGGCGCTCTTGCGCCCGACGTTATGCGCGACGCTGGCCAGCAAACTCGGCAGCAAGCTCCCGCGCAGCACAGCGTAATCTTCGCTGATCGGATTGGCGAGACGCAACGCGCCGCCTTCGGTCGCGGACCCGAGCAACGTGTAGCTCGTCGCCTCATCAAACCCGAGCGCCGTCGCGAGCGTCCGCAGGCGCGTGTGGTAATCGTACACGGCGTCCTGCGGCGACTGGCCGGGAACGGCGGCGGGCGTCGCGATCGGGATGTTGTTCGCGCCGTAGATGCGGCAGACTTCTTCGATCAAATCCACTTCCCGCTCGAGGTCCACGCGGAAGGTGGGGATCGAAAACGTCGCTTTCGTTGCGTCCGAACTTTCGATCCCGAGGCCGAGGCTCGTGAGCATCTGTTGCACGCGGTTCGGCTCGACGGTCACGCCGAGCAATTGGTTCGTCCGCTCATAACGGATCGGGATGCTGCGGCGCGTTGCCGGCTTCGGATACACGTCGATTGCGCCGCCGGACACCTTGCCGCCCGCCAGTTCGGCCATCAACGCCGCCGCGCGCCGGCTCGCCCAATCGCAGATGCCGATGTCGGCGCCGCGCTCGAAGCGATAGGACGATTCGGATTTGAGACCGATCTTCTTGGAGGTGGCGCGGACGTTCGGCGGGAAGAACCAGGCGCTCTCCAGCAGCACATCGACGGTCTTCTCGTTGATCTCGCTGTCCGCTCCGCCCATGATGCCGGCCAGCGCGACGGCTTTCTCGGCGTCGGCGATGACCAGCATGTCGGGTGTGAGCGTGCGGACTTTTCCATCAATCGTTTTGAGTCCCTCGCCCTGCTTGGCCCGACGGACAACGATCGTGCGACCGGCAAGGAGATTCAGGTCAAATGCGTGTAGCGGATGGCCGCATTCAAGGAGCACGTAGTTCGTAATATCGACGATATTGTTGATCGCGCGGACGCCTGAAGCTTCGAGCCGTTGCTGCATCCATTTCGGGCTGGGGCCGAGTTTCACGCCGCGAATCACCCGAGCCGTGTAGCGCGGGCATAGCTCCGTATCTTCCACAACGACTTTTGCCACCTTCTCCGTGTCCTCTGTGTCCTCTGTGGTTGAAAGGGAGGGCATCTTCAACGGATTGCCGGCCAGCGCCGACACTTCGCGCGCGATGCCGATAACGCTCAACCAATCGGGACGATTCGGTGTGATTTCCAAATCGAGAACAGTATCTCCTCCGCCGGCGATCTGTACGAACGGAACGCCGACCGGCGTATCTGCGGGAAGGATCATCAACCCTTGCGAGTCTTCCGCGAGCCCAAGTTCCTTCGGCGAACACATCATCCCTTGCGAGTCCACGCCGCGAAGTTTCGATTCTTTAATCGTGAGGAACTTTCCATCGGGCAACGGGGCCGGCAGCGTGCAACCCGGCAACGCCAGCGGCACGATGTCGCCCACCTTGTGATTCTTCGCTCCGCACACGATCTGGCGTTCAACTTTCCCGTCCGTGACGCGGCACACCGTCAGCCGGTCGGCGTTCGGATGCTTGTCCGAGGACAGAATTTTCGCCGTGACGATCTTGTCGAAGCTCGCGCCCTTCGTCTCGATCCTTTCGACTTCGATCCCCGCCATCAGCAGCCGCTCCGCCAGTTGCGCCGGCGACCAATCGAAGTCCACGTATTCCTTGAGCCAGTTGAAGCTGAGTTTCATAAACGCACGTTGACTCCTCAACGAGACGAGCCTATATAATAGCCTGAAATGGCACAGACCTTAGCCAAGCCCAAACCTAAGAAACTCGTTCGTCTCAATAAACTCGATCTGGAGACGGAAGAACGATTGATGCGAATGCTGATCAAGGAAATGAAAGCAGATCGCGAAACGCCCACGGCTGAATCATTGCGGGCAGAAGGCCTGTCCGAACCATTCATCAAGCGCTTTCTCCGCGTCTGGGACGAGCAATCCTCATAAACTCCGTCGGCGCTATCCCGAAATAGGGAGACCACTTGCCGGCAATTTCTTGCACATCCGAGAGCGTCCTTGCTCGGCAAATTTCCCGAATGATTTCGGCGTCTGTTCTCCCTTTCTCACGCATTCTTCTGACCAAATAGGCGCAGTCCGAAGTGTATCGCAACGTTTCGCTCATCGCCCGAGGCATTTCCCGTTTCAAAACTGCCCCAAGAACCTCACGTCGTTCTCGTAGAACAATCGGATGTCATCAATGCCGTACATGATCATCGCAAGGCGTTCGATGCCCATGCCGAAGGCGTAACCGGTGTAGGCCTCGGGATCGTAGCCGACGGCCTCGAAGACCTTCGGGTTGACCATGCCGCAGCCGAGAATCTCCAGCCATTCCTTCCCCTTCGCGGCGCCGCCGGGGAATGCGAAATCCATCTCGAAACTCGGCTCGGTGAACGGGAAGAAATGCGGACGGAACCGGGTACGCACGTCCGGGCCGAGCAGTTCCTTGGCGAAATGATCGAGCGTGCTTTTGAGATCGGCGACGGAGACGTTGCGGTCCACGTAGAGACCCTCGACCTGATGGAACGTGGCGCTGTGTGTGGCGTCGGGATTGTCACGGCGATAGCACCGGCCGGGCGCGATGATCCGCACCGGCGGCTTGTACGTTTCCATGAACCGAATCTGTACTGGCGATGTCTGTGTGCGCAGGAGCCGACGCCTCGGACCGGCCAGAGATTCGGGGTCGAGATAAAACGTGTCCTGCGTGTCGCGTGACGGATGGTGTGCTGGCGTGTTCAGCGCGTCGAAGTTGTAGTACTCGGTTTCGATGTCCGGACCGTCGGCCACCGCGAACCCAAGCCGGCGGAAGATCGTGACAATCCGTTCCGCTATTTGCGTCAAGGGATGCAGCTTGCCGACGTGCGGACGGCGACCGGGCAGGGTGATGTCCACGTGCTGTCCGGCGCCGCGCGCCTGAGCGCCGAGCTTTGCCTGCAATGCCTCCAACTCGCCGGCAAGCCAGGTCTTGATCTCGTTCGACAGCTTGCCGACGACGGGCTTCTCTTCCTTCGGCACTTCGCGAAGCTTATCGAGTGCGGCGGTGAGCGCGCCGTTGCGGCCGACGTACTTGACGCGGACGGCTTCGAGGGACTTCGGGTCCGTTACGTCGTCGAGATCGATCGCTGCGCTTTTCCGCAATTGTTCCAGTTCTTCCTTGAGATTCATGGTTTTGAGTTTCGTTCGTAGTAGCGCGATTCATCGCGCGGTTGCGCTGCCGGGTTCCGCGCAATGAATCGCGCCATTACGAACCATCCGCAAACTAGCTCGTTGTCTGGACCATTTGCACGCCCAAAAACAAAACGGGCGACTGGTTCAGTCGCCCGCCCGAAGTTTGCGTGGAATCGCGTTACGCCGTTTTGGCCTCCAGAGCTTTCTTCGCGCTGGCGACGATCTCACTAAACGCCTTCGCGTCGCGCGCGGCGAGATCGGCAAGTATCTTCCGGTCGAGGCCGATGTTCGCCTTCTTCAGGCCGTCGATGAACCGATTGTACGGCATGCCGGCGGCGCGGCAGGCGGCGTTGATTCGTTGGATCCAGAGCCCGCGGAAAGCGCGCTTCTTCGCGCGGCGATCGCGGAACGCGTACTTCAAACCGTGATCGACGGCGTCGCTGGCGTAGCGGTACAGTTTGCTGCGTTTGCCGCGATAGCCCTTGGCCATCGCGATCATTTTCGTGCGTCGTTTGCGGGACGCGGGGGCATTGGTCGTTCTCATGGGAGGTAAATTGGCAAATGGTTAATGGGTGATGGTTAATGGATAATAGTTGCTTCTGGTCGGCGATGAGTAACTGACAGCCGCCATGTCGCCTCAGCGGCTGCCGAACGGCAGGCAACGCGTGACGTGTGACTCGACGCTGGCGCTGACTTGCAAACGGCGCCCCAAAGCGCGGCGGCGTTTGGCGCTCTTGGTCTGCAACAAGTGACGCCTGCCCGGATGATAGGCGAACACCTTGCCACCGGCGCTGATCCTGAATCGCTTTACGACCGACTTTTTCGTTTTCTGCATAATCAACTCTGTGGTTTGCTCGAAATCACAATCTTCGGCGCGTTCACGAACCCGCTGCCCGCCTGCTCGGTCTGCGACGAACCCGAACTCGACAACTCCTTTGCCATAACCGTTTTCTGCGCCTCCGTCGCGGCGGCCTTGGCCTTCTTGCTTGCCGGACGCGGCGCGAGCATCATGTGCAAGCCGCGCCCGACCATCTTCGGCTCCATCTCCGCGTGACCGACATCGGCACAATCGGCCAGCAACCTCTGCATCAGGTTCTTTCCAATTTCCTGGTGCGCCATCTCCCGGCCACGAAAGAACAGCGACACCTTCACCCGTATGTTTTCCTGCAAGAACTCGCGAATGTGCCGCAACTTGATCGAATAATCGTTGTCGCCAATGTTCGCGTGGAACTTGAGTTCCTTGACCTTGGTCGCGTGCTGATGCTTGCGCGCCTCGCGCTCTTTCCTCGCCTGCTCGTACCGGAACTTCCCCAGGTCCATGATCCGGCAAACGGGCGGCTGCGCGTTGGGCGCGATCTCGACCAGGTCCAACCCCGATTGCTGGGCGCGTCGAAGCGCTTCGTTGAGGGCGATCACGCCCAGTTGATTGCCGTCTGCGTCGATCGCGCGCACCTCCCGCGCACGAATTTTTCCGTTTACTCGGACAGAACTTTGGATAGCCACACTCCGCGGTTAGCGTTTCTGGGCGATCTGCCGCCGCACCCGGGCGGAAGATCGTTCGAGGGAAACGGCGATGGCGCCGCCCCGGGCTTGGAAGCCCACGGCGACGATGCCGGCTTGAGCAGTTTTGGATTCAACCACGATCATGCAAGGAACCGACTGCACCCTACGGACTAATGCCCCGATTTCTCAAATGCGCGCGCAGTATTGCATGGAGACCCTGTTTTGTCAACGGCGGTACCCACGGGTGCGTCTCACTGTTTGAGCGGCGGGAAAATGCGTGGTGGCGCAAGCGTCCCGCTTGTCGCATCCGGCTGGCTCTTGGAGCGCGACAAGCGGGACGCTCGCGCCACCATGTAACAACTCGCACCTGACTGAAACAACCCCGCCTGAAATCCGGGCCGGGGCGCGAATGGAAAAATGGCAGGTTTCAGGCACGCCTTTCCCGAATCTGGCCCAACAGATCGGCAATCACTTCCCCCTTCGGTTTTGCGCCGACGTTGCCTTTGCCGTGGAGACGGACGGAGACGTTGCCGGCTTGCATGTCGCGGGGACCGACAACCAGCATCGTGTGCACTCGGGCCCTCTCGGCGTCCTGGACTTTGCCGTTGATCTTCTCGTTGCTGTAATCGCCCTCGGCGCGGACCTGCTGGGCGCGGAGTTCGTTGACGATGCTTTTCGCGTAATCGACCAGCGCCGCGTCGTCGTTGATGGTGAGGACGCGCACCTGTTCCGGCGCGAGCCAGAGCGGGAAATTGCCGGCGTAATGCTCGATCAGGAAGCCGATGAACCGTTCGTGGGTGCCGAGCGGCGCGCGGTGGATGCAGAGCGGCGTCTTTTCGGTGTTGTCGCGGTCTTTATAGACGAGACCGAACCGTTTCGGGACGGCGAAATCCACCTGGTTGGTCGCGATGGTGAACTCGCGTCCGATCGCGCTCCAGACCTGCACATCGATCTTCGGCCCGTAGAACGCAGCTTCGTTGGCGACCTCGACGTAGTTGATGCCGCTCGATTTGAGAACGTCGCGCACCATGTCCTCGGTTTGCTTCCACAACGCCGGCTCGTCCACGTACTTTTTCCCCATTCCTTCCAGCGCGCTGGTGCTGAAACGCATCCGGTATTTTTCGAGGCCGAAGATTTTGAAATACTTCAGGTACATCTCGTTGACCGCGTTGAACTCGGAGGCGAACTGATCCGGCGTGCAATAGATGTGTGCGTCGTTCATGTTAAGCGAACGCACGCGCATCAAGCCGAAGAGTTCGCCCGACTGCTCGTACCGGTAACAGCACCCATACTCCGCCAGCCGCAACGGCAAATCCCGGTACGACCGCGGCTCCGCCGCAAAAATCCGGTGATGATGCGGACAGTTCATCGCCTTGAGGTAGTAACTCTCCGGCTCGCCGAATCGGTTCACCTGCTCGCGCAAGCTCGCCAACTCATTGAACGCTGCCACAATCTCCGCCGGTGCCGTGCTGTTCTTGACGGCCTGCTCGATCAACTCGAACTCTCGTGTTTTGGCGAAATCAGACATCGCGCTCAAAATACCGTTGCTTACTGGCGAATGGAACTGCAATCTTTCAGCCACGAAACGTACCACCAGAACTTCATCTTGCTCGGCTGCAAGTGTCGTAGTTTGAGAGGGGTGCATTTGGTGCTAGACAAATCGGTGTCTTTCACGCATGGTAGCGTGGATGAAATCTACCATTCCTGACCACACGCGTCCGGAGGCCGACCGCCTCCAGGTTCTCGTTCTGACCGAACCCGATCACTGCCAGCTGTTCGACCAGAGGCTCCAACAGGAGCATTTCCTCGGTCCCCGTGCCCCCGCCGGCGACCATCTCCGGCAAGTCGTCGTGCGCGACGGCCAGTGGGTCGGCCTGTTGCTGTGGTGTGCCAGTGCCCTGTGTCTGCGCGACCGCGATGATTGGATCGGCTGGGATCCGCTCACGCGCGCTCAACGGCTCAAACTGATCGTCAATAACGCCCGTTTTCTCATCCCCAACGCGGCGCGCGAGCCCAACCTCGCCAGCCAGTGTCTGGCCGCTGCCACGACGGTGCTGCCCGCTCAATGGCGCGCCCGCTTCGGCTACGAACCGCTGCTGGCCGAAACGTTTACCGACCCCGAGGCTCATGCCGGCACCTGTTACAAAGCCGCCGGTTGGCAACCCATCGGGCAGACCGCCGGCTACGAGCGCGTCCACCGCTGCGACTACTTCTTGCATCACGGCCGGCCCAAGCGCATCTGGCTCAAACCGCTGCACCCCCAAGCCCCACAACGACTCGTGGCCCGCACCCTGCCCGACGAACAAGCCGCTGCGCTGACTGCCGGCGCGGGCGCGCGCTGCGCGCTGGGGGCCACGCAACGCCACAGCCTGCGCGACGCCCTGCAGCGGGTTCCCGACCCGCGCCGCAAACAAGGCCAACGCTTCCCGCTGGCAGCCGTGCTGACCCTCATCGCCCTGGCCCTGCTCGGCGGCGCCCAAAGCGTCGCGGACATCCACCGCACCGGCTTGCGCCTCCATCAAGCCCAACGCCGCCAACTCGGCTTGCGTCCCAAGAAAGGCACTCGCTTCTACCCCGCCCCCGGCTATGACGTGTACCGCGACCTGCTCGCCGTGCTCGACCTCGACGCCTTCGCCGCCGCGCTCACCGCCTGGCTGCAAGCCCAAGCCGGTCTGTTGCCCAAGACGCTGGCGCTGGACGGCAAAACCATCCGCGACACGCTCGGCGCGATCCTCAGCCTGGTCGATCACGAAACCGGCGTGCCCGTGGCCCTCCAGGTCGCCCCCGGCAAAGGTCACGAGTTGACCAAAGCCCAGGAACTGCTGGCCAATCCCCAAGTCGCCCTGGCCGGTTGCACCGTCACCGCCGATGCGCTGCACTGCCAGGATCAGACCGCCCAGATCCTCACCCAGGTCAAAGGCGCGGACTATGTCCTGCAAGTCAAAGGCAACCAACCGACCCTGCAACACCGAGCCGAAACCGTCGTCCCGCTCGCCACCCCCTTTTTGTCCAGACCGACAACGCCCGCGGGCGGGTCGAAGTCCGTTCGCTGAGCACCGCCGCCGTCGAACCCACCGCGGTAGCCTTCCCCGGAGCGCGTCAACTGGCGGCGACCCTCGGCCAGAGCACGCACAAGAAAAGCGGCCAGACCACAGCCTTGACGCGCCACTTCATCACCAGCCACCCCGCCAGCAGTTTGCCCGTGGGTCGGTTGGCTGCGGCCCTTCGCGGACATTGGTCCGTGGAGAATCTGCACTGCTCGATTTCTCCATTTCCAAAGATTCGCAACCGTATTTCCGATATTCCATCTGACCGTGAATCCAAGAGAAGAAATTCTTTCCAAGAGTTTTCTTCGCTTGTTCCGTCTGCCCGAACCAGCCACCAACCCTTCCATAGCCGCGAACTTGCATAGAAACTCTAATCCATAATGGTCGCATTCACACCCAAGTCGATATAACCGGGCGGAGTTGATAATTTGCATCGTTAGAGCACTGTGATTTTGCCAGCGATTTGCCAACGAGGAATCGTAGAACCTCAACATGCTGGTCAGAATCCGACGACGCCTGCAGAAGATCCAGGTGGCGATCGCCCGCGAGCTGGTGGGATTTATCTGGGCGGTCCGTTTGCCCCGTCCCACCAGACGGCGAAACCGCCCGTGCAACCCGCACCTGCGCCTTCCAACTGATCTCCTGGATCCGCTGCGTCGCCGGCTGCTGGCGCACGCTCAACCCGGGCGCTCGGCACCAACCCCAGATACGCCATCAACTGCCGCGGATGCCCGAACCGATGAAAGTCCCCGATCTCCGCCACCAACACCGTCGCCGTCAACCACTGCACTCCGCGCAACGCCGTCAACGCCTCCACCACCGGCCACCACCGCCATGCCCGCGCCAATGGTTCCAGCGCCTGCTCCAACCGCTCGATCCGCTCGCCGGCCTGCGTGATCGCCAGCAGATCCTCCTCGAGCACGACCTTGTGCGCCGGGTCCGCCAGCACCAGCTCGCGCAAGTAGCGCAGGTGCGCCGCCGTCCAACTCGACTTGCCGCTGTACTTGTACCCGTGCCGCAACAGAAACCCCTTCAACCGAAACCGGGC
>Ga0187892_10008597_pt1 | contig 13896 bp, 8 predicted proteins | sample MA1701073metaG_FD_139345 | JGI IMG/M metagenome (GOLD analysis project Ga0187892, IMG submission 139345) | Bio-ooze microbial communities from a basaltic lava cave in the Kipuka Kanohina Cave System on the Island of Hawaii, USA - MA170107-3 metaG ...
ATGGTTTGAATGAGCACACGGGGAGTAAAAAGTTGGCCTGCGCCCTTCTTTCCCTCACTGGCGGCTTTTTCGAGTAGACCCTCGTACGCGGCCGCTTTCACGTCGACTTTCAGGGCCGTCCATTCGACTTCGTCGATGAGGTTGATCAGGCGTTTCAGGCTCGTCGGCTTGGTGAACCGAGACTGCGCCTCTGCGAAGATGTCACCTAAAATGCCTGACTGCTTTCCGAGCTTGCGAAGCATATCCACGTAGCTGTCCAGAACTTCGGTGCCGACCTGGTCGCGGAGTGCAGGCCAATCACATCCGCGCGGCAGTTCGATGCTGCGCTCATTCGCCATTTTCAGGAACAGGAGGTAAGTCAACTGCTCAACGTACTCCGTGTAGCCCACGCCGTCGTGACGGAGCGTGTGGCAGTAGCCCCACAGTTTCTGGACGATGTCGCTCATGCGGCGATAGCCTCGTTTAAGGATTGCACGATCGCTTCGAGCCTACCCGCAAAAACCCGGTTCGCGACCGTCCAGCCACCGTCGCGTGCAAAGATTGGTACCACGTCGAAATCTTCGCGGTCGATGGAAAGGTTTTCGATCAGGTGCGCCCTAATGCGAGTCAGCCACCGTCGCTGCTCCACAGAAAACTGTGCTGTCCACGAATCGCCGTCTGAGGGTCGCGGTGCCAGCCGACGGAACGCACGGTCCACACGCTCGGCGGCGGTGAGCAACGGCTCCTCTTCTCGGGCGGCGTGCTTGACCATCGAAATAATCTCGATGAGCGCCTTGTGATAGTGGAGAGCGTGCGCCCGTTGGAGGCTTTCGAGCGTAAATCGCTCCGGCGAAACCCCAAGCTTCTGACGCAGCTCGGTGAGCGCGCCCGTGTTCCACTCTTTCGGTCGACCAAGCAGAATCTCTATCGCCGCGATGTGGGCCGGGTTGTCGCGCACGAACTGGGCGAAGGCGAGAAGGTAGTCAGCGGGCTTGTGCTCCTGGCCGGTTCCGTCGCGGATGAGCCACTCGGACGAAACTTCATCAGCGGCCTCATACGCGATTAGGAAGCGGCGCTCGGGGCGCGGATAGTTGACCAACAGATCCTGAAATCCAAGATCACGCAAGAGCTTCATCGTCTCGCTAAAAGCGGCGGTCAGCGCTCGCGGAAGGCCGGTTGCAAACTTCCCAAGATCACCATCGGGGACGTAGGCAGCGAACAGTTGTCGCGCATCACCGGACATCTCTTTGTTGATGCGATGGAGTCGTTTGACCAGACAACGCGTGGCATAGTCACGATCGCGATTGTGCCATATGTCTTCGACAAGCTCGGGGATTGTTTTGGCGGCACGTTCTGGTGGTTCAGTGTCGAAGGCTGACGCATCGCGGAAATACTCAAGCAGCGTTCCATCGAAGCAATCGAAGACGACGAAGTGAGACTTGTCGGGGTATTTTTCACCCTTCCGCGTACCGCGGCCAAGCATTTGTTCGAACAGGATTCGGCTCTTCACGGGTCGCAGAAATACGATGAACTCCAAATCGGGGATATCAACGCCGGTCGTCAACATGTCCACGGACACGACGATCGCCGGGTTAGGTCGGTTGCGAAACTCGCGGATACGTTGGAGGGGACGGTCGACCGTGGGACTTCCGGTGATTTTTTGAACGAAAGCGTGGCCTCGGCCGAATGCCTCCCGGCATAGGACGACAAGTTGATCGGCGTGCGACACGTGCGGAAGGTCGTTTGCGGCGAATATCAGCGTCTTCGGAAAACGGCCGTAGCGCTGCTCGTGTTCAAGGGCGTACTTCTTGATTTCGGCTACGATCTTCCGGTTGGAATCCGGTACGGTGATGTCGCGCTCGACTTGCGTCGCGTCGAACTGGCGTTCATCTTCGAGGATGTCGAGCCGTTGAGTTCCCTTCGTGGGCTCGATGAGCCCGACATGCTCGCCCTCGTTGAGGAAAACGCCGTCAATTCGGACACCCGACCTGATCTTCACCGCGTCGAAATCGACGAGATACCCTTCACGCACGGCTCGTTGATATTCGTACCGATAAGCGATGTTCTTGAAGTACGCTGTGGTGTGCGCGGCGGGTGTCGCCGTCAGCCCAATTTTGATCGCGTCGAATCGCTCCAAAGTGTTCCGCCATACCGAAAGTTCTGCGGCCGTATAACCGCGGTGGCACTCGTCGGCGATCACGACATCGAAAGTATGGATCGGTATGGCAAGGCGTTCTTCGGCGTCTACATCGAATGGTTCGTCGCCGACGTGAATTGCAGCATCACGACCGAACAAGTTCATGGCCATGCGTTGGATCGTGCAGACGTACACGAACGCGTGCTTGGGCTGGGGGTCAAGAAGGTACTCGCATGGCAAGACGCTGGGGTCGAACGATTCATCGTCGTCCCCGAAGTCCTCTCTCCGAAAGCGCTGGCTGTAGACCTCGTAGATGCTCGGAAATTTCAGGCCGGGCTCTGGCTCAAAGGCGGCAAAGGCGCGAACGGCCTGCGCCGCCAACACACGTCGGTCGACGAGAAATAGCACGCGACGAGCGAAATCTGTCTTCATGAGGCGAAAGACCTGATTCACCATCGTAAATGTCTTACCGGTGCCGGTCGCCATAGCCAGGAGCATGTGTCGGTTGCGGTTCGCGATGGCGCTTTCGGTCGCTGTGTTGGCCTCGCGTTGATATGGGCGGAGGCGCGGGTGATCATTGGGCAGGCTGGCCAGCCTTTGACAAGCAGCCTCGGATTGACGCGAAAGCGCCTCCCGGATCGCATTGGGTGTCGGCAGATCAGACACTTGACGCGAAACGTTCAACGGGTGCCGGACGTCGTGGAACCAAACAACCTCACCGTTGGTTGACCAAAGGAAGGGTACGCCTAGGCCGTCGAAATCGAATCGCGATTGTTCAAGGCCGCGAGCGTACCGCTCGGCCTGGCTGAGGACATTTTGCGGGCCCAACGACACCTTTTTTGCCTCGACGACACCGACAACTTGACCGTCGAGTACGAAGACGTAGTCCGCCGGACCGTTTCGGGTTTCGAACTCTGTGACGGCGTGCTGTGCGTACCCGCCAATGGCGGAATCCGGGCGGAACGGGCAGATGCTCCAGCCAAGTGCGCGGAGCCGTGTGTCAACGCGGGTGCGACGGGTTTCTCGTTCCGACTCCGACACGCCCTAGGCTCCGCAACAAGACTTCCTTTGGTCCAATGCCCGTCTGAACGGCGTCTTTGAGGCCCCAGCGGAACTTCAATCAATCGTCCGTGCCGTGTTCCCACGATGACGCCTTCGTGACGACGGAATACGCCAAGTACGACGATTCAACAGGGGGAATTGTACCTGTTCGCCAAATTGCGTACACCCCCGCATCAGCTTGATTCGCCTCGGGTTCAGTAGTTTGCGAAGAACGACGCCGATTTTTCGGGGTTGTAGCCGCGGCGGTCGTAGAGCTTGGTGGTGGACGGATCGCGGTGGCCCGCGGCGCGCTGTACGTCCTCAAGGCTGGCCCCGTTGTCGAGGGCAGTTGTGATGAACGTGGCCCGCATGGAGTGGGCGGAGTAGCCGCGGTCAAGACCGATGCGGCGGGCGTACTTGCGGACGACGCGGTCGATGGCGTCGGGGTGCATGTGCCGCCGGCCGTCGCGTTGTACGGCGTTGTTGTGCAGCGGACGGAACAACGGGCCGTCAAGGTCATCGGCGTGCGCGGCAGCCGAGAGGTAGTCGCGGATTCGCTGAGCCGCTTGCGGATGAATTGCGAGTGCGTCCTTGCGGTTGCCCTTTCGCAAGATACGGAGCGCATCGTAGCCACGGTTCTGATGGAGGTTCCCGACGGTTAAAGCCGCAATCTCGGCCCGTCGCAACCCAACCTGGAGGCCAACGGAAAGAATCGCTCTGTCACGGAGGCCTTCGATGGTATCCACACGCGGAGCGTCAAGAATCTTGCGGGCTTGGGCCTTGGAAAACGCAAGCGTTGAGCCCTCATCACGGTTGATGTTCGGCCGTTCCACGTCGGCCACGGGGTTCCTTTCGACCTCGCTGTGCCGGACAAGGTGCTTAAAGAGCGACGAAAGGGCCGCGAGACGACGCCGTATGGTCGAGGCCTCGGCGCCCTCGTTCTCGCGCATAGAGCGTTCCCACGCGATGACGGCTCGGTGATCAACTTGGCGAAGCTGGTTGTGGTCGGTGATGCCGAAGGTCCGAAGGAAGTGCTGCACGTCGAGCTTGTAGGCCTTCCGTGTCCGGGGCGACTTCTGCTTGGCGAGCCAAACTTCTTCTTCGGGGATGGTGGCCAGGGCTTCAAGCCGCGTCCGCGCCGGTGTTTTGTCTGAATGTTCGACCAGCAAATCGGTGGATAAATCGGCGTCGTTCTGCGGCATGTCCCTCCACGCGATAATCCAGTTTATCACGAGCACAGAATGCCATTAAGCAGACCTTGGAGCAAGCACCTTGAGATTTGAATTCGGCTGTGAATTGCTGCGGAAAACGATCAGGGAGCGCGGGTATAGTGCATCTCATCGGTTCGCGGTGCGGAAGCTTTGGGTGCCGGAAAAGCAAACGGACGTCCCGGCGCGTAAAGCGCCGAAACGTCCGAGTGCAACCTACTCAATCAATTCCATCACGTGTCGATCAGAGTGGCTGTGCCACTCTGATCGACGTTAAATGATGTAACGCGCAGCGGACGGGGGCACTAGGAGCCCGTTCGCGACCTTCCTCCCACTTGCACCAACTTTACACCTAAATCCTTGGCACGCCGCTCGAAGAGCCTCCTGTTTATGCGATTCCAGTAGAGAAAAATTTCTCTGCTGGATGCGCAACCCTGGCAGAAATACCATTCTAAAGTCACTGCCGGCTCAAGCTGATCCGGTGGAACAACTTTGTGGCAGTGTTTGCACGCAGGTATCTCGTCGGGGTACTCGTCCCAAAGCATACTGTCCAGCGCCCAGAACGAATTCGGTAAGCGAAGACAGTCAATACAGACCAGGAGGTCCTTGCGATGGAACAAGGCGAGTTTGGAATCTTCCGATTCTCTCGCGTGACAGAAGTGGCAGATCCGGACCGACGGCCTGGATTCAATCCAATCTTTTACCCATTCCAGTATTTTCATCATTTCCGTTCTCTTAATTAAGCGTGGTGTTTCTAACCTCAAGGCGAGACTCACCTTGACCACGCGATTTTTTGTCTCGGTCACGTCTCTTGCCGGTCGCCCGGTGAAACGTCAGCGAGAAAAAGAGGAATAATGAAAATTTTTGTTTGGGATTTTTGAGTAAAGAAGGGATTCTTGGGTGGGGTTGTGAGGTGGGAGGTTGAGAAGATTTGGGTGCCGCCGAAGTTAGCGTCCGGGCGACGCGGGACGAGGACCGTAGTTAGAGTCCCGGTCCAGGGGACAAATCCGCGTCGTACCAAAAGAGACACGACAAAGCGGATGTTTGCTCGTAAGGAGCGTTCGAAGGCCCACTTGTCAAAGAGCAGGCGACGCTCGCTGTTCCCCGAGACGGGAACTGGCGTTACCTCTTAAGTCTAGGTACCGGCCGCGTGCGATTCAAGGCACCGGACGGTGCGCCCGAACAATTCGTCCGAGGCGTACGTCGGCATCGGCGTAGACAATTGAAAACAAGGTGGGTTAGGCGGATTCGCGGAACATTGAGGCGCCCTGGTTGAAAATTGAGGGCGGATTGGATGCTGTGTCGTACGCTTTGTAACCTGTGAAATGATTGGCGGGCACCCCAGCGCGAAGCGCGCCGGGGATGCCCACCACACCGGAGGGTCAAACCGCTTCAGCGTAGGCCGCCGCCTCGGAGTCGTCGGCTTGGCGTTCATCACCGTCGATCGGCTCAGTCGAGATGGTCGATGGATCAAGTTCGCCGGGATCGGCCCAACTTTTAGGCTGGGGGATGGCCCTTCTGGCCTCCGTAATAAGCGCCAGGAAATCAACGCCGAGAATCTGACACATCCTTCTCGCATCCTCAACCTGGGCCGTGACGGTGTGGCCGCCCTGAATGTTCAGCCGCTTGAGCCAGACCGGAGCCACGGCGAGCAACGCGGCTGCGTCTTCCTGGATTGGTTCCGATCCGCTGAGGGAGTCGTATTCCTTCCAGGCGTCGCCACCATCCACGTAGTCAGCCCGTTTGGTGCTGCCGAACGCGGTAAGCAACGCGACGGGATCGAATACGTTTGCTCCGGCCTCGCGGTTGATTCGCCGCTGAGTCCAAGGCGACACGATCTCCTGGGCCTGCTCTGGTGCGAGAGTGCGAAGAAACTCTTGAACGTGTTTGACCACGAACGCATCGCGCCGCTTTTGCAGGCGAGCGCGTCGCTCCGCCAACGTAAGGGGGACGACCTTCCCGTCGGCGCCTCGTGGTCGTTGTGGACGGCCGTTGCCGTTGGCGCTGACGGACTCGCCCATGTCGATGAATACGAGCTTGCCAGCCTTTGGGCCGTCCACCTGCATGACCGGCACGGCGTTGGGTTTGCCGGCCTTAACCAATTTCGGGGCGTACATCCGTTCGATGCGATCGCCGAAGGCCTCTTGAATCGCCGGATTCATAGTACCGACTCCGATTTCCACCAAACGCAGATTGGGGTGCTGGGCCCGATTCTTGCACTCGCACCGCTGTACGAAAACCACCTGTTTGCGGTCGAAGCACAGGGGATCGAGGCATCGATCATCGTTGGTGTCCTTGCCGTTCCTCCCTGGATCGTCTTCCGGGAAAAGCATCGGCTGCCGAGAGGAGCGTTTCGGGCAATTGACGCAGGAGCCCGCCTTGGGTTCAATAGTTTCATCGGCGGGGTCCCACGGCATTGCACCCAGCGATCGCAAACAGCCATCGACAATCTGTCGAAGCTCCTTCACGGTTGGGAAGCCCCGACCGAACACTGGCCAGAAGTGGTCATCGGCCAGCGAGTCCTGAGTGGCTTCGGGAAGCCTGGCGACCAGTTCTAGGTGTGCGGCCGAGAGGCGACTTGCGTCCGACTCGGCCTTCACCACTTCAGCGCGCCACGCTTTCGATAGCTTGGCCAGCGACGCTCGTCGTGCCAAGTAACCGATGCTCTTGCCGAGCCGCGAGGCGATTGCCTTGAGGTCATACTCACGTTCAAACGCGAGTTGGATGGCCTCGGCTTCCTCTAGCGGGTGCAAATCCTTGCGGAGCATATTCTCCGCAATGGTAACTGCGAGAGCCTGTTCATTATCCAGCTTTCGGACGACGATCGGGAGTTCCTTCAAGCCAGCGAGCTTAGCCGCCCGCCAGCGACGCTCGCCTGCCCGAATCTCAAAGCGGTCGACTTGCGTCGGATGCGGCCGAACGACGATCGGCTGTAGCAGCCCGTCACTCTTAATCGACTGCGCCAGCGATTTGACCGACGCATCACTAATCGGCTTCCGCCGATTGTCCGGCGTTGGTACGAGTCGATCAATCGCGACCGTTTCTACTTGCGGCGCACTCGCGGGCTTGGGTTTTGGTTTTGTCTTGGGCATGTTCTTGACCTCCATCGAATAGAACAAGCCGAGTTCGCCAGCGACCGCACGGTCGCTGTTGGGCGAACCGGCGGTGATCCAGAATTAAGTGATGCAGGTTGCGGCGGCTGTACGTGACGGGCGGGATGAAAAACCTTTCATGCGTACGACACGGCAGCGCGTGGAGGCGATGCACCCACTCGTTGCCGCGGTTCTTCGTCTACCCGGATAGGGCTAAAAGGATCGGGCTGGGTCGCGGCGATTCGTCCTGGCCGTGACGCCATAGTCTGGTCGTTGCTGGCGGTTCTATCACACGACAATCCGGTGTGCAAATCGCGTGAGGGCGAGGAGACCCCTCGTTACGGCACGACTTGGACTGAAAATAGAGGGCCCTGGCGAGGGCACTCGCCCTTTACGGCGGACAAGGCTGCTGGTACCCGTTCTGGAGGATCGCGAAGTCGCGAAGATCGACGCGTCGGTCGGCGTTGAGGTCCGCCTCGGCGCAGGCCGATGCGGCCTCGATGTCCGGCCCCCCGATTGTCGCCCCTTTGACATCCTGCAAACACGATAGGAGAAGCGAATGATCCAAGAGATTGGCGGTGCCGTCGTAATTGGCGTCGCCAGCACATCGGACGGCGGTGACCGTGGTAACGGCATCGGGAGCCGCGGGAGTGTCTTCGACGTTGCCGACGAAGTCGCGGCTGACGGCGTAGAACGAGTAAGTCCTGCCGACTTCGCCGTCGAAGTACGCCCAATCTGAGGCGCTGGTCAGCCAAGGCTCGTACGGACCATCGTCTGTCATTACGAAAATGTCGACGATTGCGACGCCGGAGCCGCCGGCGTCGTCTTGCGCGACCCACCGAACAACCAACGGCGTAGCTGATTGCGCGCTGAGCAGCTCGATCACGGAGGTGGGCGCGCCGGCGTCAATCGTGTTGAACACCTCGTTGGTCACGATCGGGTCGTTGTAATCGAACACGATGCTTGCCTTGTTGCGGATCACGGTGCCAGTGGCCGTTCCAGGAAGCGGCTTGACCGTGAACGCGATGAAGCCTTCGCCGCCGGGTGGGTTGACGTTGGGCGGAAGGAATCCCTGGGCCGGATCGGCGGGAAGCTGCCTTGTAGCGGGGTCGAGTGCCTTCAGATTGCACCAAACCTGCTGATTGTCGATGTCAACGCCGCATTTTACCTCGACCAATACCTGAAGAACCTCGTCGCCCAAGGGGTCGCGGATATCGACGACGGTTTGCACGGCATTGCGGTCGGCAGGTACATCAATGACCGTGTCACCAAACTTGAGCGTGGTGAAGCGCACAGTGTTAGGGTCAAGCGATGGATTCAAATCGTCGGTGATGCGAATCTCCGCAGCTGGAGCCGTGGCAATCGCCACGTTCTCAAACAGAACTCTGAACTCTAAGCCGACCCCCTCTCCAAGATACTTTGAGTCTGAGAAACCACCAGGGCCGTCTTTCTCGTTGGGGTCGCCAGCTGTTAAGCGCTCTCGTTGCCAACACTCAGGGCTTAATGCATTGGCCACTCTACAGAACGTCGGGACAACAAAGGAACAATAAACATCGCAGGCAACACTACAAGGCGAGATAGGCGCCCAGAGTGGGATAAGGTTTTCCCATGAACACTCAACAATTCCTTCCCCAGCACATATGACGTTGCAAGCGTCCAAGTTGCAGGCACACGGGTCTTGTGGTGTGGCGATGGCGTGCGGTCGGCCGTGAAAAAGGCCCGCTGTTCGAGACTGAGATATGATGATTGTGGAATCGCGGTAGCTGTCCGGTACGCCGCCTGCGAAGGGTGATGCCGCCAAGAGTTGTTGCCAGAACACACGCCAAGTAGCTTCATCCTGCGCTGCGATGAAGGCATCCTCTCTCAAGTCCGGCTCAATAATGGTCGGATCCTCTAGTACCTGCGGACGAACCTCACCTCCCAAAATCTGCATCCACTCATGATTGTCGGCAGTCGGGTAAGGTGCGGTCCAAACCGCGCCTCGTACAAAACTATGGCCTGGCCCAAAGCCGGGTTGGACCCGAATGGTCATTCTCTGGCTCTCATACGGCGCCAGTTGGCGGTAAACACATCTCGCGAGCGTCTGTTCTTCGCGGACGAGTATATCGAGGAATGGAGAGTTCGCGGAAGCGGAGGCGATGCCCTCCCCGGAGGAATTGGCGACGGAGAACCAGATATCAGCATAATCGACGTCAGTATTGCCGTTGTTGCGAATGATGACGGTTACACTATCCTCTCGACCTGCACGAAAGGGTACCCCGACCTCGACAGCTGCATAAACGTCATTGGTTCCGGCGTTTTCGATCCGGAGAGCCTGGAGGAGTTGTGCATTGCCACCATTGGGGTCGCTCGCGCCCGCGTGATATGGATTTATGGAGGAGCGCTGAGTCAGGTCAAAAGTAATGCGCGCATGCGCGGGGTCGACGACACGCGTGGTAATCGGTGCGATGGCTTGAAGCGTGCCGGGGTCAATGACCGCGAAGGCGGTTGTTGGGCTAAAGCGCGCGCCCTGGAATTCAATCGTGGCGATGCCCGCGCCGACGGTCGTGGGGACCACGCGGTCGATGCCGAAGACGGCGGTCGTGGCAACGAGGCTGAAGGTCTTCGGGGCGTTTGGGTTCGTGTCGTTGGTCGCGCGGGCGAGGATAAAGTAGGTCCCGGCCTGGGTGCTGGGAATCACGATTTCACGGGTGCCGGTGCCGATTGCTTCCCCAGCGAACTGAGCGGAGAGGCTATCGGGGGTTGCGCCGAAACTGGCGAGCAGTTCCGTCCAGGCCGTCGGGCTGTCATGATGGAGGGTAATGCGGACCGTTTCACCCACCGGAGTCGTAACACGGAAGAAAAGAAACGACTCGACGGGCAGATTCCCGGCGTACGGTGTTCCGAGCGTGAGGGGAATCACTGAGTACGCGGAAACTTCGCGGGAGACGGCGTCCGTGACTTGGGGAACGGGAAACTCCTTAAAGACGCCGACCTCACGCGAAATCGCGTCCATGTAGCAAGCGGGCGGTTCGCAAGGAATCTCGCGGTACACGCTGACCTCGCGTGAAATTGCATCCGTGATCGTCGGCGTCGGCCAGGGGCGGAACACGCTGACTTCACGCGATATCGCGTCCGTGATTTCGACGTCCATGACAGCCGTGTTCTCTGCGCGCGAGTTGCGGATGTTGGTGCCCAAGGCGATGGCTACCACCGAGAGGGCAAGGGCGGCTCTAATCGGTTGGCTTCGCATAGATTGTTCCCTCATCGTTGAGGCTCGGCGACAAAAAGCGATGCGGTTGTCGTCGATGGGCCCAACCATCACTTTTCAAGCGTGGGGGATTCGATATCGACTTCGTCCTCGCCGTTGGCCGTGGCGGAGGTCTGCTTGTAAGCGCGGGCCTGAAGGACGGAGAAGCCGGCAGGGAGCGGAAGCGTGGCGTGCCACGTGGATAGGGCCTCGTCGCCGCCGATGAACGCCGCTTGGGCCGTTATGTCCGGACCTTGCCGCGGGACCATGCGAACAACCACCGCCCAATCGAGTGGGACGTTCCCGGCTTCGATCACGACAAGCTGCGAGCCTTGATTCGGCACGGTTATGTCGGCGCCGGGAATGTCCAGGCTGGCCCGCGGATCTGTCGGTGCAGTTTGCGCACCGATGGTTTTGATCTGGACTGTCGGGGCCGTGTCCTCTGGCCAGAGAAAAGCTTGAGTTCCGGCGGCGCTTACTGTGTATTGTGGGCTTCCCGGGTCCGCCAACTGACGAGTATTCGCCTCAATTCGAATGCGGCCTTGAACGTCTGGCCCGGCGCGTAATCGACCTGGCGTGCTTGGCGGCGGCGCATCGCGCACTACATCGGCAACGAGCCTGATTGCACCGCCAGTACCAATCAAACCCGAGGAACCACCTAAAGCTGAAATGAGTCCAGAAAGAGCGATGGTAGTCTCACTTGCGATAAGAATCGCGCCACCACCGGCACCGCCCGGTGCGCCGCCTAAATAGACTCCACCAGATCCTCCGATCAACGGAACAATGGCCCGATTACCATAGGTCTCAGCTTCGGGACAGGTTGCCATCCGATTGCCGTATTGTACAGCATAGGCTGGGTATTCTTGGCAAAACGGCCCACCGCCCGGTCCCAACCCTGCACTGTGCGGACTACTTTCCGAAAGCCATTGGCTTCCGCCACGAAACCCTCCGGGGCCTGGCTCGGCAAACGTAGAAGCTCCGCTTGTCCCTGGCTCACCATTTAGATTGATAGTCCCGGCGATTCTCACGTCGCCTGAAACAAGCCAAACTACCGGCGCGCGAGACGGATGGTTCTTGAACTTGATCGTGACGTTCGAGGGGATGTCAACGCAAGTGTACTTTAGTACGATGGCCCACTTCTGAAAATCATAGACGCCGCGGCCTTGGACCGGGCTGGGCGTATCCCAGGTTCGCGGAATCGATTGTGACAGGTCGATCGTGTACGTGACCGCCGCCGTGTTGGGGCAAGCGACGCCGCACGGCCAGTCGGGGCTGAGTCCGGCGAGCGTACCGCAATTCAGAGGTCCGTCCGAACCATCCGCGCCGGGAACGATGATGTCGGCTGAACTCAGAGACACGATGCAGCTCAAGCACAAAAATGATTCGAGAACTGAGCAGTGACGCATGGTTCGATTCTCCGTCTTTTCCTTCCAAGTCGTATCAACACGAGCGGCTGAGATCATGACGCTCGTTTCTGCGTTTTGCCGATATGAAAACTTCCTTGACGTTACTCGTTTTCAATTACGATTTTCAAGCTACCCGTTCGGGTAGGGTTGCGCCTTGCCGGACTGCATGTCTCGACTTGCTAGGACAAGTCGAATTGGCACGCCGACGCGGTCGTTGACCTCAAGGCGCTTGAATAATTCCTTCACATGTAGGCGAGCCGTCCCTTCGGATACGTGCAGTTTGTCAGCCATTTGCTGCTTGCTCAGCCCCAGGCAGATTAGCCGCGCCACCTCTGTTTGACGCGGTGTGAGCCGCAGCTTTGCGGCTAGGGCTTTCCATTCCTCCGGAGTAAACAACTCCGGCAGCGGGGGCCGCTCGCCCTGCGTAGTTGCCTGCTCGCCACCGTTCTGCAACCATGAGACTCCGCTCGACCGGACGAGCCCTAGGGCGTGCCGTCGAGCCGAGTTACAACGACCGACCCAGCCACCGTGGTCTGGGTGCACGGGGCACCCCGGTCCTGGTCCTCGCTGGACTAGCGCCTGAGGCCGCCCAAGTCCCGGGCGAAGAAACGGGTGCCCGTTTCACGCCGAAACCAAAAAAATGCTATGATTTCCAATCAGTACAGCGACAGGTGGAAATTGGGAGGAGCCGGGGGTGTTGGGCTATCGGCGTCAGCGATAATCGAGTTCATGACATGTCGGTCGAAACTGAAACCCTAACGGCGGCATTGGCGGGTGAGCGCGAGGCCATGGGGCGGGTCCTTGTGGCCTGCAGTTCGGAACTCCGCCTACACCTATCCGGACGGGTAGGTGTAGCTTATCAATCTGCCGTTTCGATCGATGATGTGATTCAGGTGACCTTCGTGGAGGCGTGCTTGCGAATTCGCGATCTTGAGAATCGCACTATTGAGGGATTGGGGCGATGGCTCAAGAGTATTGCCGACCATAATCTCACCGATGCCGTTCGCGAGTTGAACGCCGCGAAGCGGCCGCCCCGCCAGCGGCAAAGGATAGCGGCCTCGCGGGAAGAGTCCGCCGCCACCTTCCTTGCGAATCTGACGGGATCGGATACGACGCCGACGCAAGGGGCCCACCGGGCAGAGTTCGCCATGCTTCTGGATTCAGCCATGCACGATCTGCCTCCCGACTACGAAAAAGCCATTCGACTGTACGACTTGGAAAACAAACAGATTCACGAAGTAGCGGCTGCGTTTGATCCACCGCGTGGAGAGGGCGCCGTCCATATGCTTCGTGCGAGAGGGCGGGAGCGGTTGCGCGAATTGCTGGGGGACACGAAGCGGTTTTTCTAGAAAATGCGCGTTAACCGATTGGTTGTGTGCTCGCCGAGGTGATCGGGACAACGAACATGGCAGCGGAACAGTTAACCATCAAGGCAGAGGATGACGAAACGCTGGGATTGGTCGAGTACGCATTGGCCCAAACGGATCGCGCCCGGAAAAGCGAGGGTCGCGCCGATGACGAACTGTTCCAGCCGGATTCGTTTCCGGGGTACGAGCTTGGAGCTTTGATCCACCGCGGCGGCCAGGGAATCGTATTTCGGGCGGTGCAGCGATCCACCGGCAGAGTGGTGGCGCTGAAGGTCCTTCGCAATGGCCTGCTGGCCAGCGACACCGACCGCACGCGGCTGAAGCGCGAGGCGGAAATTCTTCTGCACCTGGAACACCCGAATATCGTCGGGATCTTCGACAGTGGGATCAAGTCCGGGCACAACTACTTCGTCATGGACTTTGTCGATGGGGTTCCA